>Ga0154020_10000887_pt1 | contig 36885 bp, 31 predicted proteins | sample Klosneuvirus_201_FD_109709 | JGI IMG/M metagenome (GOLD analysis project Ga0154020, IMG submission 109709) | Active sludge microbial communities from wastewater, Klosterneuburg, Austria - Klosneuvirus_20160825_MG | ecosystem: Engineered > WWTP > Aerobic digester > Activated sludge | place...
AAAAGGTTGTAAAGAATACGGAACGCGTAAGGGTGAGATCAATTCTAGGACCTACTAAATAAATGTTCGCGCTCGTATAAGGTTCGGGTAACCGGATTCTATTATAGCTCATATCCAAAGAGAATATTCCGTAGGGTTGAAACCGGTAATTAAAAACTCCTGTAACAGCCTGACGATTGCCGTTAAAATATTGGCCGGCTATGGCAGTTATTTCATACGTCACTTCCTTGCGGGGATCCGAGGCATAGTTGGCTGAAAATAAACCGTAGGTATAATCCGTGAGTGCCGGAAGCTTTACAGCATTATCCTCTTTGGGCGAGTTGGTGGGATCAAAATCATTGAACAAAAATAGATAGGTGTTTTTATAGTTGAGTTGCAATAGCGCCTGGCTTTGAAAAGTTGTTGCCCAACCAAAAGTGTATTCATGATCGGTGTATCCATATCGATCATCCCAAATAACAGCAATATCGGCAGTAGGTCCATAGGTGTTAATAATATCCGATTTTGGATAAATGAAGTAAGCACCGGAAGGAGATATTCGCTTATACCCATTGCGCGGCACATAGCCAATTGCCGGATTGTAACCACTGCCAATTCCTTGCTGATACCAATTTATATTAAGTTTTCGCGTGCTATAAATGATGCTGTACCCATAAGCGATTTCGTTAGCGGGATTAGTTTCTGTAAACTGCTTATGAAAAAATGCATTTCCGGTCCACTTGTTATTCAAAAAACTATAATTGTAATCGAGGCCAGCTACCCGGTTATAGTTATAACCACCTAACTTAAAAGATGTGGAGTCTGTTTTGAATTGTTGCTGGTTTACAAAAATCGCGCGGATATTGGAATTAGTTCCCACTCTGCGCTGTAAGGTGGCAACGGTATTATTAAAAGACGGAACTGCTGCCTCTTCAATGGCTGCAGTTTGCATGTTGAGAAACCCCACCCGCCAATATTTATTAAGGTTGCCACTTAGCCGCAAGCCGGCATAAATCTGATTCTGAACATTTAGTCCGGTATTCTGATCGCGGGAAATCCCTAACCTTCTGGAGAAAAAAGGGCGGGCATAGGGATGGCCATAGGAAGAAAACAAGTCGGCATTCTCTAAAAAGAATTGTCTGCGTTCCGGAAAGAAAAGTTCAAAGCGATCGAGGTTCGTTACCTGTCTGTCAACTTCCACTTGCGAGAAATCCGGGTTAACCGTAAGATCCAGATTCAGTGATGGCGTAATGGCTATTTTGGCATCCCCACCAAAATTGATATCCGCTTTACGCTCCTGATCGTTTTGAAAGTCTTGCGATACTTTTGCCGCTGTATAGGGTATAATAGAAACATTTGCACCCGGCTTAACGAGTGGTTCATCCCAAACCATTTCTCCCGTATAGTTTAAGTTACCCGGCTCAAAAAAGCGTGGTGTAAAAGGCCAGATGGCCCGTTCGTTTTCTTTACTGTCTTGTCGATAAAGTTTTACATTCCAGTTAGAATTACCGGCTTTAAATCGCAGCGTTTTATAAGGTATCGCAAATTCAGCCGTCCAGTAACCATCGTGAATTTTTGTTTCCGAGTACCACTTATTGTCCCACGACAGATCCAGATCATCGCGCCTCAAATAACCGTTGGATATAAGACCTTCGCGTTGTACGCCAGCCGGGCTAAGTCCGAAGAAAAAACCATTCGTTACATCCTGAAAAGGATCTATGATAACCGAAACCCCATCTAACCCAGGTCCCCTAAAATCTCTGCGCAAGGATGAAATGACATAGCCGCCTTTTGTATTGTCGTACGCGATGGCACTGAAGTAAACAAATTCATCATCATAAGTTGCCCTAAATTCTGTTCTTACTTTTGAGCGCGAAGTGTCGTTTGGAAATTGTTGAATCAATTCATCAACAACTTCTGCCTGTAACCAGGCTTCTTCATCGGGAACACCGTCTATCTTAATGGGTGTGGTTGTACGCTTTATATGAAAGGATGGACGCGCTGTCTGACTATAACTGGTAAGTACTCCAAAGGCCAGAATCAGAGACAAAAGAAAAATTTTCATCAAACCAGATTTGCCTGCTAAATACATAAATTCAGCAAACTTGAAAAAGGAATTAGGTGTGGTGGATTTGTACCCTGTTAAACGGCAATCCTGACTTAGTATTAGGATTTAGCCGATTGCAATTTTTGGCTCATAAAGTCGGTGAAACGGTATTGCTTTAACTGATCATCGGATAAGTAACGGGCACCTTTTATTAATCCTATACATCGATCAGTACCACAATAACATTCAAAAGGCTGATCCATGTCCCACTCAGCGGAAGGATAGAAAAACGTCAGCTCCTCGCCTGCCGGAATAGATCTGAGAGTAATGAACTCCATGCGGGTTGTGTCAAAAAAACAATTTGGGTCGCAGCTATGATTGGCACATTCAAGGCACTCAGGGAAAAGCTCTATATGAACAGTCTCACTTATTTGCACCGTTAAATAAGTAGGCGTTGCCAACACATTTTTTGCAAGAAACTTAAGTATCACTTCATTCCCTCTAAACGACTTCTTTGAAAAAAGTGAACGGTGACTGGTGATCGGGTCTATTCGGATTTCAGCAACTTCTGTTTGATCCAGATCGATTTCGGTTTCAATAAAACTCATGTATGTAGTGGTTAGATTTTTGCGATAAAGGTTCGTTAAACGGCTATGGGTGCTTTGATACCCGGATGGGAATGGTAATTAATAATTTCAAAATCTTCGAATTCATATTCGAACAAGGAAGCAGGCTTACGCTTAATTACCAATTGCGGTAATGGAAATGGAACGCGCGCAAGTTGAAGGTTCGCTTGTTCCAAATGGTTGGAGTATAAATGCACATCGCCACCGGTCCAGATAAACTCACCCGGTTTTAAGTCGCATTGTTGAGCTACCATGTAAGTAAGTAGCGCATAACTGGCAATATTAAACGGCACTCCTAAAAAATAATCGGCACTTCGTTGATAAAGTTGACAGGATAATTTTCCATCGGCCACATAAAATTGAAACAGGGCATGACAAGGAGGTAAAGCCATCTTATCCACTTCAGCAGGGTTCCACGCAGACACAATATGTCTTCTCGAATCTGGTTTGTTTTTTATCTGTTCAAGAACCTGCGTAATCTGATCTATTTTTCTACCATCCGGGGCTGGCCAACTACGCCACTGACTTCCATATACAGGGCCGAGATCTCCATTTTCATCGGCCCATTCATCCCAAATGGAAACTTTGTTATCATTCAGGTATTTGATATTGGTGTCACCCTTCAAAAACCATAACAATTCGTAAATGATGGATCGTAGGTGAAGTTTTTTGGTTGTCACTAACGGAAAGCCTTCTGATAAATCAAATCTGAGTTGGCGGCCAAAGACAGAAAGAGTTCCTGTTCCTGTTCGATCTGTTTTGCTTGCACCTTGTTCAAGAATATTACTAAGAAGATCGAGATACTGACGCATAGAATAATTTGATGCAATTAAAGCCATCCATGAAAGAAAAAAAAGTATCGGAACACTTTTGATAAGTATTGATTGGCAATGCCTTCATAGAGTTATAAGTCTCTATTAGATTATTAGGCAGAACATCAAAGCACAGTTTTATTCTATTCTCTCTGCTTCTCAGTACTTTAAATGCATTCAGCCAAAAAACAATTGAACTCGACTCTCAGATATAGAGCCAGAGGAAATACCCTTTTAAAAAAAGTTAGTAGTTGTAATGATTACATCAAAATAAAAATGCCCCTGCTTTTATGCAGAGGCATTTACAAAGAGACTTGGTTAATTTTAAATATCTCCCCGAACCACCACGTCTTTTGATTGACCGTTAATTGTAATAGTAACTATGCGATCGCATTCACCGGCACCGTAGTCGATAGTGATCACTTTGTTTTCGGTACTTAAAACCTTGGTACCCTCCACAGCAATAAATACTTTAGCGCTGATAGCACACTCCCGCTTGTAAACCATGGCTTTCGTAATTGCCATTTGATAGGTCTTTCCATTGCGGTTGGTGCCGGCTGCGCTTCCTTCTACGATCCATTCATCTTCCAGCGGATTACTTGCCCTCACCCATTCACGAGTACGGTTTACTTCACGGGTGGCAAAAGTGCCATCTTCCCAGGTAGCCTTTCCATTGTCAACCTCAATAGAAAATTTAGGATTTTCTTCCACGCTTCCAGTTACGTTAGTGACTGTACGAACACCTTCAATTTTAACACCATTAATGAAGTAGTCTTGAAAAGTGGTAATTATTCTGGAATTAGGCAAAAAACGTTTCCCCATAAATTCAATAACTATTTTACCTTTTCTCACATTTCCCCTTAGATCGGCACAGCCATCGCCAAAATCAAGAGTAATAAACCCATGCGGTGTGGTCGTTGAATTATCATCGGCAAAGGTAAAAGATACTGTTGCACAGGTAAACCTGTGATCGCCAAATGGTTTAACGCCTTGTCTGCCATTGGCAGATTCGCGGGCTCCGCTTGAGGTGGAACCATCCGCAGCTACTGCTAATGTTGCCAGGTCATCGGCATCTTCAAAATAACTATCCGTAGTGGCTTCATTCTCTATATTTTGTGAATCTTCAGCATTAAATTCCACTGCATCATCCGAACAGGAGGCAAGAAATACTAAAGCGATTAGCGCCAAACTTGAAAGACTTTTTACCAATAAGGTTTTCATAATAGAAATGTGGTTTAGTTTAATTCAGATGCTTAGAGCCGGAATCTATAACAAGGTTTAATCGAGGTAAAAAAATATTTTGTAATCCAATCTGCTAATTAAAAGATACTTACGTCAAGCCTATTTATTAAATTATCAGGCTAATTCGACTGTTTTTTATACAGAACGTATTCAATTGGTAACTTTACGTCTATGAGACTTATTCTTTTTCTTATTCTTTTCTCGACCTCATTGATTTCTACGGGCCAGGGTTCGCTTAAGATTGCGAAACTTAAATATAATGGCGGAGGCGATTGGTACGCCAACAAAACTGCCCTACCCAACCTCATTGCCTTTTGCAACAAAGAGTTAGGGATGAACCTGAATACGGAAGAAGCAATTGCCGAAGCAGGTAGTCCCGATTTATTCGATTACCCTTATCTCTACATGACCGGGCACGGCAATGTGGTTTTTTCTACTGATGAAGCATCCAATCTCAGAAACTATCTTGTCGGAGGTGGGTTTCTTCATATCGATGATAATTATGGATTGGATAAGTTCGTACGCATTGAATTGAAAAAGATATTCCCTGAACTTGAATTGATTGAGGTTCCCTTTACACATGCTATCTATTATCAGAAATTTAATTTCCCCAATGGCCTCCCAAAAATTCACGAGCATGATGGAAAACCCGCCCAGGGTTTTGGCCTTTTCTATGAAGGTCGCTTAGTTGTTTTCTATTCCTTTGAAAGTGACCTGGGTAATGGCTGGGAAGACAAAAGAATTCATAATGACCCCGAGGAAAAGCGTCAGCAAGCCTTAAAAATGGGCGCTAATATCCTCGCCTACTGCTTTACAAGCAATTGATATATAGGTGTTTATAAAATATTTTCATTAAACTATTGACTTGTATAACTAATCATTTAGTTTTACAACGTAATCAATAGTTATATGAAGGAACTTACTAAAGCCGAAGATCAAATCATGCAAGTGCTGTGGGCACTTGAAAAAGGATTTGTAAAAGATATCATTGATAAATTACCCGAACCTAAGCCCGCTTACAATACCGTCTCAACCATTGTAAGAATTCTTGAAAAGAAAGGCTTTGTGGGTTACAAGGCTTTTGGGAAAACGCATGAATATTTTCCTTTAGTCCCAAAAGAAAAATACACCCGCTTCTATCTTAACAACATGGTGACCGGCTATTTCAATGGTTCGTTTCAAAACCTTGTTTCATTCTTTGCTCAGGATAACGTGATGAAAGTTCAGGACATTGATCAGTTGGTGAAGGAACTCGAAAAAATTAAAACCAAGAAACCATGAATGCAATCCTAAACTATCTGATTGAGGTAAACCTTGGATTGATTTTTTTCTATGTGATTTACTGGCTTGTGTTGCAAAACGAAAATCAATTTGCTCTCAAGCGAACATTCCTACTGGGTAGTATAATTGCCTCGCTCCTGTTTCCATTGTTTACAATTAAGTCTACGGCCTTGTTTATCCCAACATTAAGTAATATCGCGGGCGTTCAATGGTTACCTGAAGTAGTTGTATATGCCAATGGAACCGCACCGGCACTAACCACAACACCATACTGGAGTTGGCTTTCCATTATTTATATGGTGATCGCCCTTGTAGCATTTGTGTTCTTTTTAATTCAAATATTTTCAATAATCAGACTTTTTGCAAACTCCCAACACTATTCGTGGAAGCAGTATACCATTGTTGAGTCACGCAGCGTGACCGGTGTATTTTCGTTTTTTAAGTACATCTTTTTAAGTCCCCAGGAAAAACTAAGTACTGAAGAGAAAAATGAAATATTAAGACATGAGGAGGTGCATATTGAGAGACTGCACTCAATTGATATTCTCCTGATTCAGTTACTGGGTATTGTGTTTTGGTTTAATCCAATTATCCGGAGTTATAAGAAATCCTTAGTTCAGGTTCATGAATTTGAAGCCGATGCGCGCTCGGTGGAAGGTCATGATGTGGACATGTATTGCAGCCTGTTGGCGAAAGTTGCTTTACAAAATAATGGCTATGTACTCGCCAATCATTTTACAAATTCCTTCACCTTAAAACGCATCAACATGATGAAAACAGTAAGAACAAAAATAAAAAACTGGAAAGTATTTGCTTTAGCCTTAACCCTTCCCCTATTCTTTTTTGTAGTGGCTTGTCAGGATCAGATTGTAAACGAATTAAGCGACAGCACAATTTCGCAAGTGTCAGATTATCCCCCTGAAGTAAAAGCTGAACTTATTACGTTGGAGGGGAAATATCCAGAAACGAAATTTACGTACGTGGAAGGCTCTGCCGATGAAGTCCGAAAAGTCTTTATGGATCATCCAGATCAAAAGCACATGATTATGAATTCATTCGACTTCCCTGATAGAAAAATGACTGGTGTAATCACAGTTGATATTTCTAAATATGATCTAAAAGATCAAAATGATGTTTATACTATTGTTGAAGAAATGGCAACCCCTGCCAATGGAATGACAGCCTTTTACGCAGAACTATCAGAGCAAATCAAATACCCTCAACAAGCGAGAACAGAAGGTATACAAGGGCGAGTATTTGTTGAATTTGTTGTTAATCAAGATGGAACTTTATCTGACTTTAAAGTCTTAAAAGGTATCGGAGCAGGTTGTGATGGAGAGGCTCTCAGAGTTCTAGGTCTAAGTAAAAACTGGAATCCAGCCAAACAACGTGGATCAGCTGTCAAGCAGAAGTTAGTCCTACCTGTCGTATTTGCGCTGGGAAGTGGCGATAAAAACGGTGCTGTTACTTTTGAAAAACCCATAGAAGGCGAAAAGCAAACCATGAAAGTCAACGGAAAACTTACTCAGGAAAATGGGAAGAATTACCTGATTGGAAATGTGGTAGATAAAGCAGGAAATCCCATCCAAGGAATGAATATTGTATTAGCTGGTACAACATCAGGTACAATTAGCAACCTAGATGGTGATTACAGATTACAAGTAAATGTAACTAGTGGAAAATTAGTGTTCTCATTTGTTGGATTTGAGAACGAATCGTTATCATTTTAATACTGGAAACGGGCTGTCCTTCAAGCCAGCCCGTTTTCTTTAAATATCCACCATTACCTCTGCCAACTTTTTCTCCAAAGCAGCACCACGTAAATTTTTTGCAATAATTTTTCCTTGTGGATCAATTAATATAGAAAACGGAATGGCATTGATGTTATAATCTTTGGCCGCTTGGGAATCAAAGTATTTCAAATCCGAAACCTGCGACCACACCAGACCATCTTCAGCAATTGCTTGTATCCATTCTTCTTTGTTACGATCGAGTGATACCCCAAAAACTTCAAAGCCTTTGTCCTTAAAATTATAATAGGCCTTCACCACATTGGGGTTTTCCCTGCGACAAGGTCCACACCACTTTGCCCAGAAATCTATGAGCACATATTTTCCTCGCAAGGATGAAAGTTTAACCAATTGACCATCCGGGTTAGGCAATTCAATTTCAGGAGTAATTTGACCAATGGCCGTAACTTTCATCTTATCCACCTGATCGACAAAATCTTTTGTGTACCGTGAATCAGGCCATTCCGTTTTAAACTTTTCTGCCGAGCTTAGATACAAGTCAAAATACCGATCCTTATCTAATAAATTGTTTTGCTGCAAAAGATTAAGCAGACCCAGAGAAGCTGGCTGATCTTTCAACATGGCGGCAATCTGGTCATAACCTTTGTTCAGTATCTCCATGTAAGCCAATTGTAACTCTCCTATTCGCTCCATATCCTGGTTGGTTGACGCTGCTTGAAAATCTGCTTCTAACTGTACAAGATCAGGTGACTCTTGAACCCGGGCCATCACCTTTTGTACCTCTTTGATAAGATCGTGATCAGGGGATCCATTAATTTCAGAATAAGCGACCGGATCATTACCATCCGCAATAATTTCCAAATCACTTTTATTTAAGATGAAAGGTATTCGCTGCCGATCATAAAAATTGATTTGATAATAGCCTGGTTCCGCCAGGCGAAGTTTCTTTTCGAATGTATTATCGCTATTTAACTTTACCGTATCAATCTTGCCTGAGCCATCTGGCTTAATTTCCTGAATTGAAATCTGACCAGACAAAGGAAACCGCACTTTACCTCGAATCGTAACTTCCCAACCTGCTTCTTCTGGCTTGCAGGCCAAGGCGAAGATTGAAATTATTAAAATTAACACCACATTGAATCTTATTCTTCTCATAATCATCCGTTTGATTCTTCTAATTTCATTTTTAAAAGTTCACTGGCAATTTTAGGATCTGCCTTTCCTTTGCTGCGTTTCATTACCTCGCCCATAAACATAGTAAGAATAGCAGTCTTTCCTTTTTTATATTCAGCTACTTTTGAAGGAAATTCGCTTATAATTTGTTCCACGATCGGTGAAATAGAATCTGAATTACTATCCTGAATTAAATTCAATTTCTGTGCCAACGCGAAAGGAGGATCCTGCTGATTGTTTACCAATTCAGGAAATAGCTTTTGAGAAGCCACTGCGAAATTCAACTTCCCAGCATCTATTAATGTTATAACGTCAGCCAACACACCCGCCTTTAAAGCCAACTGATTTATTTCAAGGTAATGTTCGTTTAAATACGATTTCACGGGCCCCATCATCCAGTTACTGGCAGCTTTAAAGTTTTTAGTATGCTTACAAACTTCTTCAAAATACAATGCCAGCTCTTTTGAATCAGTCAGCACTTGTGCATCGTAGGCAGGAAGTTTGTAAACAGCGATAAACTTCTGCTGCAATTCGCGAGGCAAGGGCGGCATCGATTCCTTAATAGTTGCAAGCCATTCTTCCGAAACCACCAACGGACTAAGATCGGGATCGGGAAAATACCGGTAGTCGTTAAGTTCTTCTTTGGTGCGCATACTATGGGTCTTACCGGTATTCGCATCATAAGTTCTAGTCTCAGATAGGATGGTATCTCCCCTTTCAATAAGCGCTATCTGGCGATCTACCTCATGATCAATGGCGCGCTGCACATTGCGAATGGAATTCATATTTTTTACCTCCACCTTCTTACCATATGCTTTCGCATCATTTAACATGATGGAAACATTGGCATCGCAACGCATAGATCCCTCTTCCATATTTCCATCGCAGATTTCAAGATAGCGAACCAGTTTCCTTATTTCGGCTAACAAGGCAGCGGCTGCTTCCGAACTTCGAATGGACGGCTCGGTTACAATTTCAATTAATGGGACTCCCGAACGATTGAAATCGACCAAGGTATCAGTTTCATTTTCCAAATGAATTGATTTACCTGCATCTTCTTCTATATGGATTCGATTCAGCGGAATATCCAGATTGCCTGCCTTTGTTGTGATTGTAATATAACCACCAACACACATTGGGGTGCGGTCTTGCGTCAATTGATATCCTTTGGGCAGATCCGGATAAAAGTAATTTTTGCGATCGAAAATTTGCACGCGTGAAATATCAGAATCACAGGCCAATCCCATTTTAATGGCATGCTCAACAACTTTTTTATTAAGCTTGGGCAACGTGCCCGGATGCGCTAACGTAATGGCGCTTAGGTTTGTGTTTGGCGGACTGCCATACGCAGTGGAGTCAGGTGTATAAATTTTGCTTACCGTGAGCAGTTGTGCATGAACCTCCAGGCCAATCACTACGGTATACTTATCTCGAATTTCGGGAGTCATTATTGAAGCAATTGCTTAGCTTTTATCAGCACGTTATCCAGGCCCTCCAACTTCTTACCACCTGCGGTGGCAAAGAACGGTTGTCCACCGCCACCGCCATCAATTTCTTTCGCTAACTCTTTGACAAGATTGCCTGCATGAAATTTCCTGGTCGCCTCAAGTTTTTCTCCAATCATAACAGCCACTTGTGGTTTGCCTTCAATATCGGCAGACAGTATCAGCAGTAAATCTTCAAATTGATTTCTCAAAGCGTAGGCAATATTTTTAAGCGCATCTGCATTAGGCACGGTTACACGTTCCATGATATAGGTAATACCATTTTGCTTTGAAGCCTTTCCGGCCAGCGCATCTTTTAATACGTTCGCCTGCTGCTGATACAACACTTCGAGTTTCTTCTCAAGTGCGTGCTTTTCTTCCACCAGGTTTTGAGCCGATTCGGTAAGATCTTTTGGGTTTTTAAAAATCGTTTTTATTTGACTCAGCAATGCTAGCTGTTCGTTCACAAACTCATAAGCACCTTCACCGGTAACCGCTTCAATTCTCCGTACGCCAGCCGCGACTGAACTTTCCGTAACAATCTTTAATAATCCGATTGTTCCGGTTGCGGAAGCATGGGTTCCTCCACATAACTCGACCGAGAATGTAGGATCAAATGTAATTACACGCACAAACTCACCATATTTTTCGCCAAACAATGCCATGGCGCCTAAACTCTTGGCTTGCTCAATAGGTACATTTCTTTTTTCATCCAAGTGAATATTCTCGCGAATCTTTTGATTCACAATTGTTTCAACCTTTGAAATCTCTTCAGGCGTCATCGCTGCAAAGTGCGAAAAATCGAAACGCAAAATCTTATCATTAACCAAAGAACCTTTCTGTTCTACGTGCTTTCCTAACACCTGGCGAAGCGCAGCATGCAACAAGTGTGTTGCTGAGTGGTTGCTCGTGGTACGAGTTCTTGTATTTTTATCAACAACGGCTTGAAAAACACCCGAAAGACTTTCAGGAAGTTTATCTGCATAGTGAACGATTAACTCACTTTCCTTTTTTGTATCGGTAATGAAAATCTTTTCGTTTGCATTTTCAATGAAACCAGTATCGCCTACCTGGCCACCACTCTCAGCATAGAACGGAGTTTTGTCAAATACAAGTTGAAAGAGTTCTTTATTCTTCTGTTTGATCTTACGGTACTTAACAATTTTTGAATCGGCTTCTGTTTGTTCGTAGCCTACAAATTCTGGCTTCCTATCGGCTCCTACTAAAATCCAATCTCCGGTCTCTTTAGTTGCATCAACTTTAGAGCGTGCCTTTTGTTTAGCCATCTCCTCTTGAAAGCCTTTCTCATCAACGGAGAATCCGCGTTCACGGGCAATTAATGAAGTTAGATCAAAAGGAAAACCAAACGTGTCATAAAGTTCAAAAGCTTCGGGTCCTGTTATGGTCTTATCAAAATTTTCAATTCGTTTAAGTCCCCTATCCAACGTTCTCAAAAAAGAAATCTCTTCTTCGTGTACAACGCGGGTTACATAATCCTGTTGTTGATTTAATTCAGGAAATACATCCCTTAATTGGTTCGCTAATAAGAATACAAGCCGATGTATAAAGGGTTCCTTAAAATTCAAATACGAAAACCCATAGCGAACCGCTCTTCGTAAAATTCTTCTTATCACATAGCCAGCTCCGGTATTACTTGGCAACTGACCATCCGCAATAGCGAATGATACCGCGCGAATGTGATCAGCCATTACGCGAATAGCCACATCAGTCTTTGCATTTTCTCCATACTGAACATTAGCATGAATGGCAATAAACTGCATTAGAGGACTGAATACATCTGTATCGTAATTAGAGGTTTTTCCCTGAATGGCCATACACAAGCGCTCGAAGCCCATGCCGGTGTCCACATGTTTATCGGGTAGTGGCTCTAATGCACCTGATGCTAATCTGTTGAATTGAATAAATACAAGATTCCAGATTTCAACAACTTGCGGATGGTCGCTATTCACTAATTCTTTACCAAGCTTTTTCTTAACCTCAGCATCCGTACGCAAGTCTATATGAATTTCAGAACACGGACCACAAGGACCTTGCTCACCCATCTCCCAAAAATTATCTTTCTTACTTCCGTGAAGGATGCGGTCTTCTGAAACAAATTGTTTCCACAACTCTTTCGCCTCTTCATCAACTGGAAGGTTATCTTTTTTATCACCACCAAAAACAGTTACATATAATCTGTCTTTGGGCAAGCCGTATACTTCGGTCAATAATTCCCACGCCCACGTTATCGCTTCTTTTTTAAAATAGTCACCAAAGCTCCAGTTGCCAAGCATCTCGAACATGGTATGATGATACGTGTCCAGCCCAACATCTTCCAGGTCGTTATGCTTTCCGCTTACACGGAGACATTTTTGTGTATCGGCAACACGCTTACTGGAAGAGACAGAATTACCCAAAAAGTAGTCTTTGAACTGAACCATACCTGAGTTAGTAAAGAGTAGGGACGGGTCGTTTTTTAAGACCAAGGGGGCCGATGGAACTATCTTATGGCCCTTATTTTCAAAAAAATCGAGGAATTTGCGTCTAATTGTAGCTGAATCCATTAAATCTAAGGCCATTTTAACTTTTTACACTGATGTTTTTATCTATATTTATGGGTTCTAAACCCAGATAAACAGCAAAATTAATCCCATTGGGATCAATATGAAAGGAAACTTGAAATTCGATTTTGTGTCTTTTGCTTTAGTTACTGGAACAGAATTGAATATGCTTATGAAGTAATGTCTACAACCAAGTATAATTATAACCCCAAAACCTTACGGTATGAGCGCGTGAAGATTTCTGTCTTCAATGTGCTGATGACTTCTATAGGCTATCTAACCTTTGGGGTCATTTTTTTTATTGGCTTAGTGTTACTTCAGAATTTGATAATTGAAACACCTTCAGAAAAATATTTAAGAGCTGAAAACAAAGCTTTGGATCGACACAAAATGTTGTTGACTGCTCAACTTGCAGAATCAAATCATCAATTAGCAGATTTAAAAACTAAAGATATCGCGCTTTATCAAAAATTATTTGAAACCAATATTTCAGATGAATCGGCACCCGTTTATCCAGAGCGTGAAGAGTTACTACTTGCTAGTTCGGGCGATTTTGATGAATCGGCCTATCAATTAAGTCAGCGTTTCTCTGAATTAATTCAAGCTGCAAAAAAGAGCAGTTATTCCTTTCAGGCAAAGACCCATCTGGAAAAGAAAGATCTCACCCGTCTCGCAAACATCCCTTCTATTGCGCCCGTTGAAAATTTTGAAGTGAGTAAATTGGTTTCCGGTTATGGCATTCGCATTAATCCATTTCACAAAGGAAATTACCATCACGATGGAGTAGATATTTCATCGGCAAGAGGCACCGTAGTAACCGCCACAGCCGAAGGTCAGGTTACAATCGTGAAGAGAAGTGATTTAGTTGCTGGCTATGGTAATTACCTTGAAGTTGATCATGGGGATGGATATGTTACCCGTTATAGCCATTTGGAAGAGATTGTAGTTAGACAAGGTCAAACTGTGAAGAAAGGCCAGTCGATTGGCATTGTTGGCTCCAGCGGTGGCTCCATTGCTCCGCACCTCCATTACGAGGTAATTAAAAATGGCAACAATTTAAATCCGATTGATTTTTTCATGGAGGGAATTGCTTCGGGTCAATACGAAGCCTTGGTGAACTTTAGCAAAAAACAAAATCAATCTCTTGACTGATGGCTAAAGTCCGATACACATATAATGAAGAAACCTGCCGTTATGAACCGGTAGTGATCTCTCCGAAAGTGGCTGGGCGTAAGCTTCTCCTATTTCTTGGCATCTCATTCCTTATCGGTGTAGCCGGTTTGATCTATTTCAATTCCCGATATCCACTTATTGATGAAACCTTACAGGCCAGTAAGAATGATAAGTTAAAGACCGAATGGAAAGTCCTTTACAAGCAACTGGAACGAACTTCCAGCCAACTAAGTACGTTGGAGCAAAATGATGATAATAACTATCGGGTTATTCTCGATTTAGAACCCTTGGCTGAATCGCAACGTGAAGCCGGTGTCGGTGGTCGTGAAAAAGAAAGTGAATCTATCCCGTATCCATTAATCCGTACAGCCTACGAACGGGCTGAGAAAATCAAGAATCGTCTTGACATTGAAGCGCAATCGCTCCAGCAATTAATGAATGAACTAACAAACAAAGAAAAGATGTGGGCATCTAGGCCTGCCATACAACCTGTTAGCAACAAAGATTTAACCCACCTGCATACCATATTTGGATTACGACTGCATCCATTATTGGGATATGTACGGCCCCATAATGGTCTTGATTTTACAGCACCAGCCGGAAGCCCTGTTTATGCTACTGGTGATGGTCGGGTTGAGTATGCTCAGTTTTCAACTTCTTATGGAAACGTGGTCTACATCGATCATGGGTATCAATTTGAAACGAGGTATGCACACTTAACTAAGTTTATTGTAACTAAAGGCCAGCGGGTTAAGCGCGGTCAGGTAATTGGCTACGTAGGTAATACGGGCTTATCGGTTTCTGCCCATCTTCACTATGAGGTTCTTTACAAAAACAATCCCATCAACCCAATCAACTTCTTCCAACGCGACCTTAACAACAAGGAATACGAAAAGCTAATCGAAGTCGGCAGTATGTCGGCCAGTTCATTGGATTAATTCATTTCTCTTTCACATTTTAGGTTCTTCTCCTTTTATTTGCAGCCTTAATATTCTGGTATGATAAAATATTGCCTTCTTTTTCTCTTTATAACTAACATTGCGTTTACCCAAAAACCAAAAAAAGATACCATCACATTAATTGGTGTGGGTGATATAATGATGGGTAGCAATTATCCCAAGGAAGTGCTACCTCCTAATCAAGGGCTGAATCTTTTGCGGGATGTAAGCAGCATTCTATCCAGTGCCGATGTTACCATGGGAAATCTTGAGGGCGTATTACTGGATAGTGGCGGAACCGCCAAAACCTGTCGCGACCCAAAGGTTTGTTATGTATTCCGCAGTCCGGTGAGTTACGTGCAAAATCTTGTCAATGCTGGTTTTGATGTCATGAGCCTGGCCAACAACCATGCAGGTGATTTTGGAGAGGTTGGAAGAAGAAGTTCTATGAAAGCGTTGGCAGAGGCAGGCATCCATCATGCTGGCCAACTATCCAACCCTTATACAATCTTTGAGAAAGATGGAATCCGATATGGGTTTACAGCTTTTGCGCCTAACAGCGGTTGCTTGAACATTAACGATTTGCCAGAAGCCAAAAAAATAGTCGCGCACTTAGATTCGCTTGCTGATATTGTTATAGTGTCCTTCCATGGTGGGGCCGAAGGACCGCAACACCAGCATGTTCCGCGCAAGCATGAGATGTTTTATGGCGAAGACCGGGGCGATGTGTATGAGTTTTCGCATACGCTTATCGATGCTGGTGCCGATATTATCTTCGGCCATGGGCCACATGTAACGCGAGGAGTTGAAGTTTATAAGGATAAATTTATTGCTTACAGCCTGGGCAATTTTTCCACTTACGGTGGTATTAATGTATCCGGAATCAATGGCTGGTCGCCTATTATTAAGGTATACACAAACAATCAGGGCAAATTTTTAAAGGCGCAAATCATTTCCACTATGCAAGCACCCCGATCCAATGTTATGATTGATTCTCAAAACCAAGTTTTAAAGCGAATTAAGGAGTTAACTACCGAAGATTTTCCAGAATGCCCTTTGAGATTTGACGACAATGGGTGGGTTTATTATTCCACAAATTGATGTGAATAGGTTGTCGATAAAATAAATTACCAACATTGTTTCAGGTTTAAAGAATTGTTACTTTGCATGAAGATCGTTTAAAAAACGCGATCGATTTCAGGCCCTCACTGTCCCTCATGGCGTATAAAGAAAAAGAAATTGAGAAGATATATTATTCGATCGGTGAAGTAGCCGAGATGTTTAATGTAGCCCCCTCCCTAATACGCTTCTGGGAGTCTGAGTTTGAACTCATCCAACCGAAAAAGAATCGCAAAGGCAATCGTCAGTTTACGAAAGATGATATTGATCATGTTCGCACGATTTATCACCTCGTAAAGGAAAAAGGATTTACCCTGCAAGGCGCCAAAGAGATGTTAAAGAACGATGGCCAGTCGGTTCGCGATAAAATGGATCTAATGGACTCGCTGAAAAAGGTGCGTCAGTTTCTCGTTCAGGTACGGGAAAAACTTTAGTACAAATTCCGGATTTATTTATTAAGATTCTCTAAATTCCGAATTCTCATTTGAGTTCATGGATCAAGAACGCCTATCATTTATTGCCCTGCACCTTACTCCGGGTATTGGTGATTTTTTAGTAAAGCAATTGGTAAGCTATTGCGGTTCTGCGCATGATGTATTTCAAACTTCAAAGGGAAAACTTCTTAAGATTCCAGGGGTTGGCGAAATCTCCATTGATGCCATTAATAAAGGGAATACCTTTCACGAAGCCGAAAAAGAACTTAAAAAAGCAGAACGGGAAGACACTGAAATATTACTTTATACAGATAAAAAATATCCACATCGATTGAAGGCCATTGAAGATGCCCCGGCTTTACTCTATTATAAAGGAAACCAAAATCTTAATGTTCCTAAAAGTGTTGGCATTGTAGGAACCCGACAGGCCACGGAATATGGAAAGGAAATAGTTGAAAAAATCTGTAAAGATCTTGTTCCTCATCAAGCATTGATTGTAAGCGGTCTTGCCTATGGAATCGATATTCAGGCACATAAATATGCGCTACAATACGGAATGCCTACCCTTGGCGTTATGGGCAGTGGAATGGATATTATTTATCCGGCTGTGCATAAAGATACAGCAAAGAAAATGATCAACCAGGGTGGACTTATCACAGAAAATAAGTTTGGCACAAAACCCGATGCCCATAATTTCCCTGCACGTAATCGGATTATTGCCGGTTTATGCGATGCTTTGATTGTTGTGGAAGCAGCCGATAAAGGTGGCGCGTTGATTACAGCCGACATCGCCAATAGTTACAACAAAGATGTATTTGCAGTCCCCGGCAATCTCGGACAAAAGTATTCGGACGGCTGTAACAAACTTATCAAAATAAATAAAGCAAACTTATTCACAAGCGTAAAAGATCTTGAGTACATAATGAATTGGTCGGCACCTATTGACGGAATGCAAACTTCATTAGAGCTTACCCTCTTTGAGCCGGAAGAACAAAAAGTGTTAACCATCCTAAAAGAAAGAAATGCTCCGGTAATGATTGATGAACTTAGCTTTAAATCGGATTTACCTCCGAGTCAGTTAGCTTCACTCCTACTTACGCTTGAATTTAAAAATGCGGTGAAGTCGTTGCCGGGAAAAATGTATGTCTTAAGATAATTGAAAAATACATTTCACGCAAAGAAGCGCAGAGTTGGTTATCAAACTGATTTATCAATGAGGAAAAATTTCCTCTGCTAACTTAATTGCTTTTTCAAATTCTGAATAATTCAAATCAGGAGCCACTCCTTTTGATTTAAGAAAAGATAAAATGGTTTCGGTAGCCATATTACCTACCAATTCATCCTTTGCCATCGGGCAGCCCCCAAAACCTTTTATTGCACCATCGAAACGTTGACAACCCGCATTAAAAGCCGCTTCAATTTTTTCGAGTCGGGTAGCAGGTGTTGAGTGTAGGTGTGCCCCAAAATCAACTTTTGGAAATTTCTTTGTCAAGGTATTGAACAGGTATTGAATCTGCCCGGGTTCGGAAACCCCAATGGTATCCGATAAAGAAATGATTTCAACCTCAAGCGTAGCCAGGATATCTGTAAATTTTTCTACTACTTCTATATCATACGGATCGCCATAAGGATTTCCAAAACCCATACTTATATATACTACTTGCTTTTTATTATGCTTCTTACACAGTTCTTGAATTTCATTAACTGTCTGTAAGGCCTCAACGATTGACTTATTTGTATTCCGTTGTTGAAAAGTCTCTGAAATGGAAAGTGGGAAGCCCAAAAATTGTATCTGATCAAATGAACAAGCTGTTTCCGCACCACGTGTATTTGCTACAATCGCTAACAGCTTTGTCTGGGTTGTTGAAAGATCCAATTGTGCAAGTACTTCGGCTGTATCTCGCATTTGGGGTATCGCCTTGGGCGAAACAAAACTTCCGAAATCAAGGGTGTCGAAGCCTACTTTGAGTAGTTGATTGATGTACAAGACTTTGTCTTCAGTAGGAATAAATAACTCCAAACCCTGCATCGCATCCCGTGGGCATTCAATAATCTTCATAAAACAAAAATAGGTAACTCAGCATCAAGGAAAAATACGGGCAATAATCGCCTTTATCAGCCACTTAACTGAAAATTAACTTCAATCTTGCTGTCAGATGAATTAACTTGTCGAGAGAATAAATTTTACACATGCCATTACCATCCTTTGGTGGTCCTTTGGGTTATAAAAGGGCTGCTCATTTATTACACCGGGCCACGTGTGGTCCTACAAAACTGCAAATAGATTCGTTTGCCACCCTTACCGCGGGTCAGGCTATTCCACTTCTGTTTCAACAACCGTTACCCGATCCTGTACTTCCCATCGATCCGGAAACCGGAACGGAATGGGTGCTTACGGGAACCACCGATGCGAATAGTGGAGACAGTGACCTGCAAGAGTTTTTCAAAGGATGGTTTATTAGCCAGATGTTGGGAACCGGTATTCCGGCCAATAATTATCTCGCCTATGCAACTCGCGAAAAGATTGTTTTCTTTCTGCATTCCGTTTTCACTACCATTCAATCTAAAGTTGATAATAGCCGTTCGCTGTACTTTCAGAATCAGTTCTATAGAAAGTTTGCCTTTGATAAAACACTTCCCGCAGAATTCAATATCAAAACTCTTATTAAGAAAGTTAGTGTTGATAATGCCATGCTCCGTTTGCTCGATGGCAACCTGAATGTAAATGGAAGTGTGAATGAAAACTATGGTCGGGAGTTGCTCGAGTTATATACCATCGGTCGTGGCCTGGAAGGCACACTGCCTCCCGCTACTATTCCCGGAGATTACTTTAACTACACAGAGCAGGATGTGCGCGCAGCCGCGCAGGTTTTATCAGGATGGGAATTAGATACAAACTTTGTTACACCAGATCCGGATGTTACTTTATATCTTACAGGAACAACACAATTACCTAGAGGCAAAGTAAGAGGTAGCATAACTAATGCTAATTCGCATGATAATACGGTTAAACAATTTAGCGATAGGTTTAGCAACGCCACCATCCAGCCGGATCCACTTCTTCTAGCCGGTTCGAACGCAACAGAAGCCAGTGCTCAGGATGAAATTGACCAGCTTATAGAACTTATCTATTCAAAACCTGAAACAGCCCGTAACTTTTGCCGGAGAATTTATCGGTACTATGTCTACCATGAAATAACTCAAACTATTGACGATACAATCATCGCTGAGATGGCCAATACCTTTTCTGCTGGTGGATACAAGCTTCAACCGGTGTTGGAAGATCTTTTTCAAAGCCAGCATTTTTATGATGCCGCTGCGGGCGTAAACGATGATGCCTTTGGCGGAATCATAAAATCTCCGCTCGATTTACTGGTGGGTACCTTCAGGATTTTCAATATTCAATTGCCTGATCCGGTTACTTCAGCCACAACATTCTATGAAAAAACTGGAGAACTGATAGGAAATCTGGAAGACATGGGCATGCATTTTTATGAGCCTTTCGATGTGGCCGGGTACGATGCTTATCATCAATTTCCCATCTACCATCGCAGTTGGATCTCGACTAACTATTTGATCCGCAGATATGAGTTTATTAGAAAGATAATTTCAGACAACCAGGCCATGCCCGGTGCATTAAAAGTTGATGTGGTAGCCTTCGTACAAACGAACATCAGCAACGCTACCGCCTCGAATGCGCAAGCGCTTATCATTGAACTAGCTAAGTATTTTCTTCCGGTAACGGATAATCTGACTTTCGACCCGGCTCTGGATGATGCTTCCGGGCTTACAGCCGAGCGGATGAATTATTTTTTAACAGCATTTTTGAAAGCACCCCAAATAGATGCCGATCCGGAAGGTGCGTGGGCTTTCCGCTGGAATAATCCGGTTGATATGGAAGTTGTAAAAAGACAATTGGAAAGTCTTTTCAATGCCATGCTTCAATCACCCGAGTATCAACTTTATTAACTTATCGAATGAGACGCAGACATTTTATAAAGAAACTTTCACTGGCAGCCGTACCGTTTACATTGGGTGGCATACCCCTTCGCCTAATGGCGGAAAACTCGCTTACGCGGATGGCTGAGCAAAGTACCAACGACCGGGTGCTAATCATTCTACAAATGCACGGTGGTAACGATGGCCTTAATAGTATCATTCCGGTAGAAGCATATGATCTTTATTACCAATGGCGCGCTAACATTGCCATTCCAGCAAAAAATAGTTTGCGAAAAATGATTCCATTGGATAGTACACTTCCGTCTGCAGCACAAGTTGGCTTACATCCGGATATGATTGCTATGAAAGACTTGTATGATCGTGGACGTATGACGGTGGTGCAGGGCGTATCTTATAAAAACAATAATGGCTCTCATTTCAGAGGTCGTGATATCTCTTTTATGGGTGGTGGCTTTGACGATTACTTCTCATCCGGTTGGGTAGGCCGATATCTCCAAGAGGAATTTGAACCAAAAGTTTATCCTAATGATTTTCCCAACGCTGAGATGAAAGATCCACTTGCGATCGAAATGGGGAGTGATGTTTCGTTGATCTTCCATCAGCAAGGAAATATTCCAACGTCAATTTCATTAAACAATCCAGAAAGTTTTGCTCGTCTGGTCGGTGAGTTGGAGGGGTTCGTGGATCAGGGTATTGATCCACGAGGCAAGCCACCCACAGCGCTTGATAATTCTCCCTATGGAAAAGAACTTAATTGGATTTTAGGACTGGAAGATAAATCGCAAGACTATGCCGAACGATTATATGATGTTTACAAGGCAGCCTCGCCTAGTTCGGTGACATATCCGGAACGCTATCCCTTCAATGCGCCAAAAGGCAGTATGCGAAATGGCCTAACTCCTCAGTTGCAATTAATTGCTCGCCTGTTGGATGGCGGTGGTCCTGGCCTTGGGGTAAAGACAAAAGTATTCCTTGTAAAAATGGGTGGGTTTGATACCCATGCTGAACAAGTTGAAAGCTATGATCCAACCATGGGTCAACATGCTGCGCTTATGTATCATATCTCTTCCGCCATGAAGGCATTTCAAGATGACTTAAAAGCAAGAGGATTGGAAGACAGGGTGCTCACCGTCACAACTTCCGAATTTGGAAGACGCGTGCGGGCCAATGGAAGTTACGGAACCGATCATGGTACCGGTGCACCGGTTATGATCTTTGGGAAAGGTGTACAACCAGGCGTTGTGGGTGTAGTTCCTGATCTCAATAAACAAAATGTAGAAATGCAATTTGATTATAGGCAAGTATATGCAAACCTATTGCGTGATTGGATGCTGGTAGATGAAGCCAAAATAAATTCAGATATTTTCTTTAAGGATTTTATTAACGGACCCAAAGAAGATGGCGCAGGCAGCTATGAGCCCTTACCGCTAGCGACTCAGGTTATCTCTGGCGTGCAGGAAAATTTTATCAATGCCCGATTTGTGCTGGAGGATTGTTTTCCTAATCCTGCTACCGATTTCACCACCATTAAATTTAGAATCAATACCGCTAATCTGGTAGATCTAACCCTCATCAATAACCAAGGGCGCACAGTTAAAACACTATTACACGAAGAACAGCCAGAAGGCGAGCATTTAGTACGTGCCTACGTAGGTGATTTGCCAACTGGCGTTTATTTTTATCAATTGAAAACATCTTTCGTCACCCAAACCAAAAAACTGGTTGTTACCCGATAACCTATGAAGAAAATTTTTACGGTAGTACTCGTACTTGGTTTTGCGTTTTCGGCCACGGCCCAATACAAACGGAAACCGGGCGGCATAGCTTCCAAGCCCAGTCAACAAAGTAAGTTTTTAGAAATGCAATGGTGGCTTGGGTTTAAAGCGGGCACTAATTTAACCCAAGCGGTACCGATTAAGCGTTACACGATAATGACGCCAACCAACTATGCAGTTGGTTTAACAGATAAGACGTATGAGTCTTTCAATAAGGCCGGGAGTCAGGCCAGCATTGAGATTACTTTTTATTATAAAGGATTTTCATTCAGCACACAACCTACCTATAGAAATAGCCGGTTTGTTTACTCAAACCAATATGAGTGGATTAATTCAGAAAGCCCATCCGAAAGCCTGGTGTTACAATACAACCAGGAACAGAAACTGGACTATGCTGATTTTCCGCTAATCGTTAAGTATGATGTTTTAAGAAGCAAGTTCAGGCCTTATATGCAGGCGGGTATTTTTTATTCCATGCTAATTAATGCAAACAAATCGGTAAAGGTTTCCGGAACCGATTATGCTTCAGGAGGTACTAATCAATTTGCCAATCAGGAAATTATTGTTGGTGCAAAAGATCTATTCGATAATTATTGGGGCATCATGGCGGGCATCGGAGCCGATTACAACCTTGGTAATGTTCGGGTAATTCTGGATGCTTCGTATTGGAAAGGTATGAGTAATATCACCCATGTAGGTAACCGATTTGGTAACGATCGACTATCAGGCATTGGCGATGCTCAGGATGATCTCGACTTAAATAATATTGTTATCTCGGCCGGAGTTCTTTTTCCTATGCGTTACCTGAGTAGTGATTTTAAAACCTTAGATCGTTAGTCTATGCGCTTCTTATTAATAGTTTTTGTATTCGGAGTTTTCTTATTCACATCGTGTGCGAATGAATCGGATCCGACAGCCGATAAAGCTGCCTTCACCCGCATTTATGACAACGATCGGTTTGATGCCTCTTTCTATCCTATTGATATGAAGCAAACGCCCGATGGCGGGTATTTGATTTTGGGGGGAAGAAGAATTCAAGATTCGAATTTCACAGGTATCTATCTTTTGAAGACTGATCCATTTGGTGCCTACGTGTCTGAAATGGAGGTTGATGAAGCCTTTGTTAATCCCGTTGGTCCGTTACTCGAAAATGGTGGCAATTACTATTTCTTTGGTATGACCTCTACGGGTTTGCAAACGCAATTATTTCAATTGGATGCTGAAGGAACGTTAAGCGATCCCATTAGCGTGGGTGGCACCTACCCGGCCGCTGCTGCCATTGATGGCAGCAATTTTCTGTTGTTGAGTTATGACAACTTCAATAAGTTAAGTGTTGTATCAGTGGTTAATCCGGCCGGTTCAGTACTTCAATCAAAGGGATTTAGTATAGGAGCCGGTGATGCCGCGGAGGAACCCATCATAAATCATTTCTTACGAACAGGAACACCCTTGCCCTTTATAGTAGGTAAGACTCCAGCCGGGCAGTATTTCTTTAATGGTTTTTATAACTACACGTTATCCCTGGTGTTTACAGATCTTCAAAACGATAATCCGCAAGGCGTTGTTCAGGGTCAGCAAGACGATGGCGGATTGAGTCAGGTGGTACCGCAAGAGGGTGGCAAATTCGCATTAGCCCGATTCAACTTTGGGGATAATTATTATCTTCCAAACACCACGTTAAATACAACCGGTGTTAGTTCCAGTACCGATCTGGGAGGTAATCCGTTTCCGGAATTAATTGATAATGCTCCTGTAAAAATTTTACGGCTAGCGGTGAATACCACAAAGATGGTGCTCTATGGAAGTAATACCCGTAGCAATCAAATTGCCCTCTATGGTTATGATGAAGCTAGCGGAGAGTTCTTAGGCAGTCGTTATTTGGGATTTTCCAATTCATTTGAGATCGCCTCCATTACACCTACTACCGATGGCGGACTGGGTATTTGCGGAACCACCTATGTAGCCGGAAGATTTCCGAGAATTTGTCTCTTTAAGCTTTCGCAGGAACAATTGATTGAGTCATTCCAATAATCATTTCTTTATTTCAACCCTTTTTTATTCCTTGGTCATCAATTTATGATCAAGATCGAAGAAAACGTAAGCCTGAGCGCGTATAACACTTTTGGCATTGACGCCAAAGCCCGGTATTTCTGTAGTATAAATTCTGAAGATCAACTGTTAGAGCTATTAGAAACCCCTGAATATAAAAATATGCCGCACCTTATTTTGGGCGGAGGCAGCAATATTCTCTTTACTAAAGATTATGAGGGTTTGGTGATTAAAGTCAACCTTAAAGGGATTGAGATCAAGAGTCGAACTGCAAATACAATATCAGTAAATGCAAAATCGGGGGAAGTATGGCATGAGTTTGTTATGTATTGCGTACACGAACAATGGGGTGGCATAGAAAACCTTTCACTAATACCGGGTACAATGGGTGCGGCACCTATACAAAACATTGGCGCTTATGGAGTAGAGATAAAAGATGTTGTTGAATGTGTAGAAGGAATTGATTTGCAAACCGGTAAGCGAAAGACCTTGACTAATGCCGAATGTTACTTCGGTTACAGGGAAAGTATCTTTAAACATGAACTCAAAGAAAATTTTTTTATTTCAAGTGTTACTTTAACATTGACCACGAATAATCATAAACTAAATACAAACTACGGTGCTATCACCACCATACTTGATGAGAAAAAAAAATCTCCATCAATTGAAACGATAAGCGATGCAGTCATCAATATTCGAAGAAGTAAATTACCTGATCCAGCCGTTATAGGAAATGCCGGTAGCTTTTTTAAAAATCCAACTATTCGATTAGATCACTATAATGAGATAAAGAAAACACATCCTACTATCCCTGGTTATCCCTCTGTAAATCAATATGTTAAAGTGCCTGCAGGTTGGTTGATTGAACAGTGTGATTGGAAAGGGAAACGATTTAACGATGTTGGTGTGCATGCTAATCAAGCGTTAGTATTAGTGAATTATGGTAATGGAAGTGGTGAAGAAATTTTTCAACTCGCTAAAAAAATTTCTGCTTCGGTTAGTACAACTTTCCATATTGATTTAACTCTGGAGGTTAACATCATCTAAAATAAATTACATGCAGTTATGATAAAAAGAATGAAATAGTGTACCTGATTTTCTTTTGTCAGATAAAATATTTTTTAACAAAATTTTTGCGAATTAATATTTTATTATACCTTTCGTACAGTTTTACTTAAAAATATTAAAACGTTATGGCAAAAAAACCCGCTAAGAAAGCAGCCAAGAAAGCAAAGAAGGCTGCTAAGAAGAAGAAGTAATCAAGTTTGACTTGATACTTTAGTAAGAGAAGTGATCCAAGATCACTTCTCTTTTTTTTGTAGATATTCTTATAGAAGCTAGTGTGACCTACTCAAAACTATTCTCATATTTCATCACAAGTAAGTTGACCAGTACGACCAACGGTTATCAGTAGATGATTACAAAACCTTCGTATTTATGCTTATTTGACTCCGCAACGCATTGAATTTCATGATCTTGAACATTCGATTGCATAAATTAAATGGATTGAGTGCTTGGTAGCACCTCCAAAGGACCTTACCTTTGCAGCATTATTAAAACAAATAGAACGCATGGCTAAATCAACCACAAAAATCGTAGTAGAGAAAAAAGCACCAGCAAAAAAGGCTGCTTCAAAACCTAAGGCTGCTCCAACTTTAAATATTGAAAAAGTATCTGAAGATATACTCGCAAAATTGAAGGCTCTTAATATTGAACATCAATTACAGGCAGATATTGAGTGGTGTCTGGGAAGCTACCGATACGATCAAAATCCAACGGGTCTTTTAGAAGCTGCTGCCAAATCTGTGGACGCTTTCAAACAAGAGCTAACAAAGAAGACTAAAGGTGTCACTGCCGCAATGGTAAAAAATATAGAAAAGGTATTGGGCTAACCATTCGCTTAGCAAAAACTAAATAGCCGGTTAAGCCGGCTATTTTTTTATATCATATGGGTAACGTTGGTCAATGTTCCCGCATAGCGAAGACATTCAACGCCAAACTTATTAAGGAAATCCACGCCTTCGTCTGAAGCCAGTCCTTTAAATTCTGCATAAGAATTAAGATAGATAACTCTTCGGATACCCATACTGAAAATAATACGCGAACAAGCCAGGCATGGCGACAACGTTACATAGAGCGTTGCACCATCAACCGAAGTCTTGTTTTTAACGGCATACAGAATTGCATTCTGTTCGGCATGAATGGCCAGCGAGCAACCACCCTTTGAATCCCTCGGACAGCCCTGTTCAGGCCATTCTTCATCACAGTTATGTGTACCCGATGGCGGGCCGTTGTAGCCAATAGAAATAATGCGCGTGTCTTTTGTAAGTACAGCACCAACATGTCTTTTTAAACAATGCGAACGCTTAGCCAGATTAACGGCTAGCTCCATATAGATATCATCGAACTCAGGACGGCTCATTGGGTAAAAATAAGAATTCAAAATAGTATATTCGCGAAGTAAAATGGATTCATGCAGGGTATTCAAAGATTTCTTTTCATCGTAATCGTTTCATTATCATTTGAGGCTGCCGCGCAGGAAGCAATTAAAAACAGACCGAGTCCCACGAGCCTGGTCACAGCACGCTACAAGGACACCTATCTGAAGATTACCTACAGCCAACCCCATAAGCGAGGTCGGATCATTTTTGGAAGTCTGGTACCTTTTGGTCAGGTTTGGCGCACGGGTGCCAACGAAGCAACTGAGATGACCATTACCAAAGACATAGTAATTAATAATTCTCTCCTTCGCGCTGGCACCTACTCAATATTCACCATCCCCGACAAGGAAAGCTGGACTATCATTCTTAACAGTGAACTAGGCCTGTGGGGCTCATATAATTATAACGCCAAACTTGATGTGATGAGATTTAACATCCCAACCAAAACGCTTCAGGGAGCCGTCTTTGAACCGTTTACTATATTGATTGAACAGAAAAACAACGTAGCCGATATCGTGCTTCTCTGGGATTCCATCCGGATTCAAATACCCATTCAATTTCAAGAACCTAAGTTACCATGAAGGCACTGTATACCCTCTTGTTTCTTTTTGTTAGCCTAAGCCTTTATTCTCAAGACCTTGCTGAGCTTGATAATAGAAATGGGTTTAAAGAAATCAAATTGGGTTATCCCATTGATAGTGTGAAGGGTCTTGTTTTCAAAAAAGATATCATCGAAAGAAAAGAGTTCTCGGCCAAAGTGTACGAAACGGAGCATCCTGATTATATGCTGATTGGGGATGTCCCAGTCAAAAAAGTCTCGATCAAAGCCTACAAAGATCTTATTTATGAGATTGATGTAACAACCGCCAAAGATCCCAAGGTTATGCGAGGTCTTGAAAAGTCGTATGGGAAGGCAACTTACAGTATTCGTATCGAAAGCTACTATTGGAAAGCCGAGAACTTAAGTCTTGTGTACAAAGGGCACCGTAAACATGTAAGTCTTACCTATCGATCGGGGCCAGTTATCCGAATGATGTATGAAGACAAGGGGAAGAAAGTTGAAGCCGTTGCGGATGATTTTTAGATCAATCTACTTCAACTTATACATGTCAAGGCTTACTTTTTCCTTTACTTCGAATACGTAATCCTATAAATCTTCCCAGCTTGATCATCAGAGACAAGCAGCGAACCGTCCGGCATTTGTAATACATCTACAGGTCTTCCAGAAACTGTTTGCGCAGCCTCGTCCAACCAACCGCTGGCAAAGGGCTCATAGCTCGTTACTTTACCATCCTGCAACTTTACAAGGCTCAGCTTGTAACCGCTTTTCTTTGAGCGATTCCAGGAACCATGTTCCGCCAGGATGATCTGATTTTTATAATCAGCCGGAAACATCTCTCCTGTATAAAACTTAAGTCCTAAGGGAGCCACGTGTGCATCTAGATTTTGCATCGGTTTTACAAACTCATCGCATGCGCGCTTGTCACCAAACTCAGGATCTTTAACTATGCCACCATGGCAATAAGGATATCCGAAATGCAGCCCCGGACCAGAAGCTGAATTAAGCTCGCAGGGAGGAATGTCATCACCTAACCTATCACGGCCATTGTCTGTAAACCAAATATCATTTGTTTCTGGGTGCCAGGTAAAGCCTACGGTGTTTCGCACACCACTAGCAAATAATTCAAGACCTGTTCCATCTGAATTCATGCGGTGAATGGCTGCAAAAATTGGATCTTCTGATTCACAAATATTACAGGGAGCTCCGACCGGTACATATAATTTTCCATCCGGACCAAACGCAATGTATTTCCATCCATGATGCGCTTCTGTTGGAAACTTATCGTAAACAACTGTCGGTTCACCCGGATTATCAAGTTTGTTTTCAATATCGGTAAACTTTAAAATGCGACTCACTTCGGCTACGTACAGATCGCCATCTTTAAAGGCTACACCGTTTGGCATATTCAATCCCGAATCAAGCACCCATTTTTTATCAGCAATAAAATCTCCATTAGTATCCTTTACCGCGTACACCTTATCTCCATCCTTATTTCCCACGTAAAGAACACCCGAAGGTGATAGTGCCATAGAACGTGCATCCTTAACATCCGCATAAATATTAATGGCAAATCCGGGAGGAAGTTTAATCGCGCTCAGTGACAAATCACTGAAGACTTCATCCTTAGTTGAATTACAACCAATCATGGCTATCAAAGCCAGCGTCAAAATCGAAAATTTAAATCTCTTCATAATTATATCGCATTGGATTAAGTCCCTATTTGGACAACAAATATCGAAGGGTAATGTTGAATAGTTAAAAGATTTTACACCAGATATTGCTGATTGCGCAAAATCTTGGATGAAGCCCCTTTTTAAAGTTACCTTTGCAGGAATTTTCAGTTAAATGATCTCAATTTCCAATATTTCTTACTTCATCGGTGGCCGGGCTCTTTACGAGGACGCCTCCATGTTTATAAAACCAGACGATAAAATTGGCTTAATCGGACTAAATGGACGCGGTAAGTCAACCTTATTAAAAATAATTGATGGCGAATTAAGCATAAACGGAGGCTCCATCAGCAAAGCAAAAGATTGCACTATTGGATTCTTAAATCAGGATCTCCTCTCCTACCAAACTGAAGATGCCATTCTTACTGTGGCAATGGGTGCTTTTAAAGAGGCGGTCGATACTCAACGTCAGATAGAAAAAATTCTTTATAAACTCGAACACGACTATTCCGATGACTTAGTTGAAAAACTAACTAACCTGCAAGAGAAGTTTGAGCAGTTGGATGGCTACACCATGCAATCGAAAGCTGAAGAAGTATTAGAGGGAATTGGGTTTGCGACTAAAGATTTACATCGTCCATTAAAAGAATTTTCCGGAGGCTGGCGCATGCGCGTGATGCTTGCTAAACTTTTGCTAGAGCGACCATCTTGCCTGATGCTAGATGAGCCTACCAACCACTTGGACTTACCTTCTATTGAGTGGGTTGAAAACTACCTGCGCAACTATGATGGGGCGGTTATCATTGTATCGCACGACCGTACCTTCCTAAACAATGTTATATCCAAAACAGTAGAAGTTACGAACGGCCAATTAGTAACCTATGAAGGAAACTATTCCTTTTATCTGCAGGAAAAAGAATTGCGTGAGAACATTCAGCAAGGTGCGTATGAAAATCAACAAGCCAAAATTAGGCAAGCCGAACGATTTATAGAACGATTCCGGGCTAAGGCATCCAAATCTAAATTAGTACAGTCGCGCGTTAAGGCGCTTGATAGAATGGATCTGGTAGAAGAAGTGGTGAGTGATAACGCTGCTGTTAATTTCAGATTTACATTCAAGCAACCTTCCGGTCGCCATGTGGTTACCTTAAAAGATCTATCTAAATCGTATGGCGATCTCACCATTTTAAAGCACTCTACGGCTGCCATTGAGCGCGGTGATAAAATTGCCTTGATTGGAGCCAACGGAAAAGGGAAGTCAACTTTGTTACGCATCTTAGCTAATTCAGAGCCTGTAGAGGGCGAACGCATTATTGGATACAACGTCATTTACGGATTTTTTGCACAGCATCAGTTGGAGTCGTTGCATGTGGAGAGTGAAATTTTGGAAGAGTTAAAACAGGCCGGTAGCGCCAAGACCGAGCAAGAACTAAGAAACGTATTAGGTTGCTTTCTTTTTTCAGATGAAGATGTATTTAAGAAAATTAAAGTGCTATCGGGTGGTGAAAAATCGCGTGTGGCCCTTGCCAAGACGTTGATTTCAGAAGCTAATTTTCTTTTGCTGGATGAACCAACCAACCACCTGGACTTTATTTCGGAAAATATTCTGATTCAGGCGTTGCAACAATATCAGGGAAGTTTTGTAGTTGTATCTCACAACCGTCACTTTGTAAACCAGGTAGCGAATAAAATCTGGTACATCGAAGATCAACAGATAAAAGAATATCCAGGCACCTATGAAGAGTATGAATATTGGAGAAAGCAAAATGCATTGAACGCTGCACCACAACCTGTGCCTGCAAAGAAAGCTGAACCGAAACCACAACCAAAGCCCATCAATACAATTAATCCTAATGAAAAAAAGATTAAGGCACTCAATCAGGATTTGAAGAAACAAGAAGACGTAATTGAAAAGTTAGAGCGTGAAAAAGGGCAAGTAGAATCTGAAATGGCAAAGCCTGACGTTTACGGAGATTTTACTAAACTATCTGTATGTCAGCAACGGTTTGATAAACTGGCCTCTAGTTTGCATGAAGCAAATATGAAATGGGAGAAGTTGATGCTCGAGGTTGATGAGTTGGAAGCAACCAGCTAAGCAGGTGATGTAATCTTAAATTAAAAGTAGATTTGCCTTCGAACTAAAAGTATGCTTAAAAGCAAAAGACCAACAACAAACAAAAGCGCATACAATCCTGGAATTACTTTCCGATTCACGAACTCTTTTAATGATTCCATAATGAGTGAGTTTAATGATCAAGGACTTCTTTGACTCAAAAACGAAAAGAAAGTTTAACTTATTATTCAATCTTTTGCATTTATACATAACCTCATCAATAACGTAACCCGATTTATTTTAATCTTGATTGGTTAAAGATAAAATGAGGTAAAAAAGTGTAAAATGGTGGGCTTTTACTAACAACATTTCTTTAATTATTCGTTTAATTTTGAATATGCGCATTGTATTTATCGTATGTATCCTACTTGTGTTCACTTCTGTATCAGCACAAAAAAAACTTTCGTTTATTGATAAATCCTACGAGGAAGAAATTAGAACGGTTATGCTCCATCCGGCATTGAATGGTCCACGAGATAATTTACGGCCAGCCGTTGTGCCACTTCAAGGTCAAAACCTGTTGCTTGAGTTTGATGACCTGGTCGAGCAACGGAGTAATTACTATGTAAAAATAATTCATTGCAACTACGATTGGACCAAGTCTACGTTAATGGACCTTGACTTTTTATCCGATTATAATGAGTACCCCATTAACGACTATGAGCCTTCCTTTAACACCTCTATTCCGTATATCCATTACTCTTTATTGGTACCTCCGGTAAAATTACCTGGCAACTATCTTTTGGTTGTATACCGCGAAAGTGACGAAAATGATCTTTTGTTAACCAGACGATTCATGATTTATGATAAAAAAGTGACCTTGACTACCGAACGGCAGAGCCAAGGTGTGGGAAGCCTCTATGCCACCAACCAACAAATTAATTTTAAAATCAATTATTCGCGCCTTGACCTCTCTAACCCGATGGAAGCTGTTAAAACTACCATTCGACAAAACCAACGTTGGGATAACGCCCGGGCCAACGTAGTGCCCAGTTTTATTCGTGAGGATAAGCGAGAGCTTGAGTATCGCTTCTTCGATCAGGATAAACAATTTATGGCGGGTAACGAGTTTCGGTTTGTTGATTTTCGATCGTTAAACTTTCCTGGACGCAATACGGGTCGGCTTGATCGAAGTAAAAGACCTTTTAACCTGTCTGTATTATCAGATCGTTTTAGAGGCGAACAGGTATACTCGCAATATGCAGACATGAACGGAAACTTTGTTATAGAAAATCTGGATAACCGGGAAGGTGCCGTATCGGGAGATTATGTATTTGTAACGTTTAGTCTGGAGACATCCCAACCCGTTAATGGAAGTGTTCATTTAATGGGTGCGTTCAATAATTGGGATCGATCCAACAACTCAAAAATGGATTTTCTATCGCAGCATAAAGTATATGAAAAAACTGTTTTCCTTAAGCAAGGCTGGTATGATTATCAGTATTGGGTAGAGTCACCCAAAGAGAACGCCTATCTGGTGGAAGGTAGTTATTTTGAAACTGAAAATCTTTATGAGGTTTTTATCTATTACCGGCCCTGGAAACCGAATGCAGACTTATTGATTGGTTACTTTCAGCTACCGGTTAATCCGCGCTAGCAAAGCTCACTTCTTGGTCAGCATCATTGTGGATAGAACTTGCATTGGCCACATCCAACATTCCAAAGCCTTTATGTGAAAAATGCCCTAAGCCATTTTCATAGACAAACTGTTGCACGGGTTGCGGAGCATACAACGTGAATGGAAAGGTGTAACCCCGAATTTCATATTTAACATCCGAGTCATACAACGGGTAAATGCGGGCAAACTTTTTATGCGAACTTTGAATCCGGTTAATATAATCTTTGTCGGCCACTAATTGAAACTTGTAGAAATCGGCCAGTTGAGAGGCCGAATATTTTCCGCTGGCTTCCATTCTGGCAATCGTGTTGTCATAAAGCAGATCCGAAAATTCGTCCAGCTCAGGGCTGATGAAACGCTTGCCGCTTTCATCATTAAAAGAAGCCGGCACTAGTACGATGGGCGATATACAAAGAAATTTTACAGAGTCTGTGATAGAAGCTGGTTCTTCATTTTCTACGGACTCAGGGCTCAATTGTAAACTGCCTATCAATAACTCCTTTTGTAAAAAGAGCACACTGGTAAAGTAGTCAATAAAATCCTGGTCGGATGAAGAGAAAACCAGCGTTACTTTTGACGAGAAGAAATGAAGTCCTTTGCGGCTAATTTTTATCTGTCCCTTTAAACCCGAAAAATTGTATTGAGTAAATGAAAAGTACTTTTCATTCTTGCCCAGCATAACCAACCCTTTGATGGTTTGGGCCAACAAAAATTGATGATGGAAGGGTACATACGCTCCTCTGTTTTTAAGAGCAAAGACAATCCGGATTCTCAAGTGACAATTCTGTTAAGGGGTAAAAAATAAAAACCCCGCCTTTAAAAAAAATTGCGGAAAGCTAAGGTACTACAAATCAGCGCAATAAAGTCAACACTTTGAGAAAAAGATTAAGTGAAAGTTTGATAAATACCTTACACGTTAAATCTAAAGTGCATCACATCGCCATCCTCCACTACATATTCTTTTCCCTCCACAGCCAGTTTTCCGGCCTCACGGCAACCCGCCTCTGATTTATGTTTCTGATAATCAGGTATTTTAATTACCTCGGCCCTGATGAAGCCCTTTTCAAAATCGGTATGGATTACGCCTGCGGCCTGAGGAGCCTTCCAGCCTTTATGGATAGTCCATGCACGAACTTCTTTCTCGCCAGCCGTAAAATACGTGATCAGGTTTAGCAAATTATAGGCTGCCCGGATGAGCCGGTTTAGTCCTGATTCCTTTAAACCATATTCTTCTAAAAATACCTTCCGGTCTTCTTCGCTTTCCAATTCCGCGATCTGAGCTTCAATGGCTGCACAAACCATAACTACCTCTGCGCCTTCTTGTTTTACCAGTTCTTTTAATGAATCCACATACTTATTCCCTGTATGAATGGCTCCCTCATCAACATTGGCCACATAGATCACAGGTTTATCCGTCAACAATTGCAGGTCTTCTATTGCTTTCTTGTCCTCAACATCCAAAACCAGGCTGCGGGCATTTTTACCTGACTGTAATGTCTCCTTATAAGTCACCAGCGTAGCAAGTTCTTTCTTTGCTTTGGCATCACCACTTTTTGCGGTTCGCTCAACCTTGGCAATCTTCTTCTCAACAGAATCGAGGTCTCTGAGTTGAAGTTCAATATCAATTACTTCCTTATCCCCCACCGGGTCCACCTTACCTGCTACGTGAATTATATTGTCATTATCAAAGCACCGGATTACATGGGCAATAGCATCCACTTCACGGATGTTAGCCAGAAACTGATTGCCTAACCCCTCACCCTTGCTGGCTCCTTTTACCAAACCAGCTATATCAACAAATTCAAATGACGTAGGAAGCACCCGTTGTGGGTTTACAAGCGCTTCTAATACTTTTAGCCTTTCATCAGGCACAGAAATTACCCCAACATTGGGCTCAATCGTACAAAATGGAAAGTTGGCTGCCTCAGCCTTGTTATTCGAAATTGCATTAAAAAGAGTTGACTTGCCTACATTCGGAAGGCCTACAATACCACACTTCAATCCCATGATTCTTGTCTTTTATTAAATCAGGGCGCAAATATAAGAAGGTGGAGGTTAGAAGCCAGAATTAGCAACCGATTTGGTGCTTGAGCGGTACCCATTGGTGAAGAGTACAGGATGTTTCGGACTATAAACCAAACTTACCCTTTTGATCGAAATTGCGCTTAAGGTTAGGCTTTATGCTTGCCTGTGTTGACCCGTTTTAAAGTCCTAAACAGAAATCTCGTACTACATTTCTAAAGCCGACAGGGTCATCCAGAAATACATTATGCCCCGCATCAAGGAAAATTTCAAATTGTTTTTGCGAGCTTCCCAGACCATCGAATATGTATTGCAATTCTTCCAGTGGAGCCTGGTCATCAAACCGACTGCCAATCATTAGCGTGGGTAACGTGATCTGATCAAAATCATTCATGATGTTTGTTTTTATTTCATCTTGTATCAATGCGGTGGCTACTTCATCATTCAGTTCATATTGAAGACTTTGAAAAATATTATAAGGAGAAAAGAAACCTACTTTTATATAGGCACCAACTCCTATTTCACCTTCTGTAAATTTCTCCGCCTTAGCCACATATTTATTCCACTGTTTCATCTCCGCTTCAGTAGCGATTGGATTTGTGGCGATGGCCCAACTCTTAGCCTCATTCCAATAGTCAACATCAGTTCCGGCATCTATGAAAACATCGGATACATTGATCAAATAACTTCTTCGAAAGTCCCATCGTAATAGTGCTACATTATCCCCATCATGTGTGGCTGGGCCGCAAATAGAGATTAGCGCATCTATAGCTCCTTCACTTTGGTGGTTTAGCAAATAATGGTAGGACAAATCTCCTCCCCAGCTATGACCAAACAATATAACTTTTGAGTCCTTATATCTTGTTTTTAGAAACTTTGAAATGTATAAGATGTCTTTTGTGTATTGCGCCATTGTCATCTTTTTCAGGTCGGCAATACCTTGTTTGTTCCCAAAACCACGCTGATCGTAATAGACCACAGCAAAATCTTTTTCGATGGTATTCTTCCATTGTGGATAGTCGATGGTTGCAAAGTCAATACTCGGATAGCCGGGCCCGCCTTGAATGTACAAGAGTAAAATACCTGACGAGGTATTGCCTCTTACCATAACCGGTAAATAGGCATCATCCACTTCGATGTGATAAAAATCATTTGCCTTTGCGGATAACTCGGGCTCATCATCACAACCTGAAAGAAGGAATACGAATGGCACGAGTAGAATCGAAACCAGAACATGTGTTTGCCGAAAATTCATTGATATTTTATTTGAGTTTATAATTTATTCCAATTCCTATAATCAGGTATTTTTCATTGCGGCCTACAGCAGGATTTCTGAATTGAAGCTGAGGGTTGATAAACCATTGAATTGGAATATTTTTGGTAACAGATAAATCTTTTCCGAATCGAAGTCCGGGTGCAATGACCCAGTGAAACACGCCACCCATTTTTTGTTTTTCAATATTGCCGCTAGCATCCACTTCGTAAACGTGCGGAATGAAGGTCCGTTGCGGACCAAAGCCTACTTCAACTCCATAAAGGAAGCCTGTTTCCCCAATGTGATCAATTTCAAATTTGGGCAACAAAAAGATAGCGGTTTGATAGTTATGATGATAGTAAAAGCCAATTTTCGCACCCGTCAGAACTACCCAATTTTGTAATTGTTTAATTGAAAGCGAGTATCCGAAACTAAGGCCAGGACGGGTAATGTTACCACCTTCGTAGGCAAATGACAGTATTTGCTGGGTTGAGGATTGGGAATAAGACAAATTGACGAATAATAGAAAAAAAAAGTAGAGTAAAGATTTCATTTATTAAGTTTTCGCAAACAACGTGGGGCTGATTGGTTTTGATGCAAGAAATCAAGAAATAGTACTGAGTTGGTTAATTCAGGGAGCGAATTGGTTGGATAAAACCCTCTAAGGCAAAAAAAAATCAAATTAGACCTGAACCTATCCAGCTTTTGAAAGCTGCAGCGTTGTATTTACTAACCACAACTACTGGTAAAGAAAGGTTTGAGTCCTTCCATAGTACCTCCAGTTTTTGAAAAGACACATT
>Ga0154020_10000889_pt1 | contig 36861 bp, 38 predicted proteins | sample Klosneuvirus_201_FD_109709 | JGI IMG/M metagenome (GOLD analysis project Ga0154020, IMG submission 109709) | Active sludge microbial communities from wastewater, Klosterneuburg, Austria - Klosneuvirus_20160825_MG | ecosystem: Engineered > WWTP > Aerobic digester > Activated sludge | place...
GATCCTGCTTCAGCCAGTCTTCGAGGTTTGAGCTGAAACTGTCATAATGGTCTATGAACCCAATTTTCAACACACCATTTCCGGGGCAAAAAATTTGTTAAAACCATTTAACATCCAATTCCGACCTATCGTGACGACATTGCTACTGATTGCTTCATTCCCTGCCCTGAGCGCACCAGGCGAAAATGCTGCGCCATTAAACAAACAAAATGCAGCCGGAACAAGCGAAACCAGCTCCGCTGACCCGTTTGTAAGGGAAAATATTGTCGATGCATTTATTAAAAACATTGCCGCCCTGAATCTCTATCGCCCAATGGAACCAGCAGGTTCAAGAGGCTCTATTGGCATTGGAATGGGTCTAGGGGCGCAAACCACGGAACAGACCAACTACGACGAACTCCACAAGTCGGAGCTTGGGGTTGAAAGGGAATCTACCTCGGCCACCAAACGAACCGGCAACAAATTCTACTTTGTTAAAGGGCTTTTCGCACCCGTGGATGTTGGGCTTACGGCAGCGGCATTCGAAGGCACTAACGTAAAATCTGTCGGCGCACATTTGCAGATAACTATTTTCGAAGGCTTCCAACTTCCGGCTGTGTCCCTCAGGTTTAGTCATGCTCACATGTTTGGATTACAGTCATCGGCACTTTCCAGCAACGCCATGGATGTCAGTGTCTCGTACGGATTTTTGCGATATTTTACGCTTTACGGCGGCTCAGGGATCGCCCGTCACTCTGCTTCAGTAAAACTTACGGACAATCCAGAAACAGCCTGGTTGTTGAAAAGTACCGAAACCAGCGCTTCGATCGACTCTGAGTATGATGACCCCTATCAGTTTGCGGGATTGGCGGTTCGATTTTTGCCACCGTTTATTTCCGGCGCAGTTGAAACAGGCCTCTCTGGGAATGGACTTGAAACTCTGGCAGCAAAAATCAGCATTGGACTCTAGCGCCCATGCGACGCGCAGGATTCAAGTGCCATGACCACCCTTTCGGTTGCCTGACGTCCGTTAAAATTCGCCTGTCTCTGAAGTATGTCATCCTTCCCGGCCAACAGCTCCTCAACCGCCGCCAGGAACCTGACAGACGAAACCTCTGATTCACGAAGAATTCTCGCCCAACCCTGACGCTGGAAGGCTTCAGCGTTATGAACCTGATCTCCCCGGCTGCCAACCTCAAGGGGAATGAGAAGCATTGGCTTTTTGAGCGATAAAAATTCGAAGATCGAATTCGCTCCAGCCCGAGCGATAACCACATCTGTGATGGCAAGAATGTCCGCAAGCTCCCCGGTTACAAATTCAAATGCTTTGTATCGCGGATGCGCGAAACCGATCCCCTTTCCCTTGCCGGTCAGATGAACAATCCGATACCTCTCCAATAATTCAGGCAGGACAATCTTTAGCGTCTCATTGATACGCTGAGCCCCCTGACTCCCTCCAGCCACCAGAATGACCGGGAGTAGTTCTTTTTCGGCAAACCCGCATAAACGAAAGCCACTCTCCCGACTGCCACTAAACAGCTCTGATCTGACGGGGGTCCCTACATGTTCCGCAATTGCAGGCCTAAAGTGTCTTCCCGTTTCTGGGAAGGTGTAAAGAATTCTTTTGGCGAACCGCTCGATTATCTTTGTAGCCAGACCAGGAGTCATATCCGATTCATGGGTCACCACTGGAATTCTCATGACCCAGGCAGCCAGTGCCACGGGCACACTAACAAATCCACCTTTGCTGAATACGACATTTGGTTTTTGCCGCCGCAACACCCCAAAAGCCTGAAAAGTGCCGCAAATCACCTTAAACAGATCAAAAAAATTCTGAACTGAAAAATAGCGCCGCAACTTTCCCGACATGATCTCATGAAACTCGACTCCCGCGTTTTTCATCATGTCCCGCTCAATACCAACTGAACCGATGTAAAACACCCGATGCCCGCGACCAATCAACGATGGCATTAAAGCAAGGTGGGGACTCACGTGACCCGCTGTACCTCCGCCCGTCAACGCGATAACGAGCGAATCAGGCATAGTGGCAGGAAACCAAGTGGGGTTTTTCCGGAGTGCCAAGATTGCGGAGAACTGGCGCTTCAATGCGGCATTTCTCCTTGGCAACGGGACAGCGTGGATTGAAGTGACAGCCTTTAGGTGGATTGATGGGACTTGGAACGTCACCAGTCAATATCTGACGCTCAGACTTTCTGTCGACTTCCGGCTGTGGAATCGCCGATATCAGCGCTTTTGTGTAGGGGTGGCGCTGGTTAGCATAGAGATCCTGGGACGATGCATATTCAACAATTCGCCCTAAATACATTACCGCAACCGTGTCACTTATGTGCTCGATAACCGCAAGGTCATGAGCGATGAACAAGTAGGAAAGATTAAATTTCTGTCGCAATTCTACCAGCAGGTTCAATATCTGCGACTGAATGGAAACATCTAATGCACTGACTGGCTCGTCAGCAACAATGAGTTTAGGGTTTAACGCAATCGCTCTTGCAATTCCGATCCGCTGGCGTTGTCCGCCGGAAAACTCATGGGGATAACGATCAACTGCTTCACTCCCCAACCCAACCACTTGCAAAAGCTCTTTGACCCTTCGATCAAGTTCCTGCCCTTTAGCCAGTCGATGTATGGTAAACGGTTCGGCGACAATGGCCCCCACCGTCATCCGCGGATTCAGGGAGGAAAACGGATCCTGAAAAATGATCTGCATATCGCGACGCTGCCGACGAAGTTCCCCGGCACCCATCTTTAATATGTCTTTTCCCTCGAACGAGACATCACCAGAGGTAGGCTCATGAAGCCTTAAAATGGCCCTGCCGAGAGTTGATTTACCGCATCCGGATTCACCAACAAGGCCAACGGTCTCACCATTTCGCATCGAAAAACTAACGCCATCTACCGCGTGAACCTTGGCTACCTGACGCCCTAAAACCCCTCCCTTGATAGGGAAGTGCTTCACAAGATTTCGAACTTCAAGCAATGTATCTGCCGCCATTAATTACCCCGCATCAAACTACTTGGCATGCAGCCAACAAGCCGAAAAATGATCTTTACCTACATTTACCAGCGATGGCTCGTGGTTCCTGCATTTTTCCATAACCTGATGACAGCGATCCTGAAACCGACAGCCTTTGGGGAGACGGGCCAGGTTGGGTACACTACCTTCGATCGTCGGCAATTTTTCAACCTTTCTGCCCAAACGTGGGATAGAGCGAAGTAAGCCGGCTGTGTAGGGATGCTTTGCTTCCTTAAAAATCTCCCTGACGGGTCCCTGCTCAGCAATTTTTCCAGCGTACATTACCAGAACGTAATTGCAGACCTCCGCTACAACACCCAGATCGTGTGTGATCAACAAAATAGCCATATTCAATTCTTGCTGGAGTTTGGCCATCAGATCAAGAATCTGAGCCTGGATAGTCACGTCTAGAGCAGTGGTAGGTTCGTCCGCAATAAGAAGCTCTGGCCGGCAAGCTAACGCCATTGCGATCATGATCCGTTGGCGCATTCCCCCGGAAAGCTGGTGAGGATAGTCATCGATGCGGCTTTCCGGTGCCGGAATTTTTACGAGGTTAAGCATTTCAATAGACTTGGCACGTGCTTCAGCCTTTGAAGCACCTCGATGAATGCGAAACACCTCACCAATTTGATCACCGATGGTAAAAACGGGGTTTAAGCTGGTCATCGGCTCCTGGAAAATCATACTGATGCGGTTGCCGCGAATTTGCCGCATTTTATCAGGCGTTAGACTCAGCAGGTTTTTACCATCGAAATTAATCTCACCCGATTCTACCTGCCCAGGTGGTGACTGAATGAGCCTCAGAATCGACAGCGATGTAACACTTTTTCCACAACCAGATTCACCCACCAAGCCAACCGTCTGGCCTTTACCAATAGAAAAACTGATTCCGTCCACAGCGCGGACAACTCCTCGCTCTGTACGGAAACTGGTCACCAGGCTTTTTACTTCCAACAACGCGTCCAACGCCACCTCTGCAACATAAAAAGACGGTGATTACTGGGACTTAACACATTCCCAGACTGAAGGCCAACGGTCTTTCAGGGGATAGCAACCGTCAATGGCTGAGACAATATCGCTTCGCTCCCCAACTGCCAACACGATTTCAGACTTTGCCTCCCGACGCAGCCTTTCCATCGCTGCCGCATCTAACGGGTTTGCCACAGCCACCTCGATTTTTGAGGATCCTTCCACCTGAGCCACAGGTATCGCTTGAATTTCCCTGGCAGAATCAAAGGGCAATGCCCCTATGACCACTGATGAAATGTCCTGGCTTGAAATGCCGTGAAGCCTTGGAACGTGAGCAATTAATGCAAGGATATCTGCAATGTCAGTCTCACTAACCACTCCAGTCTCAAGCAACGCCTGGAAATACGAGCAAGACCACCGTTCTGCATATTTTTGAACCGTAGTTCTGATGCTGCCGGACATCCCTCCTTGGGCTACCAGGGCATCCAAAATGGCGCCGTCCGAAACAGATGCGCTAATGGTCATATGAGCTCCATTTGATGACGTACTTCCGAAATCCATCCAGCACAACTAATGGGCGCCCGACCCCGCCGATGCACCATTTCCAACTAGCCCTAAAGGGTCGAAGCCATCCAATGGACTGAATCTGTGCACAAGATTCTGCGTTTCCACCTTTGGAGTCCCGTCGAAACCTCATTTCTATCTTTCGTGTTTCATCTAAAACCAGACCCTCGAAACCACCTTCGACCCGAGTAACCGCCCGCAAATTCCGCAACCACGACTGCGGGAAATGAAAGGACGCGAGGCAGGAAACTTCGTCAAGTTTGATTCCGGTAAAGTTCCCGTCAACCAATAGGAAGTTGGTATCAGAAACCATTATCTCGGGGATGCGGTCCCTTAGCATGCCTTCCACCCGCAAATATCCATCATGCTGTGGCAAGCCGGTGAATTTTAAAAGCTCCGGTCCCACGGGATCGCTGACTCCAAGCATCCAGCGATCGGCCTGATCGGATCGAAATTCAAACTCGGCACTTCCCAAAAAACGATCCCCATCGAATATCCGCACTCCACCGACGCTATCAACCCCACTGCAATTGCTAAATAACGGCTGTAGATACGCGGGCAATTCTGGAGGAGGCATTGACACTTTATGAACACACGAGTTGAACTGCATGACCGCCGTCAGGACAACGGCCATTCCCATCAACCGCAATCCCCGATAAACCAAGCTTTGAGCTGGGTCATTCACTTGGGTGGCGTCCCATGTTTAGCGCGAAAGGCAGCAGCCTTTTCCTCTATTCGTTTTTTATCCCTGGCTTCCAGTTTGCTGCTTAAAGCTTTTTCAAAAGCCTTCTTCGCTTCCTCGATCCGACCTTTTTTCTCATTAACTTCAGCAACATGCTCCCAAACTACCCCCTCATCGGGTGTCTGTTTTAAAGCGGCATTCAAGGTCACTAAGGCCTCATCGACCTTTCCCATCTGATATTGAATCCACCCCAGTGAATCGAGGTAATAGCCATCGTCAGGCTTCAGCTCCAAGGCTCGTCTCACCAGTTTCTCAGCCTCTTCGAGGTTTTCGCCTCTTTCCGCGTACATATATCCAAGAAAGTTAAAGGCGCTGCTATTTTGGGGATCAACCTTAATCACCTGACGCATGGTGTTCATGCAGTCACGGATTTTACCCGCCTTCTCCTGGTAAACACCTTTTACGAATAGCAGACGATGAACTTCGGGGTGGGCCAAGTATCCTTTTTCCAGCACATCGATCGCAGAATCATATTTCTCACTATCGCTGAATATACTGGCAGCCAGGATTGATAGCTCCGGTCCGGCATCCACAGCATCGAGCAGAGCCATTACCAATTCCTCAGCTTCCGCAAGTCGCTTCAGCTCTTTCAAATTCAGTGCCCGACGAAATTCTGCATTTGATTTGAACGGTGAATTAGCCGGGATAGAACCATATAACTCAATGGCTGTTTCAAGTTTCCCTGTTCTCTCTTTGCCGATCGCAGCCATATAGCGGAGTCGGTCGGAGTCCGGGTAGGCGAGTATCAATTTGTCAAGAAGCTCTGCTGCCTCCTTGTCTCGTTTCAATTCCCAAAGGATAATCGCCCGCTGCATTTGAATACCTGGCTTGCTCTCTTTTGAAGCCTTTTCCGTATCCTCCAATAGCTGAAGGGCATCTTGCAGGTTCCCCAATTGACTGTAAATCGCCACCATTCTGGTGATAAGTTCATCGTTGGTGGGGTTCATTCGATACAGCTGCTCATACAGCGGCATCGCATCTTTGGAGCGATTATTCAGCTCATAGGCAATTGCCAGGACAAGAGCATTTTCCGGATCTGCGCTTCTGAGCTCATAGGCGCGTTGCGCTGGAGCTAAAGCAGCCCGCTTTTTTCCCGCAGCAATGTGTAGCCGAGCCAAGGCACTCCACCCCGGCACAGAGCCTGGCATTCGCTTTACGAGATGGTTTAACGCCTCGATTGCCTGGCTGACTCTTTTGTCGGCTTGATAGGCTGCCGAAAGCAGCAGATAACCGCTCTCACTGTCCGGATCCAACTCAACTGATCTTTGAAACTGCTCAGCTGCATCACTCCAACGTTGGCCAGCCATTAGCATTTCGCCATAAAGAAACCGCAACCGGGAGTCTTTTGGATAAAGTAGAACCATTTTGTGAGCGTCAGATTCGGCTTCAGCGCGATTCCCGGTGATAGCCTTTGTGCTTATAAGTCGCGCCGCAATAAATGGATTGGGGTCCATTCCATAAGCAGCCTCCAGAACCGGAAGTGCCCGCACGGACTCTCCGCGCAAAGACAGCATTTCTCCTGCCAGGAAATAATAGCTGGCACTGCTTTGACGTTGTGTAGGGGACCAAAGCGAAACCGGAATCTTTTCAATTTTCTCTAACTCGCCCTCAGACTCAAGAACCATGACGTCGCCAACGAGCGGATCTCCTTCAGGCTTTTGTGAAAGTCGGCAACCGCTTGCGGCAATTGCAAGCGTGAGAACCATGGCGAATCTACACTGGCTGCGATCCATATAACGCCCCAACCTCCGGCCTTGTATCGTTAATTCTAGAGAAATTTTACGCCAGGCACTGAAGTTTGGCTATCGTCCAAAAGGCCTAGGTCACTATTGATTGTGTGTATCCCACGGAGGCTTCTGAAATCAGTGATTCGATAGTTTTGGGCTCTTCATAAAATATTTTTACCAGAGTTAAACCCTGCGCCGGAGCTGTCCGTGGCGCAGCTTTTCGATCCCTCGCTGCAAGGATCGATGGAATTGCCGCTGCCGGCAGATTCCCAGCCCCTACCTCAACTAAAGCCCCAACCATATTGCGAACCATTTGCTTAAGAAAACCCTCGCCCAACACCCAAACGTTGATCAAGTTGCCCCTGCGATCCAATTTGATTTCCAGCACCCGCCTGACCTTCGTTTTCGCATTGGAATCGGCTGCACAAAAGGAGGTGAAATCAAGCTCTCCCGTCATGGATTCGGAAGCGGCTGTCATTGCCGCTACGTCCAGGGGACCGTGTACCCTCCAACTCATCCTCGCGAAAAAGGGATTCTCTACACGAGAGACCCATATCCGATATCGATAGGCCTTAGCGCAGGAAGACTTGATTGGATGGAACTCATCTTCGATCTGACTGACTCTAAAAACGCGCACAGATTCTGGCAACAAGCCATTGAGACCCATCGTCCATCGATGCTCATCAAAGACTGCAGAGGACCGAAAGGTACAAACCTGGTGTTCGGCGTGGACCCCCGTGTCAGTCCGCGAAGCAGCCAGAACTTTAATGTCATGTCGCAAAAGCACGCTGAGAGCGCGTTCCATGTGGTTTTGTATCCCACGGCCCGACGGTTGACTTTGCCAACCGTGAAAATCTCCCCCCAAATAGGAGATATCCAAACGATAAAGAAAGTCTGACGTCACTTAAGGCTCTCAAAGGTAAATCCCAGGCCAAAAACCTTGCGACTCCAATTCATGCGATCTTTGCGGGTTGATGTCACTATCTCCATAAAGGGAGATAAGTAAACATAACCCAGCCCCAAAGTTGCACCCATCGATTTCGCGGAGCGATCATCCAGAGGGTTTAATAAAATATTCGCGGCCACCCCCAGAACGGACGCCGGTGCCCACCCCTTGTTAGTCAGGCTACCTTCATCCGCAGTTGCAGCGGTGGCCGCCGTGAGTACTCCTGGTTTGATGGCCCCAGTCCCCGTCGCGGATTCATCGACGCGAACCTCCTGCCAATACGCATATTCCGCCCCAAACCAACCGTCAATAACCAGCCACTTTTTGTCAAAGGGAGTAAATTCCATCGTCACTAAAAGTTGTAAAGGCAATACTGTGAGAGAGGTTTTGCCAGTCCTTTCAAATGAAGAAGTGTCAGGATTTGTTTTGCTGATACTTCCGCCCTTTACCCGCTCCCCATTTGCAGCGTAAAATCCACCCCTGAGTCCAAGCCCAAACGTGACATACCAATCCCAAGCAAACCAGTCCGCACCAAATACTCCGTAGTTTTTGGGAGAACCGTAGAGTTCATCGTAATACTTAACATCTTCGGTAAAGGTGGGCTTGTTGACACTGAGTCGCAGGCGATAAGTCCCAAACATCGTCTTAGCGGTTAGAGATTTTTCCGTCTTGGACAAATCCTGTCTCAATTCGGGCTCCGTACCACTCAAACCCGCCTGCGAGTTTACTGCAGGTGCGGGCGCGGATGAGGGCGCGGATGAGGGCGCGGATGAAGGCGCAGGTACTAGCCCTACTTCCTCCGTTTGCGTCTCCTGCCCTTGAGCCATCGCCTCCGGAGAAAGCCCAGAACAGGCAAGACCACAACAGAAAAAGGCAGTGTACTTTATGCGGTTAGAGATTTGATTGAACTCAAACACCGACCAGTGCCTCCAATATCTGAACTGCATTGGTAGCAGCGCCTTTTTTAAGATTATCAGCAACCACCCAGAACTGCACCCAGTTCGATTCTGCCTGGTCCAGCGGAAGTCTGACCCGATTAACCCATACGCCCGGGTCTCCGGCTACTTTACGCGGAGTGCTAAATGCCGCATGGTCATTCTCTTCAACCAGGCGCACGCCCGGAGCACTACGAAGCAACTCCATGGCGCGGGCTCGCGTCACGGGAGATTTTAATCTAATGGCAACCGCCTCGCTATGGCAACTGAATGTCGGCACGCGGGCAGTCGTCGCAAGAATCTCGAGAGAGTCTGCATTCATGATTTTCCGGGTCTCGCGGACCATTTTTTCTTCTTCAAAACAATGTCCAGCCCCATCCAGCACATCAATGGCCGGCAGCACATTAAAAGCGATTGGCTGAGCGTAAACTTTCGGTTCGATAGGGGCAAATTTCAACTGGGCACTAACTTGCTCACTAAGTTCTTTTATCCCTTTCTGGCCGGTCCCAGACACGCTTTGATAAGTCGCCACCTGCACCATGTCAATCCCGACAGCAGAATAGAAGGGATTAATGGCCACCACCATTTGGATCGTGGAGCAGTTCGGGTTCGCAATGATGGTCGCCTTGCCAGTTGCATCTTTCAGAACGCCAGCATTTACCTCGGGCACTACCAGCTTGACGTCCGGATGCATGCGCCATGCACTACTGTTATCAATCACTGTGGTGCCATGCTCAACTATCGCGGGGGTATTCTCGCGGGAAAACTTACCGCCGGCACTCATCAAAGCATGCGACACTCCTTTAAGCGCATTCAAGTTGTATGGTTTAACCTCGATACTTTTGCCACGAAATGTCACTTTTTGACCTGCGCTTCTCGGCGAAGCCAGTGGAATCATCTCAATATCCTTGATGCGGCAGCCTTCGAGGTCAGAAATCATTTCCCGCCCCACCGCGCCAGTAGCACCAATAATCGCTACCTTCATTTCCGATCCCTCTCCGGCTCATCCCTACCGACGGCGCGAATCCTGGACTCGGAAGATGACTCCAGCCGCAGTCCGTTTTCGTCACGAATCTCATCCGCTGCCTCTGAAAATGAATCTTCGTCATCAAGCTGAGGCTCAAAAATCTCGTCGTCGTCGGTTGCCTTTTTCCAACCAAGCAACCACTCAAAAGGACCGCTTAATGCATAGGTAAGCGCCAGAATAAATCCCAGCGTCTCTGGCTGATAGGCTAGAAATGCGGTAACCACAACGATGATCACCAAAACCTTAAAAGGCTTGACTGCTCTGATTTTTATAGCCTTATGAGATCGATAGACCACGTTGCTGACCATCGCCAAAGCCAATGCAGGTCCTGCAATCAGTAAAAAATTCTGCCGCAGGCGCTCGCTCACAAGGAATTCCTGCACCCCAGCCGGAAGCCAAAAATAGCTGATGGCGTTTTGCTCCAGATCGACAATAAAAGAGACAAAGCAGGCGATCACAATCGCCGCCATTGGAATGGGCAACCCGGTAAAGTCACCTGAAGCTTTTCCAATCGAACTTTGCACATTGAACCGTGCCAAACGTAATGCGCCGCATGCCATGAAGAGAAAGCATGCAATCCATCCCATTCTCCCGAGATGACTCAATCCAAACTGATACATCAAAAAGGCGGGCGCAACTCCAAACGACACCACATCGCAGAGCGAGTCGTATTGCACGCCAAACTCACTGGTGCCTCGCGTCAAACGAGCGACGCGCCCATCCAAAACATCAAAAAGTGCTGCCAGCAGAATGGCGGGCGCAGCCCAGTGAAACTGCCCCTGCAGGGCTTTTACAATGGAAAAAAAGCCAAAAAATAAATTACCCGTCGTCAACAGGTTGGGAAGAATATAGACAGCGCCACCAAGCATCGGACGACGCATAGCGCGACGGTTGACATTTGCCATTTAGTTCCCTCCGCGCTCAAGGCGCTCTTCTACCGTAGAACGGCGCAGGTAGAGTGGTTCAGGCAGCATCTGTACGCCTCTGCCCCAGTCAACCTTGCCGACATGTTCGCCCATACCATACAACGCCTGCTCGGCGACCGCAGCAATTTCAAGACGATTGACCGTCCCTTGGACCCCGACAAAGCGTTCAAACTCAGGCCAGTCCCCACACAAGAGGAACCTGGCGGTTTTTGGGACCGGCTCACCCCTCAAGGCCCATTCACCGGAAGCAGCCTCCTCCAGATCCAAGGGGAGCACCTTGCAATTTATGTCGTTTCTCACGACGGCGACATAACCCGTGGTTCTGGTCCCGGGCAAAACAGCCAGAGTCTCCATCGTGAGCGGGACTGCAGGTTCTGATTGAGGCTGGCAATGGGCGCGAAGCGCAAAAATCTGGAGGGCAGATACGCCGATAATGGGAGGCGGAGTTCGCGAAAAGCCTCCTTGCAAACCCGCAGCAAATGCGATTCCAACCCGAATCCCCGTAAAGGAGCCCGGTCCCTGCCCGATTACGATACCTGCGATATCGTTTTCTTTACATCGGGCTACATTCAACCCATCTAAAAATGTTTTTGTTATAAGTTGCGCCGAACCCTGGGCCTCCCGATGGACATGAGACCAAAGAAGGTGCGGAGTTGGAGTCGTTACCGAATGTTCAAAAAGCCCCATCGCCAGGCCGCAGATCGAAGTGTCCAATGCCAAATAGATGCTCATTGAAAGAGACCGACGACGCCCTGAAGCATGCTTTTCCAGAATCGGCTGAAATCATTGTAAGTAGCTAAGACCATCAATGCCATGATCATCACAAAGCCAATTTTCTGAAAATTCTCAATTGCCGATTCAGCCAATGGCCTTCTTCGAATTCCCTCGATTGAAAAGAGTACAAGCTGACCGCCGTCGAGAACCGGAATCGGCAGGAGATTCAAAAGTCCCAGGTTGATACTGATCAGCGCCATAGACCCGACGAATGTTTGCCATCCTAAACGCGCAGCTTCCCCCGCAACCTTGGCAATCATGATTGGTCCTCCCAAAGCTTTCAGGGGAACATCACCAATGAGTAAATGGAAAATACTGGCCATTAGAACGCCCGTCTGCCGACCAGTTTCTTTGGTCCCGTATGCAACCGCTGAAAGGAGCGAATCGTACTTTTCCTCAACCGGCGTCGGCTCCACCGATCTTGCTTCCATTTCCACAGGCAATAGGTAAACCGTAACTTTCCCGCTGGGTTGCTGGGTTTCCAGCGGCTTAAGAGCCACGGTTACCTTTTTCATTCTAAATTCTCGCTGAATGGTCAATTCAACTTCCGGCGACGTATTGGAAATCAACTGCTCTTGAAGCGTAAAAAAACTCTTTAATGGAACATCGCCCCATTGAACCAACCGATCGCCCTTTTTAAGGAGGCCGATGGCCCCGTCAGTCGCTGAGCCGATAGTTAACTGAGAATCAGCAAATCCCAACTGCGATAAATAGGCTTTAAGCTGACTAGGCGCACCTGAAGCGAGCACTTCGGGATTTGCCGGCTTCTCCAGCTGTAAATCAACATAACGTGGTGCAATGTCGGCCGGCATTCCAATCGAAGGTCCTCCGGCCGCACCCGTTCCCTGGCTGGACTCCCCATTTTGAACCAAGTGGAGCCTGACATGGGAGACCCCCTCCAATGCACTTTTTGCAAGGAAGGAACTAAACCGTTGAAAACTCTCTATAGGCGAAACCTGTCCGGCAACTTCAACTGCTTTCACGACTTCTCCGGTTTGCACTCCTGCCTTTGCTGCCGGTGAATCCGAGGATAAAATGGTCAACACAGGCATTAGATAGCCCCGAGCCACACCTGCCCTGCCAATATTCACTTTTTTGCCAAACAGGTTCGTGCTCTCAACCACAGCTGGCGTCAACTCCAGTTCCCGGGAAACTCCGTCCCTTGAAAGGACGATTTTCAGCTTGGTCGCACCTGCACTGCTTATCATCCTCTCAATATCCCGCCAGGTAATAACGGGAATTCCATTGATGGATTTAATGACATCACCTGGAAGGATCCCTGCAGCTTCGGCAGGACTGTTCTCCAGGACATCGCCGATAAGGGGTGCCGGATGTTGAATCCCTGCATAGCCCATGACCGAAAAGGCTGCTACCGCCAGCAGGAAGTTTGCTAAGGGCCCCGCTGCCACCGTAGCAACCCGGCATTTGAGCGAGGCTCGATAAAACTCAGCACCGCGCGCATGCTCAGGAACCTCCTCCTGCCTGGTCGCGCCATAAAACTTGACATATCCGCCCAACGGGATCCAACTCAGGCGATAGTCAGTGCCTCTGTGAATCCATGAGAAAATTTTGGGGCCAAAACCAATGGAAAAGGTCTCGACCGCTATGCCACACCACCGCCCGACCAAAAAATGCCCGAGCTCGTGAACAAAAACCAACACACCGAGAAAAATAATCAAGGCTGGAATAGGATGTGAGAGCAGGTCTGTCACGAAGCCACTCCTAACTGATTTGCAAATACAGACGGTAGACTATACCACTATTTTACATGGGAAAACTGTTAGGAAATGCCCCAAAAAACACAAAAGCGTGGCTAATTCAACCCAAGAACACCCGCCAGGTAGAAGACAAGCCACAATACCGGTGCTCCGGTAAGAAGAGCGTCGGTTCGGTCCAGAAAACCGCCGTGACCCGGGAATATGGCACCTGAATCTTTAACCTTAGAGAAACGCTTAAATACAGATTCCGTAAGATCACCCAACTGCCCCGCGATACCGGTGGCTATCGCGGCAAACCCGACCAAAGGTAAAGAACCGAGTGACGGCCCCATCTGCCACCCATATGTCAGCGCACCGACAAGGCTTGCGATCAGGCCGGCAATCGATCCTTCCCACGTCTTTTTCGGAGACTTATGCGGCGCAAGTTTGTGCTTTCCAAAGAAGCGACCACCAAAATAGCCGCCCGTGTCGCCGCACCAGACAACGATTAGAAGTAAAAAGACGTATTTTCCCGACGATCCCATGGAATAGAGATCCATCACAGACAGCCAGGGTATGGCTCCATAGGTTAAGGCCAAAGTGGCGCCAAAGACCCGACTCATCTGGGCATCGATACCTCGTGTCACAAAAATGGCACTCAGCATCGCAAATATAAAACCGACACCGACCAATCCGCGCCCAGCAAGTCCTGGACTAGCGATGACGCTCCATGCCCATAGAAATGCTGCTACAGCCAGGACAGCGCTGAAGGTCAGGTCAGATTTCTTTCTCTCATCGTGAGTTTTAGCCGCACGTTTTTCTTGCGCTGTTTCCGCAGCGCCATCGCGCAGGTCTGAAGATTTAAACGCAATTTGCAGGTCATCCAGCCTGGGTTGCAGCATGTAACTCAGTTCAAAAACGGAAACACCCAGACAAAGCAGGAAAAAAAACTGCACAACCTCAAAAGACCCCCAACCCAAAAGCACAACTAATCCGGGAAGGCCTATTAAAGCTGTGAGAATTCTCTGCCTAAGCATGAAGATCCGATGGTGCACTGCTGCTTGTCTGTGCCTGATGTAACTTCGTATCTACCGGGGCTGAATCACGATTGGATCGCACAGATGCCAGTTCTGTTTCATCGGGAATTTTTCCAAACCGACGGGCGCGCCTTTGGAATTCGGTGATTGCCTCGGCAAAAATTTCTTCGTTGAAATCCGGCCAAAAAACCGGCGAAAAAAGGAACTCCGCATAGGAAATCTGCCACAGCATGAAATTTGAAACGCGCTGTTCTCCACTGGTTCGGATGACCAGATCCGGATCAGGCAATCCCGCCGTATCTAACCGACTCTCGAACAGGGTCTCGTCTATCTCATCGGGCTCGATGGTTCCTTCCCGCACGCCCTGGGCTATGCTGCGACAAGAATTTATGATTTCTGAACGAGAGCCGTAGCTGATCCCCACATTGAGAGTCATACCGGAGCATTCACTCAAATAGGAAACAGCATCCCGAATAAGTGTTGCAGTCTGTTCCGGGAGGCGAGTGAGATCCCCCATGACCCTTAAACGTACATTTTGGCGCTTAAGCTCTTCGCGCTCTTTCATAATGTACTGATTCAAAATTTTGAAAATTGCTGACACCTCAGCGCGGGGACGACCCCAATTTTCTTCACTAAATGCAAAAAGGGTCAGAGCTTCAATTCCCCAAACAGACGCAGCCCGTACCACCCCACGGACGGCATCGACACCTCGTTGATGTCCAAAAACCCTTGGCATGCCGCGTAGTTTGGCCCAACGACCATTTCCATCCATGATGATGGCTATATGCCGCGGGAGATTTTGTCGTGCGGGAGCGAGTTCCTGAAGGGATCGTTCAATTTCAGTCATGACGGCTACGATTTTTCCTCAAAAAATGGAGCAACCTGACTAACATATGGGGGCTGGCACGTCCACGCAGATTACGCTATAAGACATCGTCATTTGCCGGAAGGAAATTGAGCTTTGTGTAATAATGACGGTATCTTAGTACCAGCGCCTCCCCTGGGTGATTCAGAAGCTCGCCCACGCGGAATGCTAGTCATGGCAGCGACGAGCCTCGGGTTGGCGGCCGACATACCACCTCGTTCCCTGGATGCACTTCGGAATGCAGATCTGTTGATTTTTGAGGAAGACCGCCCTGCCAGGTCATTTCTGAAGGCTGCGGGAATTTTTCGAGAATACCTAAAATACAACGAGCACCACCAACAGGATTCCCTGAATCAGATTCGCGAAGCCCTAAAAAATCGCAAAATGGTCGTATATATGAGCGACCAGGGTACCCCAACCCTTGCAGATCCTGGAACCGCGCCCATCAAACTTGCCTGGGAAACAGGCGCTGACATACGAGTAATTCCCGGTCCCAGCTCAGTCACAGCAGCCATATCCGCCGCTCCGTTTAATTGCGAACGGTTTTATTTCGGTGGGTTTTTGTCCCGGGACCATGAAGTCCGCAACCAGGAGCTCGCGACGATCTGCTCACTCGGGACTTCCTGGGTGGTCATGGACACGCCCTATCGGCTGAGGGCCCTTCTGGATGCCTGTGAGGAAATCTTCCCTGCAGACCAGCGAGCGATGGTCGCTCTCGACATATCCGGTCCGCACGAAGACTACTGGCTTGGAACGTTCGCTACTTTAAAAAAACGAGCGGTAGAACTGGATGAAAAACTCAATTTTGTGCTGATCGGAGAGGGACGCTCTCCATCTATCGCTTCGCCGCAAACCGACGACGTAAAAGTACGGCATCGGACACCCTTCGATGCCTCGAAGAAAAAGCGCCGTTAAGACGCCCCGCGGAGGATCCGCGAAAGGCAGGCGATGCGAGATAAAAAGGTAGCATTTCCATGGCAATCGCCTTCGCCAGTGCGACCGCTGGAATTGCCAGCAGGACTCCCCAGAAACCAAACACCTGACCAAAAGCAAGAACAGACAAAATCACTACAACCGGATGAAGCCCTACCCGCTCACCAATGACCCGTGGTGTAACGATCATTCCGTCAATCGCTTGCACAACAGCCACCCACCCGACAACGGCCACTACCTGGCCCCACCCTTCAAAATGCGACATGACAGATATGATGCCCAGTCCCAAGGCCACAACAGCATCCAGATAAGGAATCACGCGACAAATCCCCGCCACCAATCCAATTGTCACACCTGCCTCGACCCCAATGACTGCAAACCCAGCCATGTAAAGGACCACATCGATCAACGCGACAATTCCAAGCCCTGTCGCGACATCCCAGATTGTTTGCGATACCTGTGAAGCCAGTCTGGAAACTGGATTCACAAGGTCGCGAGGAGTCAGGAATCGCAACAATCTTCTGATTCTGGATTTTTCAATGAGCCAAAAGAAGGAAAGGAAGGGAATCAGTATGGCGTTCAGCACACCACCAAGCAGCCTCGATCCTGTTCCCCACACTCCTGCCAAGCCCTCATCGAAGCGCTCCATAAGCTGGCTGGCAATGTTAAATTTTTTTAATGCCTGATCGAAAATGGCCTTATCTGTGACTCCATATTGGGACAGCAAGAGCCTGATTTTTGGAATTAAGGTCGAGTACCAGGTCACAATTGCTTGCGGAGCTTTATTCATGAGCGCCACAAGTTGCTGGAAAAACGTCGGAAGAACAACCAAAACGATTAAACTAAGAATCAATCCAACAATAAACAGGAGCACAACCGCCGAAAGCCAACGTGGGACTTTCCTCACCTGGCCAGCATCAACCAGCGGCATCAACATAAATGCCAGAAAGAATGAAACACCAATGGGCAACATTAGTGCCTGATACAACCATCCTCCGGCAGTAACGAAAAGTCCTAAGGCAGCCAGGAAGGCCACCAAACGCCTCGCTCTTCGCCAATCAACAAATTTTGCAGGAAGTGCCGTTATGTCGGACCTCCTTCCAGGTAAAGACCAGCTGTGACCACACGATCTCGGCCCGCTAAATCCTTAATGACTTCAATGTCTGCCCATTGTTGCTTTTCCAGCAAATGCACGACCTCGGGGCCCTGTTTCCATCCAATTTCAAACATCAATTTGCCATCCGGCTTGAGTCTGTCGCGGGCAAAGTCCCCTATGCTCCGGTAAAAACACAAACCGGAATCCCCCGCAAAAAGTGCCAATGCGGGCTCATAATCACGCACAGATGCCGGCAAAGATGCCGACTCCTCAGGCGCAATATAGGGCGGATTGGAAATGATCAGATCATATTTGGTCGGACTGTGGGGAGTTGGCATCCAGCTGGCTGGTTCCAGCGCATCGACTTTTTCAAACCTCACTCCCTCGACTTCATGACGTCTGGCATTTGCCATGGCGACGGCCAAACCAGCCTCCGAGATATCCCATGCAACGCCGCCGGCCTGCGCCATTTTCGCCAGGGAAATAGAAATGCATCCGCTACCTGCGCCAATTTCCAAAAATTCCCGTGAGCGGCGTCCCTTGAGGAATTCCAATGCGGTCTCCACCAGCACTTCTGTGTCGGGACGCGGGATCAGCACTGCGGTATCTACCGCAAAGGACAGTCCCATAAATTCTTTTTCACCCAGGATATAGGCGATAGGCTCACCGGATGCCCTGCGACGAAGCAAGGCTTTGTATGAATCGCGCTCCGAAATCGTGACGGGCTTGTCGAAATTCATATAAAGCTGGATGCGCTTACATTTCAAAATGGAGCATAGAAGAAGCTCGGCGTCCAGACGTGGCGTTTCAGTCCCTTTATCTGCTAAAAATTCAGACGACCACGAAACGATGCGCTGCACAGACCAGACTGCAGCAGATGTATCAGAAACGACCAAATTGGCACTTTTCCCGGTCATGGAGCTTTGTTGAGTTCCTGTTTGAGGAGTTCCGCCTGGTGGTTCATACCTAATTTGTCCAGAACTTCGTCGAGATCGCCGTTCACAACCTCAGCCAGTTTGTAAATGGTAAGGTTGATTCGATGATCCGTCAAACGCCCCTGGGGGAAATTGTAAGTCCGGATCCTCTCACTTCGATCACCACTTCCTACCTGGCTTTTTCGATCCGCACTTATAGCCGCGGCCTGCTCGTTTTGTGCCTTTTCCAGAATACGGGCCTTAAGAATCTTTAGCCCCCTTTCTTTGTTTTTAAGCTGCGACCGCTCGTCCTGACACTCAACGACAATACCTGTCGGCAAATGGACGATTCGTACGGCAGAGTCGGCGGTATTGACGCTTTGACCACCGGCGCCAGAAGCCCGGCAAACCCTGATATCAAGATCTTCCGGACGAAGCGTGATTTCTACTTCGTCCGCTTCCGGAAGAATCGCCACAGTGCAGGCGCTGGTATGAACTCTCCCTTGTGCTTCCGTGTCAGGCACTCTCTGCACCCGATGAACGCCACTTTCAAATTTAAGGCGACTGAACACTTTATGCCCCTCGATCATCATGATGGCTTCACGAAAACCACCCTTTTCGGAGCCGGTCGAACTTAAAAGCTCGGTTTTCCAACCAACCCTATCGGCGTAGCGCGTGTACATGCGCAGAAGATCCGCAGCAAAGAGCGCTGCTTCCTCACCTCCCGTCCCTGCCCGCACCTCGAGGATCACATTTTTCGCATCATTGGGATCGCTTGGCAGCATCAATAAGATCAGGCTTTTTTCCGCCGCCTCCAAAGCTGGCTCAAGTTCGGCCAGCTCCTCTTTCGCCAACTCACGCATTCCTTCGTCATTTTCGTTTAGCATCGCCTTCGCGTCATCGCGTCTTTTTACCAGCGCCTTGTAGGTGCGATAGCCTTCAACGACGTCCGCCATCTGGGCGCGCTCCCGACTGAGCTTTGTCAGCTCCTTGCCATCCAGACCGGACCGCGAGAGCATATGCTCAATGTCATCAAATCGACGCTCAACTGATTCCAGCTTTTCAAACATCACATTCATCCACTGTTATAAAAAACCTTATAAAAAACAAAGGAGCACCGACCCACAGGTCGCAGTGCTCCTCTCGTGAACTTCAATGAAGCTAATTACCAGCTTGCTGGTATTTCTTCTTGAACTTCTCAATACGTCCAGCCGTATCCAACAGCTTTTGCTTGCCGGTGAAAAACGGATGGCATGCGCTGCAGATTTCTACGTTAATCTCTTTGCGTGTGGAGCGGGTCTTGATCTTGTTCCCGCAAGCACATGCGATCACAACTTCCTGGTATTCGGGGTGAATGCCTTCTTTCATTTAAAACCTCTATCCTTTATCTTTAGCCGCCCATCGAAGAGATGAATTCGGCGTTGGTCTTTGTCTTCTCTACCTTCTCCAGCAAAAACTCCATGGCGTCCACGGTATTTAGCGGCTGCAGGAGCTTACGCAAGATCCACACGCGGTTCAAGACTTCCTTTGGTAAAAGGAGATCTTCTTTGCGGGTTCCCGACTTATTGATGTCAAGTGCTGGGAATACCCGTTTTTCCACGAGCTTACGGTCGAGGTGGAGTTCCATATTACCGGTGCCCTTAAATTCCTCGAAAATGACCTCGTCCATTCTGGAACCGGTATCAATCAGTGCCGTGGCAATAATCGTAAGAGATCCGCCCTCTTCAATGTTCCTTGCCGCACCAAAGAAGCGCTTGGGCTTGTGGAGTGCATTCGAGTCCACACCACCCGAAAGAATCTTACCGGAGGGAGGAACCACTGCGTTATAGGCTCGTGCCAGGCGGGTGATGGAATCAAGCAAAATGACTACATCCTGCTTATGTTCCACTAGCCTCTTTGCTTTTTCAATAACCATTTCAGCAACTTGAACGTGCCGCTGCGCCGGTTCATCGAAGGTCGAGCTGATAACTTCACCCCTGACCGAGCGCTGCATGTCGGTCACTTCCTCGGGACGCTCGTCGATCAACAGGACGATTAATTTAGCTTCAGGGTGGTTCTTAGCAAGTGCAGCGGCGATATTTTGCAGCAGCACGGTTTTACCTGTTCTTGGAGGAGCAACGATGAGAGAGCGCTGCCCTTTGCCAATCGGTGTCATCAAATCGATAATCCGCGTAGCAAGGTTGTCCTTGTCGTACTCCATCTTAAATTTTTCCATGGGGTACAGCGGGGTGAGGTTATCGAAAATGATCTTTTCGAAATCCAGCTCCGGAGGAGCCCCATTGACATTCTCCACCTTTAATAAAGCGAAGTAGCGCTCACTATCCTTAGGGGGGCGAATCTGACCGGACACAGTGTCGCCGGTGCGCAAATTAAAACGCCGGATTTGAGACGGGGAAACGTAGATATCGTCTGGTCCCGGAAGGTAGTTGTAGTCCGGAGCGCGCAGGAAACCAAAACCGTCGGGAAGGGTCTCAAGAACGCCGATGCCGTATATCACCCCACCGCGTTCGGATTGCGCTTGCAAAAGAGCGAAAATCAGGTCCTGCTTACGCATGCCAGCAGCTGCTTCAATCCCAAATTCCTTGCCCATCTTGGCAAGGTCAGAAATCTTGATTTCTTTCAGCTCTTTAAGGTTGATTTGTGGCACATCCCCGACAGGCTCCCGCTGGCGTTCAACCCGTTCGGACTTATCACCCCGGTCGGCTCTTTCACCCTGATCACCGCCTTTGGTATCCCGGTTAGGTCGCGGAGCGGGCGCCACCTCTTCGTCGGCAACAGCGACCGTCTCGACTGCTTTTTCGGATTTTTCTGGGCTGGGATGTCTTGAAGGGCGCTTTTTAGTCGTCGAATCACTCGTCATCGAAATGAACTCACTTTTATTTTTGAGGTGGGTAAGATCTGAAAATTGAAACCATTTGAATATTTTTGGGGACTTATTGTTTTTGTGGATTGCTCGGATGAACGCAACCTGCTGACTAAATCCGGGGCTAAAACATATTCAGCAGTTGTCACCGTTATTACCTTAGAATCCTTTTATGATTCAAGGGTTTTTTTGAAAGTGAATTGCCCTTGTCGCCCTATCGACGTTATAATGGGCAGATATTACCGAATCATTATCTAAACCAGAGTCAATCCAGCTGTGAGGCCTACACCCATGTCTATGAAAACTTTGTCTGTGCGACTGGCAGAACTGACTCTCGTGTTAGGTGCCGCTGTATCCGCGATAGCCCCATTGGCCAAAGCCGACACGACAACCGAGGAGCGCTTTCAGGATCTTTTTGTGACCGCCGGATATTCCGCTGCCTTTGGAGCGGCCTTAGGAGCGGCTTTTTTAGCTTTCGAACCCAACCCTTCGGAAAAGCTGCAGTACATTTCCATTGGAGCATCTCTCGGCTTCATTGGTGGAAGCTTGGCAGGCACCTATATTATTTTTCAACCGATGTTTGGCGCAGCCCCCGCCGAAGACAGCGAATCCAGCAGTCTGCTCGCAAGGCAAGACCGCCAGGGGACACTTTTGTTGCGGCCGCGGTTTGACCTTGAGTCGCGCGAATTCAGCAGGGTCGAGGGTGTCTACACGTTATTGACTTTTTAACCGCTTTCAACAGGCCCTTCTCAGGAATCCAGCGAGTGTCGACGGGTCGTATCCACGACACGACCAACGAGGTCATAATCATGGGATTCGGTTATCTCTACCATCTGAATGGTTCCAGCTTTTGCCGGTCCATCATTTATGTAGACCACACCGTCAACTTCCGGGGCCTGTACAGATAACCGGCCCTGCCAGAGCAAGTCGATTTCTTCGCTGACACCTTCAACCAATACCGGCATGACACGTCCGACATATTTACTAAGAGCCGCACGGGACACGCTCTTTTGTATTTCCATGATCTGGTCTAAACGAGACGCTTTAACTTCCTCATCGATCTGGTCTGGCATACGCCCGGCGACTGTTCCTTCCTCCGGAGAATAGGAAAAGCAACCCAGGTGGTCAAAATGCTGCTCGGCAACGAAGTCCCGCAATTGCTCAAAATCAGCGTCGGTCTCGCCCGGGAATCCAACCATGACCGAAGTCCTTATTGCAATACCGGGAACGCGAGCACGCAGTTTAGCAAAAACCTCGCGCAACATCGCACGATCTACTCCCCGATTCATGCGCTTCAAAACTTCGTCCGAAGCATGCTGGACCGGTATATCCAAATACTTCACGACCTTCTTACTGGTCGCGAGGAATTCAAGGAACTCGTCCGTGATATGTTCGGGGTACATATAGAGGCAGCGAATCCAATCGATTCCTTCGATTTTTTCCAGGGCTTTGAGTAGTTCCAGCAAATCTGACGATCCGTTCTCGCGTCCGTAAGCTGCCAAATCCTGTGCAATGAGATTGATTTCCCTTACGCCGTCTTCTGCCAGGTGAAGGACTTCCGCAACGACGCTTTGTAAAGGGCGTGAACGAAGTCGGCCCCGAATCGCCGGAATTATACAAAAGGCACAGTTGTGCTGGCACCCCTCTGCAATTTTTACGTAGGCCGCATGCCTCGCCAAAGTATTTATCCGCGGCATGTCTTCGTTATATAGATAATGCGTCCTGCGGGCATGGACACTTCCACGCTTAGGGGGGGTGGACAGAAGCTCGCCAATCCGCGAAAATTCATCAGTGCCAATGAAGAGGTCGACTTCCGGCAGACCACGGGCCAGCTGCCCCTTGTAGCGTTGAGTCAGGCATCCGGCGACGATCAGCTTTAGGCCGGGATTGTGTTTTTTTAGTTCAGAAGCGCTGAGGATGGTGTCGATGCTTTCCTCTTTCGCCGACTGGATGAAACCACAGGTGTTCACGATAACGGCATCGGCTTGTTCGGGGGAATTCGTGCTTTCCCAGCCTTTGCCAAGCAAGGTGCCCAGCATGACTTCGGAGTCCACACGGTTGCGAGAGCAACCAAGTGAAATCAGGTGAACTTTGCGGAGGCTGTTGGCTATCTCAGTCATGGCAGATACCTGTGAATTTGTCAGAAAAGTGAACCAGGATATTCGGTAATTGTTCTAATAATAAGAATGCGGCTTTTAACATAGTTATATTATAATTTCAATATCATATAGTCTTATAAACCCGGGTAGAGGCAAAAAAATGTTTGAAAATGGGGTGATCGCGATCAATGGGGTAGCGTGGGAAGCCGGAGCGGCAAAGATTCCAGCTATGGACCGATCGGTGCTTTATGCCGACTCCATTTACGAAACAATTGCGGCCTTTGGGACAAGACTTATCTGTCTTGACGGGCACTTACGAAGGCTGCGGTGGTCAGCAACCGAGTTAGGATTCGAGATCCCCTGGGGCGACACCGAGCTTAAGTTCGAAATGGAGGCACTCTGTGCCGAAGTTCCGGCCCCAAAGAAAAACGTGCGTCTTATGATCACCCGTGGTGTTGGCGGGACATTAATGCCAGACCGTGATCTGAAGCCAAACAAGATGGTTATGGTTAGCCCTGCGAGAGTCGAACCCGAATCGACCTATTTCGAGGGCCTTGGTCTTAAGCGTCGGGCCAGAACTTTCACAAGACGCGGGGCCGTTCCGAAATGTCCCGGCTTCTACCCTGACAGCATCTTAGCCCTGCAGGCAGCCCGCAAAGAAGGGTTTGATGATGCATTGTGGTCTAATGCCGATAGTGAAATTCAGGAAGCGACGACTTCAAATATTTTTTTCATTGGACGTGATGGAGACAAGGTCGAGATCTGCACACCAGCAGAAACTTCAGGCATTCTTCCTGGTACGATGAGAAAAAAAATTCTGGAACTACTCACCACAGCCAAAATAGCGGCACACGAAAAAATCATCTATGTCGAAGAAATTCCCAGGTTTGACGAAGCATTCCTGTGCAGCAGTGTCCGGGGCCTTGTTCCAGTCATGCGCATTGACAACCACAGGCTGCACTCAGCCCGCATCGACGCGACCTTCCGTCACGTCGAGCGTCTGTTTCTTGCTTGGGTCAATGCTGAGCTTGGATTGAAGCTGGATTGGAATACCGGTCGCAAGCCGGTCCTGAGAGGTACGGAACAAACGCAGTAGGACCATTCGGATCGCGGTCCTACTTTTTATCGCCGCTTACCTGCACCTTTGCAGCGGTTTTTGCTGCTTCCTGCTGCGCTTTCCCCTGCTCAATAACTTGCTGTACGGTCGCATCCTCAGCGACCCCTGCGCGTTTTTTCACTTCCTCAAGAATATTGTGGCGGGTCGTGTAAGCGGGATTATTCAAAATCAGCTGCTTACCCTTCCGGTTCTTAAGGTTGAAAACCAACGGAGCCTTGAGATTCGCCGTCATATTCTGGGGGTTCGACGGCATAGTAATTATAACGGAGATTACTGCATCTTCTTCATTCTGAAGATCGAGGTCTGATACTTCCGCTTCAGTTACCTCAACCGTATATTCAGGCTTGAATAGCAGAGGGTTAATCAGAACAAAAGCGATTGACCCATCTTCAAGAGACTGCAGCCATTTAAACGGCGAATCCTTGTCGTGATCAAGCAACACGTATCGAGTCAGTTCCGGAAAGCCAATTAATCCAGCTGGCAATCCAATAACATCGGCCTCTTTGACTTCGATTTCACCGAATCTAGTAGTCTTAACCTTCAACAAGGCCAACTCCTCCAACTGACGTCCAAACCGTTTCTCTCAAGCGACACGGGCAACACCGGAAGGGTCGCCACCAAAACCGCAAAAGGAATACGACAATGTTCATGGAACTACTGTCGCTATTGTAACTCGTTACACAATCGCCCTGCAAGTAATTACATCCAGAATTTTCACCATTTGGAGACGCCCCCTTCCGCCCTGCCCAGCGCATGCGGTCAGGCGAAGCCAAGTCTATCCGGTGAATAAAACCAGGGGCCTATTCGTCTTCCTCTCCGCTACCATTTCCACCAGACTTCGCGGGTCGGACATGGCGTCGGAAAGGAGCCTTCCCCACGTCTTTCGTCTCGCCAAAAATCTGGCTGACCTGGTCCAGAGAGCGTTCGTCGGCACCAGATGCCCGACGATTTTCCTCCTGAATACGCTGGTATATCTCCTCGCGATGGACAATCGTCGTCGCTCCGGCACGAATTCCCAGCCTGACCTGCTTCCCTTTGATCTGCATGACGACAATTTTAATATCGTCGCCAATGGCGATACCTTCGCCCACTTTTCGCGTTAAAACTAACACCCCGAGACCCTCCTTGGTTTCGGCCCTCCCTGGCAAAGGGGCTAGCTTGGTAATAGGTTTTGAAAAACAACAAATATCTTTTTACTGGGCGCCAAGCCCAACTAAAGAACGGTTTCTTACTGCAGGAAGTTCATCAGCGAAGGCTGCAACAATTTGTTGGAGGCCAACAGAGTGCTCTGCAGAACAGTCTCTGTACGCTTGAAATCAGAAGTCGCCTTATAGATGTCTGCATCTTCAATTTCGGATAACGCCGCCCGTGACAGCTCATCATCTTTCTCCAGGCGTCTTCCTGTTTGATTGAGCGAGGTCCACATTCCACCAATGGTCGCCTGGTAGCTGGAGGTCTTCTCAATCTGGTAGTCCAGCTCATCCAGCATTTTATAGAGTGCGTCCTTGTCGTTATCCATCAACCCATGAAACAGACCCGTGAGTGTATCAAGCATATTGAAATGCCCTTTTTGAGCATCTTCAGGAGTCGCTTCAAACAAATGTCGCGCTTGAATGTTTATCTGCTGAAACTTCGCGTCAGATGTCTGCAGAAAGATTGAACCGTCATCCCCTAAATACTTGCCATCGAGGCTCAGAGGGGGAGTCTGATTACGAAATCCCGCGAAAACAAATCGATTGTTATAGGAGGTGTTACCCACCTGGACGACTTCTTCGATAATCTCGCGAACCTCCCGGGCCGAAGCTTCGCGACTTCTCGCGTCGTAAGTATCATTGGCCATAGCAACGGCCAGTTCCTTCGCACGGATGAGATTGTCATTTAATCCCTGCACAGCACTTTCCGAGCGCTCCAGAAAGCCCGTCGAATAATCAATATTTTTTTGGTACTGACCGATGGTGCCAATCTTTTCTTTAAGCCGGATGGATTTAGGAGAACCGAGAGGATCATCGGAAATGACATTGATCCGTTTCTGCGTGGAAAGCTCTTCAAGCATGCTCTTGTTAGCATCCTTGGCAGATTCGATCCGCTGCCCTACGGTGTCATAGCGCTGTCTTTCAGAAACACGCATCGTCAACCAACCTTCAGAGAGATTCTAATATTCGTCAGCGTTTAAGACTCAGGACCGTTTCCAGCATCTCATCAACGGTCGTAATCAACTTTGATGAGGCAGTAAAATTAGCCTGCCAACGCATGAGATTCATCGCTTCCTCATCCATTGAAACGCCAGAAACGGATTCGCGCTGGTTTTTCAAATCACTCAAAACAATCTCGTCGGCGTTTTTAATGTGATCGGATCGGACAACTTCCGTCGCCAGAACACCGATCACGTTGGCGTAATAGCCATGCAATGTGGTGTTGCCATTTTCCAGGAGCTTGGTGTCCTTCAATTTAACCATCGCGTTCACAACAACGTTGTCACCTGGCGCCATAGGGCTGCTGGCAGCAGCGATAGCATCCGTTGAATTCACAATTGCACTATCGATCTCAAAATCCCGGGCGGCAAACGACATATCGGATACAGGCTTGAAAAAATTTCGCCCCGTTGTCTCCTGGTATTCGTTGATGCCAAACCCTGTATTATGGGCACTATTCACGCTTTCAATTAACGCCGCTGCGATCGTATTGTTCTTTTCTATCAATTTAGGAACAATCTTATCCCTGACGTCCAGCAGTGCGCTGATCCCCCCAGCACCCGTAGCATCGGTGACATCCCGATGACTTGACCTCTCCCAGTCCACGATTTGAATCCTGGAAAGTCCGTCATTTTTGGGGTCGACTATATTTTCGACCCGCGCCGCATTACCAGCGTCTACCAGCGTGGTGTTCTTGGGACCACGAATGCAGACCATGTTGTGCTGGTCTTCGTAGTAAGTGATGTCTATCTTGGTCGTCACGTCCCGAAGCAACCGATCCCTTTCATCGCGCATATCGTTTGCGAATGCTCCGGGTAGTGCCTCCGCCTCTCTGATTTTCACGTTAAGGCGAGCGATCGATTCAAGTTTGCTGGACAAATCGAGGCATTCCTGACCGATCCGTTCATTGAGATCCTGCTGATTCCTGCGAAGATCAGAATCTACCCGGTGAAACGATCCCGCGAGGCTGTTTGCCGACTCCCTTAGGTTAGTCCGAGCCGTCAGATCATCCGGGATATTGGCCAGTTCCTGCAGCCCATTGAAAAACCCAGTCAATTCATCAGCGAGACCGGCTTCCATTTCCGGGCTATAAACATTCTCCAGAGCTTTCAATGCACTGAATCGCGCCGCACTGTACCCACCCTGCTGATTAGCCCGATTGATCTGGTTTTCGGTCCACTGGTCATGACTTCTTTTGATGCTCTCAGTAAATGCTCCGCTTCCGATGAGATTTCCGCCGCGCAAAATCGGGTCCCGTGCCCTGACATTTACGCGCTGCCGTGAATATCCTTCCACTTGTGCATTGGCGATATTATGACCCGCGGTATCAACACCCTGCCGTGTCACATAGAGGGATTGCTCTCCCACTCCCAATGTGTGAAAAAGTCCTGCCACTTTCTATGCCCGCACTATTAGGGTTGATCCAACATTTTGAGCTTTTTGAACACCTTTGGCGCTATAGGTAGCTTGCGTCTCCGCGGCAACATCGACCCAAAAACGGTAGCTCTGTTGATAATTTCGCAGCAGCGTCTGGACGAGATATTTATTCATCTCAATGAGCGGCTGCGCTTTTTCAGCAGCATCGTGAAATTCAACCGTCAATCGCCGAAGCCGGGTTATCAGGTGGGACAAAACATCATTTGCGACCCCATCTCCACCGAGCATTTCCTGAATGTCTTCCAAGGCGGAGAGACAATCCTGAATATTAGCAAAGCTTGCTGCGCGCCCATGAAGTGATTCGTAGTACTTAGCGACTCTGGAGCTGCCAATGCGCAACTCTGTGTGCATCGCTTCTATGCGTTCGCCAATCACTGTCTTGTCAGCACATGCCTCTTCAACTGCCCGGATATCTCCGGTTTTAATACACTCGTGCTCTTTTTCTATTGCGGGAATCATCGCCAAAAAAGCCTCAACAAGCCCGGAAAGAGCCTCTTTCATTTGCGATGCGCACGCAATGACTTCTTCCTGTGCAGTTGAATGACGTCCAGTCATACACCCTCACGCTAGTTGATGTGGAGATACTTTTGCTAAATTTTTTCTTCACGCTCGGAGAGATGCTCAAGCAGCGCTTCCCGCATCATACCGTCAGCTATTTTTCCTGAATCAACCTGATAGGTACCGGCGGCGATTCGGCCCTTCAAATCTGCAACACGGTCTTCTCTTACATCCGGCGTATTGCGGGCTATTTCAAGAGCCTTTTTATGCGCGTCGGCCAACTCGCGGGATTGACTTGAAATCGCAACGTTCACACCTTTGGTTCCTGGTCCTCCAGGCGCTTTCACGTCTACTGGCGCACCAGCTGCATTGGCTTTTACAGACTTCTCTGCTTTCTTTGCGGCATCTGTCTCACCAGTCAAAGGCGCTGAAACAGAATTTAGCGAAGGAGATTTATTTATATTTCGAGTCTCCATTGCTGGCCTCCTTCATATGAAAATACATGGTTGAACAATATCATTCAGGATCTGGCAACGGGGAATTAATCAGGGCATCAACAGGTTTATTTTCGCCTGTTTCGACATTGACTGCAATGGCTCCCGACCGGTAGAAGCCAAATCCTTCGGTTTTTCCGCCGCTTCCGCATAGGTTTTCAGGCCGGCTATCGCAGCGGCATTTGTAACGGCGGATTTGGGCTCATTGGCCGTACCAACTTCTTTGCCAAATCTTTCAAGCAGTTGCCTCTCCATACTTGCTGCGATCCCCGTGGAGCCCTGTGCCGCCAAAGTTTTGGCATACTCCGAATCAAGCATGGATTTGTAAATGTCCTCAGCATTTCCACCATCAACCAATCCAGACTTCTGAACGCTGTCACGCATGGTCTTTAGAACCAGCTCCAGGAACATGGCTTCAAATTCCTGCGTAGATTTCTTCAACGCAGCGTGCTCAGAATCCATTTTACTGCGGCCGGTATCCAAAGATGTGGGAGCGCGGCTCCGCTGAGCCAGCACTTCGTCCTGACGTGCCTGCTGCAGATGAATTGACCCCAGGTTTACCGGACTGGTCGCAAGGGACATCATGCCTCCCAAAAATATGCTAGATGAACTTCATTTCAGCTTGCATCGCCCCGGCAGCATGCATCGCCTGTAAAATCCCCACTAAATCGGGGGGACGCACCCCTAATGCGTTCAGTGTTTCAATCAGTTTACCGACGGTTGTCCCTCCGAGGTTGACGACCACTTTCGGCGACTGTCCTTCACCCTTACTGTTCCCCTTTGAGGCTCCAACCTGAATAGCAAGATTTCCGTGTGCAATAGAAACAGGAGCAATGACGACATCATGCCCCATGACAACAGTTCCAGTTCGTTCATTGACAATTACGACGGCTTTTCTGTCGACGGACACTTTCAGGTGCTCCATCTCTGACACAAACTCCACTGTTCTATCGAGGTAGTTTTCAGGAATAGTAACCTCGACCGAAGCCAAATCGAGTGACCTCGCAAAGAACCCGCGAAAATATTTGTTGATCTCGTCGGCAACCCGTGAGTTTGTGGTGAAATCGGGAACCTTCAAACTCAATACAAAAGTATCGGCAACAGCAAAGTCAGGAATGAACTCCCGCTCAACAAAGGCCCCACCGGGTACGTTGGCCACCGTTAACACCTGAACCCCAGTACCCGAAGCCTGCCCGACGACCACAGCCCCCTGAGCAGCTGCATAGACATTGCTATCTCCAGCGCGTAAAGGCGTAAGTATTAAGGTCCCGCCTGCAAGGCTTTTTGCATCTCCTACCGTCGATAGCCGCACGTCAATACGATCCCCATTTCTGGAAAATGGCGGCAGCTCAGCAGTTACAATGACCGACGCAATGCTGCCCGCAACAGCTTCCTCCGGGGTCGTTCGGGTGCCCAGCCTTGTCAGCATAGAGGCCACAGCTTTGTTAGTCGTCAGAGATTTACGGGAGTCGCCAGAGCCACTCAAGCCAACGACCAATCCATAACCTATGAGCTGGTTGGGTCGAACCCCCCGGATGTTTGTAAGATCCTTAATGCGGCTTTCCTCAGCCTTGACGGGAATGGCGGTCAATAGCGCAAAGAACGCGACCAATCCTACTCCCAACCAAAAAAGGCGACATCGCCAACCGGCCAGATCTCTACTTCTTGCCATTTTTGCCATCCTTGCTGTCACCCAGCTTAGCTTCTGAATTCTCTGCGGGCTTTAGTCGCTCAATTTCATCACGCTGCTGCTCTACCGTTCCCTGGAGTTCAGAAATGCGCGTTTCCTTTTCCTTGTCCTTGGCCAGGAGCTCCTCTCGCTGTTTGGCCATTTGCTGACGTTCCTCAGCAAAAGTCTTAAGTCTGGTATCAAGTCGATTCCGAACATCCAGCAATTGTTTCCGTTTCTCTTCTAAAGCCATGGCAGCTTTTGATCGTGCCTCGTCGAATCCGCTCAGACGCATGGAATACTCATCTTCCCAGCCAGCACTCTTTCGCTCAATAATCTGCCCTTCCGAACTCTCTACCCATTCGACTCCTACGAGATCGTTGGTCGTGAGCTGCTCGCCTGTTTCCAGCTTTGAAAACGGTACGCGGGCGTGAAACCGAATTTCATGGGCCTGGTCTCCAGACATCGACCTGCGACGGTAGAGTAAAAACACATTGCCACTTTCGTCGATGTGAGTGACCTCTGCCTGAAATTGACTAATAAGTGCCGTGTTTTTGTCGGCTGGCGCCAATTCCGGGAGCGCTTTTATGAGGGTGTCCTCTACATCACTGTCTTTCGCGCCTGCGGAAGCATCGGTCTTAGGCGACTTATCGGACTTAGCGCCGCCGGTAACGGACTCTGGCTTTCGGTTGGTCGCCACCCTGATTACCAGAGACGAACCAGGACGTGGCAGCATAGCCGCAAAAAAGTAGTTACGTTCATCGTCTGCGTTGTACAGTGAGCCCGAATCAGTTCCACGGGCACTTGGCTTCGCTTTAACTTCTTTGTGACGCACGTAAAGCTCTGGCGGAGTGACTGGATCTCCTATCGGACGGGAATATCCTTCAAGCGGGCCAGACTCGGCTTTATCAAACAATCCCGGGTCCCTCGCAGAGATGCTCTCAAGACGGGGTGCGCACCCAGCCAGCAGCTGAAATGCGGCCAGGACCAATGTCATCCCCACGACAACAATCAGTCTCTCAACGAATTCTTGTTTCCTATTGAATTCCCCAAGTTGCATATTTATGACCTCTGTCTTGATTCTTTTTTACAGAGCTTCGACTTGATTGCGTGCCACAACTTTGGCGCGCAGTCTTTTTTTGGAATCGCGGTTGAGGACATCAATAACATCTCCCACCCCCGCAGACGCGAGCGCTTCAACCTTAGCGGATATTTCCAGGTCACCAGAACGAAACACCAGTCCCACCATTTCACCCCGGGACACAAGATTGACACGCTCAACAGCTGATCCATCGATTACGGAGTTCATGAATATGGCGCGCTTGACTCTCAATCCAACCAGGGGCTCAATCGACCGGAAGCCTCTCTGCGCTGACAACTTCGCGGCAACCCAATCAACCTTAAGATCAGCTGGACCGAGGACCGCACCAGCGGTTAAGTCATTTGCGGCCACAACTGTCTGCCGCTCGACGAGCAGAAGTACCGAAAGTGTTAGTTTTTGAGCGTCCTCATCTGATTTTTCAGACAAAAGCAGCGCTTCAACAGATATCGCTCCGGCACTGTTTCTGATAACTCTGGAAAAAATGTCGTTTCGAAGATTTTTCAGTGATGGGAACTCAAAACGGACTCCGCCTGGCCGTACTTTTGTCGGAGCAATGACCTGAATGCGGTCAACTCGCACCCGAACCCCTTCCTCGCCCGGTAATATCTCTCCAAGGGCAGCAGAGAGCGACTCGTGAAGCCCTGTACGATCGACTTCAACCGCAGGTGATGAAATTCTAAGCGTCTCCGGACCTTCCGTCGCATAGACCTTACCTGGCAATTCCCGACGCAGAATGTCCACGATTCCGCTTTTAGTAAGCCTTATCGTGCGCCCCGCCGGGGGTGCACTCCCAAGATCTATCGCATTCGCTTCCTCACACAGGGAAAGTGACTGTGCGCCTTCATGTGTGGCCAGGAAATTGTTGACATTGTCGACTGACTCGCACTTAGCGACGTCCTCCAGATAGATTCGACTTCGACCGACTTCCGCCTGATCTCGTAAAAGAAATCTGGTGTGGCTCAAAATTTGAGTTGTATCGCCGGGCGAACTTTCGCCAGATGTGTTGTCAATGGGTTCGTCGAGCAAAAATGGATGTATCTCGCTGGCATTCGCTTTACCCGGAGATGAAAGCAAAATGAAAATGGCGCACCAAACCCCAGCTGGCTGGAACTGCAGCCAGAGAAACAAGATGCGACCGTATTTAATTTTAAATCGTTGCGCCATTCAGCGCCCGCCGTTCTTCAAATCGGTTAGCGGATATTATTGGTTGTCTGTAACAACTGGTCGCCGGTCTGGATCATTTTTGAGTTAATTTCGTACGCGCGCTGGCCGGTGATCATGTTGACCATCTCTTCAACGATATCAACGTTGGAGTTTTCCAATTGGTTTTGGGCTACACGTCCAATACCGTTTTGGTTCGGCACACCAACCACAGGATCACCACTTGCACGGCTTGGGATGTACAAATTTCGACCAACACTCTGCAAACCTGAGGGATTGATGAAGGATGCGAGTTGAAGCTGGCCAATCTCCTGAGTTTCGCCATCAACTTTTACGTTGACGACGCCGTCAATACCAATGTGGAAGTCGGTCGCCCCTTGCGGCACAATGATCTCTGGTACAAGCGGGAACCCGTCGGCTGTCACCAAACGGCCATTGCTGTCTTTGTCAAAATGACCGTCCCGCGTATACCCAATTGACCCATCATCCTTTTGAATGCGAAAAAATCCATTGCCCTCAATCATCACATCGAGATTGCGGTCGGTGACTTTAATGCCACCTTCCTTAAAAAGCTTGTCTACCGAGGCTAATTTTGTCCCCGCGCCAATTTGAATCCCGCTGGGGACTACGGTTCCCGTGGTCGCACTTTGTCCCGGTGCGCGTAGAGTCTGATAAAGAAGATCATGAAAGTTGGCGCGAGACCTTTTAAATGCCGTTGTATTGACGTTAGCCAGGTTGTTCGCAATGGTGTCGATGTTGACCTGCTGCGCTTCCATGCCCGTAGCGGCTGTCAGCAATGATCGCATCATGACGTTATCTCCTCTAATGTTTCAAACGGGGTCAATCGCGTCTAATGACAAATATTTATTGAGTGCTATGCACGTATTTCGCCAATGTTGTTGCTACTTTTTTCCATGACCTTGTCGTAGTTGCTGACTGCTTTCGCGTAAGCTTCAAACGAGCGATGAGCGATAATCATAGCGGTGAGGTTTTTGATCGCATTGACATTAGAACCTTCGACAAAACCCTGCATGACCGAAGGATTCTCTACCAACTTCAAGCCTTCTTCAGGTCCGTTATAGTGGAAATAGTTGTTACCAACTCTCTCCATCTGGGTCTCATCGGTTGGTGCAAACAACTGCAACCTGTCAACCAGCTCACCGTCCTGGTAGATCTCGCCTCTGCGGTTTACTTCAAACTCATTTCCGCGAACGATGACATTTCCCTTTTCCCCCAAAACCGGATGACCGGACTGGGTCACAAGAACGCCATTTGGATTTAAAAGGAAATCGCCAGCACGCGTATAACGCAAACCTTCCGGAGTCATCACCTGAAACAATCCCTTGCCTTCAATCATGATGTCAGCGGCGTTGCCTGTTTCCTTAGCCGGCCCCTGAGTTGTATCCCTATGAACACCCGCAACTCCTACGTAGGCCATTTCGTTGCCTCTGAAGGGCATCATTTCTTCAAAGTTGACCTTGAAACTCGCAGGAGGCAAAGGCTCGTTGTATCGCTTCTCCGGCTCGGCTTCCAACAACTTGAAAGTAACTGTATCCCCTTTGAATGCTGCGGTGTTCATGTTGGCCAGGTTGTTTGCGACAATTTCAAGCACACGTTCCTGCGCGAGTGCACCTGACAGAGGCGTGAATATGCTTTTATTCATGTAGGGAATTACCTAGCTCAAAAATGAAAACAAAACTCGCAGTCGCCATCGGACAGCTAGTAGCAAGTCTCTTGCCAAGAATGAATTTGCTTAAGGGATCGCGTCATCCCAAGGCCATAACTCTGGCAGATGACACAGAAACAAACGAAAAAAAAGATGTATGACAATTTTGATCCTGGCAGCTTCCTGGCACTAACCGCCAGAATCACGCGGGCAGTTACTTCCCCGTGTCAAAAAGCTTCACCCGGAATGCGTCAAGGACATGACCGCGTCAATCGGCCATGAAGCTGTTCCGCAAATTATTGGGTGACAGCGATGGGGTAAGGAATCTATTGTTTAATCATGTATTGTAGCTTGATGGCTTCCGGCTCTTCTTTAACAAAAAGAATCTTTATTCCGGTAATGCCAGTGCCTTTGTTTTGACAGAAAACATCGCTGGATCCTTTGCAATCAATACACTGGTCAACCAAAAAACCAGCATATTTTTCCCCAGTCAACATGTCGTCAAAGGCTTTCTTGTCGGCGTCGGTGGCAAATGTCGCGCGGATGCCATCCTTGGTGCAGTCAACGTCAGATAGCTTGAAAGAAGAACACTTCCCCGGAGCTGCGCCAGTCCGGTCAAAAAATTTCTTTTGCTTGATGCAGTCCGTGGCAGCTTTCTTTGTCTCTTCGTCTCCAACATCAGCACCCAAAAAGGCTGCGACCGGTTCGGTCGGTGTTTCGGATGACGTTTCTTCGACCTCAGTCTCCTCTTCCTCATCCTCTGCAGGCTTCTTCTTAACGTTAGAAGAAGAAACGGTACTGGTGGCTGGTGGCGGTGGCGGCGCAGAGGCAGCACACGATCCTAAATATCCAACCAGCGTCAGAGTAAGCAGGATCTTGTTTGAACCCGATACCCCGGGAAATATTGTGGCTGGTGATTCGTTTCGCATATGGTCTGGCACTCCCAGTTGATAGACTCCTATCGGCAATCAACCGGGTAAACTTTACTGAATAATAAATTAAGCAAAATAACACTTAATAATCAGACAGTTAAACAAAACGCCCCGGAAGATTTCCGAGGCGTTTAGGTGAAGACTATCTGGACCCGGGCTACTGGAGGAGTTTGAGCGCAATCTGCGGCAACTGATTCGCCTGCGCCAACACCGATGCTCCAGCCTGCTGCAAAATATTCTGCTGCATGTATTCGGCAGATTCTGAAGCGAAATCAGCATCCTTAATGCGAGACCTTGCTGCCGAGAGGGCTTCTATCTGGATGCCCAGATTTCGGTCGGTGGACATCAAGCGGTTCTGAATCGCGCCCAAAGAACCACGATACGACGCAATCTGCTGCATGGCGTTGTCAATCACGGCAATTGAATTTTGCGCGCCGATTTTCGTGTCGACCCTGGTCCCTTCCTCATTAGTCGAACTGCCGAGACCCAGTGAGCCTTCCCCTTCGGTCGACGCGTTCATATTGGCTAGGTTCATTTGAATGATGTTGACCGGGTTTTGCGCCTCGAGCGAATCAGTTTCCGGGAAGTAGTCCTTCCCGACCTGAATTTCCAGTGGCGAAAAATTGTGATCGATCAGGAGTTCTTCAGACAATTCCTTCTGGCCAGTCAACAAACGGGTACCGTTGAACTCAGTCGTAACTGCGATCCGATCAACCTCATCTTTCAAGGCCATGAATTCTTCGTTGAGGTACCGGCGTTCACGTACACCAATGGTGTCTGAAGCCGCCTGAACCGACAGCTCTCGTAACCGGATCATAATGTTATTGGTCTCGTTCAGACCGCCTTCGGCGACCTCAACCAGAGACACCGCGTCATTGGCATTTCGACGCGCCTGAGCCAGAGACCGGGTATCGGCCTTTAAAACCTCAGCGATCGCGAAGCCGGCAGCGTCATCTCCCCCCCGGTTGATCCGGTAGCCTGAAGAAAGCTTTTCCGTCTGCGCCGCTACGGCCTTGGACGAAGCACCGAAATGGCGCTGAGCCACGAGAGACTGTACGTTGGTACGAATCCTGAGTCCCATATTTCTCCCTATTCATCTGGCTGTTGTTGTTGTCCCAATCGGGGTCGCATCGCCAGAATTATCGCCAGTGTTTGTAAACGTAGAAAACGTACATATAAGGTAACCAGAACCGCCAAACTAGCTCTGGAAGGTAACTCGCACGAGGTTTCCCGTAGTCGCGAAGACTGACGGTCGCTTCTCAATTTCAGGTTTTCTGTACTTTATAAGTTAAGAATACAAGATCTTTGGATGGTTGTGAAGACAGGAGGGTCAAATGTTTCGGCGAAGGGAGACCTCGATCAACAAAGTCGGGCGCGTCATTCCCCGCTATGATAATTGGACAAATCGTCAGTCTTAACTCATCAACCAAATCTGATTGGTAGAATAGGCGATTGATTTGCCCCCC
>Ga0154020_10000890_pt1 | contig 36853 bp, 33 predicted proteins | sample Klosneuvirus_201_FD_109709 | JGI IMG/M metagenome (GOLD analysis project Ga0154020, IMG submission 109709) | Active sludge microbial communities from wastewater, Klosterneuburg, Austria - Klosneuvirus_20160825_MG | ecosystem: Engineered > WWTP > Aerobic digester > Activated sludge | place...
GCGAGCGGTAGTCTTCGGGCCACTGAGCTCAACCCTCTCGCACGGTCTTGGCAGCAACGCCGGCAGGACCGCCCAGATTCCCAGGATTTGGCGTCAAACCCCGACGATACGCAACAAACTGTCTTGGCGATAGCCGGCGCCTTGGGCCGCCGCCAAGAGGCGCTGATCGCGCGCGCGATCGGGCGTCCCGAGTTGGTCAAAAGCCCACAGCACCCCACCCACCACCGGAGCCACCTCGAGCGCGCGCACCGAGACCCCACGGGCCTGGAGCGCGGCGGCCAGGCGCTGGGGCAGCGGCTGGTAGTCCGGGTGCTGCAGCGTCCTCCCCCCGAGGACCACCGCGGCGTCGTCTCCGCCGAGGCCGAGCCCGCGGAGCGCCGCCTCGGCCGCCGCGGCGAGCGCCACGACCACCGCGCCCAGCGCCGCCTCGGCGACCGCGTCCCCGGCCCGCACCACGGCGAAGAAGGCAGGGACGACCGCCCGGATCATCGCCGGGTCGGGCTCGCCGCTCGGGGCCAAGGCAGACACCTCGAGCATGCTCCCTACGCCCAGCGCTGCCGGGAGCGCGTGGCTGAGCGCGGAGCGCGGGAGGCGCCCATCGAAGCTCTGCCAGGCCGTCGACAAGGCCATCGTGCACAGCTGGCTCGCCCCCGCGACATCACCGGACAGCGCGCCGAGCCCGCCGATCTGTAGCCGGCGCCCAGCGCGATCGCGGCCGATGCAGTTTTGCCCCGTTCCTGCGACCAAGCCCACGCCCACACCCTCCGGCGTGCCCGCGCGAAGCACGAGCAGGGAGTCGTTCTCGAGGAAGCGCGGGACGGGCGGGAGCACCTCGGCCACCAGGCGCGCCACGATCGCCTGCTCCAGCGGCCCATCGTAGCCTGCGAGCCCCAAGCCGCAGGCCCGGAGCTCCGCGCGGGAGGCTCTGGCCTCGGCCAAGGCGCGGTCGATGGCCTCGGTCAGCGCGGCTTTGGCCCCGGATTCCCCGGCGGATTGATAGTTGGAGCCGCCGGCCTTCCCGACCCCGCGGAGCTCACCGCCTGTGGTGGCCACCAGCGCCAGCGTCTTGGTGCCGCCGCCGTCGACGCCCAGGACGAGGTCGCTCAATCGGCCCGCCTCACCCAGGGCTCGGCTGGATAGCGCCACTTTGGATCCGGGCGAAAGGGCAGCTCGATCGTGCGTCCGCTGGCCGCGGAGGCATAGGCCGCCCACATGATCTCCAGCACCGCGCGCCCGTCCGCCGCGGACTCCGAGGGCTCCCGCGTCTCGCGGATCGCGCGGGCGAACTCCCGGAGCTCTTGAGGATAGCCGTTCTCCCACAGCCAGTTGTGCTCGGGCACCGTCCACCCGGGGATCAGGCCCTCTTTGGCCGAGCCGTCGAGCGAGAAGAGGGACAGGCCGTTGCCGCGCAGCAGATCGACGTCGAGCACTCCGCGCGTCCCTTGGTGCCGCGACACCGACTCCATCCCGCCCTGCAGCGTCCAGCCCGACTCGAGCAGCGCGGTCGCCCCTCCCTCGAACTCGAGGTGGACCAGCACGTGGTCTTCGAGGAGGCCGCGCGGCGTGCGCTTGTCCTGGTGCAGATAGGTCGACATCTGGGCCGTCACCTTCTGCACGGGCCGCTTGTCGAAGATGAAGCGCGCGTATTCGATGGAGTGGCAGCCCATGTCCATGAGCGCGCCCCCGCCGGCCTGCTCGGGGTCGAAGAACCACTCCGAGTAAGGCCCGGCGTGCGCCTCGGTCTGCTTGAGGAAGAACAGATCGCCGACCACGCCAGCGGTAACCAGCTCCTTGGCACGCACGAATTTAGGGCAAAAAGGGAGCTCTTCGGCGTAGCCCACGACCCGGCGCCTCGACTTGGCCAAGGCCACGATGCGATCGGCGTCGGCGAGGGACAGACACAGGGGCTTCTCGACCACCACGTGCTTGTCTGCCTCCAGCGCGGCCAAGGTCACCGGCGCGTGGAGCGCGTTGGGGAGCACGACGATCACCGCGTCCACCTCGGGATCGTCGAAGAGGCGCCGATGATCCTCGTAGTAGCGTGGAATGGCCATCCGCTCGGCCAGCTCCGCGGCCCGCCCCCGCCGTCCGCCGCGATCGCGGGCCACGTCGGCGATCGCGACCAAGGCCGTCTCCGGCTGCGCGCGCAGCGCCCGCACGTGGTTCTCCGACATCAGCCCGCCGCCGATGATCGCGAAGCGGACCGGCTCAAAGGAGGGCATCGAGGTGCTCCCGGACCTTCGCGATGGCGCCGACGATCTCCTCCACATCGGCGGGGCTGCCGAGGAAGAGGGCGTGGTGCAGCCAGATCGTGCGCTCGTAGGCGGCGCGCTTGGCCACCGGCACCGAGACCTGCTCGGGGCGCAGCGCCTCGCCGTAGCGGGCGCGGATCTCCGGATAGTCGCGGGCGCGGAGCGGGAAGATCTCATCCACGCGATCGGGGATGGGCACGTAGAAGCCGCCGTCGGCCGGGACGCCCTCCGCCTCCAAGGCGTCGAGGAAGCGATCGCGGCTCAGGCCCTTCATCTTGGCCGAGTCATAGAGCAGCACCAGCTGGTAGAAGGCGTGCTCGGTCACCCGCGCGTCGCGCTTTTGGATCGTGATCCCTACATCGCCCAGCGCGGCCAGCTTCTCCCTGAAAAGCTCGAGGTTTCGGCGCCGGCGGCCGTGCTGATCCTCGAGGCGGCTGAGCTGAGAGGAGAGCAAGGCAGCTTGCATTTCGGTGATGCGATCGTTCCAGGAGAAGAAGTTGCCCTCGAAGCCGGCGTAGTCACCGTCCTTGCGGCCGCAGTTGATGATCGACTGGCATTTTTGGGCCAAGACGGGGTCGTTCGTGGTGATCGCCCCGCCCTCTCCGGCGGTGAGGAGCTTGGAGGACTGAAAAGAATAGCTGCCGGCGTGCCCGATGGAGCCGGCCCCTTTGCCGCGCCAACGCATGCCGTGGGCGTGGGCGCAGTCCTCGATCAGCGCGAGCCCGTGCTTTTGGGCCAGGGCGCTGAGCGCATCGAGATCGGCCATGGCCGAGCCGAGGTGCACGCAGATGATCGCCTTGGTCTTGGGGGTGATCAGCGCCTCGACGGAGCGCGGATCGATGCACAAGGTGTCGGGATCGACGTCGGCGAAGACCGGCACCGCGTTCAAGTAGACGGCCGCGCCCGCGGTGGCGACCCAGGTCAACGCCGGCACGATCACCTCGTCACCGGCGCCGACGCCCAGCGCGCGCAGGATGACCTTGAGCGTCACCGTGCCGTTGGCCGCCAACACCGCGTGCCCCGCGCCGACGTAGTGGGCGAAGGCATCCCCAAAGCGCGCGGCCTCCGGGCCCGGTGCGGGGTAGCCGCCCCAGCGTCCGCTGGCGACGGCCTGAGAGACGGCTTGAACCTCCCGTTCGTCGTGCTCCGGCCAGCGAGCAAAGGGCTTGGTACGTAGCTTGGCGCCACCGAGGAGAGCGAGCATGGGCGCGGATCATCGGGGCCCAGAACCGCCCGGTCAACCTGTGTGAATCACACGACAGCGCCCAGAAGCCGGTCCCGTGGCGGCCATGCCGTTCGGTCAGCGCGCCAGCCCACCTCGAATCGAAGCTCCCCCGCGCGTCTTCGCGCGCAGTGGCTGTCGGGCGAATCGAAGCTCCTGCCGACAAGCCCGAATCGAAGCTCCCCCCAGCCCACCTCGAATCGAAGCTCCCCCGCGCGTCTTCGCGCGCAGTGGCTGTCGCACGAATCGAAGCTCCCCCCGCGCGTCTTCGCGCGCAGTGGCTGTCGCGCTTCGCGCGACTGGTGCCACTCAGACAGAATGCCCACGCCAAGAACAAGTACAGACTACCAGATTCCCTACAGGCCGTTCCTGACGCCACCAACCTCAGCGGAGCTGCTGGAGCGCCTCGAGGAGCGCGGGTACAGCCTCGCGCCCCACCGACATCGAGACCTCGTATGCAAACTCCGGGTCGTCGTACTGCTTGGCTGGATCGAGCAGGTAGCCGAGCTCGTCGTTGGCTAGCCCGATCGTGCGGGAAAAACGGGCTCCCCGGGCTCCGATCAAGGCCTCGGCCGCGCGACCGACCAAAGGCGTCGGCTCCCCCGGCACCAACGCGAAGGAGGCCGGGCCCAGGTCCAGCCGCCCCACTTCGGACAAGAGCCCATCGCCCGGACCCCGGCCGCGCGGCTCGACGATGCCCTGGGTCTCGAGCCACTGAAAGAGCTTGTTGGTCGTCGGGACCTCCAGCTCGTGCCGGGCGTAGCGGACCCGGGTGACCTCGAGCTCTTCGGCCTCTTTGAGCGCGATCTTGGTGGCCAGGGCGGCCTGAGTCCCCATCCGAATATCGGCTGAGCGCCGCTCGCTGGCGTCCAGATCTTCCTCAATATTTGGGACGATCATCCCGCCCAGGCTCCCATTGGCGAAGACGGTGACGCCGCCGATCTCCTGATCGAGCTGGGCCCGCAACACCCCCGGAAATCCGGCCGAGAGGCGGTGGGAGCGCGGCCCCAGCGTCTCGGGGTGGCAAGCGAAGTTGACGAAGGTGGCGATCGGCGCCCCGCTGCCCCGCTCCTGCGCTTCGATGGCGAACAAGGTCTGCTCCACCTGGTACGGCGGGCGGATGTTCATGGCGATCGAGGGCGGCAGCGGAGTCTGCCCGAAGCGGAGCCGCGCGGGGCGGGCGCTCTTGGCCGCGCGGGCGACCAGCTGCGCCAAGCGGCGCTCCAGCACCCGCAGGTACGGCACGTCGAGGCCGCTTCGGTGCGGGATCGCGTAGAGCACCGCCGGCCCCCAAAAGCCGACCGTGTCGGGGCTGGCGTGGTTGTGCGTGCTGGCGATCGCCAGATCTACGCTGGGGCCCACCAAGCGGCGCACGCGCTCTACCGAGGGCCGCATGAAGCCGATGAGATCGACCATCACCAGCGCTACTCGGCGCACCCCATCGTCGAGGCAGATCGCCACCGCCGACAGCGGATCTTGCACTTCGGCCATCTTCCGGTTGGGGCCAAAGCCGGCGATCCACACCTGCGCGCCCGGCGGAGGCGTGATGTCGATCTTGGCCGCGCCGACCAAGACGCCCTTGCCGGTCGGCCGCGGGATGACGCCCAGCGGCCCGCGCGGGTGGTCGACGCGCGGAGGCGTCCGCGCCGGGAGCACGCAGCCGGCGAGCGAGAAGAGGCCGCCCGAGAGGAAGTGACGCCGATCGATGCTCATCGCGCTAGGGAGTACCTACGAAACAACCAGAGCCCGAGCAAGACGCCGATCGCCGCCGCCACCCCGACCAGGCGCAGGCCCAGCACCCGGGAGCCCCCGTTGCCGAGGGTATCGAACAGCACGCCGATCGAGACCGCCGAGGCCGCCTCACCCGCCTTCTCCACCACGCCCGACATGCCGTTGTACATGGCCTCGCGCCGATACCCGGTGCGGGCCTCGTCGACATCGATGACATCGGCGAGGAGCGCGCGGGGCAGCACCAGCATGGTCGCCACCGGGAAGCCCGATAGCACGAAGAGCAAGACGCCCAAGTACAGGGGGGGCACGCCCGGGATCAGCCCGATCAACCCCATCATCGGCAGCGTGATCAGAAAGCCGACGCCTCCCCAGCGAAAGACCGCAGCCTTTCCCCGGCGATTGGCCAGCCGCTCGACGAAGGGGATGGCGATCAGCGCGAAGACGATGATCACCGCGAGCAAGAGCGCGGCGTGCTCCTCGTCGAGGCCCATCAGCTCCGTGCCGAGGTAGGGGATGCCGGCCACCGCGGTCGCGGTCGCCATGCGGTAGCCGCCGACCGCGCCGGCGTACGGCAAAAACTCCGGGTTCCTGAGGGATTCGACCGTGGCCTGGCGGAGCGAGAAGCGGACCGCGTGCTTAGCCTCGCGCGGGGGCTCGCGCACGACCGCCACGAAGAAGAGCGAGAAGAGCACGGCGATCGCGGCGAACACGACCGCGGCCAGCTGGTAGCCGTTGTCGACCCACAGCGTGGCGAAGAGCGCGGTAGCCCCGAGGAGTTGGCCTCCGCCTACGCTCAAGGAGATGTTCCCCAGGACCTCCGAGACGGCCAGCGCCGTGGCCAAGCGCACCCGGCCCTCGTCCGTCGCGCCCAGCTCGGGGAGCAGCGCGAGGTAAGGCGACACCACGGCAGTGTAGGCCGTCCAAAATAGGATCAAGGTGACCGCGAACTGCAGGACGACCCGCGGGTCGTTGGTGGGCAAGCCCTGGCGCGGAAACCACAGCGCCAAGAAGGCGGTGACCAGCACCGGTGTGCCGAGCAAGATCCAGGGCATTCGCCGGCCGAAGCGGGAGTCTGTGCGATCCGAGAGGTAGCCGATCAGCGGCTCGAGGAGCGCGCCGAGCGAGCGCTCTGCTACCCGCACCACCGCGATCGCCGAGCCCGAGAGCAGGACCGCGCGCCCCAGCTCGGTGGGCGGGCTGTAGTAGTAGAAGATCCACGACACCACCGCCAACGACAGGAGCGTGGTGGCGAAGTTGAAGGACGCGTACGCCGCTGTGATCCCTCGGCTAGGAGCCTTCGGTTCGGCCACGCGTCCGTGGTAGAGCGGACCGGTGAAGATCGCAATCGTCGGCGGTGGGTCCACGTACACGCCCGAGCTGCTCTATGGCTTGGCCGACCGGGCCAAGGCCTTGGGGCTCACCGAGGTCGCGCTGTTTGATGTCGACGCTGAGCGCCTGAGCGTCGTCGGCGGCTTCGCGCAGCGCATGGTGGCGCGCATCGCCCCAGAGCTCATGGTCTCGCTGCGGCCCAACCGCTCGGAGGCGATTGCGGGATCGAAGTTCGTGGTCGCGCAGATCCGGGTGGGCGGCCAGGCGGCCCGCAAGCAGGACGAGCTGATGGGCCGCCGCTTTGGCGTGATCGGCCAGGAGACGACTGGCGTAGGAGGCCTGGCCAAGGCCATTCGCACCATCCCCGAGCTCTTGGCGGTCGCCCGCACCATTGAACGTGAGGCTCCCGCGGCCACGCTGATCAACTTCACCAACCCGGTCTCGATCGTGACCGAGGCCCTGCTCGAGCATGGGCGGGTCAAGACGATCGGCCTCTGCAATATCCCGATCTCCCAGCGGCGCGAGCTGGCGGCCCACCTCGGCGTCGCGCCCTCGCGGCTGTCCATCGACTCGGTGGGGCTGAACCATCTGTCCTTCATCCGCAGCGTAGAGGTCGACGGGCGCGAGGTCTTGCCCTCGATGATCGCCGAGCTGACCGCGGGCCTCCTCAAAGGCGCACGCCCCGCCAACATCCCCGACCTCGATTTTCCTCCTCAGCTGTTGTCTCGGCTCGGGATGATCCCCTCGGACTACCTGAGGTACTTCCTGCTCAGCGACGAAACGGTGCGCGAGCAGTCGTCGAAGATCGGGACCCGCGCCGACGAGGTGATGAACATCGAGGCGGAGCTCTTGGCCTACTACCGGGACCGTAGCCAATGGGAGAAGCCGGCGAGCCTCAGCAAACGGGGCGGCGCGCACTACTCACACGCGGCGCTGGAGATCATCGAGGCCATGAGCGTCGGCCCGGCGGCGAGGCTGACCGTCGACGTCCAAAACGGTTCGACGGTCTTCGAGCTCCCCCCGGCGGCCTGCGTCGAGGTGCCCTGCCTGGTGTCACCGGCCGGCGCGCGGCCCTTGCCTCAGCGGCCGCTCGAGCCGGTGATCCGCGGCCTGATCCAGCACGTGAAGGCCTACGAGGAGATGGCGGTGAAGGCTGCGCTTAGCCGCGATATCCGCGATCTGTATCTGGCGGTGATTGCCCACCCGCTCACGCGGAGCGCCAGCGATGCCTGGAAGATCGCCGAAGAGATCGCCGAGCGGACGTGGAGAGTGCCGAGGGAGTGAAGACCGCTCAAGCGTCTGGGCCCGTTGTCGGCGGGGTGAACCCGCCTGCGGGCGCGATCGCTTCGCTCAACGCATGCGGCGCCAGAGGCTGGTGTACGAAATGCCGAGGGCGGCGGAGGCGTCCTTCAGGCTGCCCGACTCGCGGACGGCCGCGCGGATGAGGCCCCGCTCAAACTGAGCCTTGGCCTCTTTGAGCGACTGGATCTCCTCGATCGAGGTCGGCAGCGGCGGTCCGCACGGAGGCCCTTCGGAGGGCTGAAAATGCTCGATCTCCGCATAAAACAGGCGCATCCGAGCGTCGCGGAGCTGGGCCGCCATCGCCTCATGCGCGTCGTGGAAGGAGCGGAGGTCGTTCACCTCGATCGCCAGGTGCACGAAGTGGTTGAGGCGCGGCTCGATCTCCGAGACGTCGATCCAGCGCACGTGCTCCTTGCCGAGCACCATCTCCAGCGCTTGCTCATCGGAGTCTTTCCCGACGACCAGCGTGGGAACTTGATCGGTCTGCTCGCGATCGGTCCAGCGCAGTAAGTCTTGGAGGAAGGGCCCGGCCGCGGCCGTGCTCACGATCAGACCGGCGGCGGTCTTGGGACCCGACTCTCCGAGCACCTCCAGCACGGACGCGAAGCCGCGGATGTCGGCCCCGACGCCCAGCGATTCCAGGATGGCTTTGACCTTGTCCCCGAGATCTCCACGGTCGACGACCACGAAGACAGGCTTGGACTTTTCTCCCCTATGCACCATTGACCCCGTTTCCTTCCTTCCTCAGGCGCCGCGCCAAGGTCGCCGCGGACACGTCGAGATATTGGGCAGCCTCTCGCGCGCTGTCACAGAGGTGCTGAACGCGATCGATGTACGCGCGCTCGAAGGCCTCGCTGACCTCTTCCAAGTTGTAGGCGGAGATCGGGCCGACCGGCAGCGGCGGTGGCTGGTGAGTGTTGAGATCGTCCGTCATCGTCTCGGGCGGGTGGCCGACCAGCTCCATCTCGCGGCGATGGATGCGTCGAGCCTCGCAGCGATGCGCCAGCTCCAACGCTCGAAGCGCCCGGAACTCGAGCCCCCGCGCGAGCAGCGGCTTGAGCGCAGCCTCGGTCGCGTCGACGAGCACGGACATCACGCCCATGGCGCGCAAGCTCGACGCTGGCGGGCCATCTCCACCGACGGCGATCATCGCGACGATGGAGTTGGCGTCCGCGCCGAGACCCGCAGCGACCTGGGAGGCGGTTTTGGCTCCCATGACGAACACGTAGTTGGCGCTCGAACGCGCAGCTCGGACCGCAGCGTCCACCGTCTTCAGGTCGATGACCCGATCGGGCCCGACGATGCTCCCGACGAGCGGGCGTATGAAGTCCGCGTCCAGGAGCCCGACGAATCCCTCGGCTGAGAGCCCCTGCAGCTTTAGTGCGTTTTCAACTTCCGAGATGAGCAGGGCAGTCACGGGGGCGACGATAACCTTTGTTCGCGGTTCTGCCTACGTTCGAAATCCGCCCAAACAGAGCAAAAACGGCGTCCAATGCTACATTCTTGAAGCGATCTGGTTGCGTTCGGCCACGAAACGCTCGATCCCACCGACGATCGAGTCGGCCACGCTGCGCTGGTAGACGGGGTCCGCGAGGCGGCGCTCCTCGTCGGGGTGGCTGAGGAAGCCGCTTTCGATAAGGATCGAGGGCATGCGCGATCCGAGCAGGACGTAGAAGAGCGCATGTTTCACACCTAGGTCCACCACCTCCCCAAACGTGCGCTTGAGCTGGCCGACCAAGGAGGCCTGGACGAGTGTGGCGAGACGACGGGACTTTTCGGTCGCCGAACGCATCGCGAGATCGGCCAAGAGCAACCGGAGGTCCTGACCGATCGCGCCGCCGGGGAGCGCTCCGACGTCGTCATCGGCCACTCGCTCTCCGGGATCCCCTGCGTCGAGGTGCGCGTCGCTCCACTCGGCGGCGTTCTCCCGGGCCGCGAGGCGGTTGGCGTAACGGTTGGCGGTCGTATTCAAGTAGTAGGTCTCGATCCCCGCGAACTTCCGGTTTCGGTGGGCGTTGGAGTGCACCGAGATGAACAGGTCGCCCTCGGAGGCGTTGGCGACCTGCACCCGCTTCTCGAGCGAGACATAGACGTCCTTGGTCCGGGTGTAGACGACCTCGACGCCGAGGCGACGCTCGAGCGCGCGGCCGACGGCCATCGCGATCGCCAGGTTCACGTCCTTTTCCTTGGTGCCGCGCTTACCGACCGCGCCGGAGTCCTTGCCGCCGTGCCCGGCGTCGACCACCACGCGGCGGATCTGGAGGACCGAGCCCGAGCGATCTTTGGAGCTCAAGGCGGAGCGATCGATGCTGAGCTCTACCGGGCTCTCCTCCGCAGGCTCTTCGGCCTGCTTTCGCGCGCGCTCGCGGGCCTTGGCGGACCCTTCGGGGACGAAGGCGTTGAGCGGAGCGGTCGCGCCCGCACGAGGGTTCACCCCGCCGATGGCGGGCCAAGCCTCGTCGAGCGCGGATTGAATCTCGATCAGCGCGGCCAGCGGATCTACGGCGGCGCTCGAGGTCTCTACGGCTGGCGGGGGCGTCAGCGCCTTGGCGGGGACCTTGGTCGCTGCGGCCAGCTTGGGCGCGCTCGCCGGCGGGGTCGTCGCGCCGGCAACGGGCCCTGGTGCGCTGAGCGGAGCGGGAGCGGAGGGCTCGTTGATGCTCAGGCGGGGCGACGGCCCGGCCACGTAGGCCATGGTCTTCGGGAAGGCGCGACCTGGCGCGAGATCGAAGACCACCCGCACCGTCTTCGCGTCGAGCTGGCCCACCCGGATCCGCCGCACCAAGGCGTGATCGACCGCGATGGTGGTCAAGGCATCCTTGGCCGCGACCAGCGGCGACAGATCGAAGTACACCCGCGGCGAGCGCCGGTCGCCGAGGACCTCGCGCCGGGCCTTGAGATCAGGCAGCGCGGGCAGCACCAGATCTACGCCGTCCGCGCTGGGCTCGACCTCGACCCGCTCGAGCAACGGCCGCTGGGCCGCGGCGCGCGCGATGGCCCGATCGAGCTCGGAAGGCTCGGCCGCCTTGGGCTCGGCCGCCTTGGGCTTGACCTTGGCCTCCGCCTCCTCGGCGTTCTTGGTCTTCTTCGGCGCGACCTCGGCCTCCTCGACGGGCTTGGCCTTGTCCTTGGCTTTCAGGGTGGCCTCGGCCTCGGCGGCGCGCTTCTTGTCGCTGGCGGTGCCCGACCAGTGGGCGAGCAAGCGGAGCGCCCGCAGCTCACCTTCGGCCGCCTCGCGGCGATCAGCCTCGGAGCCCTCGTCGACCAGATCGCGGAAGGCGGCGGCCAGGCCTTCGATGTTCTCGCGCAAGCGGAGCCGCTTGGCGTCGCCGAGGAGCGCCTTCTCCTTGGCCAGCACCCGCTCGAGCTTGGCGGGGGCCTGTTCCTTGGCGGTTGCGGCGGGCGCGGCGCCCATCAGGAGGACGCCCAGGGTCGAAGCCGTGATCAGGCGCGAAAATGCCGGCGACGCACGCAACATGGGGCCATCATCGCTGCCGGGGATCAGCGAGCAAGTTTTTGGACAGAAAGAGGCGGAGAGGTCGTACTCAAGGAGGCCCGACGAGCTGTAGGCGCGAGCTCAGGCGTGCCGGGCCAGGAAGGCGCCCGACTCGATGCGGTGGACGATGTCTTTGACGATCTTCTCCACGTCTTCCAGGCGAAAAGGCTTATCGATATAGGCGTCGGCGCCGTAGAGGGGCGCGGTCGCGGCGTTCATCTCTTCGCCGATGCCGGTGGCCATGATGATCCGCACAGGGTCGAGCTCCGGTCGATCGCGGACGTACTGAGAGATCTCCCAGCCGTTGAGGCCCGGCATCATCACGTCGAGAAGCACGACGTTGGGGCGATCGGTCAGGATCTTCTCCAGGGCCTGGTCGCCGTCCTCGGCCTCGCTGACGGTGTAGCCCTTTTTGCGCAAGAACGGGACGAGCAGGTTCAAAACCTCCGGCTCGTCGTCGACCACCAACAGGTGAACGTCCTTGGCAGAAGGGAACATCTTGGCCTTGGCCTTGGGCGCGGCGCTCGGGCGCTTCTGCAGCACCTTGGGCGCCGGCTTGGCGGCCGACTTCGGCGCGGCCTTCTTGGCGGCAGGACGCGCGACCACCTTGGGCTTCTTGGTGGGCTTCGCTTTGCTTTTGGACCCGGCCATTCGTTAGGGCCTTCTATAGCACTGGAAGAGTTTTTTTGAAGTCTTGTAGATCAAGGCTCTGGCGTGCCTCGGCAAACCGCGCCAGCGCCGCCGCCACTCGCGCCGCGGAGAGGCTGGGGCCGTAGAAGTTGGAGCGCTGCCCAGGGGCTTCGCGCGCGTGTCCGTCCGCCCAGAGCGCCCCGGCGCCGTCGAGCGCCACGTCGACCCCATCCCGGACTTGGGCCCCGAGCACGCCCGGCAGGCAGCCCGGCTGAACGCCTGGGCCGGGGAGCGGGGCGACGACGGCGGCGCCACGCCCGAGCGCAAAAGACACCGCTTCCTTCACCAGCGTGAGGACGGTTTGGGTGCCGAGCGGCACGAGCAGGATGTTTGCGCCCTCCTCTGCCCCGAGCACGATGCCGCGGGCCAGGCGTTCGGCGTCGGTGGTCGGGCGGTCGGAGGTGACGCGCACCGCCATAATCGCCGCGGCTGGCGCCAGCGCATGGAGCAGGGCCGCGCAGCAGGTGCCGTGACCGTAGCGGTCCGCGTGGGCCCCTGGCTGGATCACCAGGCCCTCCTCCTCCCGCACGACCGCAAAGCCACGGCCGCTCAGCGCGAGGTGGGGGTGGTTGAAGTTGATGCCTGAATCGACCACCGCGACCGTGATCCCGCGGCCTTCGTGCTCGGCGAAGCACAGCGGGATGGCGGCGATCGCGCTCATGCGGGCCCGCCGGCCTCACCCTCCTCTTCCTCCTCCTCCTCGTCCTCCCCGCGGCCGACGACCAGGCCGCAGTCAGGGCACTCTTCGACGTCGAGCGGGACGTCCGAGCCGCAGGCTGGGCACTTGTCGACCGCGGTCTCGCCCGCCGCTCCGGTGCCCTCGCTCTCCGCCAAGCGCTTCCACCGCAAAAACAGGGTCTCTTCGGCGCGCTGGTGGTCCTCCGGCCGAGTCTCGACGGTGAAGCGCTGCTTCTTGTCCGGGAAGTCGAGCTCGACCTCCTTGAGGCGCACCGCCAGTCCGACGCCTTCGAGGGTCCGGGCCAGCTCGACGGCCTCCTCGAAGATGAACGCGCGCATCAGGTCGATGGAGTGACCGTCGACCACGACGAGCCGCGACAGCCCGCGGGTGCCCGAGACGCCCACCGGCTGCGTGGGCTCATCGCCGCCGATCGGCCGGAGCTCCTCGGGCAGCGCCTCGACCAGCGCCACGTTACAGGTCGGACAGGTCGTGATCCCGGGGCGGAACTCTCCGCGGCATTCAGCGCAGTACATGCCTGCTGGATACCAAGCGCGGGCCCGCTGCGAAAGCCACCGGGGCTCACAAACGCCCTACTCGAGCAGCTTGTCCCGCCACTGCCGGAGTTGGTCGTAGGCCTGGCGGGGGCTCAGCTCGTCCAGATCGAGCGCGAGCAGCGCCTCGCTGATGGGATCCCGAGGGGGCGGGGCCGAAGCGACGATCGGGGTCTTGGCCCCGAAGAGGAGCAGCTGCCCATCGTGGGCGCTGGGGTCCCGACCCGCGCGCAGGTTCTGCGCCTCGAGCGAGTCGAGCACGGCCCGGGCTCGATCCACCACTGGCTTCGGGAGCCCGGCCAGCCGCGCCACCTGCACGCCGTAGCTGCGATTGGTGGGCCCCGCCACCAGCTTGCGCAGGAACACGATGCGGTCCTTCCACTCCTTCACCTCGACGTGGAAGTTCCGGGCGTGGGGCTTGTCGCGGCAGATCTCGGTCAGCTCGTGGTAGTGGGTCGCAAACAGCGTCTTGGCCCCGATGACGTCGTGGATGTGCTCGGCCACCGCCCAGGCGATGGAGAGGCCGTCGAAGGTGCTCGTGCCGCGGCCGATCTCATCGAGGAGGATGAGCGATCGCCGGGTCGCCGCCCGCAAAATCCGCGCGGTCTCTGACATCTCCACCATGAAGGTCGAGCGGCCGCGGCTGAGATCGTCGCTGGCCCCGACCCGGGTGAAGATCCGATCGACCAGCCCCACCCGCGCCCGCTTGGCCGGCACGAAGCTCCCCATCTGGGCCAGCAGCACGAGCAGCGCGGTCTGCCGCATGATCGTGCTCTTGCCCGCCATGTTGGGCCCGGTGATGATCATGAGCCGCTCGCCGTCACCGATCTCGAGGTCATTGGGGACGAAGGCCTCCCCGAGCCCCTCCGCCAGCCGCTCGATCACCGGGTGCCGACCGTCGCCGATCTCGATGCGATCGCCGCCATCGACCTCGGGGCGACAGTAGCCCCGCCGTTCGGCGACGTAGGCCAAGGAAGCCAGCACATCGGCGGTCGCGATGGCGTGGGAGAGGCGCATCAAACCCTTGGCGACGGCGGCGACCTGTCGCACGACCTTCTGGAACAGCTCCCGCTCTCGCTCGATCCGCAGATCATCGGCGCTCGAGATCTGCTCCTCGTAGGTCTTCAGCTCCTCCGTGTAATAGCGCTCGCCGCCCGCGGTGGTCTGCTTGCGGATGTAGTCGGAGGGGACCGCGCGCAGGTTGGCCTTGGTGATCTCGATGAAATAGCCGAACACCCGGTTGTAGCGGATCTTGAGCGAGGAGATGCCGGTGCGCTCCCGCTCGCGGCGCTCGATCTCGAGCAGCACCTCCTTGCCCCGCTCCGACAGCGCGATCAGCCGATCCAGCTCGGGATCAAAGCCCGTGCGAAACACCCGGCCCGTACCGAGCTCGGTGCTCGGATCGTCGACCAAGGTCTGGGTGAGCATCTCCGCCAAGGCCGGCAGGGCATCGGTGCTGGCCAGACGCGCCAGCAGCCCTGGGGGCTCGGCGCCCGCCAGATCTTCGGATGCCCGCAGCGCCTCGGCCGAGCGGAGCAAGCCCAAGATCCGCGGGGCTTGCCCGAGCGAGCTCCGCAGCGCCGCCAGATCGCGGGGCGTCGAGCGGCCCATCGCGACCCGGCCGATCAGCCGCTCGAGATCGTAGATCTCCCGCAGCGCGGCCCGGAGCTCGTCCAGAGTCCCCTGCGCCGAGACCAGATCGGCCACCGCCTGCTGGCGCGCCCGAATCTCCGCTAAATCCACCAGTGGTCGGGCCAGCCAGCGCCGCAGCAGGCGGCCGCCGACCGCGGTGACGGCCTCATCCAGCGCGAACAGCAGGCTGCCCGCCGGCGAGCCATCGCCTTGGGTGCGAAACAGCTCGAGGTGCGTGATCGCCTCGGGATCCAGGACCAACGCGTCCCCGGGCACGTAGGGCCTCAGCTCCGCGACATGGCCCAGGTTGCCCCCGGCTTGTCGCTCAAAGGAGGCGGCCGCGAGCTGGGTGCGCTCGGCATAGTCCAGCGCGAGACCGGCGGCCTGGATCGCCTCTTCGCTGAGGATCGAGGACAGCGCGGTAGCCTCGTCGCTTCCCAGCCGTTCGCCCAGCGCCCGCGCGGCCAGGGCCTTCGGCGGCTCGCTGAGCGCGGCGTGGGTCAACGCGACGCGGGGGAGCTCGGCCGCGATGCGGGCCAGCCGCAGGTCTCCCCGGAACTGCTCGCTGACCACGATCTCCCGAGGATTCAGGCGCCGCAATTCATCGATCAACACGTCGGCGTCCTCGCCCGAGGTCGCGCGGAACTCCCCGGTCGACACCTCGAGGAGCGCCAGCCCGAAGCGGCGCCGGGCCTGAACCTTGGCGCGGGCCGGGGCGCTCTTCGGTTCGGGCGGCGGAGCCTCGGCGCCGGGTGGTAGCTCGTGCTCCGCAAAGGACAGCGCGACCAGATAGCTCACGGCCCGCGGCGGCGCGCCGGGATCGACGAAGGTGCCCGGGGAGAGGATGCGCGTGATCTCGCGGCGGACCAGGCCCTTGGCCTTGCGCGGATCCTCGACCTGATCGACCAAGACCACCGTCTTTCCGAGCTCGACCAGACGCGCGATGTAGCCGTCCACCGCGTGGTGCGGGACACCCGCCATCGGCGTGGGATCCTTCTCCTTGCTGCGCGCGGTCAGGGTGAGATCGAGGAGCTGGGAGATGGTCTTGGCGTCTTCGTAGAAGGCTTCGAAGAAGTCTCCCATCCGCATGAGGATGATCGCGTCCGGGTGCTGGTCCTTGACGCCCAGATACTGCCGCATCATCGGCGTGCGCTCGGGTCCCTCGCCCGGCGCCTCTTCGGGCTCAGACTGCACGTTCGGCCATCCACTTACCGAAGCGCTCGATCACCTGGGCGCGCGCGTCGGGAAGATCGTTGACCAGCTCGTGCGGCCCCCCCGCGATGCGCTCCACGGTGCGGTCGGCCATCGTGAGGTTGGCCGCCAGGCGATCGGTCGCCGGCGCCGAGGCCGTGCGATCGGCGCCCCCGTAGAGGAGGATCAGCGGCTTGTCGAGCGCAGCGACGTCTCGCTGCACCACCTCGATCGCGCCCATGGCCTCGGTGAACCAGCGCGCCGTGGCGTTCTTGTTGTTCAGCGGATCGGACTCGTAGATCCGCGCTTGCTCGGGATCGCGGGTGACGTCGGAGCCCTTGATTCCCGCGGGGAGCGCCAAGGTCGGCCAGATGCCGGACATCAGTACGCCGAGCCCGCGTTTGATCGGATTCACCGGCAAGGCCACGCCCAAGAAAGGCGAGCTGAGGAGCAAGCCCTTGGCGCTCTTGGCTCTCCCGCCGGCGATCATCCCGTGCAGCGCGATCAGCGCGCCGTGGCTGTGGCCGAAGACGAAGTACGGCTTGCCGGCCCGCCGCTCCTCGACGACGCTCAGGAGCGCGTCGAAGTCTTGGTGGTACTCCGGGAAGCGCCCCACATGGCCGCGGCGCCCCTCGGACTTGCCGTGACCTCGCACGTCGATGGCATAGGTCGCGATCCCGTGAGCCTTCCAGGCCTCGGCGACATGGGCGTAGCGGCCGGCGTGCTCGCCGTAGCCGTGGAGGAGCGCCACGACCGCGCGAGCGCCCTCCACGGGGTGGCTGTGCAGGTGGAGTTGAGTGCCGTCGCTGGCGCGGATCATGGTCATGGTGGTCCTCTCATCGGGGGGCTCAAAAGCGCTCCTGGATCCGAGCGAGCATTCGCTCTGCCAAGCGCTTGGCCGTGCGGTTCTCGGGGGCCAGGTCGGGATCGGCTCCTACCGCGCCCGCGAGCACGGCCTCGAGGAGCTGACGGTACTGACCTTCGTCATCCCGCACGATGGCCAAGGTGTCGGCCTCTGCCACGCGGGTCAGCAAAAACTCCGGCGCCGCGGCCAGCGAGCGGTTGAAGTGCTGTTCGGAGCGGCCCACGTCGCGTCGACCTTCGAGCGTAAGGCCGAGATAGTACAAGCCGAGGAAACGGTCCGGGCCGCCAAAGTAGTATTCGGGCGCGAGCTCTTGGACCCGCTCGATCACCGCCAACAGCCGGTCTTGGTAGTAGAGGCGCGCGCGCAGTCCCTTGGCCCGGGCAAAGCGGTAGCCGGCCATCGCATACCAAAACGCTGGGCCGACCGCCGGCGCCGTCAGATCGCGGACCGCGTCCTCGAAGGAGACACCGGAGCGCATCTTGGAGGCGAAGACCGGATCCGCGGCCAACATGCCACGCTCGGCGTAGTCGAGGCTCTTTTGATGGGCGTCGAGCCTGACCTCCAGCGGCGCCTCTTCGATCGCCAAGAAGGCCTCGGCCAAAAAATCGTAGGCGCGGGCCAGGCCGGTCAGCGCCCGGACGTCGGCCGGCTCCTCCTCAATCGCCCGAGAAAACAGGGCGATCGCGTGGAGGAGCTGGACCTTATCATCCCGCGCGACAAAGGCCTGGAGCGCCTCAGCGGTGCGCGGAGAGCTCGCGGTCGAGGTCGCCGCTCGAACGCTGGCCAAGGGATCGCTCTCCCAAGCCGGAGTGCGCCCAGCGCTCGCGCAGCCAGAGGCCAGCGCCGCTGCCGCGATCAAGAAGGCACGCGCGATCGGCATGCGGCGCGTCGGGTTACCCGCAGTACCACAGCGAGTCAACCTGCCCCATCGTTTCTCGAATGGAAGGGCCGGAGCTGGCTGCAGAGCGCACCCGCACGCTCAAGCGCGAGGCGCTCCGCCTCGGCTTCGACAAGGTCGGCGTCGCGGCGGTCGGGCCCATCGATCCGGCGGGCCGCCTCCGGGCCTGGCTGGCGCGCGGCGCACATGGGGCGATGGGCTATATGGCGGAGACGGCGGCGGCGCGAGAGGACGTGCACCTGTACGTCGAGGATGCGCGCTCGGTGGTCGCGCTGGCGACCTCCTACTATTGGCCCGAGGCCGAAGAGGCTCCGGCCGGGCGCGCCCAAATATCGCGCTACGCCCGCTCGGCCGACTACCACAACACGATCCGCCGCAAGCTGCGCAAGCTCAGGCGCCGTCTGCTGGAGATGGACCCGTCCGCGCAGGTAGGCCCGACGATCGACTTCATGCCCGTGATGGAGCGCGCCTGGGCCGAGCGCGCCGGCATCGCCTGGATCGGCAAGTCGACGATGGCGATCGCCCGCGACCTGGGCACTTACACCTTCTTGGCGACGCTGGTGACGACCATCGAGCTCGTGCCCGACGCTCCGCACACCGACTACTGCGGGAGCTGCACGGCGTGCCTCGACGCCTGCCCGACCGGGGCCTTCGACGGGCCTTACCAACTCGACGCGAAGAAGTGCATCACCTATTGGAACATCGAGGAGCGGGGCGCGCACACCGAGACCTCACCACGACTGCACGGCTGGCTCGGGGGCTGTGACGTTTGTCAGGAGGTTTGTCCCTGGAATAAGTACGCCTCGCCGGCCAAAGATCCTCGCTTCAAGCCGGCCCCCTTGCTCACCCGCCCCGATCTGGAGCGCTTCGCTCGCACGGAGGAGGATCCGGAGCTCGATGAAGCGATCCACCACAGCGCGCTGAGCCGCGTGGGCCGCGCCGGAATGCGCCAAAACGCGCTCCGGGTCCTCCAGGAAGAGGGTCGACAGCCGGAGTCCAAGGTGCGATCCCCGCGGCGATGAGCCGCCTCCGCCTCGCCCTCGCCTCCACCCTCGTCGCCGCCGCGTGTCACAGCGCGCCGCCGCCCGCCCCCGCCGCCGCGAGCGCGAGCGGACCGATCAGCGCCGAGGCCGCGCGCCAGAAGCTGAAGGCCATCTCCCCAAACGAGAAGCAGCTCTGGGTGGTCGTGCACATCCGCGCCAACAAGACCCAGAAGCCGGACGGCAGCGTAGACGAAGCGAAGCTCTTCGCCGATGCCCTGGCCAACGCCGACGCGGTGGTCCAAGGCGGCGGAGACATGATCGTGCTCATCAACTCCCGCACCGAGATGCCGCTCTACGAGCGGGTGATCGCCGCGGTCCGCGAGAAGTACCCCGAGTTCCCGCTCGGCATCTCGGCCCTGGACTACGGGCCGAAGAACCTGACCGAGGGGTTCCGTTTGGCCCAGCAATTCAAGGCGCAAATGGTGTGGTGCGAGACGGTCCCGGATGAGCGGATGGAGTTCGAAGAGGATGATGGGCGCTACACCCCGGCCGAGGTCATCCCGCTCGACCTCGCCATTCAGACCCAGCGCGCGCTGCGGCCAGAGGCCATCCACGCCGCGGGGGTGCACATGAAGTACACCCGGCCGCTCGACGGTAAGACCTTCGAGCAGGCGATGAGCGCGGCGCTCGGGAAGGTGGACGCGATCAACATCACCGGGCCCAAGACGGCGGTGCTCGCTGATGTGGAGCGGGTGCGCACCGCGCGGCGCATCGCCGGGAGCTACCCGATGGGCCTGGCCAGCGGGGTGTCGGTGGAGAACATCGCGGAGGTGGTCGAGCTCATCGACTACGCGATCGTGGGGACCTCGCTGAAGATGGACCAAGACCCGCTGCGGACCGACGTGGCCAAGGTCCGTACCCTGCGCGAGAAGATGACGACGCTGAGCCGCGCCGCGAAGGCCCCATGAGCTTGGAGATCGTCCCGCTCCCCCAGCTCACCGACAACTATGCGTACCTGGTCTTCGATCGCGCCAGCGGCCGAGCCTTGGTAGTCGACGCGGCAGAGGCCTCCGTGGTGCTGGATGCGGTCACCGCCCGCCAGCTCAAGCTCGAGGCCGTGCTCTCCACCCACCATCACCCCGATCACGTGGGCGGAAATCTGGACCTCCTGGCAGCGCTCCCCGAGCTCCGGATCTTCGGCGCCGCGCTCGATCGGGCCCGCATTCCAGGTCTTACCGACGCGATCGAGGACGGCGCGGAGATCCGGACGATCGGGCACGTGGGGGAGCTCCGCTACGTACCCTGCCATACCCGGGGACACGCCACCTATCGCTTCGGCCAGGCGCTGTTCACCGGCGATACGCTGTTCGTCGGCGGCTGCGGGCGCTTCTTCGAGGGTACGCCAGCGGACATGCATCGCGCGCTGTATGAAGTGATCGGCGCGCTAGACGACGACACGCTGATCTATTGCGGCCACGAATACACCGAGAAGAACCTTGAATTCGCGCTCCGCCTCGAGCCGAACAACGCCGCGCTCGTGGCCAAGCAGAGCGCGGTGAGGACGCTCCGCCGCGAGGGCCGTCCCAGCGTTCCGAGCACGCTCGGCGAGGAGCGAAGCTACAACCCCTTCTTGCGGGTGCGATCGCCTGAGCTGCTCGCCACGCTGGCGGCGCTCGCGCCGGGGACGCCGCTGGTGGACGAGGTGGAGGTGCTGGGCGCGGTTCGGGCGCTCAAGGACCAGGCGGGATCCGTGGGCAGCGGGAGGAGTGCACCTCGATGAGCGCGGACTTGTTCGGGTTGGCCGGCGGTCTAGCGGGTGTCCGGAGCGTTGTAGAGAGCTTCTATGATGCGGTGTTCGAAGACGCGATGATCGGCTTCTTCTTTGCGAGCTCAAGCAAGGATCGGCTGGTCGAGCGGGAGGTCGAGCTGATGTCAGTGGCGCTGGGTGCCCCCGCGGTATCGTACCGAGGACGCGATCTGGCTCAGGTTCACGCGAGGCACCAAATCTTCGCCGGACAATTCGATCGCCGACAGGTGCTTCTTCGTGCTGCGCTCGAGCGCCACCGTCTGCCACCCGAGGTGGTGGCTGCCTGGATGGCTCACGCCGAGGGCCTTCGCTCAGTCGTCGTTCAAGGTGATTGCCGCTGAACCCTGCCTCTCGCGGGAGGCAGCGTCTGTCGTTCATTGCGGTGCCTCCTTTCATCGCCCAATCGTTGCGCTGGGGGGAAGTGAGTGCGGCGCCGACTCGCCGGACAGGGCGACGAAGTTCGTCCTAACGAGCCGGCGCCGCCCCCGAGCGACTTTTTCTAGGCACCCTCCTCCGGGAGGAGGGTCCAGGGAGCGCGCCCGCTTTCTACGGGCGCGCCAGAGCTTCAACTAGCGACCACCGAGGAGTGACAGCGCCGACTGCGGCAGCTGGTTGGCCTGGGCGAGGACCGCCACACCGGCCTGGCTCAGGATCTGGTTCCTGGTCATGGCCGAGGTCTCCTCCGCGACATCCACATCGCGGATGCGCGAGTTGGCGGCCGACAGGTTCTCGTGCGCGGTGGCCAGGTTCTGCATCGCGACCTGGATCCGATTCTGCGAAGCGCCGATGGTCGAGCGAGCGTTGGACATCAGGTCGATGGCCGCGTCGATCGAGTCGATGACCGCCGAGGCGGAGCCAGCCGAGGAGTAGTCCAGCGCGTCGACGCCGAGCGCCGAGGTGTCGGTGGCGATGAAGCCGACCGCGATCGTCTCGCCGTTGTTGATGCCGACCTGGAAGTCCATGGCGGTCGCTCCGGGAGCGATCATCAGGATGTGGTTGTAGGCGGTCTGGTTGGCGATGGAGTCGATCTCGCCGACGAGCTCGTCCGCTTCGGTCTGGATGTACCCGCGCTCCGCGGTCCCCAGGGTGCCGTTGGCGGCTTGGACCGCGAGTTCGCGGAGACGGACCAGGATCCCGGCCTGCTCGTTCATCGCACCATCTGCGATTTGGGTCATGGAGAGGCCGTCCGCGGCGTTGCGCTGAGCCTGGCTCAGGCTGCGGATCTGCGCCTTCAAACGTTCGCTGATCCCAAGACCGGCGGCGTCGTCGGCGGCCGTTTGGATGCGCTGCCCGGAGGACAGGCGCCCCAAGTTGGAAGCCAAGGTCGTCTGCGTGCGGTTCAGGTTCTTCTGCGCGGTCAAAGAGACCACGTTGCTCGCGATGCTCATCATGTTCGTCGCCCTCATTCGTGCCCATCGCCGGAGCCGTGCTCCGCGCCGATCGGCGGTTCGTTGTTGCGCAGGTTCCGCTGATTGAGAGGCGCGCTCGTTTTCGCTCGGGGCACGCTGAAGGTCTCCGCCATCGGGACCATCTCTCTTTCATCGACCGCTCATGAGGGTGGTTCGACCGGGCCGGGGGCCCCTGAAGGGCCCGAGCTCTTTTTTGGGAAAGGCCGAAGGTAGGAGCCCATCAGACCTGAGCCGTGGTCGTGGTCGTGGTCGTGAGCGTGAGCGTGAGCCGTGGTCGTGAGCGTGGCCCTGGCCGTAAGCGGGAAACGTGGCCCTGGCCGTCAACCTGGCCGTAGTAGGGAAACGAGGCCCTGGCCGTAGTCGAGGCCGCCCCTCAGACGACGGTATTGCGCTCGCCGGTGGCCCGCGCCGGCGGCTGAGCCGCCTCCAGCGGCCCAACGAGCCGCTGCATCTCGTCGAACAGCTCCCGGCACTCCGGAAGCACCTCCAGCTCCGCCACCAAAGAGGCGGCGGCGTGCTCGAGATCGCGCAGGGTCTGGGCCCGATCGCGCCCGCGCGCCACCATGCGCCGCCGGATCTCCATCAGCCCCTGGTCCAAGACGTCCGACTGCTGATCGAGCGTCTCCCGGAGCTCCAAGATGCGGCTGGTGATCGAGGCCGATGAGGCGCTGGTCCGCGCGATGTGGGACTCCAGCTTGGCCAGCTCGTGGGCCCGTTGGTTGTAGCGGGCGCGCGCGCCACCGGCCTTTTCGTAGGCCGATTTGAGCGCCGACTCCTCGCCGTCGATCTCGAGCCTGGCGATGTCGGCCCACGCCGTGTCCAGCATCGAGGAGGCCTGGTCCCGCTCGGCCCGAAGCTGCGCAGCCTGCGCTTGAGCCTCGGCGACCGCGCGCTTGAGCTTCGACTCCTCGCCGGCCAGCTCTTCGATCTGGCGACCATACTGGGCCCGGAGGTCACGCCCGCGCCGCTCGTAGGCCTCGCTTCGAGACACGTGCTGGGCCAAATCGCTCTCCACCTGCGCCGACGTGGCCGACAAGCGCCACATATCGTCGAGGGCGCGCAGCACCTGTGGGGCTCGCCCGACCCGGGGGTTGGCCCGAGAGACGATGCGACCGAACATGACCGACCGCAGCGCCCAGGCTGCCACGCCGCTGGTGACCGGGCCGTTTCTCCCGATCGGGCCGATGTCGGGCATCGGTCCCCACGACAGGTCCCGCGGGGCGTGCCGCTGCAGGGCCTTCATGTCTTCGAGGAGATGGTGGGCATCCCGGTACCGGCGAGCCTGATCCTTCTCGAGAAGCTTGGCGATGATGCGCTCGGCCTCGACCGGAGCATCGGGCGCATACTGACGCACCCGTGGCGGCTCGGCCGACTGGTGCATCTTCAAGATCTCTTTTCGGTCGGCGCTGATGAACGGCAGCCGAGCGGTCAGCATCTCGAAGAAGAGCACCCCGATCGCGTAGAGGTCAGACACCGGGGTCGCCTCTTCACCTCGCGTCTGCTCGGGTGACATGTACTCGGGCGTCCCAAAGACCGCCCCCTCCGGGGCCAGGCGGGCGTCGTGGAGCAAAGAGGCCAGACCGAAGTCGAAGACCTTCACGAAGTCATGGCGCCCGCCGCGCTCGGAGAGGAACACGTTGTCGCTCTTGATGTCGCGGTGGACGACCCCGAGGTCGTGGGCGCGGGCCAAAGCAGCGCAGCTCTGCTCGAGGATGTCGACGCTGCGCGCGAGGGGGATGGGGCCGCGGGCGATCACGTGCGAGAGCGGCTCGCCCTCGAGATACTCCATCACCAGATAATAGAGGCCGTCCTCGGTGTCACCGAAGTCGTAGATGTCGACGATGTTGGCGTGATTGACCCGGTTGGCCGCGCGAGCCTCGCGCAAGAACCAGTCGCGGTGGTGCGTCTCACCGCGCCGAACGGGCTGCAAGATCTTGATGGCGACGACGCGATCGATCAGGAGATGCCGGGCCCGGTACACTGCACCGATGCCGCCCTCTCCTGCGCGCGCTTCGAGGCGGTAACGATCAGCGATGATCCGACCGACCAGTGGATCGGCCACGGATCGGGCGCGCGGCCGGGGCATTTGCATGGGGCGGGCGGAGCTCAAATTCACATCCTCAGATCTGCCACTGCTTGGGACGATCCCCTGGTCGCTCCATCGGCGGAAGCTGCGTAGACCTAAGGTCATGCAGCGATCGGGGGTCATCTTGTTGGCGCCCCCAGATCGTGTCAATCCTGGGCACTGTTCAGCGCCGAGCGACAGTGTCGCGAAATCAGCGTGTTTCAGCGCTTGAAGCGGCGGGCGAGCGACGTCATCTCCCGTAGCCAATCCCCAAAGCCGTCCAGCGAGCGCGGCACGCGGAGGGCGAGGATGGTCCGGAGGACGGTCTGCGCTAGCTCGGTCATGGCGAGCACCATGCGCATTCGACCTACGTCGTACTCCGTTCGTTCACCGCTCTCCTTGGCGAAGCGGGCCTCCTCGATGGCGGCCTCCAAGCCTAGGCGGGCCCGTTCGATCAGCATCCACTCCCGGCCGCGGAGCACGTCGGAGATGGTCGGCCAGACATCGAGGCACGCCTCATAGGGCGCGTTGCGGTGATCACCGACGGCGCGCACGAGCCCATATTCTGTCAGTTCAGCGACCGCTAAATTCACCAGCGATCGGCTGACGCCCAAGATCTCTGCCAGGTCCGATTGATTGGTGGGGCTGCGGCGGAGCGCCAGCAAACACCACACCTTTCCGTGGATAGCCCGGAAGCCCCAGGCCTCGATGAAGGCGCCCACCGCCTCAGTGACCGCCAGGACGCGCTGCGTCAGCCGGTCGGCAGGCTGAGGAACCAGCGGCGGGGACTCGAGCTCTTCCTCCAGCGCGCGCTTGGCCATGAGGTTCATCCTGACCAATGACGCGGCGGTTGCCAAGTCTCGAGCGGCGGAGTAACCAGGGACTCGGAGTTGTTCAATCAGTGGTGAACAACTCCCAAGCCTCGGCGATGGATCCCCAGAACAACGCCCTCCCCGACCCGGGGTCGCCGCTCGACCCCCGCACCCCCGGGGCCCGCCGAGCTGAGAAAGACGCCCATTCGGCCCTGGGGCGCTGGGCCCGCTCGCTGCCAGCGCTCGACCTTTGGAACGTCTGGGAGTCGCCGCCCGCCCTCCTGGGCCCGGTGGTCGGCGCCTTCTCCGACCCCGAGACCGGCGTCATGCACGTCGGCTTCGGCAGCGCCGCCCGTCTCGAGGGGAGCCTGGCCACCCTGGCCGCGACCTATTCAAGCTTCACTGAACAATGGATGGACGAGCGGCCGGAGCTGCCCCGGGCCTTCGCGTCCTTCGCCTTCGACGGGCCCTGGCCCGGTTGGGCTCCGGGCGCCATTGAGCATCCTCGCTGGCTGGTCTCGGTCGGGGCTCAGCAGACCACGCTGAGCCTGCTGCGCCCCCAGCGCGGCCAGCGCGGTGAGCCGAGCCCCCAGGCCGAGCTCGGCGAGGCAGCCGAGCTGCTGCTGCGCGCCTCGACCGAAGCACGGCGGCCCGCGCTCCCGGTAGTCACGGAGCTCCGGCCGCTGGAAGAAGACGCGGCATTTCGACAACGCGTGAACAACGCCAAAGCCGAGATCGCGAACCGCCGCCTTCGGAAGGTCGTCCTGGCCCGCCAGAGCTTGGTGTTGCCGAGCCAGGCCCCGAGCCTGCGGGCAACGCTCGAGACGCTCTATCGGCTGGAGCCGCGCGCCCATGTCTACGCCGTATCCGGCCCGGCCGGGGCCTGGTTTTTGGGAGCGAGCCCCGAGCTCCTCGCCGAGGTCAGCCCGGGGCGGCTCAAGACCGTAGCCTTGGCGGGGACGCGCCGCCGAGGGCGCGACGAGGCCGAGGATCTGGCGCTTTCCGAAGAGCTTCGGACGGCGCCCAAGGACCGGCTCGAGCAGGCCCTCGTGCTCGAACGCATCGAGGCCTGCTTGGGCGGGGTCGCCGAGCGCGTTCGCCACGGACCGCTCGAGGTTCGGCGGGCGGCGACGGTCCAACACCTCGAGACGCGCGTGGAGGCGGATCTACGACCTGGGGTCACCCTCCTCGAGGCCGTGCTCGCGTTGCACCCGACGCCGGCCGTCCTGGGTACCCCGAGCGAGGCCGCGCGCTCGTACCTGGCTTCCGAAGAGCCGTGGGTGCGCGGCGCCTACGCCGGACCGGTGGGGCTGCTCGACGGCCAAGCTGGAGGCCGGATCGCGGTCGCCCTGCGCGCCGGTCTCCTCGAGGCCGGTCGGGTCGTGGCCTTCGCCGGCGCCGGCATCGTCGAGAGCTCCGACGCTGAGCTCGAACAAAGAGAGATCGCCCAGAAGCTCGGCGCCTTCACGCGCGGGCTCTCGTCCACGGAGGAGCCTCGATGATGCTCATACCGACCGCCAATCGCGACGCTGCCGAGGCGCTGATCGGCGGCCTCCTGGCCGGGGGCGTGAAGCACGCGGTGCTGTCGCCCGGATCGCGCTCAGCGCCCTTGGTGCTCGCGGTGGCGCGCGCTGCCGCGCGGGGCAAGCTGTCGGTGCACACCATCTTGGACGAGCGCACGGCGGCCTTCTTCGCGCTCGGCATCGCCCGGACCAGCGGCCTGCCCGTGGTCCTGATCGCCACCTCCGGCTCGGCGGGGGCGCACTTTCACCCGGCGGTGATCGAGGCCTGTGAGGCGCGCGTCCCGCTGGTCATCCTCACCGCGGACCGTCCGCCCGAGCTTCGGGACAGCGGTGCGCCGCAGACCACCGACCAGCGGCGGCTCTTCGGCGTGCACGCCCGCTATTCCGCGGACCTCCCGGTGCCCGAGCCGGGCCTGCCTGGTCGACTCTACTCCGCGGCGGCCGTGCGCGCGGTGATCGAGGCCCGAGGCAGCGCCCCCGGGCCCGCCCATCTGAACATGTCCTTTCGCGAGCCGCTGTGGAGCCCCGCGGTCGAGGCGGTCCCGCTCCCCCCGCTGCCGCGCCACGATGTGCTCATCGGTCGGCCGACCTTGGACGCGCGCGCCCGCGCCGAGCTCTTGGATCTCCTGGTACGCCAGCCGCGCGGGCTCTTGGTCATCGGGCCTACGCCAGGCGATCCGCGGGATGGAGAGCTCGGCGATGCAGCCCTGGCCTTGGCCCGAGCGCTCTCCTGGCCGGTGCTCGCCGACGCCGCCGCCAGCCCCCGCCGCTCACGAGAGGCCGAGGAGCTGGTGCTGCGGGGCGACGCGATCCTGCGCTCACAAAAGACGGCGCGCTTGCTCGCTCCGGAGCTGGTCATCCGCGTGGGGCGCGCCCCCTCCTCCCGCGCGATCGGGGAGTGGCTCGGCCGTGAGGCCACGGGGAAGTCGGTGATCCTCGACGCGATCGGGGCCGCGGCCGACCCTCAACACAGCGGGGCGATGGTGGTCGCCGCCGACCCCGCGTCGACCTTGCGCGCCTTGGCGGAGGAGCTTGGCTCCATCTGGCATGCACCCGAGCCGGCGGCGCGCGAATATCTAGCAGCCTGGAAGCGTGCCGAGCTCAAGGTGGAGCAAGAGATCGCCCGCTCCCACGATGCGCTCTTGTGGGAGGGCGCGCTGCCGGCCCTGATCAGCGACGCGCTCCCCGATCAGGCGCTGGTCCACCTCGGCAACGGGATGCCGGTGCGCGACTTCGACAACTTCGAGCCCCGCAGCGCGCGCCGACGCACCGTGCTGGCCAGCCGCGGCGTCAACGGCATCGACGGGACCTTGGCCACCGCGATCGGCGAGCTCATCGGCGCAGAGAGCAGCGGGCCGCTGGTCGCGGTGATCGGCGATTTGACCGCGCTCCACGATCTCTCCGGCCTGCGGCTGTTGGCCGAGCAGAAGCGCCCCGTGATCGCGGTAGTCATCGACAACGGCGGCGGCGGCATCTTCGACTTCTTGCCGATCGCGCAGCACCCCGAAGCCTACGAGGCCCATTTCCTCACGCCGCAGCCGGTCAACGTCCCAGCGATCGCCCTGGCGCTCGGCCTGCGCACCCGCAGCGCCAAGACGCTCGAAGAGGTGCGCCAAGGCCTCGGAGAAGCCATCGCCAGCGCAGAGCCGAGCCTGCTCTGCATCACGGTTGACCGCCGCGCCAGCGTCGCGCGGCACAAGCAGCTCTGGAGCGAGATCGAGCGAACGCTCGACCTCGCCGCCACCGACGAAACCAGGAGAGGACCAGCCCATGATCCCAGCATTCACCAAAGCGCATGACTTCACGGATATCGAGTACGAGAAGGCCGAAGGGATCGCCAAGATCACGATCAATCGGCCCGAGGTGCGTAACGCCTTCCGGCCCGAGACCTTGTTCGAGCTGACCACCGCCTTCTCGCTGGCCAAAGAGGATCCCGAGGTCGGGGTCATCATCTTCACCGGCAAGGGCGACCGGGCCTTCTGCTCCGGCGGCGATCAGCGCGTCCGCGGCGACCAAGGCTACGTGGGCGGCGACGGCGTGCCTCGGCTCAACGTCCTCGAGCTCCAGCGGCAGATCCGCTCCTTGCCCAAGCCGGTCGTGGCGATGGTCGCGGGCTACGCGGTCGGCGGCGGTCATGTCTTGCACGTGGTCTGCGACCTCACCATCGCCGCCGACAACGCGATCTTCGGCCAGACGGGGCCCCGCGTGGGCTCCTTCGATGGAGGCTTCGGTGCCAGCTATTTGGCGCGCATCGTCGGCCAGAAGAAGGCCCGCGAGATCTGGTTTTTGTGCCGGCAGTACGGGGCCCAAGAGGCCCTGGATATGGGCCTGGTCAATAAGGTCGTGCCGTTAGCGGAGCTCGAGCAAGAGACCGTGAAGTGGTGCCGCGACATGCTGGAGATGTCACCGCTGGCGCTGCGCATGCTCAAGTCCGCCTTCAACGCCGAGCTCGACGGTCAGGCCGGGATCCAGGAGCTCGCCGGCAACGCCACCCTCCTCTACTACATGACCGAAGAGGCCCGCGAAGGTAAGCGCGCCTTCCTCGAGCGCAGGAAGCCGGCCTTCGGGAAGTTCAAGCGAGTGCCCTGATGAGCACGCTGGTCCAAGAAGGCCCCGCCGAACCGGGCGTGATCGCGCGCTGGGTCCTGGCCGCTCGCCCCAAGACCCTGACGGCGGCCTTTGCCCCCGTCATCCTGGGCTCGGCCCTGGCCGCGGCGCGCGGAGGGATGCGGGTCGACGCCCTGCTCTCGACGGCGCTCGGCGCGGCCTTCATCCAGATCGGCACCAACTTCGCCAACGACTACTTCGACGCCAAAAAGGGCGCCGATGGCCCAGACCGGCTGGGACCCGCGCGGGCCACCGCCTCCGGCTGGATCGGCGCCGACGTCATGCGCCGGGCGATGATCATCGCCTTTTCGCTGGCGGTCCTGGCGGGCGTGCACCTGGTGTGGCTCCGCGGCTGGCCGATCGTGGTAATCGGCGTAGCCAGCGTGGCCGCCGGCGTGGGCTACACCGCAGGCCGACACGCCATCGCCTACGTCGGGCTCTCCGAGCTCTTCGTCATCGCGTTCTTTGGTGTCATCGCCACCGCGGGCACCTTCTACGCGCACACGGGCGCCTGGTCGCTCGCCGCGGCCGCCTCCGGCCTGCTGCTCGGCGCGATCGCCGCCGGCATCTTGGCGGTGAACAACCTGCGCGATCGGGTCGGCGACGCGCGGGTGAACAAGAACACCTTGGCGGTCCGCTTCGGCGAGCGCTTCGCCCGCGCGGAGTACCAGGCGCTGATCGCCCTCGCCTATGGTGGCGTGGCGCTCCTGGCGGTCATCGAAGCGCAGCCCGGGTGGCTCTTGCCCTTCCTCTCCGCGCCGCTGGCCTGGGCCAACCTCCGGAGCGCGCGAAGAGACGATGGCCGGGCCCTCAACGCCCTGCTCGGCCGCACCGCGATGCTCGAGCTCATCTTTGCCGTGCTCGCCGCCATCGGAGTGTCGCTGTGAGCGCCTTGGCCCACGTGGTCCGCGCCGAGCTGAGCGAGTTCGTGCTCCCGCTGCTTCGGCCCCTCGAGACCGCGCGGGGGCCGATCCGCGAACGGGCTGGCCTCATCCTGAGCTTGTGGGATGAGCGGGGCAACGTCGCGCGAGGCGAGGCGGCGCCGCTGCCGGGCTTCAGCCGCGATACCTTGGAGGAGGCGCGGCACGATCTGAGGCCGGCCGTGCTGGCCCAACTATCGGACCACGCCCTCCGGAGACCCGATGAGGTCGGGCCGCTCCTCGATACCTTCGCCCCAGGCCCAGCGGCGCGCCATGCGCTGGACCAGGCGCTCCTCGGCCTGCTCGCCGTCCGGCGGGGGACCTCCATTGGAGCCCTGCTCCACCCGGGCGCGCGCCGCTCGATCCCGCTGCACGCCTTGGTCAGCACGGTCGACGACATTCGCAGCCTCGGGCTGGAAAAAAGCGGCGTACGGGCGGTGAAGATCAAGGTGGGCGCGCAGCAGACCGCGGCCGACGTGGCGCGGGTTCGCGCGATCCGCGCCGCCTTGCCACCCGGGGTGGCCATTCGACTCGACGCCAACGGCGCCTACGCCGCGGACGAGGCGGTCGAACTCCTGCGGCAGCTCGACGGACTCGGCGTAGTGGCGATCGAGCAGCCGGTCGCCCCCGGCGACCCGCAGGCCATGGCCCAGGTCCGCCGCGCGGCCGGCATCTCCGTCCTGGCCGATGAGGGCGTGCAGGATCTGGCTGATCTCGAGGCCTATCTGGCCGCCGACGCCATCGACGGCGTCGTGCTCAAGCCGATGCTGCTCGGAGGCATCTTGCGCGGCTACCGCCTGGCCGAGCGCGCGGCCGACGCGGGCCTTGGCGTATCCGTGACGACTACGTTCGAGTCGGCGATCGGCCGTCGAGGCGCGCTCGAGCTGGCGGCGGCGGTCCCGGGTACGCTCCTGACCTCGGGCCTCGATACGGGGCGCTTCCTGGCCCGCGACCTCGAGGAGGACAGCGGTGAGGCCTCAACGTCGGCGGAGGCGCGGAGCGATCGCTGGGAGCGGTCAGAGCCCTCGCCGCAGGGCCTACTCCGCTCGCTGTTTGGGAGGGCTGGATGAGCGCCCTGAGCGTCCCGCATCCCCTGGCCAGCGCGGCCCTGTCCTCGCCGGACCGCGTCGCGATCGAGGCCGACGACGGGCAGCGAAGCTTTCGACAGCTGCGTGAGGTCGTCGCCGAGAAGGCCGGCTGGCTCCTCGAGCGGGGGGCCAAGCCCGGCCGCGTCGTAGCGCTGGTCGGCGAGCCGAGCCTGGAGTGGGTGGAAGCTTTCTTCGCCATCACCTGGACTGGAGCCATCGCCGCGCCGATCGACCCGCGCGCGCCCCGGACCGCGCAGGATGAGCTGATCGCTCGCCTCGAAGCGGCGGTCGTGGTGGCCCCCGGGGAGCTGGAGCGCCGGACCGCGGTGCCCGAGCGCTTTTGGCCCCTCGAAGAGACCCGCCTGATCCTCTCCACCTCGGGCAGCTCCGGTGCGCCCGCCCTGGTGAGGCTCACGACGGCGCAGCTGATCTTCTCGGCCTTCGGCTCGGCGCTCCGCCTCGGTCATCACCGCGATGATCGGTGGCTGTTGTGCCTGCCGCTCCACCACGTCGGCGGACTCTCCATCCTGATCCGGGCCAGCCTGGGCGCGACCCCAGTGACCCTGCACGGTCGCTACTCGGCGCGACGCGCGGCCGAAGCCCTCGATTCTGGGGCGATAACGCTCGTCTCATTGGTGCCGGCGATGCTGAGCTCGATCCTCGACGCTCGCGGCGCCACCCCATTTCCCCCTCGTTTGCGGGCGATCTTGCTGGGCGGCGACCGTGCCCCGCCGGAGCTAGTGGAGCGCGCGAGCGCCCTCTCCATGCCGCTGGCGCTCACCTGGGGCATGACCGAGACCGCCTCTCAGGTCGCCACCCTGCTCGACGCCGCGGGGTTTCAGGGGACCGAAGCGGGCCCACCGCTCGCCTTCGCGCGCGTCAGCACCGACGCCGAGGGAGGCCTCGTGGTCGAAGGGCCGATCGCACCCGGAGGTCGGCTCGAGACCCGCGACCGCGGGCGCGTCCGCCCGGACGGCCAGGTCGAGGTCCACGGGCGCCGTGACCTGGTGTTCATCACCGGCGGCGAGAACGTCGATCCCGCGGCGGTCGAGCGGGCGCTCTTGACCCACGCCAGCGTGGAGGACGCGCTGGTCTTGGCTCTGTCCGACCCGCGGCTGGGCACCGTCCCGGCAGCGCTGCTCGTCGCCCGCGGCGGCGATCGCCCAACGGCCGAAGATCTGGCGCGCGATCTCGCGCCCCTCATCCCTCGCCACGAGCGCCCACGGCGCATCGCCTGGGTGGAGGCCATCCCGCGCTCCGCCACTGGCAAGATCTCGCGCGACGCGGCTCGTCGCTTGTTTCTCGAGGAGGAACGTTCATGACCGTCGACCCCATCCCCCACCAGGACCCCGTGCTGGACGCCCTGGCCGATACCAGCGCGCGCGCCGGCCTCCCCGACCTCGCGCAGCGTCTCACCGAGCTCGCGGCCTTGCTCCAGAGCGACCTCGCGGGGGTAGAGACTGCGCTCACCGCCCTGGGTGACAGCGCGGACGACGTCGCCACCCGCGCGGCCCAGCACCTCTTGGCGCGCCCTGGAAAGCGCATCCGCGCGACCGCGGTGCTCCTCGCGGCGCGGCTCGGTAAAGGGCCTGGGCCCGGCGATCGTGAGCTAACCCGCGATCTGGCCGTGGCGGCGGAGCTCGTCCACGCCGCGACCCTGCTCCACGACGACGTGATCGACCTCGGCGATGAGCGGCGAGGAGCGCCCGCGGCGCGCATCGTCTACGGCAATACCGCCAGTATCCTGGGCGGCGACCACCTGCTCGTGGAGGCCCTCCGCCGCGTGCGGCCGCCGCTCCTCGACGAGATCCTGGGGGTGATCGGGGAGATGATCCGCGCCGAAGCGCTGCAGCTGGTTCGCCGCGCTGATCTCGGCCGGGTCACCGCGGAGTCTCCGGCGCAGCGCTCCGAGGCCTATTTGACGGTCGCGCGGGGCAAGACCGCCGCGCTGTTCCGCTTCTGCCTCCGCGCGGGCGCTACGGTCGCCGGGCTCAGCCGTCCGGAGATCGACGCCCTGGGCCGCTTCGGTGAGGCGTTGGGGCTCGCCTTTCAGTTGGTGGACGACGTCCTCGATCTCGAGGGGGACCCGGTGGTCACCGGCAAGTCGGTGCACTCCGACCTCCGCGAGGGCAAGCTGACCTGGCCCGTGCTCATCGCGCTCGAGCGAGATCCCAAGCTGGCCGAGCTCCTCAAGGCCGAGGACGTGGCGCTCGACGCGATCGCTGACCGGGTCAAGCGCACCGAGGCGGCCGCCGCCACCCGCGAGACCGCCGCGATCTGGGTCGAGCAAGCCATGGCCGACCTCTTCCAGGCTCCACCGAGCCCCGCCCGCCGCGCCTTTGAGGTCCTGGCCCGCGAAGGCCTGTCCCGCAAGCGCTGAACCCAGGAGAACGACCATGAGCCCCATCGACACCGCAGTTCGGCCCGGAAGTGGGGCGATGTTCGACCGCATCGCAGCCCGCTACGACCTCCTCAACCGGGTCATCAGCCTGGGCCTCGATCGTCGGTGGCGACGGATCTTGATCGACGCCGTTCGTCCTCCCTCGGGCCGCCTCCTCGACCTCGCCACCGGCACGGGGGACGTGCTGCTGGCGGCCCTGGAGCAGCTCCCCGGCATTGAGCTGGTCGGGACGGATCCCTCGCCCGAGATGCTGGAGCAGGCCCGGCGCAAGCTGAGCCAGCGTGACCCGGGCGGCCGAGCCCGCGTCGAGCTCGGGATGGCCGAGGCGCTGCCCTTCGCCGACGCCAGCTTCGACGCGATCACGATGGCCTTCGGGATCCGCAATGTAGCGGACCGGCCGCGAGCCCTGGCCGAGATCGCCCGCGTGGCCAAGCCGGGGGCGAAGGTCGGCATCCTGGAGCTCGGTGAGCCGAGGACTGGCCCCCTGGCGAGCTTGGCCCGCTTTCACATCCACTCGGTGGTTCCGGCGCTCGGAGCGTGGCTGGCCAGCGACGCTGAGTATCGCTACTTGGCCCGGTCGATCGCGGCCTTTCCGGCGCCCGAGATCTTCGCGGCCCAGGTGGCAGAGGCGGGTCTGTGCGAGGTGGAGGTGCGGCCGCTCTCCTTTGGCGCCGTGCACCTCTACTGCGGCCTCAAGCCAAGAGCGGCATGAGCGCCGGCACCCTCAGATAGCTCGGATCCAGGCCCGCGCTGCTGAGGAGCGTGGCCAGGACGTGCTTGGGGCCCAGGGTGATAACCTTCCCGCTGGCCTTGTCCTCCGCGCTGGCGATCTCCACGCCCCGCCCGGTGGCCAGCTCGACGTCGAGCGGCATCAGGCCCATCGCCGCGCTGCTCCCGTAGGTCACGCCGCCTTTGATGCCGGCGCCGGCCAGCAGGCAGGAGTTCCCGAGGAAGTGATCCCGGCCGCGCAGGTTATTGAACAGCGGCGTACGGCCGAACTCACTGAAGGCCAGGATCGTCGTCTCATCGAGCATGGTCCGGCCAGGCCCTTCGGGGGAGGGCGTCGCCGCCAGGTCGCTCATCAGAGCCGCCAGCGCCCGCCAGCCGCGCTCCTGCCGGGGCGCCTGATCGGCCGCCCAGTTGGTGTGCGTGTCCAAGGACTCGGTCAGGCGCACCGAGACGCACTGACTGATGCTCGACTTGACCGCTTGGGCCGCCACGAAAGCGAGCACCTCCGGCGAGGGCTCGGCATAGTTGGCTCCAGTAATCCCATAGAGTCCGAGCAGGCGCTGCATCTCGGCGTCGGTGCGCCCGATATTGAACACTTGGTCGAGCTTGAGCGAGATATAGTCGCGGGCCTTCTTTTGGCTACGAAGTAAGTTGGTCGTCAGGCCATCACGGTCGAGGCTCTGACCGCCGCAGCCAGCGCCCTGGTTTTGATAGTTCTCCACCGCCGTCTGAATCACCGGGTCGATCTGCACGAAGGGCGTGAGCGCGGTGATCAGATCAGGTAGGCTATTGATGCTGAGCGCGCTGGCCGCCGGAGGAAGGCCGGTCGCGTAGGACTCTACCGCCGCCGAGAGATGGGGGATGGGCATGTTCTCCCCCAACTGCGCCACGATCTCCGCGGCGGTCGAGGAGCCCACCGCGGTCAAGCCCCGAGGAAAGCGCCCCGTAATGAAGTACCGGCGCCCCACCTCATGGGCAGCGGTGTCCATCGCCAACCCATTCACGATGGAGATCTTGTCCGCATGCGCCAATAGCTCCGGCGGCACCGCCGGGCCAAAGCTCAAGCCGGTGCGCGTGCGCTGAACCCCCCGGGCCTGGTAGACCTGCGCCAGAGCCCCATAGTTGGGGTCGATGAGTTGGTCGCGCGCGTTGTTCGTCGCTGGGTCGCGGGGATCGAGGCCGAGGAGAATATCCCAGCCTCCTTCGAAGTAGGCGAAGACGAAGCGGCGCTTCTTCTGGAGCGGGAGGGCCTTGGCCTGGCCCGGGATCAGGCTGGAGAGGACCAAGCCTCCTGCGGCCGCCGCCGCCGCCTCCAGGAGTTGCCGACGGTTGATGGAAATCTTACGCATAGTAGGCCTCCGGCTCGGTCAGTAGAGTAGGAACTCAGGAGAAGTGAAGAGCGCCAAGCAGACGGCCTGCCAGCCCGAGGCTTCACCCTTGGCGCCGCCTCGACCTTGCTCGAAGACCGGGCGCAGCCGCTCGACGTAGGGATCGGCGGCGGCACCCTCGATGCCCGTGAAGCGCAGGACCAGATAGCGGAGGTTCTCGTCGCGGTTGCTGAAGCGGGTCAGCACGCGCTGCTCCACCGGCCGAGCCGGGTCCCCATCGCTGACGTTGCTGCAAAAGATCCCCCCCAGATCCATCATGAACTTCATGAACAAGGGGCTGGGCTCCAAGGTCTCCTCGGTGACCTGGAGAAAGTCCGGGCGGCCGAGGGTCAGCGCCAGACTATCTGGCAGCTTTACGCTACCCGGAGGGAGTTGCCCGATGGAGTCCAAGGAGCGCTCCAGTTGCTCGACCGACATGCGCCGGGTCCCTCGCGAGAGCACGGAGAGCGCCGCCACGTCGGGGTGACCCTCGGGCATCGGCGGCAGGACCTGGCGAGCAACCTCGGCCGGCGGTGGTGGAGGCGGGGCCAGCGGTTCGGCGGTGCACCCAACGAGCAGCGAGGCGAGCATGAGAAGGGAGCGGGTGCTGAGCATGAGTTTCTCCCGAGGGGGCCGGCTGAGCTGGTTCATTGCGCCCTCCCGTAGGCGGGGTTCAGGACGATCCGCTTGACCAAGCGCTTCAGGCGGTAGCCGTTGTCCTTGAAGTCCTGAGCCAAGCCAGGGATGACGGTGGCCTCCTCGTCTGCGCTCGGGCTCCGCCGCATCAGGTGCGTCCACAGCTTGCGGGCCGTGCAGGTGGCGAAGCTGCCCGAGGCGATGGCCTGCTCCGCCAGGTGTGCCGGGCCGGCCTCGATGTTGGCCACCTCGGCGGGCGTGCGAAAGACATAGGCGTTGAGGTTGTACTGAAACGGGATCTCCTCCCCCACGGCCTCGACCTTGTAGAAGCGGCTGCAGCGGAAGAGGCGCTCCACGCTCTCAAAGGGCGCCGTGCAGCCCGCCCCCACGAACTGGGGATAGACGCGATCATCGATCGGCGCGAACCCATACTCAGAGAAGCGGCCCCAGTGAGAGGCCATCGGCTCGAGCTGCAGATGACAGGCGTCGCAGCCACAGCGCTTGGTGAGATCCTCGTGTTTGCTGCAGGGTTCGAAGGGGGACGGCAGGCTGCCGGCCGGAATGAACGAGGAGCATTCGAACGCGTTGTAGAAGCGATGCGCCCGCGAACGGTTCGATTGAAAGCGGAGCAAGTATCCCGGCGTCGTCAGTACTCCGGCGTGGCGGCC
>Ga0154020_10000891_pt1 | contig 36795 bp, 28 predicted proteins | sample Klosneuvirus_201_FD_109709 | JGI IMG/M metagenome (GOLD analysis project Ga0154020, IMG submission 109709) | Active sludge microbial communities from wastewater, Klosterneuburg, Austria - Klosneuvirus_20160825_MG | ecosystem: Engineered > WWTP > Aerobic digester > Activated sludge | place...
CGCGACGACACGTGGGAGTGGGACGGGCAGGCCTGGACGCTTGCGGCAGCGATCGGCCCGGGCGCCACTTCGTACTTCCCCGTCATGCTCTACGACGCGTATCTTCAGCGCATCACTCAGTTGCGGGTGACGGGCAGCAGCTCGGGACCGACCCAGTTCTGGGACTGGAACGGGACGACATGGACGCTTCGGACGGGGCCCGGCGTCGCCTCGTTGGGCCAGGCCGCGTACGACTCGGCCCGTTCCCGCGTTGTGATGTACGCGGGCGGGCAGATCTGGGAGTTTGACAGCGCCGGGGAGACCTGGACGCAGCGGCAGAGCACCGGTTTGCACCCCGTCGGGCTCCGATTGATTGGGATCGACCCGGTCCGCGGCAAAGCGGTCTTCTATGGCGGGAATGCCAGTGTGGGATTCCCGAATCAGTACGACCTCGGTCGCGAGACTTGGGAGTGGGATACGGCCACCGGCGTTTGGACGCTCATCACCAACGCCCGCCCGCAGGGAATCGAGGAGGCGCGGGGGTACTACGACCCGAGCCGGATGCTCATGGTCATGATGGCCGCCCACTATCCAAATACGGCGCCCAACGAAGTCTGGGAATACAACGCGCTGGGTGGGAATCCGGGGCTGATCTTCACGCAGTCACCGGAGAGCTTGTCCCTGACCCCGGGGCAAACGGCCGTGTTTCACGTCGCGGCCACAGGGGCTAAGCCGGTCACGATCCAGTGGCGTCGTAACGGACAGCCGTTGCAGAACGGCGGGAACGTGAGCGGCGTCACGACCGGCACGTTGACCATCGGACCGGTGGTCCGCGCGGATGAGGGGATTATCGATGCGCTGGTGACTGATGCGTGCGGGCCGGCGGTCTCTCTGCGCGGCGTGCTCGGCGTGACTGTCCCGTGCTATGCCAACTGCGACCAGAGCACCGGAGCCCCGATGATCAACGCCAACGACTTCCAGTGCTTCCTGAACACCTACGCGGCCGGGTGTGGTGACCCAACGAACTGCTACGTCAACTGTGATGGGAGCACGATCGCACCGATTTTGACGGCCAACGACTTCCAGTGTTTCCTGAACGCGTATGCAGCAGGATGCCCATGATTCGATCTTGCACCCTATTGTCCGCGGCATCACATGCCGCATTGCTGGCGGCCGCCGCCGGACAGCCGTGCGGCACACCACTCTCGCAATGGCCGGGAACGGGCGGGCCCAACACCGATTACTACGGCGCGGCGTATGACTCGTTTCGCGCCCGCACCGTCGTGTACGGTGGCGCCATGAACGCCGGCGGGTACAGCTCGAGCACCTGGGAGTTTGACAGCTCCGGACCCGGGGTGTGGCTGCTGCGTGCAACGTCCGGTCCGCCGGCGCTGGCCAACCCTTGCGTGGCGTACGACTCGGTGCGTCACCGCTTAGTGCTCTTTGGGGGGAACAACAATCCGCTGGTGAGCACGCAGACCTGGGAGTGGGATGGCAACACGTGGACACAGGTGCAGACGGCGGTCTCTCCACCGCACATGTCGCGAGCACCTATCGCCTTTGATTCTGTGCGACAGCGCATCGTGCTGGTGTCGAATATCTACACCTCGCCGGGCACTTGGGAGTACGACGGGGTGAACTGGGCGCAGATGCCCGGAGAGACACCCAACGCCGCGATTTACGATTCGGTGGCCCCCATGGCCTTTGACCCGGTGCGGGCTCGAATGGTCATTCTGGTTGTGGACCCGCTTCCGGGCGACATAAGCGGCCAGACCTGGGAACGAACCGGGACCACATGGGCGCGAACGGCCGCGGTCTCGGCCAGCCCCCGCGTGCTCGGTCATGCCGGTGTCTTTGACTCCGGCCTGCAGAGCGTCATCGTCCTTGGGAATGGAAGGGTGTGGCGGTGGAGACCGGATCTGGTTCAGTGGCACCTGCTGGATTCCGCTTCGTACAACTCTCCTCGCGATGGGGCGGTGTATGACGACTTGGCCGCACGGACCATCGTTCCCAGCGACCTCATCTACCACACGAACCAGACCTTCCTCTACAACACCGGTGCTCGGCCCGGACCGGTTCTGAGCGATTGCGGGCCGATTCAGCTCACGGCCACCACGGGCCAACCCGTCAATCTCCGCGTTGCTTCTCTGGGCCCCGCGAGCTTCCAGTGGCGGCGCAACAACACCCCGCTCAACGATGGAGGCGTCTATTCCGGCACTCAGACCGACCAACTCACCATCAACCCATTTTCCATCCCGCTGACAGGCTGGTTCGACTGCGTGGTCACCGACGCCTGCGGATCGACTATTCGTCCGACCACCTTTGTGGATGTCGGCTGCTACGCCAACTGCGACGGAACCACCACCGCGCCGATACTCAACGTCAACGACTTCGCCTGCTTTATGAACGTGTTCGCCGCGGGGTGTCCTGAACCGTTCCCGCAGACCTGCTACATCAACTGCGATCGCAGCACGACAACGCCCGTGCTCAGCGCCAATGACTTTCAGTGCTTTCTGAACAAGTACGCCGCGGGGTGCAGATGAACCAGACCCGAGTCATCCTCATTGCAATCCTGGAGACGGCATTCATGGCCGCGGCCTCGGGACAGCCGTGCGGAACACCGTGGACGGAACTCGTAGCCCCCGGTCCATCACTTCGCAACGGATCCGCGGTGGCGTTTGACTCCGGCAGAAACCGAGTCGTGCTCTTCGGAGGCTCGCCGGCCTTCAATCAGCCGCCGTTGGGCGACACGTGGGAGTGGGATGGGACAGGGAGCGGCAGTTGGTCGCCTCGGAGTTCGAGCGGCCCGGCTCCTCGGTGGGGATCGGCGCTGGCGTACGACTCGGTACGCGGGCGGTCCATCCTGTTCGGTGGCTACAACGGTGCGCCACTGGGGGATACGTGGGAATGGAACGGCGCATCATGGCTTCAGCGCTCACCGGTTAGCAGCCCTTCGCCCCGCTATGGGTCGGTGGCGGCGTTCGACGCCTTGCGGGGGCGCATCGTGCTCTTTGGCGGCAGGACGACATCGCAGGCCGTGACCGAAACGTGGGAATGGGATGGAAACACCTGGTCGCTGCGTGCGACCTATCTGTACGCACCAAACGGAACATCGCAGTTGGCGTATGACGCGGCGCGCGGTCGCATCGGGATGTACATTCCGTATGTTTCGGCGCCCGGCCCGCTGTTCGAATGGGATGGCTCTGCCTGGTTGTCACGCCCCAACTCCGGGCGAGATTCCAGCGGCGGCGCTCTATTGGCGTACGACGCATCCAATGCTCGCCTGACCATTATGGACACAGGCCCGACCAACCAGCCGATCGCCCCCAACACCTGGCAACTGGAACCGGGAGTTGACACATGGTGGTTACGGACCGCGCAAGGGCCTCTCCTGGACTCCGGCGTCATGGTCTTTGACGGTTCGCACTTGCTGGCGCTCAGCTCGCCCTCGGGATCGACCGCGCTCCGCACTTGGAGGTACAACTCCGGCGTAAGTTCCGGTCCCACCATGACTCATTCCATCACCCGGGGCGGGTCAACGCAGCCGGGGCAGACGATGACGCTCTCGGTGGGCGCCGCCGGGACCGGGACGGTTTCGTACCAGTGGCGCCGCCAGTCCGTGAATCTCGTAAACGGCGCGAACATCTCCGGCGCCAACACGTCCGAGCTCACACTTTCGAACATCGGAATCGGTGTCTCGGGCGTTTATGACGTGATCCTCACCGATGCCTGCGGCCAGACCCGGACCCCATTCAGATTCGCGGCGTCCGATTGCTACGCCAACTGCGATGGAAATACGGCGCTCAACGCCAACGACTTTACGTGTTTCCTGGATAGGGTTGCGGAAGGATGCGAGCCGGGCCCGCCCGAGGATTGCATCGCTAACTGCGACCACAGCACAACACCGCCCATTCTGAACGTCAACGACCTGATCTGCTTTGTGAACAAGTTCGCCGCGGGGTGCTCGTGACTTCGCTCATCCAGAGGAGACCGCCGTGAATCGATCTCGATTGGTCCCCATCGTCTGCGGCCTTCCCCTTTCCGCCGCTCTCGCTCAACCCTGCGGTACACCGTGGAGCCAAAGCCCATCCGCTGGACCTTCCGCCCGTGGCAATGCGGCTGTCGCCTTCGACTCGGATCGCGCCCGGATTGTGCTTTTCAGCGGCGGCTTTGGACTGCCCGACACCTGGGAGTGGGCCGCGGCGGGTCCCGGTGGTGGTGGTTCCTGGACGATGCGGAGCAACTCTGGACCTTCCGCACGAATCTTGGCTGGATTGGCTTACGACTCGGCCCGACAGCGAACCGTCCTCTTCGGGGGTCAGACCAGCAATCAGATCACCAACAACCAGACTTGGGAATGGAACGGCTCGAGTTGGACGCAAGTCTCTCCGCTGGTTTCACCACCGGCGATGAACGGCTACCTGATGGCGTTTGATGCGTCGCGCCAGCGGACCGTGTTGGTATCCACGCTCAACCAGGGCTCCGGCGGAGGTGTCACCTGGGAGTTCGATGGAACGACATGGACGCCCTTTACCGGAGAATCCACGCCGATCGCGAACAACGTCAACGCGACGTCGCTCTGCTACGACGCCGCGCGATCTCGCATGGTCCTCGTCGGCGGCGCTGTTTGGTCCGGCTCGTATATCTCGGCCACCTGGGAACGCACGCCGACCGGTTGGACGCTGCGGAGCACCGACTCCCTTCCGCAGAATCTTCAGGCCGGGCCGACCACCGTATTCGACCCTGTCCGGCAGCGCGTCTTGTTCTTTGACAACAACGCATACTCCGGTTCTACGGGCGTCTGGGCTTGGGATGGCGCACTTGCGAGTTGGTCGCTGGTCTCCAGCTCCGGTCCGCCACTGGCCTACTACCGCCGCCCGTGTTTCGACGCGGCGGGCGGTCAAGTTATGCTCTTGGGCGGCACCATCATCAGCACCGGCACCACGCTCAACCAAACCTGGCTCTTCCGATCCGACTCCCGCGACGGCCCGGAACTCACAACCATTGGCCCTCGCGACCTCTTCCATGAACTCGGCGGCCCCAGCTTTCAGTTGGATGTCGCGGCCGCGGAGCCTGTTTCATACCGCTGGCGACTCAACGGGGTGGAACTCTCCGACAGCGGCCCTTTCTCCGGCACGGCCACGGCGCACCTCACGATCAATCCGATCGACAGTGTGTATTCGGGCAACTACGACGCCCGGGTCACTGATTCGTGTGGCACCGCGATCCGCCCCGCCACATTTGTCGGGATCGTGTGCTACCCCAACTGCGACGGAAGCATCTCCAATCCGCGGCTCAACGCCGAGGACTTTCAGTGCTTTCTCAACGCGTACGCCGGGGGAACCGCGTATGCCAACTGTGACGGAAGCACTGTTTTGCCCCGGTTGTCGGCCAATGACTTCCAGTGCTTCTTGAACAAGTACGCCGCGGGTTGCCCGTAATTGCTTTAACTCGAAGGAGTTCGCCATGAACCGATCACAGCTGATCCCTTTGCTCACAATCTGCGGACTGGCCGCCTCCGCCCTCGCCCAACCCTGCGGCACTCCGTGGAGCCAAAGTCCATCCGCCGGACCTTCCGCCCGTCGCCACCACGCCGTGGCGTACGACTCCGCCCGAGGCAAGGTAGTGCTCTTTGGCGGCCTATCCGGTAACACCAACATCGGCGACACCTGGGAATGGACGGCCACAGACCTCAACGGTGGCGGCTCGTGGCAACTCCGATCCACGACCGGCCCATCGCCCCGAGACCACTGCGGCCTGGCGTACGACTCGGTCCGCCAGAAGACTGTGCTTTTCGGCGGCCTCACCAGCCCTGGCTCCAGCAACGAGACCTGGGAGTGGGATGGCGCATCATGGACCCAATCGCAGCCCATCAGCTCCCCGCCCGCGATGGATGCAAGCCTCATGGCCTACGACCCCGTACGTCAGCGTGTCGTCCTGGTCGGCACACCCCAACTCGGCGCCACCTGGGAGTACGACGGTGCGACATGGACGGTGCAGGCGGGATCGGCGCCCCAGATCGCACCGGGATACTCCTCCATCGCCTACGACACCGCCCGCTCGCGCATGGTCGTGACGGCCCTTACCTTCGGAAGCGCCTACACAACCTCCATCGGTGTGTTTGAACGGGCCGCGACGACCTGGAGCTTCGCGGAGATCGGCACCTACAACCTCACAAGCACCGGCGCCTCGGCCGCGTACGACCCGGTGCGTGGCCGCGTGGTGTTCGTGGACAACCAGGCGTATGGCGGGCAAACGACGGTCTGGGTGTGGAACGGCACCACACGCACGTGGACGGTCGTTGCTTCCGGAGGCCCCCCACCGGCAGAAGGCCGGGCGTGCGTTTACGACGTTGCCGGAGCCCAACTGCTCATCTTCGGCGGACGTCCACCCGGCGGCTCCGACCTGAACCAAACATGGCTCTTCCGCTCCGACTCGCGCAATGGTCCCACGATCACCAACCCTGGTCGCCGAAGCATGTTCCTGCCGCTGGGCGGCTCTTCCGGCACAATGTCCGTGGCCGCCACCGGCTCGGGTTCGTTGAGCTACCAGTGGCGGCTCAACGGCGTTGACCTCTCAGACGGGGGATCGTTCTCGGGTGTCCACACTCCCACGCTCACCGTTAATCCCAACGATGTGGTGTATGCCGGCGACTATGACGCTCTGGTCACCGACTCGTGCGGCACGACGTTCCGGCCCGCGACCCGCCTCACCGTGAACTGCTACCCCAACTGCACCGGCAGCACAAACATCCCCGTTCTCACCGCGGAAGACTTCCAGTGCTTCCTCAACGCGTACGCCACCGGCTGCCTGGACCCTCTGAACTGCTACGCCAACTGCGACCGAAGCACCGCCCCACCCTTTCTGAACGTCAATGACTTTCAGTGTTTCTTCAACCAGTACGCCATCGGTTGCCACTAGCCGCTCATGAAGGAATCCCAAATGCGCTGTTCGCACGCTCTCACTGTCGTCTTCTTCTCCGGCCTGGCAACATCTGCGTTCGCCCAGCCCTGCGGCACGCCCTGGAGCCAGAGCCCCGCCGCCGGCCCCTCCGCCCGCCGGCACCACGCCGTGACCTACGACACTGCCCGCGGAAAGGTCGTGCTCTTCGGCGGACTGAACGGCAACACCAATCTAGGAGATACGTGGGAATGGACCGCCACGGTCCCCGGCGGCGGCGGCTCTTGGCTGCTCCGATCCACCACCGGCCCATCTGCCCGCGACCACTGCGGCCTCGCCTACGACTCGCTTCGCCAGAAGACCATCCTTTTCGGCGGCGCCGCCGGGGGCAACTACAACAACCAGACCTGGGAGTGGGACGGAAACACCTGGACCCAGATCCTGCCGGCTGCCTCGCCCCCTCCCATGGATGCCAGTCTCATGGCCTACGACCCGGGTCGACAACGCACGGTGCTGGTATCAACACTCGGCGGCACGGGCGCGTTCCGCACCTGGCAATACGACGGGGCGACCTGGACATCGTTCACCGACGCGACTCCCGTCGCCTCTCCCGGCTATTGCTCCATGGCCTACGACGCGGCCCGTTCTTGCATGGTCTTGTCAACCGTGGTCTTCGGCGGTTATCTCAACGATGCTCCGGCCGTCAAGGAACGCACCGCCGTTTCCGCCTGGGTCGGACGCGAATACGGCTCGCTGCCCACCACCTCCACCGGCATCGCCGCGGCCTTTGATCCTGTCCGAAATCAGGTCCTGTTCGTAGACAACAAGGCCTATTGCGGCAAAACGAGCATCTGGGCGTGGAACGGAGGCGCGGGCACCTGGTCCGTGGTGTCCTCCGACGGCCCCGATCTGGCGGAGGGGCGTCCCCCTGTGTACGACATCGCCGGCGGTCAACTGCTGCTCTTTGGCGGTCGACCGATCGGCGGGTCGAGCGACTTAAGCCAGACCTGGCTGTGCCGGTCCGATTCTCGATCCGGGCCCACATTGTCCAACCTCGGTACCCGCGGCAAGTACCTCCGGCTCGGCGGGCCTTCGGGAACCATGTCGGTGCTCGGTACCGGCACCGGAACCGTGACGTATCAATGGCGGCTGAACCAGGTCGAACTGTTCGACGGCGGCGCCTTCTCGGGCGTCCACACGCCGACGCTCACGGTCAATCCAACCGACATCGTCTACGCCGGAGAATACGACGCCGTGGTCACCGACTCCTGCGGCGTCACGATCCGGCCATCCACCCGTGTCACCATGACCTGCTATCCCAACTGTGATGGGAGTTCTTCCACACCCACACTGACCGCTCAGGACTTCCAGTGCTTCCTGAATACGTACGCGGCCGGGTGCATGGACCCCACCAACTGCTACCCCAACTGCGATGGGAGCACGGCGACTCCCCTGCTCACCGCCAATGACTTCCAGTGTTACTTCAATCAGTACGCGATCGGTTGCTTTTGACCGCTGATGAAGGGAATCCCCATGCGCCGCTCGCACGTACTCACCGTGGTCCTCTCCTGCGGCCTGGCCGCATCCGCACTTGCCCAACCCTGCGGCACACCGTGGAGCCAAAGCCCGGCCGCCGGCCCGTCTGCCCGTCGCCACCACGCCGTAACCTACGACTCGGTCCGCGGCAAAGTGGTGCTGTTCGGTGGACTGAACGGCAGCACTGACTTGGGAGATACGTGGGAATGGACGGCCGCGGGCCCGGGTGGCGGGGGCTCATGGTTGCTCCGATCCACAACCGGCCCATCGCCCCGAGACCACTGCGGCCTGGCGTTCGACTCGGTCCGCCAGAAGACCGTGCTGTTTGGCGGAAACACCCCGAGCGGCTTCAGCAACCAGACCTGGGAGTGGGATGGCAACACATGGACCCAGGTTTTGCCGCCCGTTTCACCTCCAGCGATGGACGCGAGCGTGATGGCCTACGACCCCGGGCGTCAACGCACGGTGCTGGTTTCCACTCTGAGCGGCGCGGGCGCGGGCCGCACCTGGCAATACGACGGCATCACGTGGGCTGTATTCACCGACAACACGCCGGCGGCCTTGCCCGGGTACAGCTCATTGACGTACGACCCGGCGCGGTCCCTCATGAACTTGGTCGTGCCGTACTACGGGGGTTACCTCAATCTCGGCCAAGCCACCTTTGAACGCAACGCCAGCGGAGCCTGGACCTATCGACAATACGGCACGCTCCCCATGTCGCTCACGGGCCCGGCCACCGTCTTTGACCCGATTCTCAATCAGGTCTTGTTCGTGGACAACGGGGCCTACTGCGGCAAGACCAGTATCTGGGCCTGGAACGGCGTGTGGACACTGCTCTCATCTAGCGGCCCGGCTCTTGCAGAAGGACGCCCACCGGTCTTTGACGCCGCGGGTGGACAACTGCTCCTCTTCGGCGGCCGCCCCGTCGGAGGCCCGCTCGACTCGAGTGAAACATGGCTGTGCCGATCTGATTCGCGTCCGGGCCCGACGCTCTTCAACCAAGGCGTTCGATCGGTATACATCCGACTCGGCGGGCCGACAGGCGCTCTCTCCGTCAGCGCCACGGGCACCGGAACGATCACGTATCAATGGCGTCTGAACCAGCAAAACCTATCCGATGGCGGCTCATTCTCAGGAACCCACACGCCGACTCTTACCATTGACCCCACCGACATTTCCTACGCCGGCGACTACGACGCGATCGTCACCGACTCCTGCGGCTCGACCTTCCGGGCATCCACGCACGTCATCATGACCTGCTATCCCAACTGCGACGGCAGCTCATCGCCACCGATACTGAACGCCGAAGACTTCCAGTGCTTTCTGAACTTCTACGCCTCGGGGTGCCTGTCGCCGGCGAACTGCTACGCCAACTGCGACGGCAGCACCGCGACCCCCATCCTCAACGCCAATGACTTTCAGTGTTTCCTCAACGCGTACGCGGGGGGTTGCCAGTGAGGATGGCAAACAGGAGTTACGCGACCGTGTTGTGTAGCAATCTCACCTGCACCCGCCCGCAAACTTCGCCATGAAGCACTGAAAGTCCGCCACGTTCAGCACCGGCGGTGATGTCGAGCCATCGCAGTTGGCGCCCGGATCTCCGAGCGCGTACTTGTTGGCAAAGCACTGGAAGTCCAGGATATTGAACACGGGGCTGGCCGTGCTCTGGTCGCAGTTGCCGCAGGGCCGGGCCTGGATCGGGCCGATGGTGTTGCGGAACCGAACCTCCCCGCGCTGGTCGTACTGCAGCACGACCCCGCCCGGAAGTGGCGTCACCGAACACGACAGCGGTGAAGCGCACGCCGGCTGAAACCCCAGCCCAGGCTCCGCGCCGACCAATACCGCCGACGGATCGCCCGAATAGCCCGCGGGGAGCACGCTGTAGTAAGCATTGCCGACTTGCGATCCCGTTGAGCCAATGTTGGTCAGGCACGTACCCCCGCCGGAGTTGGACATGATGGAGTTGACAAAGGTGGACCCACTCGACTGGGTGGGAAAGTCCCAGTCCAGCGAAAACCGGATGCCCGGCGGGGTGGTCGCCCTGATGTGCGAGTTCCAGATGTGAACGGCCGAGTTCTGCCCGGGGTCCGCGTTGAACAGGGCGAAGTTGACCGGCTGATCGGCACAATCCACATCCAACGTGCAGTTGATCACCCAGCCACCAGAGCGGCCGCCAAGGGCCGACAAACCGATTTGTGGAGGGTGGAGCCTCTCGTATCGCCCGTTCACTCGCGCCGCGTTCTCCACACCAAAGTAGAACCCTTCTCCCGTCGTCGGCCCGCCCTCGAACACCTCATTGACGATGAAGCACCGGACATCCGCCAGTGTTGCCGCCGGCGTCAGGTTGGCAAACGTCGCGGGGGTCCTGCACCCATACCTTGTGTCCCGCGTGGTGCATCCATAGACAATCGTCAAACCCAGTTGGTCGCCGGGGTTTGAACTGGTGTGGCCATAAAACGACTGGCCGCCCCGGCGCAGCGTGCCCCAGAAGCCATCAGGTAATGTTCCGTGGCTCGCGATGCAGTTGTGAAAGATGGTCTGCGTGCCACCCAGCGTCGAATAGGTGTTGAACATCGTCTCGCCGCCGCCGGCCGCGGGCGTGGTCAGCCCCGCTGTGCAATCAATGAACGTCGCGATGCCGCCGTAGCCGTCGGCGTTCATCGTCATCACGTGGGCCAGCCCATAGTGCGATTCGCAACCGACGATCACCGCCTGATCCGTCCCCATCACGCGAACGTCGATCCCGTGCCGCTGCGTACCTTGGGCCTGGGTAATACCCCACCCCTGCGTGCGGATGTTCTGAACGCGTGTTCCATTTCCCCGCACCAGCACTCCCGAAAGCGTCGGATGGGCGACCTCGTACGCCTTTCCGTCCGAACGCGGATCCGTCGGATCGCCCGACGCATCGTGCCGCGGATGAATGAAGAGATACCCGGCACCGTCCCGACACCACGACCCCTCGGTTGCGCTGACCGCCGCCGGACCAGACTGCCGGGAATACGGGCGGTCCAGGTCGTCATCCTCCTTCACCCAACTGACGTACGTGGGCTCGAACCGGTAGTAGGTATTCGGTAATCCCGCGGCCGGAAACCAGCCGGATGACGACACCGGTCGGAACGCGGTGAATAGTGGCTTGGATCCCGTGCCATAGTCCGCGATAGTCACATCCGGCGTCGCCGTGTCGATTCCCACATCTTCGCGCCACGTATCGCCGCGCTTGAAGAGCAGCGCGACATCCCCTCGGCCAGACAGCCCATTGAGCACACCCTGCGCCTTGGCAAGCGAACGCAGCGGATGGGCCAATGAGCCGTCGTTGGAATCGTCACCCGACTGGCTGAAGTAGTACGTGTGCCGGCGCTGCAGTGGGCACGCACTCAGTCTCTGGCTAAGCAGCGCCTGATACCATGTGAACCATGATGTCGAAGTCACCAGGGGCGGAGGGGCCAAAGGCCCCTGGGCGAGCGCCACCCCGGCCGTGCAATGCACGACACAAGCAACGCCGCCCGCAAGAGCGACCGCGAAATCTCGTAACCCTCGAACCATCTAACGGAAATTAGCCCCAAACCACCAAAAGACCAGCAAACCACCCAGATTAACGATGGGCCATCGGCTACCTCGGCCCGTCAATCTTCAGCTTGGGCTTGCTCTTGTCCTTGGCCGATTCAGGGTTCACATTGAAAACAATGGCAGTCTCACCTACGAAGATCTCTCTGACCGCCGGCGGCGACTGGTCATCGCCCTGGATCCGGGCTTCGACAAGGACCTTGGCGTCGCGGTCCGCCTGGCCGGACATCTTGTAGCTCTGGCCGGCGCCGATGGGTCCCTCCGCGATCAGAACGGGCTGCCCATCTTTCTTCTGCGCCTTGACCTCAACTCGGAGGTTCTCTGCAACATTGTTGCGCATGGACAAGTGGTACCAAGAGGGTGAGCACGCGCCAAGAGACATGGAAGCCCCGATCAACGCGGCGACTTGTATCGTTCTCAACGGCGTTCTCCTTCCAGACTCCTACCGGTCCAGTTCCGCCGCCACGATGTTCAGCGATCCCAGCACCGCCACCACATCCGCCAGCATGTGCCCTTCGGTCAGCTTGGCCATCAGCTGGTAGTTGATGAAGCACGGCGGCCGGGTCTTCACGCGCCACGGCCGCGGCCCACCGTCCGACACGATGTAATACCCCAGCTCCCCGCCGGCGGTCTCATTGGCCCCGTAGCACTCGGCGATCGGCGGGGTCCAGCCGCGGTTGGTCATGATGAGCTCAAAGTGCTGGATCAGCCCCTCGATCGACCCGTAAACCTCTTTCTTGTTGGGCTTGACCATCTTCGAGTCGGCGAACGCGTCGATGGGCCCCTGCGGGATGCGGTCGATGAGCTGGTCGATGATCTTGATAGACTGCTTCATCTCCTCGATGCGGACCAGGAAGCGGGCGTAGACATCACCCTCTTCGCAGATCGGGACCTGGAACTTCACAGCTTCAGCGCCGTTGCCGTCCCAGTTGTCTTTGTAGCAGAGATACGGCTCATCTTTGCGGACATCGCGCTTGACGCCCGATGCCCGCGCCACCGGACCCGTCGCCGACCACGCGATGGCGTCCTCTTTGCTCAGGACGCCGATGCCCTGGGTCCGCTCCATGAAGATGCGATTTCGATTGACCAGCCCCTCGACATCCTTGATGGAGGGCTCCAGGTCCTTGTGCAGGAAGTTCTTGACCATCCGCTTGAACACTTCCTCATCCGGCAGGTCCTGCATCAGGCCACCGACGCGGGTCCAATCCGGGTGGAAGCGCTGCCCGCTGATGTAGTCGCAGATGTCGTAAATCTTCTCGCGCGGGTTGAAGGCGAAGAGGAACGCCGTGAAGGCTCCAAGATCCAACCCGGCCGCGCCCACGCACAGCAGGTGGTTCTGGATGCGGGCCATCTCGGCCATGATCGTCCGGAGCACCTTGCACCGCGGCGTCAAATCAATGCCAAACAGCTTCTCGACGCAGTGGTGCCAGCAGATGTCGTTGGAGATCGGCCCCAGATAGTCCATCCGCGACACGATCGTCACGTACTGGTTGTAGTCCAGGGCCTCACCCAGCTTCTCAAACCCCGAGTGCAGGTATCCGATGTGCGGCGTCACCCGCGCGATCCGCTCCCCATCCAGCTCCAGCACCAGCCGGAGCGTGGTGTGTGTCGCCGGGTGCTGAGGGCCGAAGTTCAGGACCCAGCGGTCGCCGGTATCGACGTGGCCATCCAGGTACTTGGTCGTCTCGACGTCAACGTCGAAGCCTTGATCGGGTCGGAGAGTGAAGGGCATGAGGGCTCCCGGGAGTGGGCGGCATTGTAGGAAGTCCTGACGGATGGGGGTCGGACCACTGGCGTTTGGATTCAGCCTGTTGCCGTGGAATCGATCAGCTTCGCAAGACGTGCCCGATGCGGCCCGGAACGATTGAGAAACAGCACATTCTGGGTTCGAACCGGCCGCCACGTGCTCGGCATTGGTCGTAGGGACAGGCACCAATCCCTCCCCCACCGCCGCCAAGAAACGACCAGCGCGTAGGGTTCGTACTGCATACCGGCCAACAGTTCAAAGAGCTCCGCAACGCTGGTTCCGGTGGCGGGCAGCATCTCGACATTGGACTCCAGCAAGATTGCGGGAACGTGCCGCCGGATGACCTCGCCGAGCCCGCGGATCGCCGCCGTCTCAAAGCCCTCCACATCCAGTTTGATGAACAGCGGGGCATTCGGAATATCTTGAAGCACTTCATCGCCCAGACGGACCGGCACCTCGTAGGCCGCTCCCACCTTGCCGCCGTGTCTGGCGGGCAGAACACCGAGCGTCCCGGCGCCGGTGTTCCCTGTGGCGGGCACCTTGAGCTGGAGCGTGGTGTTGTGATCCCCCAAGGCGAAGCGATGCGGCTGGACCTGCGTCAGGCCGTTCTCGGAAAGATGCAAAAGCAGCCGTTCATACACGTCCGGGTTAGGCTCAAATGAGATCACACGCCCGCCGCGGCCGACGGCGTGCGCCGCGAGCATGGAGAGCATCCCGATGTTCGCCCCCACATCGATCACGGTGTCCCCCGGCCGGAGCGCAGCGAGCATGCACAACTGGACCGGCACATCCAGCAGCCTCCCGTAGAAGTACGCCCCGCGCTGGTGATAGTCGCTCGTGTCCAGCCGCATCCGGTAGCCGTGCCACCGGCCGCGGCAGGCCCGCACCGGGCTGCCCGTCCAGAGAGGCTGTTTCCAGACACCGGCACGCTCAAGCATCCGCGGCGTGTGCGGCAGTCGTAGACGCGTCCACCACCGGAGCACCCGCATCCGAATCGTGTCAATGCGTGGGGTGGGCATGTCTCACGCCCCTGTAGACCCAAACCCACCCTTGCCCCGCGCCGTGCCGTCCAGGCTCGTTGCTTCCTCAATACGAACCCGCGTCACCGGCGCTATCACCATCTGGGCAATCCGCAGCCCGTTGGTAATCGTGAACGGCTCCCGCCCGTGGTTGATCAACGGAACGATGACTTCGCCCCGGTAGTCCGCATCGATCGTTCCCGGACTATTGGGCAGCGTGACGCCGTGCTTGCTGGCAATCCCCGACCGCGGCCGCACCTGGGCCTCATGCCCCGCCGGCACCGCCATCGAAAGCCCGGTAGGGATCATCGCGATCCGCCCCGGTGCCAGTATGAACTCTCCATCCGGCAAAAAAGCGTGCAAGTCCATTCCCGCGGCCTGCTCGGTCTGATAGCTGGGGAGAGGTGCCCGCGGGTCGAGTTTGTGGATTTTCAGAAGGGGCTGCATGAAGGCAGGATAGCGGGCAGGGAAGTGCTGAGTGCCAAGTCCCGAGTGCCGAGTAATAAACAGAACCACCCGAATCCCACTCGGGACTCGGCACTTGGCACTCTGCCTTATTCACCCAATCTCTTCAATCATCGCCAGGTCATCATCCGACAGATCCCGATTGGTCTGCTGAATGACCCGGTTCAGAGCCTCAACCATCCGCTGCGTGGAAGCAATCGCACTGTCCAAGGCCGAACGAGCCCCCGGCACCGGCTTCCGCAGGGCCAGCAAGTTCTTCTCGGACCGAAGCTTGTAATCCAGAAGGCTCCGCAGCAGGGCCTCGGCGCGATCGCGCGTCGCCGTGGTCTCTAGAACGATCTGCTGGCTTGGTTGAGCAACTGGCATAGCGAACGGATGATCGGAATCTCAGCCGCCCATCTTCAACGGATACATTCGTGTGATAACAGGATTAGGGAAGTTTCGGGCTCTCCGCCCGCACTTGGCCGCAGAAAATTCAGCCCGTCATCTCAGGAACGTGCCGGCGAATGGCCGCGAGCACCGCTTCCCGATCCCGACCCATTCTCACGGTTGAGAGATCGGCCACCATCGACGCGAAGTCCGGAGCCGAGAGCCCCGCGCCCGTCCAGGCGCTAATCCCCTGATATGGTGTGGGCCGCAAAGCCTCGGCGTTGTACCACAGTTCTTCGTACAGCTTCTCGCCGGGCCGGATTCCCGTGAACACGATGTCGATCGTCGGCATCTGCGCATCGATCTGGTCGACTTCCGCGGGACCCGCATCCTTGGGCCATCCCAGAACCCGCGGCTCAAACCCGTGGGCTCGCACGAACCGCTTCGCCAGATCCAGAATCCGCAGCGGTTCACCCATATCCAGGACATGGACGCCCGCCTTCGATCCCTCTTCGCCCTCAATCGCCCCGGCCTGAATAACCAATGCCGCGGCCTCAGGAATCGTCATAAAGAACCGCGTCATCCGCGGGTCGGTCACCGTGATCGGACCGCCCTCAGCCAGCTGGGCTGACCAGATCGTCAGCACGCTCGCCGCGGAACCAATCACGTTTCCAAACCGCACCATGCTGAACTGCGTGCTCTGTCCATGCCCTGCCATCCGCTGAGACGACTCGTGCAGGGATTGGATGTAGAGCTCCGCAAGCCGCTTGGTCGCACCCATCACGCTCGTCGGGTTTACCGCCTTGTCCGACGAAACCATGACAAACCGCTCGGTTCCGACGGCCAACGCTGCATCCGCGATCGACCGCGTTCCAAACAGGTTGTTGTTCACCGCGTGGGCCGGATGGTCTTCCATCAAGGGCACGTGTTTGTGGGCCGCGGCGTGGAAAACCACGTGCGGCTTCAGGTCCACCATCAGCCGGAGCGTCTGCTCCGAATCGACCACGTCGTGCATGATCGCCCGGCGTGCGATGGTCGGGAACTTCCGAGCAATCTGACGGTCAATCTCGAACAGCGGGTTCTCGGCCCGTTCCAGAAGCTGAAGCTGCTCAGGGTTGAAAGAGGCCACGATTCGGGCGATTTCAGACCCGATGGACCCGCCCGCGCCAGTAATGAGCACTCGCTTGCCAGTGAGGATCTTCGCAACGCTCGCCTGATCAATCGCATGCGGCGCCCGCCCGATCAATTCCGAAATATCAATCCGAGGCGTCGCGCTGGGCCCGGCCCCCTGCGTCGCCGGAGTCGCCAACCCCACCGAAAACGGCGGCGTGTGGGACAACAAGTCCTGAATCGGTGGAATGAACCGCTCGGCGATCCCCGCTTTCCGCAGGGTCGCCCGAACCGCATTGATCGTGTCCGTCATCGCCATTGGAAGGCTGACAATGGCCAGGTTGAGCCCTTGCCGCTCAATCGCCAGCTCCAGATCCGCCAGTACGCCAAAAACCGGCAGCCCCCCCGCGGCCCGGGGCTGGGCCTTATCTACCAATATGCACCCAAGCGGCTCCGGAGCCTGGTCCACCAGCGCAAGCTGCTCCCGGGCCTGCCTCACAGTTTCAGGCGTGCCGATGAGCACAGCCCTGTGAGCGGGACGGGGGGCGGACACCGGAACACGAGATTGGGTTACACGGACGCGTGACATGCCGCAGTTATCGGCGGTCGATCAATGGCACCCAAACTCGACTCCGAACTAACTCAACATCCCATTCGGCGACGCGCAATCTTCGACCATTTGGCCATCAACGGCCCTGTGAGCGCTCCCAAAATCTGGTCTACTGTGGGTCATGATCAACCGCCTCGCAGGGATGCTCGAAGGAATCGAAGGCCTGGAGGCCACCGTCAAACCAGACGGAATGGGCATCTGGTACCAGGTCCTCGTCCCCGCCTACGAAGCGCAACGCTTGCGCGAACGGGTCGGCAAGCCCATCACTCTCTACACCATCGAATACCTCGAAGGCCAGGGTGTCGGCTCCAGCTTCATCCCCCGCATCCTTGGATTCACCTCTCCCCAGGACCGCCGCTTCTTCGAACTCCTCACCACGGTCGATGGCTTTGGCAACAAGAAAGCCCTCCGAGCCATGGCCCAGGACCCCGCCCAGATCGCCCGCGCCATCCTGAACGCTGACGCCGCCTGGCTCACCAAGCTCCCCGAGGTCGGCAAGAAGTCCGCCGAGAAGGTCATCCTCGAACTCAAAACCAAGGTCGATGCCTTCCTCACCGCCGAAGAGGTCAAGGGCCTGGACCGGTCCGCGGCCGGCCAACCCCCGCCCACTGGCCCCGTCGAAGAAGCCATCGCCGCCATCGTCCAACTCGGCGAAGACCGCCCCGACGCCGAACGCATGGTCCGAAATGCCATGGCCAGAAATAAGGCCCTCAAGACAACCGATCAACTGATAGCCGCGGCGTATGGCGGCTAGATCGCGGGTGGGACGGCCACCAGCGACCATGATTGTCGAATCGGCCCCCGCGGCCCCCGATCCCCCTAAACTCCCCACCTATGCGTTTTGCCATGATCATGGCCGGCGGAGCCGGCACCCGTCTGTGGCCTATGAGCCGCAAGGACCGACCCAAGCAACTTCTCAAGTTCATTGAGCAGCCGGGGGATGCCGCGCCCCGCTCGCTCCTTGAAATAGCCGCCATGCGCCTGGAGGGTCTCATCCCTCCCGAGCAGCGTTTCATCTGCACCGCCGAGTCGTATCGCGGAGCGATCCGCGAGTCCCTCCCCGAGTTCACCGATGACCGCATCCTCGGCGAGCCCATGGGGCGCGACACCGTAAACGCCGTCGGCCTGGCCGCGGCCGTCTTCCAGAAGCTCGACCCCGACGCCATCTTCGCCGTCCTCACCGCCGACCACATCATCGAGCCGCGCGACAAGTTCGTCTCCCTCATGGACCTTGGCTTCCGCCTCGTCGAGGCTGACCCCTCGCGCCTAGTCACCTTCTCCATCAAGCCCACCTACCCCGCCACCGGTTTCGGCTACGTCGAGCGCGGCATGCCCCTCCCGCCGATCCCGGGCAGCGACAACCTCGCCTTCCGCGTCGCGCGCTTTGTCGAGAAGCCCGACCTCCCGCGCGCCACAGCCTACGTGCAGTCCGGCGTCTTCGGCTGGAACAGCGGCATGTTCGTCTGGAAGGCCGCGACCGTGATGGAAGCGCTCAAACGCTTCAAGCCCGAAAGCTACGAAGGCCTCAAAAAGATCCAAGACGCCTGGGGCACCGACCGCCAGCAATCCGTCCTCGCCGAGGTCTACCCGACGCTGCCCAAAACCAGCGTCGACTACGCCCTCATGGAACCCGCGAGTAAGTCCAAGGATCGCCAGCTCTCCGTCTGCACCGTCCTCATGGACTTGAAGTGGCTCGACGTGGGCAGTTGGCCCAGCTTCGGCGAAACCATCAACGCCGACGCCCAGAAAAACCGCACGGCGGGCGGCACCCACGGCGGTAAAGCCGTCCAGGTCAACAGCACCGGCAACCTCATCGTCAATCCCGTCGCCGGCCACACCGTCGCGCTCCTGGGCTGTAAGGACCTGATCGTGGTCCACACGCCGGATGCGACACTGGTCATGCCGCGGGAGAGGGCGGAGGAGTTGAAGGAACTGCATGGGAATGTTGAGGACGGGTTGAAGTAGCCCTTCTTGGTGGCACGACCTGCTTGGTGGCGCGACTCTCCGAGGCACGCGCATTCCCGGACAACTTATCAATGCGGACAACCGGGTCCGTGTTCTCATCGCAACATACAACGCGTTCGATTATCATGCACGCTACTGAGGAGCACTCCCATGAGAATCGCTGCGTCTCTCCTCTTGTTCTCCGCCATCGCGGTCCCCGCCTGCTCGGGCCCGTCCAAGCAGACCGCCTCAAGCTCGACACCCCAGCCCACTACCGCGTCCACGGCAACACCAATGGATACTTCCGGCTGGGTAAACGCGAAGGGTGAGCCCGCTACAACAGTCTTCATCGTTCAAGATCCGCCAGGTTCAAAGCTGGTCCAAGTCAAATATCCCGCAGCGCCCAACATTTCGGCTCTCGCAGGCCAGGTCGCCGACGTCGCGGCCGCGCAGTGGCGGAAAAACTCCCCAACTCTCCCCGAGCCCGCCGACCTGAAGCTCCTGCTCCAGACCACGCTCGATGCGCTCATCACTCCCAACTTCGACACCTACGACAAGTTCCTCACCAGCCGCGATGCGAAACTGATGCCCTATCTAGCAGCATCGGCCGATAACTTTCACATGCACAACGATCTCGGAGTGCCCCCCGACGAGTGGCCCCTTTTCTCTAGTCGCCAGAAGTCCAGCGCGTACTGGAACGCCGTTGATGCAAGAGGCGCCCGCTGGAAAAATGTTGAACTCGACAGTCTCTACGCCGATTCCGGAATCGAGACGATTCGGCACATCGAGGGTGCGGGTATGAACTCCGCCGCTGTGTACCAGGCGCCAGGTGGAACGGAACTCGCGGACAACTGGCGGTCCGGCCAAGCACCGGTCGCGCACGTCCAATTCCCGGCGATCTTGACCGCCGGCAAGGGCGTCCTGACGTTCATCTTCGGCTACGACCCCCAGGCAAAAAGGTGGTATCCGTACTGGCTGATGCAGAACTTCGACCCCGGCCAGGGTTGTTCATTGAGAATCTGAAACCGGATGTCCCCCCGCCGCCTAACCCTCACCCTCGCGGCCTGCCTCCTTCTTGGCTTCCTCCTCAACTTCACCATCGCCGCCATCCTTGGCGCCCGTCCCGACCACAACTCCGCCCCTATGGGCTTCGGCTTCGTGAGCGAGACCTTTGTCCCATCCGTCAACTGGGCCGGAGACCGCGGCCGCGACCGCCTCGCCATCGCCTCAGACAAGGGCCTTACCGGCACCACCCCCGCCAAACTCAAAGCCCGCTTCCGCTCCATCTTCGGCCAGCCCAACGGCACGATGACCCCGCCCCAACTCGACATCTGGTCCTCACGCCTCTTCCCACCCTGGGGCAACTGGGCTTATCAGGTCACCGCCGAAGAGGGCTCGCGCCGCATGTACGCCACCGGCTTTCCCTTCCGCTCCTTCGCCGGCTACGACATAGCCGCCCAAGTGTCGTTCAGTGTCCCCAAACCCGCCGCGCCCTTCCACGACACCGGCTTCCTCTGGCGCGATGACAACAGCCCCATCCGCGCCGTGGTCTATATCCCCATGCCTTTGGGTGCCGTCCTGAACACGCTCCTCTACGCTTTCCCGTTCCTGGTCCTCGCGTTCCTCCCAACTTTCCGCCGCTCGCTTCGCCTCCGCCGCGGCCACTGCCCGCGCTGCAACTACGACCTTCGTGGCGACTTACCGGCAGGCTGCCCCGAATGCGGTTGGAACCGCGCGGCCCCCGCCAAAACTTGAAATTTCCCGCGAGATTGCTCCCCAGCGCAACACCTGCCCCCAAATCCGGCGATAACACAATCCGGTCGTAGCCCCCTCCTAGCGACTCGCTACACTGCCGCCATGTCGAGTCCCGTAAACGCTGCCGCGGCCCCGACCCCCACCAACCCCTTCCACATCTCTCGCGCCTATCAGGTGCCGGGCTCCACCCGCAGCGCCTTGGTCACCCCCGCCGAGCAGCTCAAGCAGACCGGAAAGACCGGCGGCACCAACTCCCTCACCAACACCGCCACCCGCCGCATCGTCGCGGGCATGGTACCGGGCAAGATCGATTTCTCCGGCCCCACACCCCAGCCCTCAGGCGCGGCCATCCCGATGTACCGCCACCCCGCCGACAAAAACGCCGCGGCCACGGCGGTCGATGCCGGCCGAATGATCGACGTCGAAGGCTGATTCAAAAGCAACAAAACAGCAAATGTACAAAGCAGCAAATTCCGAATTTGCTGCTTTGCTGCTTTGAGATTTTGCCGCTTTTCTAGTGCCCCGCGTTCTCGCGCTTCGCCGCCAGATCCGCCAGGTGCTTCTTGGCCTCACCCACCAGGTAGAACGACCCGGTCACGCAGATCAGGTCATCCCGCCCGACCGCCCGCCTCGCCAGATTCAGTGCATCCGGAAGCGTCTTGGCGGTCTGTGACATCTTCGAGCTCACCTCGGCGAACTTCCGCTGAAGCTCGCGCGGGTCCATCGCCCGGGCATTCCCCGCGGCCTTGGTAAAGATCACCTTGTCCGCGCCCATCGCGAGCTTGGCCAGCATTGCCTTCACATCTTTGTCGGCCGCGCACCCGAAGATCGCGACCATGGAGTCATACTTGACGTGCGCCCCGATCGACTTGACCAGGCACCCGATCGAGTCCGGCGTATGGGCCCCATCCACGATGATCCGCGGGCTGTTCCAGGCCATCTCCATCCGGCCGTTGCACGGCGTCTTGGCCAGGCCCTCAGCGACCTGACGCTCCGGCGTCTCAAACCCGCGATCACGCAGCTTGTCCAGGATTGCCAGCGCCAGCCCGCAGTTGAGCGCCTGGTGCTCACCCTTGAGCGGCACCGGCAAGTGTTCAAAGTTCGACCGCGGCGTGGTCAACACCACCCGACCGTGCGGCCCCAGTTCCGGCGAGGCCTCAAACCGGAACGAAAAGTCCAGTTCCTCGCCCAGAACTTCCAGCGGAGCGCCAACCGTGGCCGCGACCTCGCGGAAGACCTGCATCACGCCCGGCGTCTGCGGCACCGTCAGCGCCGTAACCCCCGGCTTAAAGATCCCCGCCTTCTCGCGTGCGATCTTCTCCAGCGTGTCACCCAGCAACTGCGTGTGCTCAAGTTGGATCGCCGTGATCGCCGTCACCTCAGGTTGAATCAGGTTGGTTGCGTCGAGCCTCCCACCCAGCCCAACCTCCACCACCGCGATATCCACCGCTTGCTCGGCGAAGTAGCAGAGGCCAATCGCCGTCACGATCTCAAAGAACGTCGGATCACCGTGCTGCTTCTTGATGTTCTGTCCCGCTACCGCCACCTTTTGGCACAGCTTGGCAAAGTGAGCGTACGAAATCGGCTCGTTGTTGATCCTGATCCGCTCGCGGACATCCACCAGATGGGGACTGGTGTAGACCCCCACCGCGTACCCGCACGAGGTCAGGCAAGAAGCGGTCATCTCGACCGTGCTCCCCTTGCCTTTGCTCCCCGCGATGTGCACGCACTTGACGTCCCGCTGCGGGTTGTCCAGGGCTTCCAGCAATGCCGCCATCCGGTCCAGCTTGAACGCGTCCGGCGAGACCCGCACCGGGCTGGTCCGCTCGACATTCACTCGCTCATTGAGATACCGCATCGCGGCCGTGAAAGTATCGATCTCCGCCGGCTTCACCGGCGCAATCGACTCAACCACGGCCACCGTCTCGACGGCCTGTCGAGTGGGACGCGTTTCGACCTTCGCCCGCACGCTCTTTCGAACCGCGGCGGGCCCTCCTTGGGATGGCTTAGCCATAGCGGGCCGATTGTAGCGTTCAGCTTCTGTCATCCAAGCACAATCTTCATAGTCTGTTCGCTGCCGGGCCGGGGCACGGCAGAAAACCCTTACAGAAGCCCTTGCGCCGTCAAGGCTTGCCGCACGGCCGCCACTGTCGCTGCGCTCGCATCGCACATCGGCAGCCTCAGAACGCCGGTATCCCGCCCCAGCAGCTTCAAAGCCGCCTTGATCGGTATCGGGTTGGTCTCCAGGAACATGGCGCGGCAGAAATCAAACACTTCCCTGTGAATCTTCTGCGCCTCATCCCACTTTCCACCCATAAATGAGTTGCACAGTGCCGCCATCCGCCCCGGCAGAATGTTGGACACCACCGACACCACGCCCACACCGCCGATCGAGGCAAACGGCAGCGTCAGCGAATCGTCACCCGAAAGCAGCGCCATCCCCGGGCACCGCATGCAGATCTCCGTCGCCGAATCCAGCGACCCCGTCGCTTCCTTGATCGCGACGATTGAACCCAGCTTGCTCAAACGCTCCACGGTCGCCGGCGTCAGGGCCACACCCGTGCGCCCCGGGATGTTGTAGAGAATGATCGGTAGCCGCGCGGCCTCAGCAATCGCCGCAAAGTGTCGGTACAACCCCTCCTGCGTCGGCTTGTTGTAATAAGGATTGACGCTCAGCGTCGCATCCACCCCCGCGCCCCGGGCTACTTCCTGCATGTGCAGGGCATGAGCGGTCGAGTTACTGCCCGTCCCCGCGATCACCAACAACTTGTGCTTGCGGGCGATCGCCAACGACTTCTTCACCAGTTCCTGGTATTCCGGCTCGGTCAGCGTCGGGGATTCCCCCGTCGTGCCCGACACCACGATGCCCTTGACGCCCCCGGTCCCCTTCTCACCCTTAGCCTGGAACTCAATCTGGGCCGCGAGGCGGTCGTAGTCGATGGCGGTGCCGTCATTGTTGAAGGGGGTGGTAATCGCGGTAAACGCGCCGGTGAAACGGGCATCTTTGATCAGCGGGGTGGCCATGCGTCACTGTACGCGGCGAGATTGAACACAGAGGAACACTGAGTAAAGACTCAGAGGAAAACCGGGGAACTCGCCCGGCCAAGCAGCGAAGCCCAGCTTTGAGCAATGCAATGCTGCCTATTCATGGCTCGGCTCCGAGTTCCTCTCGGCTCTGCCTCTGTCTTCCTCTGTGTTCGTTCCATGCTTCCACGTCTCAAACCCCTCCGGCGCCACCCCCGGCTTCACGTAGATGCACATCTGGATGTCATCCACGTACTTCCCCGGCCCCAGCTTGAAGAACTTTCTCGCACGCGACTCGGTCTTGAACCCCAGCCGCCGATACAGCTTCCGCGCCCCCTTGTTGGTCGCAAAGCAACCCAACGTCACCTTCTCAATCACCTCGTTGGCCGCGGCCCAATCCAGCATCACCTCAATCAATGCCGTGCCCACACCCCGCCCCCGCCACGCGGCAAGGTTCCCGATTCCGAACGACCCGTGATGCTCGATCCTCTTGCGATCCTCGCTCCGGAAGTTGATCGACCCCACCACGCCGGCCCCCGGCTCCCGCCCCGGCGATGCCACCAGCCACAAGTGCCCCGGCGCTGCCGTCGCCTTTTCCAACTTCTCCAGCGCCATCTCCCGCGTCCACTCATCCCCCGGCCCGCTCACCTGGTGGTCGCTGCTGTTGATCAGATCCGCACGCAGCGCCCGCGCGCCATCGACATCCTCCACGCCCGCGCTGCGAACCCACAGCCGCGTCCCATCCTTGAGCGTCACCTGCCTGGGCTCAATGACCGCCATCACCCGCTCCGCCTCGAGAACACCACAAAGTCCGTCGAATCCGGCGGCGTCCCACCCGCCATCTTCACGAGTATCGCGATCTGCCCCCGGTGATACGTCGAGTGGTTGTACACATGCGTCAGCATGTCCCGCCGGCGGCTCACAAACGGCTTGCCCTCGTTGCTCTTGTACTCAACTTCGCCGTCCAGATCCGCATCCATCAACTTGGCCAGAAACGCCGACCACAACCCATCCAGCCGCTTCGCATCCGCCGCGGCCTCATCCACCGTCCAATCCGGAAACATCACCCAAGGCCGCTTGGCAATCTGGCCGAACCGGAACAGCCACTCATGCCGCGCACTCTGAATATGACCGAAGATCCCCATCGCCCGCTTGAACTCCGCGGCCGCCCCAGCCTCCGCCGACCGCAGCGCATCTAACGTCTTCCCCGAAGCCCACTCCTCATACCGCTGCATCGCCTGAAAGTGCGCAACCCGACTCATCCTGCTTCCCCTTCGTGCCTGCGTGCCTCAGTGCCTTCGTGCCTGGTCCCTCACTCCTTCACACTATCACTCCGCCCCACCAGCAACACCTTCATTTCCCGCACCGCTTCCCGCAACCCCACAAACACCGCCCGAGACACGATCGAATGCCCGATGTGCAGCTCGCTGATCCCCGGCAACCGAGCCACTCGCATCACGTTGAAGTAGTTCAGCGCGTGCCCCGCGTTAAACCGCATCCCCGACGCCCCCACCTGCCCACCACTGGTCGCCAGCGACCCCAGCTCCGCGCTCAGCTCGGTCTTCCGCAAGTCTCCCCCGCACTCGGCGAACACCCGCGCATACGCCCCCGTGTGCAACTCACACACCCCAAACCCCGCCTTCTTTGCCGCCTCCACCTGCATCGAAACCGGATCAATGAACGCCGACACCGTCACTCCCCCACCCTTGAGCTTCTTGACCACTTCCTTCATCCGCGCCGCCTGCCCCTTCACGTCGAGTCCGCCCTCCGTCGTCACCTCCTGCCGACCCTCAGGCACCAGCGTCACCATGTGCACTTTGTGCTTCAGCGCAATCCCCACCATCTCATCCGTTGCCCCCATCTCCAAATTCAGCTTCGCCCGCACCGTCTGCGTCAGCAACTCAAGATCTCGATCCTGAATATGCCGGCGATCCTCGCGCAGGTGCACCGTGATGATGTCCGCCCCACCCAGCTCCGCCTCATGGGCCGCAAATACCGGGTCCGGCTCACTCCCGGCTTCCAGCCCCTTGGCCCCCCGATACCGAGCCTGCCGAAGCGTCGCCACATGATCGATATTCACACCAAGTTGGATCATGCCTAAGGCTAGGAAGGCACAAAGGCACGCAGGCACGAAGGCACGGAGTGAAGAAAAACCTATCCAATTCCTGACCCAATTCCGCACTACCCTTTGAACCCACCGTTTCCGTTGAACCCGCCTTCCTCTCCCGCTTCGTGCCTCCGTGCCTATGTGCCTCCCTGCCTTCCTATGACCATCCTCCTCACCTCCATCGGTTCCCACGGCGACATCCACCCATACGTAGGTGTCGGCCAAGCCCTACGCCGCCGCGGCCACGAAGTCGCGCTGCTCGCCAACCCCTACTTCAAGCGCGTCGCCGACGATGCCGGCCTTGAGTTCATCCCCGTCGGCGAATACCTCGACCTCAAAGACATCAACAAGCGCCCCGAACTCATGGGCTCCTTCACCGGCACCAAGCGCATCCTCCAGGACCTCATCATCCCCGAAGCCCCCAACTTCTTTCGCACACTCGAACAACTCTTCAAGTCCCGCCGCGTTGACGCGGTCTTCACGCACCAGATCTGCTTTGGCTCCGCCTGGGCTTGCCACAAACACGGCATCCCATGCGCCGTCGGCTCACTGGCTCCTATCGGCTGGCCCAACGTTGATGACCCCACCCACTTCACACCGCTCACAAAACGCGACCCCTCGCCGCGCGCAATGCGGTGGTGGTTGAAACTCGCCAAGTACGGCTCGATGCTCTCCTACGACCCCGCCCTCAACAAAGCCCGCAAAGAACTCGGCCTGCCCCAAGACCGCAACATGCTCCTCCCGGCCATCACCGGCGGCGACATCAACCTGGCCCTCTGGTCCCGCCACTTCCGCGCCCCCATTCCGTCCGACATCAAGCACGGCCACATCTGCGGCTTCGTCTGGTTCGACCGCCACAAAGAGCAAGAGCACCCCTCCGCCGAACTCGAGAGTTTCCTGAACACCGGCGACCCCCCCATCATCTTCACCCTCGGCACCACCGCCGTGCACGTCGCCGGCCCCTTCTATCAGGCCGCGGCCGATGCCTGCAAACTCCTAGGTCGCCGCGGCCTCCTCCTCACCGGTGAGCGCAAGTATGCGCCAGAATCTGTCCTGCGTGACACCGATGGTGGCTCGGCAGTCAGTTCCAACGGTGCCCGTTGCTGGCCGCAAGTCGCCGCCTTCACCTACGCTCCCTTCTCCTCCGTCCTCCCCCGCGGCTGCGCCACGGTCCACCACGGCGGCATCGGCACCACCGCCCAATCCATGCGAGCCGGCCGCCCCACCGTCATCGTCCCCTTCGCCCACGACCAGTTCGACAACGCCGCCAGAGCCCGGCGCCTGGGCGTCTCCGCCACGGTCCCACGCAACAAAATCTCTCCCACCAGCCTCGCCGCCGCCCTCCGCCAAGTCCTCGACACCCCCGACCCCACCCGCCGCGCGGCCGCCCTCGCCCAACAACTCAACTCCGAACGAGGCGACGAGGAAGCCGCGGACCGAATCGAGCAACTCATCAAGTCGCGATGACACCTCCTGCTCCCCCTCCCTGAGGGAGGGGGTTGGGGGAGGGAGATCGGCCGCTCCCAAATCTCCCCAACCGTTGCATCTCCTTCCGCAGGGATGGGGTTGCAGGGGAAGGGCTGCAAGCCCTTCCCCTGCGTCAGCGACATCCGGCATACCCGATTCCTCGCAACATCTCAACGCCGCCGATAGTCTCCCGGGTTCCTTCCCATCTCCCGCTCCGCGGCCGCGCGGATCGCACTCAGGTGACCATCCATCCGATCCCCAAACCGCTCGAGCTTCGCATCCGCGGCCGCATCCATGCCACCGGTCGTGTCGATGACCGCGCGTCGATTCTTCATTGACCCGAACGATTCGACCAGCCGTCCAGATTCCTTGAGCACCTTTAACGCCCCCGCGCAACCGAGCATCTCCAGCCCCGCGGCCGCGACACGCCAGTGCTCGCCGAGATTCGCAAAGTAGAGAGGCAGGCCATCCCTCAGGCAGTGATCGACCATCTCCAGGACTCGAAGCACCTTGGTCGCGCGCGGCCCAAAGGCCCCGGGCTTCCGCCAGAACACCGAAAGCACCGCGTCCGGATCGGGCACGCCCTTGCACCGCTTCAATGCCTCTCTGGCATCCCTCCGGAGGGCGTCATCGCTCTTGGGATCATCGAGAATCCGGCGACATTCCTGCTTGGTGCGGACCGGATCGCCCTCGCCCGCAAACCCCAGGAGCATCCCGAGCACTTGATCACGCCCGCCGTCTTTGAAATAGGACCGAGGCACCAGTTTGAACTCCCCCGTTCGAACCGCATCGAAGATCGGCCAAACCAACTCAGGGTCCAGGGGGCGATGCAGATGCGGCTCATCACGCTGCACCGATGAGTGATGGAGCATGATCGAGCGGATCGCCGGGTTCCTTTGATGGAGTGCCCGCGGACTCCGCAGGAGCGCAAGGGCTCTCCTCTCATCGACGTGCCTCAAGTGCTCGGGCAATTTGTACAGCACCTCATCTGCTTCAATCGTTCGCGGAACCTTGACCTCGCCGCAGACCATTTTCGTAAGGGCGTCAAAGCACCGCCGTGCTGTGCCCGCATCCACATGCCCGTGCAGGCACGCGCGGGCCAAACCCTCCGCAACAAATCCGCGCACTTTCCAACGCGCCGTCCCAAGCATCCGGAACATGCGAGGCATATCGGACTTGAGCCCCATCCACGCCAGGTGCTCCGCGGCCGCGCACCCGAACTCCGATTCTTTTGACCGGAGCCACCCCCTCAACCGCGCGGCAAACTCCGGCGAACGAAGGTGGACCAGGTCGCTCCAGGCTTGGAAGTGCGATGGCTGCAGGCCGCCATACATCGCGTGAAACGCCGGTACACGAGTCAGGGCCAGCAGCCTCGATTCGTAAACGCGCCCATCCTTCGTGCGGGCAATAGCTGGACGCTTCCGCGAGGCATAGACCTTGCTTTGCCCCCGTAGTTCCCCCGCAATGGCCCAGTAGAGCGCATACCGGTGATCCTCCAGCTTCAACTCCGCTACCAGCCGCGCAAACGCGGGCGGATCCTGCGGGAGCGGTTTCGGAGGAAATAGGTCGTTCTTGGTCACGCTATCGGTTGCATCAGGTCGGCGTCTTGCCATCCCTTCAGTCTACAAACCTCCCTCCTGAATAAACGTTCGTTCGGCTCGCCGGTCCATCCCCGAGCACCGACCCTCCACTTCGCCTAATCTGCCCTTCCCAAACCCCGCAAGAGACCCCCATGAACATCAAATCCAACATCCTCGAAGCCGTCGGCAACATCCCCCTGGTCAAACTCAACAAGGTCGTCCCCCCCAACTCCGCGACAGTGCTCGTCAAGTGCGAATACATGAACCCCACCGGCTCCATCAAGGACCGCATGGCCGTTCACATTCTCAACGAGTCCGAAAAGCGCGGCCTCTTCAAGCCCGGCGCCACCATCGTCGAGAACACCTCCGGCAACACCGGCCAGGGTGTCGCGATGTGGGCCGCGGTCCGCGGCTACCGCTGCGTCTTCACCATGCCCGACAAAATGAGCCTCGAAAAGGTCAACATGCTCAAGGCCTTCGGGGCCGAGGTCGTCATCACCCCCACCGATGTCCCCGGCGACTCCCCCCAGCACTACGTCGAGACCGCCAAGCGCATCGCCCGCGAGACCCCCGGCGCCTTCTACGTCAACCAGTACCACAACCCCCTCAACATCGACGCCCACGCGCTCTCTACCGGCCCGGAAATCTGGCGCGACTGCGGCGGCATCGTTGACGCCATCGTCTCAGGAGCCGGCACCGGCGGCACGATCTCCGGCATCGGCCGCTACTTCAAGAAAAACCACCCCCACGTCCGCATCGTCGGCGTCGACCCCATCGGCTCGGTTCACTACCACTACTTCTACACCAAGACCATGCCCACGCCGCACGTCTACAAAGTCGAAGGCATCGGCGAAGACATCCTCTGCGAAGCCATGGACTACTCCGTCGTTGACGAGTTCCACCAGACCAACGACAAAGAAGCGTTCTCAATGGCCCGCCGCCTGGTCCGCGAAGAAGGCCTCTTCTGCGGCGGCTCCTCCGGCTGCAACGTTCACATCGCCGTCAAGATCGCCCAGAAACTCGGCCCCGGCAAGACCGTTATCACCCTCCTCCCCGACTCCGCCACTCGCTACACCACCAAGTTCCTCAACGACACCTGGATGAAGGACTACGGCTTCCTCGGCGGCGACCACGACCTGGGCTTGGTCGAAGACATCCTCAAGAAATCGCCGCAGACCAACATCATCACCGCCACCGAAACCACGCCCATCTCCCAGATCGTCGAAACCTTCAAAACCCGTGGCATCTCCCAAGTCCCCATCCTCGACGCCAAGGGCAACCCCATCGGCATGGTCCACGAAGTCGACGTCCTCCGCGGCATGCAATCCGGCCTGGTCTCCCCCAACTCCCCCGCCAAAGCCGCCAGCCACCCCATCGGCGGCCTCATCTACCCCAAAGCCCGCATCGAAGAACTCTTCCGAATCTTCGAAACCGACCAGGTCGGCGTCGTCGTGGACAACGGCAAGATCGTGGGGATTGTGAGCAAGGTGGATGTGCTGGAGTTCATGACGAAGCGCTGAACTTCTTACCGCGCTGCGACCTCCCACGTTCAGCCCGTTTCTACCGCGGCGCCACCAGCGATTCGACGAACTTGACCGCCGTAAGCCCCGACTGCTTGTAGGAAGTCGCCAGGGCGCCGGCGAGCGATCGCTGCGTCTCGTTGCCCACATCAAGAACCACCCACTTCGCGCCGATCTTGTCTACGATCAGCCACGCACGCACCCCTCCGCGTTTCTCCGGGAGGTGCGCTTTGAACTCAATCAGCAGCGCGCCCAGGTCACCCTGCTCGCTGGTCACCAGAAAGTCGGTGAACGTCGCTTTCCGGTACACCTGCCACACCGTCGGCTGCTCAAGCAGGCTCTCCAGATGACTCGTGAGCAGTTGCCGCATCCGCGCCCGCACCGGACTCGGAAGCTGGTCGAACTCCTCGCCAAAGATCCGCTTGAGGAACCCATCCATGGACCAGAACCGATCGATCGCCGCCCGGGCGCTCCCGCGATTCAGCATCTCCAAGTACGTCTGGATTGCCTTGGTCGCCGGATGCTTGGCCGCGTCCGTACTGGGGTTAGGAAACGCCACCGCCGACGGGTCTTTCCCATACTCGATGATGCACGACACCCGATCGGTGTCCGCGTTCACATCGTCCCATCCGAACGCAAATAGCTGGAGCCTCTTGTTTCCGCCGCGCTCCGGAGCATTCCCCGGCGCCCAGAAGGCATCGGAAAATGGTTCGCCACTCACCCATTGCCAGCCCTCCTCAGGGCCTTTCGCATTCGCATCCTTGTAACCACCGATCCAGGGCCCGTTCGCATCGCTCCACGCACCCTCGATCGCGCGAGCCATGCCAAGCACGAACCGGTTCTCGTCCAGCGTCGTCAGCGTCGCCAGATACCCGCCCGATCGCCGCGCGGCCCGGTCCGCCTCATCCCACGTCATTCCTCCCGGCTGCAGATAGACGCGGTAATAGTGGTTGTTGCCGCCATCCGCGCGTTTCCACTGGGCAAGCATCGGCGGCGTGTAACCCACCGGTTTTCCCTTGGGACCGTATTCGACGATGCATGAACTCAGCTTGTCCGACCGGCGCAGGTCATCCCAGCCCGTGGCCCACAACTGAACCGCGGTCTCACCACGACCATCCGGCGGATTGCCCGGCGCCCAGAACGTATCCGTGAAGGGCTCATCCGTAACCCAGTGCCAGCCCTCATCCGGAATCGCCCCATCCTCATCCCTGTAAGCGCCGATCCACGGCCCCAGAGCCGCGCTCCCCGGTCCCTTCCATGCCCGGCTAATCGACTTCGCCAACTCGCTCACGAACTTGTTCTCTTCGCGCGTCGTCAGCGTCGCCAGGTGCCCGCCCAGTTGCCGCGCGGCCCGGTCCGCCTCAATCCACGTCATCCCGCGCGGCCGAACGCACACCTCGTAGAAGTGGTCATTGCCCCCGTCCGCGGCCTTCCATTGCGAGATCAACGGCGGCGTGTAACCGGCGGGCCTGCCCCCCGGGCCATACTCGATCACGCACGCCCGCATGTCCCGCAGATCCTCCTTGGAGTCGCCCCAACCCGTCGGATAGAGACGAAGCCGAAGATCATCGTTGCGTTGCGGCGCGTATCCCGTCGCCCAGAACACTTCGGCGAAAGGCTCATCGGTCACCCACCGCCACCCATCCAGCTGCCCTCGCGACCCCCGGTCCTTGATCGCCCCGATCCAGGGTCCAAGCGCGTTGCCCCCTTGAACAGGAGCCCACGCGTCCTTCACCCCGCGAGCCAAGTCCAGCACAAACTCGTTTTCGGCTTTCGTAGTAAGCGTGGCCAGGCGGCCGCCCCGCGTCAGCGCCAGCATCTCGGCCTCGCCCCAGGTCAGGTCCCGTCGCTGCACGTGGATCTCGTACCAGTGGTCGTTGCCGCCTTGGGCGGTGGGCCACTGTTTGATCGTGGAGGTCTGAGCGGCCTCCTGCGCCACCGCAGGTACGCCGCTCATCAATAGGGCCACAATCGCTTTGGACCTCTGGCTCCACATCCGGCTCTCCAGTGGACAGGTCCAGTATACCGGCCGTTCAGCCTCCACCCGCGACCAGACCCCAGCCAGACTTACTTCCCAATCTCTTCCCTGCACTTGGCCAGCGTGTCCCGCAACAACTTCAACTGCGGGTCCTCCGCATCAAACAACTTCTCCCCCATCGCCACCGCTTCTTCCAGTTCTTTGAGCGCCGCCGCCGGTCCCTCGGACTTCATCCGCGCACTCCCCGACCGCCACAGCGCCCCCGCCAGTGAATCCGACCCGTTCGGCCACACCTTCCTCATCATCGCGATCGCCGCGTCAAAATCGACCCGCGCCTCCGCCGTCTTCCCCTGGACCTGCCGCACCCGCGCCAGGTTCGCCCGGTTCATCGCCGTCTCCTCGTAATCGCCCGGATGCAACCGCGCGTACATCTCGTACGCCTGCTGAAACAACGGCTCGGCCTCCGCATACTTCCGCATATCCCGCCGCCCCTCACCTAGCGCGTTGAGGCTCCAGGCCACATCCTCGTGATCGCCCGGGTACATCCGTTGCCGCATCGCCAAGGCCTGCTCGTACATCGGCTCTGCTTCCGCCAGACGCTTCAGCCGATGGCGCACATCCCCGACGTTGTTCAGGCAGGTCGCCACACTCGGATGATCCCCCTTGAAAATCCTCTGGTGCATCTCAAGCGCCTGCACGTAGTACGGCTCCGCTTCTTCCAGCCGCCCCAACTCCTTCAGCACATACGCCACATTGTTCAGCCCCATCGCCAGGTCCTGATGGTCCCCCTTAAACAACCGCCGCCGCATCTCCAGCGCCTGCATGAACAGCGGCTCCGCCTCCGCCGCCCGCCCCAGGCCCAGCCGGATCGCCGCCAGATTGCTCAGGTCTCCCGCGATGTTGGGATGGTCCCCCTTGAAGATCCGCTTCCGCATCTCCAGGGCCTGCTGGAACATCGGCTCGGCCTCCGCGTAGCGCCCCAGCGCCTGGCGAATAAACGCCAGGTTGTTCAGCGCCGTGGCCACATCAGCGTGATCCCCCTTGAACAGCCGCTGATGCATCTCCAGCGACTTGATCGCCAGCTTCTCAGCCTCCTCCAGCTTCCCATTCCTTTGGTTGAACGCCGCCAGGTTGCTCAGGCTGATCGCCAGCGACGGGCTATCCCTCTCGGCGGACATCCGCTGTTCCATCTCCAGCGCCTGCATGTACAGCGGCTCGGCCTCCGCAAACCTCCCCTGCGCACTCCTCAGCATCCCCAGGTTGTTCATGCTGATCGCAACATCCCGATGATCCCCCGCGTGCAGCTTCCGCCTCGCCTCCAGTGCTTCGACAAACAGCGGCTCGGCATCCTCCGGACGGCCGTTATTCAGCATCACCACGCCGATGGTGTCCTTAAGCGCCGCCTCAATCTCCAGATCGTCCTTGAATCTCCCTTCCGAAATGTCCTTGATCGCCGACTGCATCGCCGCCAGCACCGTCGTGTCCTGCGCACCCCCGGCGTTGTTTGGATCGCTGCTCCGCAGCGCCTCGGTCACAAACGCGCTGATCGTCTCCGCACGTTTCCGCGCACGTGTCGCCGCCTCAGCCTCGGCCACGGCCGCGACCTTCGCCTCTCCCTCCGCCTTTGCCGCGACCCGCGCCTTGTCCGCCTCACCGTCCGCGCGGCCCTTCTCCCGCATCGCCCACACCATCCCCCCCGTCGTCCCGATCACCCCCAACACCAGCACCGCGAGCACCACGCCTCCCGCTATCACCCGCCCCCTGTTCCGCCGCACAAACTTCCGCACTTTGTACGACGCGCTGGGCGCCCCCGCCAATACCGGCTCATCCTTCAAGTGCCGCACGATGTCCGCCATCAACCCGCTGGCCGTCTCATACCGCCGCGTGCGATCCTTCTCCAGACACTTCATCACGATCCAGTCCAGATCGCCCCGCAGGCTCGACGCCAGCGACTTCACATCCACCCCCCGCTGCACCGCCGTCCGCGTCCCGGTATCCCCCAGCGATGACAGCCGCGTCGATGGCTTGTGCGGCTCCACCTCACGGATGATCCGCATCATCTCCGCAAAGCCCTTGCTCATCAGCTCCGATGTCGGGAACGGCGTCGTCCCCGTCAACAGCTCATACAGCAGCACTCCCAGCGAGTAAATATCACTGCGCGTGTCGATATCCAGCCCCGACATCTCCGCCTGCTCCGGACTCATATACGCCGGCGTCCCGATGAGCTGCCGGTGCTCGGTAAACAGCGTCCGCTGCGTCAACTCCGTATTCGTCGCCTTGGCGATCCCAAAGTCGATCACCTTGGGCACCGGCACCCCGTCGTGCATCGTCACCAGCACGTTGCTGGGTTTGATGTCCCGATGGATGATCCCCTTCTGGTGCGCGTGCTGAATCGCCTGACACACCTTGTTAAACAGGTCCAGCCGCGCCTTGGTGTCCAACTTGTCCGTATCGCAATACTCCAGGATCGGCACACCCTTGATGTACTCCATCACGAAGTACGGCCGCCCCGTCTCCGTGCTCCCGGCATCAAACACCTTGGCGATGTTCGGATGATCCATCATCGCCAGCGCCTGCCGCTCGGCCTCAAACCGCGCGATCACCTGCCGCGTATCCATTCCCAGCTTGATGATCTTCAGCGCCACCCGCCGCTTCACCGGCTCGCGCTGCTCCGCCATCCACACCGTGCCAAACCCACCCTCCCCGATCGCCTGCAGCAACTTGTACCGGCCCAGTTGCTCTCCCGCCTGCTCCCGCGGCGCATCCACGAGCGTCTCCGATCCCGACGTCAACGCCCCGACAGCCGTCGGCGCCCCGATCGACCCCAGCAGATGGTCCTCCACCTGCTTCGCCAGCCCCTCATCCCCCGAACACGCCCGATCCAGGTACGCCTTCCGCTCCTCAACCGGCAGCCTCGCCGCGGCCTCGATGACTTCCCTCAGCTTGCTGTCGGTCATGGACTGGCTCCAAAGGGCGGGGGGCGCGAATGGGGGGGCACCAAAACAGACGGCGCACCCGATTCCGAGCGCGCCTCTTCATCAGCGGTGCTCAGTTTTTTCCACCCAGGGCCAGTCTACCCAGTCCAAGCCGGGCTCTGGAGGTTACCCCCACTCCCCCTCACGGTCCCTTCTTCTCCTTGCACTTGGCCATCTGATCCCCAAAGGTCTTGATCCACTTCGCCTGATCCGGCTTGGACGCATCCAGCACCTTGAGCGCCAGATCCGCCGTGGTTTGGGCCCGGTCCTCAGCACCCTGTTGACAATAAATGTCCACCATGGTGCTCAGCGTACGAAGCCGCGCGACCGCTGTCGGGGCCCCCACCTCATCAAGGATCGCCAGCGCCGCCAGCGACTCCCGCAGCGCCCCATCCAGATCTCCAAGCCCTTTGAGGCACGCCGCACGATTCCGGATCACCTGTACATAGTCGGGGCTCTTCTCCCCCACGTTCCTCTTGAATATCGGCAGCGCCTCATCCGCGAGCTGCAGCCCGAGCTTGAAGTCCTTCCTACTGATCGCGATGCTCCCCATGTTGAGCCGCGTCTTGGCTGCCGTGAAGCTATCAGCCCCGAACTTCGCCTCGCGGATCTTGAGCACTTCCGCGAGCATGCTCTGAGCCTTGTCCAGATCCTTCTTCTGAAAGTACACGTTGGCCAAGTTCTCCAGCAGCGACGCCGTTCGGTGGCTGTCTCCATCCGCCTTCCGAGTAATCGCCAGCGACTCCTCATAGTGCCCGATGGCCGCATCAAGCTCGCCGCGGTTCATCTTCGCGACCGCCAGGTTGTTCAACGCCAGCGCCAAAGACACCGGCGTATCCCCCTGCCGCCTGAGCGCCACCTCCTCCTCGATCAGCGCCTGCGCTCCCGCCTGGTCGTTCTTCCCCTCCTGGAGCAGCGTCGCCCGCTGACTGATGAGATACGCCCGACTGGAAGTCGACACGGCCCCAGACGCCTTGACCGCCTGATCCCCAAGGTCCAGCGCCTTCTCCGCCTCCGCAAAGTGCCCCAGCCTGATTTCCGCCCGCGCCACATCCGCATACCCGATGATCGCATGGCCGACGTGCTCCGGGCCGCACTTGAGCACGATCACCTGCGCCTGGTCAAAGGCATCCCGAGCGCCCCGCC
>Ga0154020_10000892_pt1 | contig 36793 bp, 30 predicted proteins | sample Klosneuvirus_201_FD_109709 | JGI IMG/M metagenome (GOLD analysis project Ga0154020, IMG submission 109709) | Active sludge microbial communities from wastewater, Klosterneuburg, Austria - Klosneuvirus_20160825_MG | ecosystem: Engineered > WWTP > Aerobic digester > Activated sludge | place...
ACCATTCTGATCCCGACCGACTTCAGTGATAACGCAATGAACGCGGCGATCTATGCATTGCGGCTCTTTGGTCCGGATGACTACGAATACGTTGTGCTCAACAGTTTTGATCGACCGGTATCGGGCGATAGTTCCATGGTGGATATCACTGAACGCCTCGCCGAATATTCAAGGGAAGCGATGGAGCCTTTCCTCGCAACGCTGAAGGCATCAATTGCAAATGACGCGTACAGCATCACGACCATTAGCAAACAAGGCCAATTGCCTCGATTGATAGAGAATTATCGCCACAGAGCGAGCACCCCGGAACTTGTGGTGATGGGTACCCAAGGTGCTTCAGGCCTCAAGGAAGTACTGATGGGCAGCAACACTGCAGATGTCATAAAGACTTCCGGTTTGCCCGTGCTCACTGTTCCGGAGAATGGGAAGTACAACGGCATCAAGCGGATCTTGTTGGCAGATGATGGAGAGGACATGGACGAGAAGACCTTGGGCGTCCTGATCAACATCATGCACCGCACGAACGCTCAGTTGACCGTGACCCGTGTAGTTAACGATACGGTCTCTGCGGATCCCATCGGTGTTTCCGGTTCCTCTTTCCAGATCGCCATGAAGGACATTCCCTTTGCTTCGGTCCATTTGAGCAATACGAACGTGGAAAAGGCCCTGAACGATGAGGTCGAGCGAAGCAAAGCGGATCTGGTCGTGGTAGCACATCGTAAACGTGGCATCTTCGAGCGGATCTTCCATCGCAGCACTTCCGCAAGATTGGCCATGCACACCCATGTTCCCTTGTTGGTGTTGCAGTACGTATCGAAGTAGGCCCGACGTAGCGTGGGGATGAACAGCGCAAGCCGTGTTCAGATCTCTGCATGGGCACGGCATCATTCACGTTGCCTTCCATAGTTGGGAGCGCACACGCGGCGGGATCTGGGCCGTTCAGCAGAAGGAATTAAAAGAATAGCAAGGTCTTTCTGCGGACGAATGTCTAACGGTTCCGTTCGGTGAACGGTGTTGAGAACGACAACGAGAAGCACTTCGACAAGCAGTACCACACGGCCATCAAGGAGCGGCAGGAACCGAACGGAAGGCAACTGCTCCCCGCTCGCTCGCTCGCCCGCGCCACTTGACCAATTCGTACCACAGCACGCTGAGCAGGCCGACCGTGCTTGCCAAGGCCAGCAGTGAAAGGCTCGGGGATGCTAGATGGAAGAAATCGCGAAGCAGTGGCACATAGAGCATCAGCAGCAACAGGAGCACCGTACTGCTGATGATGCCGCGTAGCAGTGTGTTCCGATAGCTCAGTGTGGTGATGATGGAATGCTGGAAGGAACGGTTCACCAAGGTGAGCGCGATGTTCGCCGTGACCAGCGCGGTGAAGACCAAGGTGCGCGTCATGTCCTCGCCGAGGTCCTGCTGCACGCCGTATTGGTAACAGAAGAGTGTGCCTAAGGTGATCACGATCCCTTGGGCAAGACTTGTCCGCAATTCTGACCAAGAGAGGAAGGTGTCGTCCATGCGACGTGGTGGGCGTTGCATGCTGCCGCCCTCCAGTGGCTCGTTCTCGTAGGCGATGCTGCATGTGGGGCCCATCAGTAGTTCCAAGAAGATCACGTGAACAGGAGTGAAGATGTTGAGGTAGGGCCAGTCGAAGAGCAGGGGCAAGGCCACCGTGAGAATGATCGGGATGTGTATGCTGATGATGTACTGCACGGCCTTCTTGAGGTTGCTGTAGATCTTTCGGCCCATGGCCACAGCGTCCACCATGCTGCCGAGGTCGTCGTCCAAAAGGATCAGGTCCGCTGCTTCCTTGGCCAGTTCGCTGCCGCGTTTTCCCATGGCGATACCGATGTGCGCCGCTTTCAACGCTGGTCCATCGTTCACGCCATCACCGGTCATGGCCACGATATGCCCTTGTGCTCGCAATGCGTTCACTACGCGCAATTTTGCATCAGGGAACATGCGGGTGAAGAGATTGATTGACCTCACCGCTTGGTCCAGCTCGGTATCGCTCAGGCGCATCACCTCCTCACCTTCCAAAGGGGTGCCCACGATAGTGAAACCCACCTGTTCAGCGATGGCCGAAGTGGTGGCCCTGTTGTCGCCGGTGATGATGTTGACGCGGATGCCGGCCTGCTTGAAGGACTCGAACACTTCCTTGATGTTGGCCTTCGGAGGATCGTTGAAGGCGATAAGTCCCAGGTAAGTGAACGAGAAGTCCTGCTGCTCCTTCGGATAGGGCTTATCGTTCGGTACGGCTTCAGCAACGGCGAGCACTCGGAAGCCTTGGGAGGCCAGCGTATCCACCTGTGAAAGGATATTTCTGCTCTCCTCGGTGGTCAGCCCACTACAGGCGATGATAGCTTCCGGTGCACCCTTTGCGGCAATGATCCGCTGGCCATGCTCGTCGGCGAAGATGTGCGTCATCATCGGCGGCTTGCCACTGAGCGGATATTCATGCACCATCCGAAAGTTCGGACGCTGGTCGTTGCCAGCTACTTCGCCATACACACCGTGCAAGGCGGTCTCCATGGGGTCGAAGGGTACAGGTTCGCTGGCCCACATTGCGGTGGTGACCAGGTGCTTCGCTGCGTCGCTGGTCCATGACCCCGGCAGCAGGGGAGATGCTAGTTCGCGCAGCTGTACTGCGGCCAACTGCATCCGGTTCTCGGTGATGGTCCCGGTCTTGTCAGTGCAGATCACCGTAGCGGAACCGAGCGTTTCCACGGTCTTTGCTTGCTTCACCAGGATGCCCAGCTTCATCATGCGCCAAGCGCCCAATGCCATGAAGGTGGTGAAGGCCACGGGGATCTCCTCAGGCAATATGCTCATGGCGAGCGTAAGCCCTTTGAGCAGACTGTCCAGCACCTCTCCGGAATCCCGATAGTTCAGCCCCCAGACCAGAAGAAATACCAAGGCCCCGAGAACGGCCATGTTGCGCACGAACTTGGAGATCTGGCCCTCCAGAGGCGAGGTGCTGGCACTGATGGACTTCAGTGAGGTGCCGATCTTTCCCAGTGCGGTCGCGGTGCCCACCTGCATCACACGTACCACCGCGAGCCCGCCCACGGCCTGCGTGCCACGGAACACTTCGCTCTCGCTGCCGCCCTCGGTGTTCTTGTGTACGGTGAACGCTTCGCCGGTCAGGATCGATTCGTTCACCGCGAAGTCGTTGGCATGGACAACCTGTCCATCGGCCGGCACCAGCTCGCCTTCGTTGATCACAACATGATCACCCAACACGATGTCCTCGGTGGGTACCTCCACGATCGCGTTGTTCCGGATCACCCGGGCCTGCGAAGTGCTGTAATGTGCTAGCGCTTCCAAAGCTTTCCGGCTCCGTTGGTCCTGGTAGAGCGATATCGTGCTGACAAGTACGATGGCGCCGAGCATGAACCAAGCTTCACCCAATTCGCCAAGTGCGAAATAAACCGCGCAGGCGACAGCGAGCAGCAGGAACATGGGCTCGGTAACGGCGGTACGCAGCGCCTGCCAGAAGCCACTACGTTCGGTGGTTCCCAAGGCATTGGTTCCGCCCTTGGCACGTGCAACTTCTACCGCCGCATCATCCAGACCGCTAAAAGGGAAGGGGTTCTCTGCCATGCGCCGGTGAAAGGTAGCCAGTACGTGAGATGCAGTAACCACTCTCAAAAGAGATCAGGCGGCAGCTCTCGTCCCACCATTTCAAAACGAAGAAACCCACCAAGAGGTGGGTTTCGTTGCGGACCGGACGGGACTCGAACCCGCGACCTCCGCCGTGACAGGGCGGCATTCTAACCAGCTGAACTACCGGTCCGTTTTGCTCTCCTTTTCAGGGAAGCGGCTGCAAATGTAGGACTAGGGAACGAAAGTCCAAGTGCTTTTTCCGCACTTTGTGCATTGGCATAGCTATTCCGCTGGAACCCACGGTCAATGGACCACCGGAAGTGAACGGATCCGACCATTAGGAGATCGAAGTACAGCGATACTGTACCCCGCAACGGGAATGGCCTGAAGTTGACCTGAAACCATGCGCGGTGCGCCAAGTAGGCTGCCATTCACCCCATACCAGCTCAAGGTGAAGCCGAGGGCGGCCTTATCGATCCAGAGGTATTCCCCCATAACACGCATGCCCGAAAGCTCGGCTCGCGATCCGTGGACCCCGGTGTTCCCAACATATTCGTAGCAACCGATGTCGAAACCGTTACCGAATGGGCGAGGGCTGCCATCGAGGTCGTCCAATACCACGTTGCTGACCGTGTTCGTACCTGCGTCAACTTGTTGTGAAAGGCTATTCAAAGGATGAAAGTCGGAGCCGGGTGTTGTGAACAAGGTTGACTGTGCCGCGACGATCTGCGAGTTCGCATCGTATCCCAAGGCTTGCCACGCTGCAAGGTCCAATATGGTCGCATCCCCATCGGGTGAAAGACGCCCAACCACCAAGTTGTGGTCGCTTTGGAAGCCGATCAACGCACTTGCTGCGATCACGATGCTTCCACGGAAGGCGTGTTGGTTGATCAGGATGTTGTTCAGGATCATGTTCCCTGTGCAATCCTCCGTGATGTTCACGCACCAACGCGCATCGCTTGCATTGACGATGGTGTTGTTGTAGATCTTGTTGTTCGTGCTCGGGGCGCCCGCATCGATCTGGTACAAACTGATGCCACTCGCATGGTTGTCATAAAGCAGGTTGTTGAAGATCACCGAATTCACCACGCCATCGCAATTGATGCCGCTCCCGCCTGCAATTCCGTTCCCGTGGATCACGTTGCCATACACCTGAGCATTGGAGATCACCCCGTCGCCGCCAATGCTTACATCACCGTTCATGTGGATCCCGTTCGCGTTGTTGTCGAAGCATTCGTTGTAGCGGATCACGGGGTCGTCCGCGCTGTTGCTGAAGTAGATCCCGTGCTCATCGATGCTGCCGGAGCAACGGTTGTGCTCGATCAGGATGTGTTCAGCAAAGCCGGTTAATATCCCCCATTTGCCATTGTTCGCGCAGGTGTTATTACGGATCGTGATGTGGTCCGAAAGTGCGGATCGGATCCCTGCACGGGGCATGTCGTTCACGGTGAATCCATCGATCACCACCCACGATACGTTCTCTACGTTGATCCCGTCCTGGTTCGTGAAGGTGTTCGGCGAAGTGATCTGCACTGTTCCAATGGCGAGAAAGACGATCAGGTTGCTCGCCGTACCACTTTGCGACATGGCGTCGAACCCCGCATAAGATCCGGGATGTACGAGTACGGTATCGCCGGGCTGGGCCACATCCGATCCCCGTTGGATGGTCGCAAAGGCAAGACCAAAGCTTAGCCCGCTGTTAGCGTCGTTCCCGTTGCTCGCAACATGGAAGGTGGTTGCTGAAAGCGGACCCAGTATTAGGAGCGTGGTTGTTAGAAATAGGCTGCGCATGATCGAAATCTACCAAGTTCGGGAAGGGCCGTCCAGCGCTTTTCGACCAGCCATTGAAGGCGGCAGATGGAACCACGAACCTTGTACATGTAATAGGTCCACCTCCTGATGGGTCGTTCTGTTCTCGCTTTCGGAGTGATCGCGCTTTGGAACCAGCGGGCCTTAGCACGCATTCAACTCTAGTGGCTTGCAGAGTCTCGGGAAGGAAAGTGCTCTTCAATGAGGGTCTAGTACAATCGCGCCCGCTTCGTTAAGAACTCCAACAGCAGCGGCTCGAAGCCCTTGTTGATGTCGGCTTCGACCAGATCGATCCTGTACTGGCCGCATTTCAGCTTCAACCGGTGCCAACGTTCGGCCATGGCGGTCTTGTAGGCATCGCGGATCTCGCTCGGGTGTGCCTTAACCTGCTCGTTGGTCTCCACGTCCACGAAGGTGTATGGACGGTCCACTAGGTCCAATTCCAATTCGTGCTTCCGGTCCACCACGTGGAAGAGGATGATGTCGTTCTTATTGAAACGAAGGTGTTGCAAGGCATCAAACACTTCCTCTTCGCGGTCCTGCCCATCCAACATATCGCTGAGGATCACCACCAAACTGCGGCGGTGCGCACGGCGCGCAATGTCATTCAAGGCCTCTACCACCGATGTGGTTTGACCACGAGCAGGAGCTTCCGTAGCGAGCAGGTCTTCCAAATGCTGCATCAAATGCCGCAAATGCACCGCGTTGCTACGGGCCTGTTCCGCAATATTCACCTGCTGACTGAAGGTGGTCAACCCAACGGCATCGCGCTGTTTGCGTAGCAATTGGATGAACGCCGCTGCTGCATGCACAGCGAATTCCATTTTGTTGAATTCAGGGATCCCGCCCTTGAGCGAACTCGAAGAGCCGGTCTTCTCTGGGAAATACATGCTGCTGCTGGTATCCACCACCAACTGGCACCGCAAATTGGTCTCTTCCTCGTAGCGCTTGGTGAAGAGCTTATCCGTGCGGGCATAGAGCTTCCAATCGATATGCCGCGTGCTCTCGCCTTGGTTGTACGCCCTGTGCTCCGCGAACTCCACGCTGAACCCATGGAACGGGCTCTTGTGCAAACCCGCAAGGAAACCTTCCACGACCTGGCGTGCTTTGAACTCGAGGGCGCTCAATGCTTGAATATGCTTCTGCTCAATGGGCATGGGGCAAAGGTATCTGGTAGGGAGGAGGAGATTGCTTAGAGTGAGGTTTGCTTAGTTGTGCAAATGACCAGTATGAAAGCACGGAACAATGACATGGTGAGAGGCAGTTGATTCCCCTACTATCTGATACTCTTGAAGAATTCCGAGCCGACGAACTCATTTACGCATTGTTCTAATGTCTTGTCACGAACTGTCTCCAATTTCTGGAGAGACTGTGTCATTTTATTCTTGCTGTTCCCAAGTTCTAGATCCCCTCCATATGGACACATTTGAAAAGTGGATGTTTCGAACACAATGACCTTCGATCCATTATTGACTATTGTCCAATCCACCGTAGTTAGTACGGCAAGATCATTCTTACGATTTGGTACACTTTGCTTCACCTTTGTGTGTGGCTCGAATATGCGCACAGTAGCTATTATGGAGTAGGTTGACCTTGTGGGTTTGAGTTCGTCCGATTTGCCGTCCACGAAGCGATCGGAAAGGGACCTCCATATCAAGAAAACTAAGGAATCGGGTCCTGATATTGTCGTTCCCTGACATTCGTTCGTTCGTGCTCCAAAATGGCGACGCGCCGACTAGGTCGATCTCCATATCCCCAGTGTCAAACGATTGGGTCGATCGAACTGATTCGACTGTATCTACGGGTGTCATTGATACAATAAAGGTCTTCTTAATCTTTAGGTCTTTAAACGGAATAGAAACTGCTTGATACCCTTCCGCCACTATGTAAATACCTTCTCCTGCGGTTAGAAATATCTCATCACTGAAAGGGGTCTTTCCTAAGAAATTACCTGTTGTATAAACGAAACCGTCCACCCCGGTTTGTTCAATTGAAATTGAATAGGTCGACTGAGCTGATACTGATGGGCCAAGCCCAATGGCAAATGCGAACAGTATGGCAACATCTTGGAATCCTATCATTTGTAAATGTTCAGTATTCGGCTTCTTGTCTTCAAGAATTGTGGTGTTCGCGTTCTCAAAATTTGCAAGCCAAACTTTATCGATCAGCTCAATCTGAAGCCCCCGGCAGGCCAAACAACTCCTATTCATCCCAAAAGTAGTCCGAGTAGATAGATCTGTAGCTGTTCGCTTGATTGGGACAAGGTGGATAGAGGTGAGGGACGACCCACCCCAAACAAAGAACGGACCCTGCCAAAGCAAGGTCCGTTCCATTCAGAATATCTGGTGAAGGCTTACGCCAACTGCCCGTCCAGCTTGCCGGCTAGTTGCGCCTTGGGCACTGCGCCCACGCTGCGGTCAACCACTTCGCCGTTCTTCAGGAACAGGATCGTTGGGATGCTGCGGATGCCATATTTCATCGCGGTCTGTGGGTTGGTGTCCACGTTGACCTTGCCTATAACGGCTTTGCCTTCGTATTCCTTGGCCAGCTCCTCTACTACGGGACCTACCATGCGGCAGGGGCCACACCATTCCGCCCAAAAGTCCACCAGTACGGGCTTATCGCTCTTAAGGGCGAGTTCTTCAAAGTTGCTGTCTGTGAATTCAAGTGCCATGTTGTGTTGTTGGAGTGATATCAACTCCTGTTTAGTTTCTGTTCAGTGTTCAAAGGTGCAGCAAAACTGGTTTCCAATGTACTGCGCCTTACCTGGTTTTCATTGGCCTAATGTCGGCAAAGTTACGCCCTCCTGACAAGATCCTTGCCATGGAAAGTATTCAGCCAATTCGTCAGTTCATTCCCCACTCAATTTCCGCGATCCCGTCCAAGCCCCGTACAAGCTCCTCGGTAACGGTCACATTCAAGGTCTTGCTCGGCGCCTCAATGGCAATGTTCTCGTGCTTGCTCATCAGCTGAAGGTTCACCGTGCATTTTCCGGGAGAAGCCTTCAATAATCCGCCCAACTCTCGTGCAACTCCTTCGGTCATGCGACCTGCTTCGATCTTCAGGTTGATCTTGGTGATGTACTTGTCACGGGCATCGCTCAGGAGTTCAACGTTCGTGAGCTTGAATTCCATTTGCCCTTCATCTCGACCCCAAGTGCGCATGCTCGCCCTTCCTTTCATGAGCAACAGCGTGCCTTGCGTGAGGTACAGCTTGAATTTGAGGTAGTCCTCACTGAACAGCATGAACTCGTGCGTGCCGAAGTGGTCTTCCACCGCGAGTATGCCGAATTGCTTGCCGCTCTTCGCCGTGCGGTGCTCAGCCTTGGTAACAATGCCGCTGAAGGTGATATCCCTCCCGGCCAGCTTGTCCAATTCCTTTAGGTCGGGAAGGGTAGCTGTGCAGAGGTGTTTGATCTCCAAACGATGATCATCCAACGGGTGCCCGCTCAGGTAGAAGCCGATCACTTCCTTTTCGTAGTGCAACTGCTCCAATGCGCTCCACGCTTCAATCTGCGGCAGGGTCGGTTCTGGGATCGAGGCGGAATCGTCGCCGACGGCATCGAACATGCTCACCTGTGCACTGTCGGCACCGTCCTGGTGCTGCTGTCCATAGCGGATCAGGCTTTCCAAGTACGTCGGTTTTCCTTCACCCGTTGTATGAAAGAAGTGGGCGCGTTGGATCCCCAAATTGTCAAACGCACCCGCATAGGCGAGACTTTCGATCGCTTTCTTGTTGGCACTGCGCAGGTTTACGCGACGCAGTAGGTCGAAGACATTCGTGTAGGGGCCGTGCTCTCCATTGCGACCGGTCACGATCGCTTCAACGGCCGCTTCACCAACACCCTTCACGGCGCCTAGCCCGAAACGGATCTGCCCATTTTTGTTCACAGTGAATTGGAAACCACTTTCGTTCACATCGGGCCCCAACACTTCGATGCCCATACTGCGACACTCTTCCATGAAGAACGTGATCTTGTCGATGCTGCTTTGCGAATGGGTGAGCACGCTGGCCATGAATTCCGGCCCGTAATTCGCCTTTAGCCAAGCGGTCTGGTAAGCCACGAACGCATAACACGTGCTGTGCGATTTGTTGAAGGCGTATTGTGCAAAGGCTTCCCAATCCGTCCAGATCTTGTTGCACACTTTGTTGTCGAATCCCCGTTCGGACGTGCCTTCCAGGAATTTGCCCTTCATCTTGTCGAGCGTGGCGCGGTCCTTTTTACCCATCGCTTTGCGCAACACGTCGGCATCGCCTTTGGTGAAGCCCGCCAGCTTCTGGCTGAGCAACATCACCTGCTCTTGGTAGACCGTTACACCGTACGTTTCCTTGAGCAACTCCTCCATCTCGGGGAGGTCGTACACGATCTCTTCCAAGCCGTGTTTGCGCTTGATGAACGTGGGGATGTATTCCAACGGACCCGGACGGTACAGCGCGTTCATCGCGATCAGGTCCCCGAATTTATCGGCCTTCAGTTCCCGCAGATACTTCTGCATGCCCGCGCTCTCGAACTGGAAGGTGCCGTTGGTCTCCGCGCGTTGGTAGATGCTGAAGGTCTTCGCATCATCCAACGGAATGTCGTCTATCGCGATCTCGGTCCCGTGGTTCACTTTGATCATGCGCAATGCATCGCGGATGATCGTTAGCGTTTTCAGCCCCAAGAAGTCCATCTTGATCACACCCGCATCTTCGATCACTTTGCCGTCGTACTGGGTGAGCAAGAGGTCGGATTCCTTGGAGATACAGACCGGGATGATCTCGGTAAGGTCGCTTGGCGCAATGATGATCCCTGCGGCATGTACACCGGTTCCGCGGACCGAGCCTTCGAGCTTTTCGGCTTCGCGGAGCACGTCGGCCGTGAGTTCTCCGCTTTCGAGCACTTCGCGCAAGGCTTTCACGTTCGCGATCTCGTCACTGCTCAGGTTCTCCCTTTGCTTCAGGCTGCCGGGGCCATCGGTGGGCGCATTCAGGATGCGGCCTAGTTCGATACCCGGACGTTCAGGAATGAGCTTTGCCAAGCGATCAGCTTCTTGCAAGGGAAGGTCCATCACCCGAGCCACATCGCGGATGCTGCTCTTCGCCGCCATGCTGCCGTAGGTGATGATCTGTGCAACCTGGTTCTTGCCGTACTTGTTCACCACGTAATCGATCACCTTCTGACGTCCTTCATCATCAAAGTCCGTGTCGATATCGGGCATGCTCTTGCGGTCCGGGTTGAGGAACCGTTCGAAAAGCAGGTCGTATTTGATAGGGTCGATGTTGGTGATGCCGGTACAATAGGCCACCACGCTGCCCGCCGCACTACCACGACCGGGGCCGATCAACACGCCCATGGCCTTGCCTGCGTTGATGAAATCCTGCGTGATCAGAAAGTATCCGCTGAAACCCATGGTGCGGATCGTGAACAACTCGAAGTCGATGCGTTCCTTGATCTTCAGATCGAGTGAATCGATCCCACCATTGCCTTCGCCTAGGTAGCGTTTTATGGCGCCCTCGTAGGTGAGGTGCTTCAGGTATTCATCTTGGTCTGTGAAACCCGCTGGGATCTCGTAGTTCGGAAGCATGATGTCCTTCTTCAACTTCAGAACCTCCACCTTGTCCACGATCAGGTTCGTGTTGTCCAAGGCTTCCGGCAGATCGCTGAAGGCCGCACCCATTTGCGCTTGGGTCTTGAAGAAGAACTCGTCGTTGTAGAAGGCGAAGCGTTTGCCCTTCTGGCTCACCTCGTCATCGCTGTCGTCGGCCTTCGGGGTGCTCTGCTTTTCCCCGGTGTTGATGCACAGGAGAATGTCGTGCGCGTTCGCATCCTGTTGGTCCACATAGTGGCTGTCATTGCTGGCGATGATCGGCACGTTGTATTTGCGCGCCCAGTTCACCAACACGGCGTTCACTTGGTCCTGTTCCGGGATCCCGTGGCGCTGGATCTCCACATAGTAGTCGTCGCCAAAAAGGTTCAACCACCATTTGAATTCCTCTTCGGCCTTGGTAAGATCCGTGCCACCGCGCATGATCGCTTGCGGAACACTTGCTCCCAAACAGCATGTGGTGGCGATCAATCCTTCATGGTATTTTTCGATCAGCTCCTTATCGATGCGTGCATACTTGCTGTAGAAGCCTTCCATGTAACCGAGCGAACACAACTTGCTCAGGTTCTTGTAGCCTTCAGCATTCTTGGCCAACAAAAGTTGATGGTAGCGCTTGTCCTTGTCCTCACGTGTGAAGGCCTTCTTGTGGCGATCATTCACGACATAGAACTCGCAACCCACGATCGGTTTCACCTGCGGTGTACCGTCGGCGTTCTTCAATTTGCCCGCTTCCGCAACGAACTTGAACACCCCGAACATGTTGCCGTGGTCCGTGATCGCCAAAGCTGGTTGTCCATCCGCTGCGGCCTTCTTGTACAGCGCGGGAATGCTGGCTGCGCCATCAAGAAGTGAGAACTGGGTGTGGACGTGGAGGTGTGAGAATTTCATGTCGCCGGGCCTGCCTGCCGAAGGCAAGGGGCCACGAAGTTACCGGGCAAGGGTGGGGTGGAGGGTGATCAGTTATCCACATGATCGAACGATCGATAGGTGGATCAACGGTATACCTCACTCAGCGTTGTGGATGATCAAGTTGAACGAACCTCCGCCTCACATCGCACCACAAAATTCACCGAGTTCGCGATAAAGCAAAGTTCGTGGGCCTTGTGATGGAACTCCTTGGCCTTTTCGGTCATGCCCGGTTCCCGTACCGTCACTTCGGGGTATAGTACAACTTCCGTCATGTGCCCACTTCCATCGGGAAAGGTTTCCATTCTGCCAGTGGCGTTGTCCGTATAAGCCGTTACCACGATCCCGTTGAGCGCGCAAACATGCAAGTAGCTCATCAGGTGACAGGCGCTCAATGCCGCTACCAATAGTTCCTCCGGATTGTGGCGCATTGGATCACCACGGAATGTTGGGTCCGCAGATCCCAAGAGCTCCGGTTTTCCTTCAACACGAATGGTATGGTCACGTTTGTAGTTGCGGTAGTGATCAGTACCGGTGCCTTGGTTGCCTGTCCATTCAACCATTATTGAGTACGTGTGTTGGTGCTGCATTGCGCAAAGTTCCGCGCAATATCTTCAGCCCATGAACACGCTGGAACGTTTCTACACCGCCTTCCAACAACACGACTGGAAAACAATGGGCGACTGTTATCACGAGCAGGCCCACTTCAGCGATCCCGTTTTTCCGGACTTGGGTGCGGAAAAGGTGAAGGCCATGTGGAGAATGCTCTTGACGAGTGGCACGGACCTAAGGCTCGAATTCAAGGTGTTGGAGGAGAATTCAGCAGGGGGCAAGGTCCACTTGGATGCCTACTACACCTTCAGCAGGACAGGCAGGAAGGTCCATAACAGCATCGACGCAACATTCGTGTTGAAGGATGGCCTGATCCTGCAGCACAAGGACCACTTCAGTTTCTGGCGATGGAGCAAACAGGCGCTTGGAACGAGCGGGCTGTTGTTGGGTTGGACCCCGCTCGTGAAGAACAAGGTTCGTGGAACGGCGGCTAATAATTTGCGGAAAGCAATGGCTACTCCTTCTTGATCAGGTCCTCGGTCGGTTCCTCGATCGTCCGCTCCTTGGGAAGCTCCAGCATCACCACCTCCAATTTGCGCATACCGTATTTGGCTTGAAGTGTTCGTCGGCTATCGTTGCCTTCTTCCGGTGTTCCAAAACGCAGCACATCAATGTCTGCGGCAGCCTTCATCTCTGGGAATTCGGTCTTGTAACGTTCCAGCAACATGGGTGTTGTGAACTGCTCGGTGGTTTCGATCAACGGGCTGATGTAAACAACGGGTCCATTGCGCCAATTGCCGATGGCGTGGCTCCAGATAACTTTCTGGGAGAAAGCTGTCGCTGTGAACAGAAGGAGGAGGGCGGTGAGCAGGGTCTTCATTGGGCGTTACGGTCTGCAAAGATCATGCTCAACGCACATCGATCTCGTCCAAGAACAACCATGCCGGGTTTCCTGCACCCGGAAAACCTTCCGGAATGTTGCCGATATGATTGATAGTGAAGCGGACGTACCGTGCAATTGTATTCTTGTCCGTTCCGAAAACGGTGCGGATTCCATCAACCGTTCCATGGTCCAAAACGGCCACTGGTGCATAGGTCGCTCCATCCGTGCTAACTGAGATCTCCACGGCCTTTGGAAGATGGATCCACGAATACGTGTCGTTCATGGCCCCGATACCAATGTGACTGATGGCCTCCTCACTGCCTAGGTCCACGGTCGCAGTTACACCCGATCGCCAGCCTAGCCATTCGGTGTTTACGCGGTTGCCACGAGCTGAGATGCCATCAACAAGGGTGAAGGCTCCACCGTGGCTGTATTGCTCCGCAGGTGGTTCGCTCAGTGTGATCGGTCGGGCGGTAGCCTTCTGGAATCCAAATGACCTTGACGACTGTGGGAATGCATTCGCCCCCGCAGGATCAGCGCTGCTGTAGCCTGCCGTTACCACACATGGACCGTCGATCATGAAGGGACCATCGTACTGAGCCGACACTGTGCTGACCTTCTTTGTTGAGGTGCCTTCTGTTTCGGTCGGGTAAGCCTCTATGCCTTTATGGATCTTCGTTCCTGTCATGGAACCGGAAAGTTCAACCATGATCTCTCCGGGCTTGGGTCCAGCTTTTGGTGTAATGCTCACTTGGTACAAGCTCTTCGCGTAGTTCACGTTCATCGCATCCAACCGTGGGAACTCGTGCTCCAGCCGGCGCAAGAAGTCCGCCTCATCCCGCTTCTCTTTCGGCGACCACAACACTTCCGCCAACGCGGCCATGCGCGGCAATGCCATGTACTCCACGTGCTCGGTTGTTAGGATGTACTCTGTCCAAATGTTGCCTTGTGCGCCGAGGATGTGATTGGCATCGTCGGCATTCAATTCCGCTGGAATGGGCTCATAGCCGTATACCTTCTGTAGCGTTGTATAACCTCCGATCGACAAGGGTTCGTTCGTGGGATCACCTTGGTAGTGGTCGAAGTAGCAATGGCTGCCGGGGCTCATCACCGCATCGTGCCCGCTTTGTGCAGCTGCCACGCCACCTTCGGTACCACGCCAACTCATTACAGCAGCGTTCGGGGCAAGTCCACCTTCCAGTATCTCGTCCCATCCAATAATGGTTCGGCCTTTGGAGTTCACGAATTTCTCTATCCGTTGGATGAAGTAAGACTGCAGTTCATGTTCGTCCTTCAAGCCTTCGGCCTTCATGCGGGCTTGGCATTTCGCACATGCCTTCCAGGTTTCCTTCGGGCATTCATCACCCCCAATATGGATGATCGGTGAGGGGAAAAGGTCCATTACTTCGGAGAGCACGTTCTCCAAAAAGTGGATCGTGGAGTCGGTGGGGCAGAAGACTTCCGGAAATACGCCCCAACCTTTCTGTACCTCGTATGGCCCGCCGGTGCAACCCAACTCCGGATAGGCCGCCAAAGCCGCCAAGGCATGTCCCGGCATTTCGATCTCCGGCACTACGTTTATGTGTCGCGCTGTAGCATAGGCCACCACCTCACGGATCTCTTCTTGCGTGTACGAACCACCGTAACGGATCTGGTCAAATTCATTTATGCTGTACGGTCCTATTTGGCTTCCACTGCGCCACCCACCAACTTTGGTCAGCTTCGGGTATCGCTTGATTTCGATCCGCCAGCCCTGGTCATCGGTCAAATGCCAATGGAAGCTGTTCATCTTGTATCGCGCCAGCAGGTCGATGTACTTCTTCACGAAGGCAACATCGAAGAAATGACGGCATACATCCAGGTGCATTCCGCGCCACCCGAAACGCGGGTAGTCAATGATCTTCGTGTACGGGACCGATGCCTTTTCCACGGAAGACCCCAAAAGCTGAACGATCGTGCGCGATCCCAAGAAGAGCCCTTCGGCGGTTGGGGAGGAAACGATCATACCCTCCGTAGAGACTTGTATGGTATGGTAGCCAGTTGGGACAATGGTATCTGATGACACTGTTCGAAAGAAGATCTGAAGCGGTTCGCCGCGATCGATCAACGTTGATGGGCGAAGAGCCGCCAACTCCGGTCCAAGGATCTGGATCAGTGCCATTTCCTCCTTTGTGGTCCCCTTCAATTTCCAAGCACGGTCCAAGCGGCACTCGCCCGGCATCACTTCCATTTGTACCGGCACCGGAATTATCGATGGTAGCACTATGCTCTGGCCATGAAGCAAGTAGGGAAGGAGAAGGAACGGGAGGATGTAGGGGCGCATGGCGTAAAGGTGGACAACTTCGGGAATAGGAACGAGCCTTTGTAGCGGAGCAATTTGGTAAATGGTACCGGGTATTGAGTACCTCGTACGCAGAGCGCAGTACTCGGTACTCAATACCCGGTACTCAGGAATTCCCTCAACCTCTTCAACTCTTCCTTTGCATTTCTCCCGAATAAACCCCACTTTTGCACCCCCAATTCCGGGAAAACAAACACAGTTAGCGACATGCCAACTCGCATCCGCCTTCAGAGAAAGGGCAAAAAAGGCCGGCCTTACTACCACGTTGTAGTAGCCGATTCCCGTGCACCACGCGACGGGAAATACATTGAACGGATCGGTGCCTACGATCCCAATATGAACCCCGCTTTCGTAGAGGTGAACACCGACCGGGCCATGGATTGGCTCCAGAAGGGTGCCCAACCCAGCGATACCTGCCGTGCTATCCTTAGTTACAGCGGTGTGGTCTACAAGAACCACCTCGCCAATGGCGTGAAGAAAGGTGCTTTCGATCAGGAAGAAGCCGATCGCCGTTTCGACATCTGGAAGAACGAAAAGAACGCGAAGATCGAAGGCAAGAAGAGCAACTTGGCCCAAAGTGCCGATGCTGCCGGTAAGGAACGCCTTGATGCTGAGAAGAAGGTTGCTGCCACCATGGCCGCCGCCCACAGCGCCAAGCTTGCTGCCCTTTCTGCGCCACCAGAGATCTTGCCAATGGACACACCTGCAGAAGCTGAAGCACCTGCAGAAACTGAAGCTCCTGTTGCGGAAGCACCTGCTGCTGAAGAACCAGCGAAGACCGAAGGCGAGGCTCCTGCAGCCGAGTAACCAACAACTCCATTTCAACAGCCCGCATTCCCACCGGAATGCGGGCTGTTCTTTTTCACCAACATCTAGGATTACCTTCGCCGCAATGGACTTGGAAAGCCTCCATCGGATCGGGAAATTGGGTAAACCATGGGGTCACCAAGGTGAATTGACCGTTCACCTGGAGGATTGCGACTTGGACGATCTGGTCCATGCGGGATCACTTTTTGTCGACATTGAAGGTCAAAAGGTCCCGTTCTTCTTCAGCAAATTGCACGACAAGGGCCGTGATACCCTGGTGAAATTCGATGATTTCGATGACCCCCAAACAGCGGCAATCCTTGTTGGGCGGGACTTGTATGCTCCACCCGGCATGCTTTCCGACGGAAGCGACGAATCCTGGGACCCCGAAGAATTCATTGGCATGATCGTGCGCGATGAAACGCATGGCGATCTTGGGGAAGTGACTGGCATCGAGGGCTCCGCGAAGAACCCTGTGCTCGTCATCCTCCATGGGGAAGAGGAGGTGATGGTGCCCTTGGTGGACGAAATGATCCTGGGCATCGATCCCGCCACGAACACGATGTTGGTCCGCACGCCCGATGGGTTGGTGGACCTATATAGGGGCTGATCACTTCTGGCAATGGCCAAGACCGAGTTCAGGTTCAAGCAATTCGTTGTCCAGCAGGATCAATGCGCCATGAAGGTGAGCACCGATGGCGTCCTGTTCGGGTCGTGGGTGAACTACGCAGGTGCCGAGCGGATACTGGATATTGGCACAGGAACAGGGGTTTTGGCCTTGATCGCGGCGCAGCGCAACAGCACTGCGGACATTGTTGCCGTTGAATTGGATCTTGTATCCGCGAAGCAGGCATCTGAGAATTTTGTAGCAAGTCCATGGGGCGGTAGGCTCCACGCGGAACATGCCGATGTTCGCCAGTGGACCAGCGACCAGACGTACGACCTCATCGTCTGTAATCCGCCGTATTATGACCGGTACCTGCCATCGCCAGATGCGCGAATAGAACTGGCCAAACATACTAAAGGACTGCTGTTTCCCGAGTTGCTCACGGCCGTGGAACGCTTGCTCGCACCCGAGGGTCGATTGACCGTGATCATACCCAGCGTACGTGAAATAGAGTTCCTTCAACTAGCGAGAGAGAGGGGACTGCTGACTTTGCGCAGATGCACGGTGGCATACGTGCCAACCAAGCAACCGAAAAGGGTGCTGCTGGAATTGGACCGGAGCGGAACCATTGTGAAGGAAACGACGCTCACCGTGCAAGCCACCGGGCCTTTCGACTATTCTCAGGAATACCGAGCTATGGTAAGCGACCTATTACCGGGGTTTTGAACGCCTCGAGATCAGATCTCGACTTCGTTGAATACAATACCGAATTCCTCCAATTCATCCAGGATCGGGTTGTAGATGGATGGGGTCAACGGCAATAGGACACCACTTTCCTTGATCGTTCCGTTAAGCACCATTTTAGCGGCAATTGCTACCGGCAGCCCTACCGTCTTTGCCATGCCTGTATAGCGCTGATCTTGACCTTCAACGGCTAGGCTCGCGTGGATCTCGAGCTTCTTTCCTTTCAACTCGTAGACGAACCGGTGCCACATCACGATCAGGTCCTTATCCTCCGCACCCAACACCCATTTCCGTTCCAATAAGGACTGAAGCGTGGCGGCGGGAGAAAGGTGATCCACACCGATCGGCTTAGCGTCGAACAAGCCGAGCCATTCCAGCTTTCCCATTACTTCCGCAGTTAGCAACGGCCCGATGTAGTTGGCCAAATTCGCGCGGATATCTGAGCTTTCACTCGGTGGAAGAAAAGCCATGAGGTAATCCGTCCAGGTGGCTGTGGGGCCGAGTTCCATCTTGTAACTATCATCCGTGCAACCCAGTTGAACGAATACGTCCCAAGCCGCGCAATAGCCCGCTTTCCGCAAGGTGCCACGCAAAAGCGTCGGGATCTTCTCCAAACCGTAGATCGCACGGTACTTCAAGGAATCGCGATTGGCATACGCATCGAAATCGCCGTAGCCCGGCACGCTCACCTGTTGCGTCTGTTGGAAGAGCTTGTGATAGGGGATGTACTTCGTGCGGCCATCTCGGATGTACATGGCCGCACCGCCTTGGCCTGCCAACACCACATTGCGCGGGTTCCAGCTGAATTTGTAGTTCCACGGGTTGTTGTCACTTTCTGGTGCCACCAATCCTCCGGTATGGCTTTCGAACGCTTCGATCTTTCCACCTTGATGACGTATGCGATCCAAGATGCGCATGGCGCTCATGTGGTCGATACCCGGATCAAGCCCCAATTCATTCAATGCAATGATCCCGGCTGCTTTGATCTCCGTGTCCAACGCCCACAATTCATTGGATACATAGCTCGGTGTGATCACGTGTTTTCGTAAGGCGATACAATCCTTCACCACATCCAAGTGCATGGTGGCGGGCAACATGCTGATCACCAGATCATGCGCTGCGATCAACGCACTCCGGTCCTTCGCATTCGAAGCATCAAGCGCTACTCCCTTTGCTACATCCGCTCCAAGGGATGCCATCTCCTCGGCATGTGCTGCATTCTGGTCGGCTATGGTAATATGCCATTCTCCCGCCTTGGCATGCTGGATCAAATACTGGATCAAGGAAGAGGCCGAACGTCCGGCACCGATTATGAGGATCTGCTTCATGTATTCGTTTGTTCGAATGCGGCGCAAAGATGGTAAGCGAGGTTGGGAACGTGAAGGAAGGAGCCTTGTCATTATCGGAAAGCACCGCGCATTCAGCTTGGGATCGGTCCTCACAGGTGTTCGTCAATAGGTGCGCAGGTTCGCCTGTTTTGGCATAGCACTTGCCTACGCATTTTGGTCGTATAACTTCGCAACCCCAACAAAATGAACATGCAACGCTTTTCCTCCTTTATCCTGATCACACTACTCGCATGCAGCGCAATTGCACAATCGAACGACCTGGTGGTCTATTCCGATGATGGAACCAAGTTCACCTTGTTGGTGGATGGTGACCAAAAGAATGCATCTCCCGACACGCGGGTAGTGGCCACTGGTATCCGCACGGTAACACCAAGAGTGATCATTCGTTTCGAAGATGCAGGCATTACCCAGTTGAACAAACCGATGTACTTCGAGCCCAATTTCGAATATACCATGGTGCTCACGACCAACAAGAAAGGGGAACGGGTCTTGCGACCCACTGGCCAAGCACCACTTGGGACAGCGGTGATCGCAGCGCCAACGCCACCTGCCACCTTCCAAGAAGATGCCCCAGTTGGCGTTACAACCACCGTTCCAGGCCACACGACAACGACCACTACGGTCCAAGAAGTGGATGGGATGAACGATCCGGTCGGGGTCCACATGGACGTTGTGGTTCCAGGGATCAGCATGAACGTGAACATCCATGATGACATGGGCGGGTCCACGACCACTACGACCACGACAACCACCACGACCCATTCGTCAACCACTAACCCTGCACAACACGACCCTGCCTTGATCATCGATAGAAGGCCGGTGGAGACCGAGCCTGAAGTCTACCACATGCCGGGCTACACCGGGAACATAGGTTGTGCTTGGCCCATGTCCGGTGCCGAGTTCGATGATGTGAAAAAGAGCCTTGAGAGCAAAGGCTTTGAAGAGACCAAGATGACCATGGCCAAGCAAGTGGGAAGCAACCGCTGCTTCACGGTGGACCAAGTGAAAGGCATCATGGGCCTCTTCAGCTTCGAGGATTCAAAGCTGGATTTTGCGAAATATGCCTACGAGCGAACTTACGATATCGATAGCTACTTCAAAGTGAATGATGCGTTCTCCTTTGAGAGTTCCATCGAAGATCTGAACAACTACATCATGGCCCGCTGATCGTGGCTTTTGCAGCGAACTGATCGCAATGCGCTTCTTATCAACCATATCGACAATGGTCGTCCTTATGATCGCTCTTAGCGGTTGTAGCGGATCCAAGTCGTATGCCAAAAAGGGAGAAAAGCTTGATGCCGCCGGCCTGTACGCCGAAGCGGCCGACATGTACCTGCAAGCAGCCAAGCGGAACAACAAGAATGTGGATGCCAAGATCGGCTTGAAGAAGACCGGCCAGCAATTGCTGAACGATGAGTTGGGCAACTTCTTCAAACTGACCGCCGTGGGCACCAATAAAGGTGATGCCGTAGCCTCCTACCTGAAGGCCGTGGATTATGTGGACAGAGTGCGTGCCGCTGGCGTATCCCTTGAGATCCCCGACCATTACAAGACGGATTTTGAGAAAGTGAAAGGTGAATACCTCACCGAACTCTATCTTGAAGGACAGGACCTGTTCGCAAAGGAGAATTTCGCGAGTGCTGAGAAGGTCTTCGCACGTATCGCCAAGTTGGAACCGAATTACAAGGATGCCAGCAGCCTCAAGGATGTGGCCTACTTGGAGCCGCTCTACCGGCAAGGAAGCGTTGATCTGGGCGCTGGTAAGTATCGCCAAGCGTATGCCAACCTAACCAAAGTGGTGAGCAAGAACAGCGCTTACAAGGATGCATCCGCATTGCGGGACAGGTGTGTTACACTCGGTAGATTCGTGGTTGCCGTGCTACCGTTCACTGAAAGTGGGAAAGGTACCGTAGCCGCCAAAGTGCAAGCACATGCCATGACCGCGCTAACTGAAACCAACGACCCGTTCCTTAAAGTCGTGGACCGCGAAAATTTGGAGCGCATCTTGGAGGAACAAAGGCTTGGTCTAAGTGGGATCGTGGACGAGTCCACAGCGGTACGTGTCGGGAATCTGATCGGTGCGCAAGCCGTGCTCATGGGTACGGTGGTGGAATACCGGGAAGTACCGGGGAAAGCGAAACAAAGTACCAAGGAAGGATTTGAAGCATACAAGGTTACCACGGTCAGCAAGGAAACTGGCCAGAAGAGTTTTGTTACCCGTTACAAGCCCGTGAACTACATCGAGTATTTGCAGGAGAACAAAGTGGTTCTTTCCTTCAGCTACCGGCTCGTCTCCTTGGAAACCGGTGAGGTACTGGTGAGCAAGGTGGTCGAGAGAGAAGCAGCTGATCAGATCTACTATGCTTCCTACGCAGGTGATGGGAATTCGCTCTATCCCAAGGCGTCGAACGGTACTACCGACATCAGTTCGAGCGGTCGCGACCAATTGCGGGCATTGCTGGGTGCCCCTCGCGCTGTAAAACCTTTGGCAACCCTGGCCAACGAGGTGGTGATCAAGACCACATCGGATCTGGCCAACACCATTCAGCAGGACCTTGCCGGCAAATTGCCATGATACAAAGACCCGCCTTCTGGGTGATCTCTATTTCCTTGTTGTTCGGAGCGTGTTCCGGGGGGAAGAAAGTGGTGGAGGTGCCCATACCACAGCCGCCTGCGGAACAACGACCCGCATGGGTTACTGCACGACCGGTGGATATGGAATTCTATGTCGGGGTCGGGACAGCAAGCAAGAGCCGGCCTGGTGCCATGGATGCTGCCAAGGAGAGTGCATTGAACGACCTTGCCAGCGAGATCAGCGTTACCGTGGAAGGCAATAGCCTTTTGTACACGCTGGAGAGCAAAGACCAATTCAACGAAACCTTCACTGGTACCATAAAGACCAGCACCAACGAATCCATCGAGGGGTTCGAACGGGTAGGCACTTGGGAGAATGCATCGGAGTATTGGGTCTACTTCCGCCTTTCCAAAGCCACGCATGCTCGTTTAAAGGCCGCAAAGCGGGCCGATGCGGTCAATATTGCAATGGACTACAGGGCCCGCTCCCAACAGAGCATTACGGCAGGTGCATTGCGCGAAGCCATTGATCAGGGCCTGCGCGCATTGATCGCTCTGAAGGCCTATTGGGGAGAGAACGACCTGGTCGAGATCAATGGCCAGCAAGTACCGATCGTCAATGCGTTGTATGCCGACCTACAGAAATTGACCAGCGGTGTGCGGATCCAAGTGCTGCCGGAGCGTTGCAGTCTGTCCTACGCAAACCGTTTCAAACGTGAATTGCTGATCACTGCGACCTACACAGGAAATATTGGCACCCGGACCTTGGTCCAAACGCCGCTCTTCATCACCTACGCCGGTACCGGGGGAAAGGTCACTGAACTAAAGAGTACCGATGTGGATGGGAAAGCGATAACGACCATCCAACGTGTGAACGTGGCGACGAACCCGATGGAAGTTTTGGTGAAACTACATCTTGACGAGATGATAAGCCGTGAATTGGACCGTACCCTCGTGAATGCATTGGTCGCTGGGCTTACGATACCCGAAACACATGTTGTGATCGATCTTGAAATGCCGAAGGTGCGCATGAAAGTAACCGAGACCAACTTGGGCGGACCGTTAAGCGGTGCTGGTATTGCGCAAGCCTTGCGCGAAGAACTCACGAACCACGGATTCCGATTCGTGGACCGCGATGCTGATGCGGACCTTTTGATCGATCTGCGGGCAGCTTCGCGCAAGGGCACCGAATCAAATGGGTTCTTCACCGCTTATCTCGATGTGTCCTATGTTTTTCGAGATCGAAGGACGGACCAGGTAGTGCACGAAGGGGGCAAGCACGACGTAAAAGGTGTGCAGCTTACCTATGAGAAAGCGGGAATGGAGAGCTTTAAAAAGGCCCGTCCGGACATCAGAAGTGATCTCGTGCCTGGTATTATGAACGCTTTCAATTAGACTTACCGAAGTTTGGCACGTAATTGGAAAGTTGCCATTCCGGATATCAACATCTTCCAATAGAACGATCGCAAAAACCAACCCAATGAGAACCACCGCAACCCAAACCCTAACCGTGCTGATGACGGCCGTTCTGCTGTCCGGTGCCTTTACAGCTTGCAAGAGCAAAAAGAAGATCGCCGCAGAGAAACAACCGAGCGGCGAAACAGAGATCAACGTGCTCTGTTCCGGACCTGAATACTTCACCGATAACAAGGTGTTCCGGGCGAATGCCTTGGGCGAAAGCATGGATCAGGCAACAGCCAAGAAGAAGGCACTTGCCAATGCCCGCGCACAAATGGCCAGTGACATCAACACCCAGTTGAAAGGTGTGATCGACAATTACGTGAACAGCAGAGAGGTGAACAATGTGGAAGAGGTGGTCGAACGGTTCGAAGGTCTAACCCGCGAAGTGGTGGACCAGAAGCTTACCGGGGTGCGCACCATTTGTGAGAAACAAGTAACCGTGAATGCGACCGGTAACTTCAAGACCTACATCGCCATTGAACTCAGTGCACAGGACCTACTTGCCGCCTATAACGAGCGCCTCAGCAAAGACGATCGTTTGAAGGTGGACTACGATTACGAGAAGTTCAAAGAGACCTTCGACAAGGAAATGGAGAAGCTCGGGAAGTGATCAAGACAGCTCAAAGGAAGGCCCCCGTCCAACGAAAGGATGGGGGCCTTTCTGCGTCTGGAATTTCGATGGGATCCGGTCGTAATTCGGTTTGATGGAAGAAGAGCATGCTGGACCCCGATCTTGAGGATCGTTGAAGTACAGTTCGATCATGCGGAAGACGACGGAATCTGTTTTCAGGATGAGCCTTTCGTACGACCTTCGCAGCACTATGGACAAAAGATCACTGGGGTGGGGGGCAGGTTTCCTTTTCTTGGCTGTAGCCTTCGGGGCTTTCGGCGCCCATGCCCTCAAAGCCGTGCTGAACACGGACCAACTTGGCCAATGGCACACGGCAGTACAGTACCAGTTCTACCATGGTCTTGGATTGATGTTCTTAGCCTTGGCAGGTGGTCAGCTCCCGAGCAGGTCGGTCAGGGCCGTACGCACATTGTTCGTAGCTGGGGTTTGGTTGTTCTGTGGTTCAATTTATCTGCTGAGCACCAGAGAGTTATTGGGTCTTGAGGCAGCCACGTCGCTCCTTGGTCCCATCACGCCATTGGGAGGTCTTTGCTTCTTGGGAGGTTGGATCGTGTTGTTGATAACCGCAGTGCGCAGAACTGACTAATATTAGGTGTTGCCTACCTGTTCCCCTTACTTTTGCGGCCTTATTCACAATTGATAAGGACCATGAACGAACTCGGCCGTAAACCGAAGAATGCCGACCTCTCTAAGGTTGGCTTGAGCAACTTGGGCGATGCCTATTGGAACTTGGAACCTGCAGAACTCGTCGAGCACGCGTTGCTCAGTGAGCAAGGGGTATTCGCAGACAGCGGTGCCTTGGCCATCGATACCGGAGAATTCACCGGACGCAGCCCAAAGGACAAGTTCTGTGTCAAAGATGAAAAGACCACCGATACCGTTTGGTGGGGTGATGTGAATTTCCCTTTCAGTCCTGAGAATTTCGATCGACTGCACGACCGGATGGCGGCCTACTTGATGGGTAAGGATGTGTACGTAAAAGATGCCTACGCTTGTGCAGACCCGAAGTACCGCTTGGACCTGCGAGTTGTAGCAGAGCACCCGGCAAGTGCCATGTTCGCCGGGAACATGTTCCTTCGCCCCACGTCTGAGGAATTGAAGGACTTCGAACCCGAATGGCACATTATCTGTGCTCCCGGTTTCCACGCCGATCCAGCAAAGGATGGTACACGCCAGCGCAATTTTGCGGTCCTCAATTTCACCAAGAAAATGATCCTGATCGGTGGCACCGGCTATACCGGCGAGATCAAGAAGGGGATCTTCACGGTGCTCAATTACGTGTTGCCACAGGAGAAGAACGTCCTGAGCATGCATTGTAGCGCCAACATTGGTAAGGATAATGACACTGCAGTTTTCTTCGGCCTTAGCGGTACCGGAAAGACGACCCTGAGCGCGGATCCAGAGCGTCGGTTGATCGGTGATGATGAACACGGCTGGAGCGACAAAGGAGTCTTCAACTTCGAAGGCGGTTGCTACGCAAAGTGCATAGACCTGAGCGCCGAGAAGGAGCCACAGATCTGGGATGCCATCAAGTTCGGTTCCATTCTGGAGAATATCGTGTTTGAGGAAGGCACCACCAAGGTCGACTTCACCGACAGTTCCAAGACGGAGAATACCCGTGTAAGCTACCCGATCGACTACATCGATAACATCGCCGTACCAAGCGTTGGCGGCCATCCGACCAACATCTTCTTCCTAACTTGCGATGCCTACGGAGTGCTACCTCCGATCAGCAAATTGACACCGGGACAGGCGATGTACCACTTCATTAGCGGGTACACGGCAAAAGTGGCAGGCACCGAAGCAGGTGTTACAGAACCACAGAGCACGTTCTCGGCTTGCTTCGGAAAGGCATTCCTTCCCTTGCACCCGACCAAGTATGCCGGTATGCTCGGTGAGAAGATGAAGCAGCACAACGTGCGTGTTTGGTTGATCAATACCGGCTGGAGCGGTGGTTCCTATGGTACTGGTGAGCGTATGAAACTGAAGCTGACCCGTGCCATGATCACAGCAGCACTGCGCGGTGAACTGGACAACGTGGAATACAAGGAACACCGCGTGTTCGGTGTCAACTTCCCCACCACTTGTCCGAACGTCCCTGCAGAAGTGCTGGATGCGCGCAACATTTGGAAGGACACGGAGTCCTATGATACAACAGCGGAAAAATTGGCCAAACAATTCAACGACAATTTCGCCAAGTACAAGGAAGGTGCGAGCGAGGAGATCCTGGCGGCAGCACCAAGGTCCGTTGCAAAGGTTTGATCGATACGGAATGATCGTAAAGGGGCTGCCTCGATCAAGGCGGCCCCTTTACATTTTATCAGGTCCCTCCGCTTAATTGGAACAGGATAGGAAGAGCGGACGGCGCTCATTTCATTCTTGGACGCCCCCCTGTTCGGTCCTGGATCTGTGAGCATACGCTTAGAGATGGAAGGCAATGAATTGCGAACCAGAACGTGTAAGGTTCAATGCGGTGTAAGGGATCGTTGCATGCTTTGGCGAACGGGATCCATTCTATGTATTACCGGTACCTTTAGGGTCTTGTTCCATACATAATGCGCCTCATTCCCGTTCTATACTTTTTCGGTCTTTTGTTTTCGCAGAACGTTGTTGCGCAATCCACTGTTGGCGTACGACATCTTTATCCCGAGCGGCTTCGTGAGGATATCGAGGTCCTGCGCGAAGCGATACACGCCGCACATCCTGACCCCTATCGATATCGGACCAAAGTTGAGCTGGATCTGCTGATCGATTCCGTCTCCAAAGCGTTGACCGTGCCGCTAAACGAGATCGATCTTACCAACGCTATCCGACCTATTTTCAAGGCGATCGGAGATTCCCATTGCTATTCCGACCTGGCTACCGATCTGACGGATCGCATGAACAAGAACGCCTTGTTGATCCCCATCCAACTCAAGTTGCTGCCGGACGGCGTTTATGTGGAATCCGAATTGAAAGGATTTCGGAGCATTCCTCCTGGAAGTCGTGTACTGTCCATCAATGGTCGTAAAGTGGAAGAGATCATGGATCGGTTGATCGAAACGGTCATAACCGATGGGGCCAACAGAACATTCGCTGAGCGAACTGTGGAAAAGGATTTCCCGGAGCGCTACCATGTTTACTTGGACGGGTCCAGTTCCTTCATTGTGGATTTCATCACGCATGCGGGAAACAGCGAGAGCAAAAGCATCTTCGGCCTCACCCGGGAGGAGATCAACATTTCCCGGAAGCCCGATGGTTCATTGTTGCCTTGGGCGGCCAGTTGGATCCCCGAGAACGGCACCATGTGGGTGACCATGAACACGCTTGACGCTTATGAGTTGGCACTGGCCGGGCAAAAGCCGGACCGGTTCCTGGACGCCCTATTGACGGACCTGCACTATCAGAATGCCAGCACGGTGGTGTTGGACCTGCGCGGAGCTGGTGGTAGGGAGTTGGCAATAGCGGAATTGGTGTTTGAGGCCTTCGCAGAAGAGCCGTTCAAACTGCTTTCGGACATGTACGCTCGATCGGCTACACCGCCGGAAATAAAGGCCGAACGGGCCATTCCGGTGAATTACTATGCCAGCAATGCCGGTGAATTGACCAAGGTGGGCAGGGGGGTCTATCGGCTTCCGGAGAACGACCCGCGATTGGTGGAGAACACCCCCCAGCAAAAGGCATTCAAGGGTAAGGTCTACGTGGTGTCGGATGGCCGGACCCGAGATGCCGCGGCATCCGTTGTCATGCTCATGCGTCGAACCAAACGGGCAAAAGTGGTGGGTGAAGAACTCGGGTCAAACTCCTTTGCCTTCACCGGTGGTGAAGAATGGGTGGTGCGTGCGCCGAACTCCCGCATCCTATTCCATTTACCCTTGCTCATTTACGTTCCATCAGGACGCGGAGAAGGGCCCAATGATCGTGGTGAGCAACCCCATCTTCAAGCCTACCAAACACCTGCTGCCCTTGCGAAAGGCCAGGATTCGGTGAAGCGATCACTGCTTCAGATGATCGATTTTCTGAGATGAGAGTTGCCGCCTACTTGGTGGTGGTTTGTTGCTTCCATGCCTGTTCCGAAAGGGAGCAGCCCAGCAAGGACGCCGCCGGATGGAGCACATTGCCCAATGAGTATGCGGAACATTTCAAGATCCAAGCACGCGGTGCTGCTCGGCGTGTGATCGTTCTTGGCCCGGGTGGTGATCAAGATACATTGGGCAAGTATGTCCTAGGGAGTGATCCAGATCTGCGATGGCAACCCGTTAAAGCACCGCTGCAAAGGGTGGCTGTGGTTAGCACAACTCACTTACCCTTCTTTTCTGCTTTGGGCATTTCGGGAACTGTGGTCGGCGCCGCCCATACCGAGCAAATTCGGGATACCGTGATGCGAAGACTTGTAGCACAAGGAAAGGTTATAGAAGTAGGTCGAGCTGATGGACTTGACCGCGAAACGCTCATCGGCCTGGCACCGGAGGCCATCTTCGATCCACCTTTTGGCACTGTTCCCAAGGCATCAGCGGCCTTTGGAAATGTGATCGCCGTCACCGAGTATCTTGAACAACATCCGCTTGGAAGGGCTGAATGGATCCGATTCTTCGGACTTCTGCTGGGCAGAACCGAGCAAGCAGATAGCATCTTCAACGCGATAAAGCATCGATACGCAACTGTGCGCTCAATGAATATCGCAGTGCCGGATCCACCAACCGTGTTCTTTGGAAGTAGTTGGAACCAGACGTGGTACGCTCCTCCAGCAAATAGCTACATGGAGCGTTTGATAACCGATGCTGGTGGGCGCTATTGGGCCATTGACAGTGTAGCCAAGGAAAATGTTCCCGTTGCACTCGAGCAATTGCTTTTGATCGCGGCGGAATGTGACCATTTCGGACTGATGTTATCGAAGGAAGGAAAGGTTGATGCATCCTTCTTGGTGGGTGGCGACCCGCGACTGGCAAAAATGGATGCAGTACAGAAAGGTGGCTTTTACGGGAACAGTGCGCGAAGTGATCTTTTTGGCCAAGCACTTCTTGAACCCGAGACCATCCTTCGCGACCTACGTTGCATTTTCCGGCCGAATAGTTGTCGGCAGTACACCCCGTCGTACTTCTTCCCGGTGGGTCAGTAAGAGATCCCGGCCCGGCGGTACAAGAACCCCATCAACCAGGCAGGACCGATCATCAGGAACTTCATGTCATCCAAAAAGCTCGGTTTCTTGCCTTCGATCTTGTGACCCAAGAATTGTCCTATCCAAGCCAGAACGAACAACACCACGCACACGGCCCAGACCGGATAAGGGAGATTCGCATCCAGAACGCGGATGAGCCATAGGCAAGCCAAGCTCCAAAGCATCATGCCCACCATGATCGGAAGTGATAGCCGCAAATAGAAGATCCCTACTAGACCGATCGCCAAGGTTGCCAGCAAGTGGGGGCCAGAGAACGAAGGGATAGTTGGCACCGGAACACTGTACAGCAAGCCCACCACGCAGAAGTAGATCGTTGGCACACAGATCCAGTGGATCAATTTGTTCGCTGGGTTTTGATGGCTCTCACCGTAGGCGTTGAACCAATCGTGGATCGTTCGGCTGGCCATGTTCACATGTAACGTTCTTGAAGAATGGAAACATGATGCATGCAGTGGCCTGCAATGGTCCAGCCCAAAGCACGTACGCTGATGCGTGATCCATTCGCAGTGCCGATGCGCAGGAGATCCTCGGGTCTGAAACTGCTGAAGAGCGCCAAGGTTGCCGCGTGAACGACCTTGTATTCCGACAGTATCGACGGCAGTGTACGCTCATCCGCTCCGGAATACGCGGCATAGGTGTTCTCATCGAAACCCGGCAATTCTGCGTGCTCGTTCCGCGCAAAGCACAACGCGCGGTAACAGAAGATCCGATCCGTATCGATCACATGTTGAACGACCTCCTTGATGCTCCATTTCCCTTCAGCATACCGGAACCCTTCGCGATCCGTAGGTACCCGTTCGAGCACGGTCGCCAATTCCTGGGCTGCGACGGACAAAGCGTTCAACAAGTCTTGGCCTTGCGCCTTGGCCACGTAAGTTCCAAAGTAGGTGCTCTGTTCATCAGCAGCGGTTCGTTCAATGGATCCCATGCCGAAAAGGTACGCACGCTAATCCGCAAGGTCCACCACTTCCATACCAGGTACTCCGAAGATCTCTTTCCACACCTTGCTCCAACCGTAGGCGTGTTTCCACCAGTTCGACCGACTGGCCAATGGGTCCGGGATGCTCACTATGCCTACAATGACGCTATCTCCGCAAGCCTTTTGGTATGCATTTCGTGAGCGTCGCGCATGTACGCCCATGGAGATGACATCCGCTTGGAGCACCCCATCCTTCCTTGCAGCCTCCGCGAACCGGACCGCATTGCTCCACGTACGTCCGCCGGAGATCGTGGGCGTGGGCAAAGGGGTGAGGACATTCGGCGCGAGCCCTCCTTTGGCCAAGTAGTGGACCAAGGTTTCGGCATGGCTCGGTCGGCCGGGTTCCGTTGTTCCATCAGCATGCTTGATCATAGAGAGGGCATGTAACTCATGGATGTTCTTACCCGCCACCAGAACGTGTTTGATGAACATGTTCGAGATGCTGCCTTCCACGATCCCGCTGTTGGTTGAAACAATGCGTAACCGGTGAACGGGATCGGCCATATGCGCATGGTACTCCACATTGTCAGCTGAAATGGGAACAGTGAGCAGGGTATCATTGTCCGCAATTTCCACACAGATCGCGCCATCCAGCCCGGCAATGTTCGTCTGCAACAACCCGCTGATAGGTTCTTCAAAATTGAAGTCCAATGTGTCGCCGTTCTTCAAATAGTAGTTGGCAGCGCGCACTGTGCCTGTCGTGTAGATGTGATCGTATCCGTTCGCTTGGACAGTCGCGACAAGTTCGGGTACATACTCCTGCGGGATCCATCCTTCGATCACCGCCACGTTGGCCCCACTGGGTTCATTGATCGCCAAGAACGGGAACAGGACGAAGGGCGTGATGACGACAAGGATCACCGTGATCAGCGCAAAAAGTAGAACTCGCTTCAGCATCCTCGGCGCCTTCTGTTCGGTCCAACCATCATTCCTCGAGACCGTTCTGCAATTCCATCAGCTCGGCGCGTGCTTTCCGGTCGCCAGTTACCAAACACCGTAAGGACCCCGCCTTGCACACTTCGATCGCATCATTCGTCCTACCCAGATCGGCCAGCATAATAGCGAGCTGATAGTAACTGGCAATATGGTCCGGATGCTCGTGCAACATGGTTTCCAGATCGGAAATGGCTTGTTCCATGTTGCCCTCGCGTTTCAATTCCAGCGCAATGGCATAGCGTAGGAAAAGGTCTCCGGGTTCTTCGGCCAACATGGCCTGCAACTGTGCTAGTCGTTCAACGCTCATGGAATGTATACATCGTCCATTTCTGGAGAATGGTGCGCGAAACTACAGATGTTCTTTTCCACTACTATTGCATCAAATCGATCAGAACGACCTCCTTCAAAAGCCAGTGAGGTCCAGATCATCCGTTCCCTCCAAGGTTACCCATTGCTTCATCTTCTTCTGGATCACCTTGAAATGACGCTGGTCCTCCGGGGTAATTATGGAGATCGCCTCACCCGTGTTCTGCGCCCGTCCCGTGCGACCGATACGGTGGATATAGTCTTTCGGTGAACGAGGCAGTTCGTAGTTGATCACATAAGGTAGAAGTTCAATGTCGATGCCCCGCGAAAGCAGGTCCGTGGCCACAAGCACCCGCAACTTTCCCGCTTTGAAGTCCGCCAATGCCTGTTGGCGTGCGTGGTTGCTCTTTTTGCCGTGGGTCGAGGCCGCATCAATTCCGTTGCGGTTCAACTTTTCGGCAACGTGGTCCGCGCTATGCCCGGATGCAGTGAACACCAAGACCTGCTGCATGTCCATGCTTTTGATCAGGTAGCGTAGGTAAGGACCCTTACGCTCTTCGGAAACCCGGAATGCCCGTTGCTTGATCAGCACCACCTCCTGTGGTTCGCTGGTAATTTGGATCACCTCTGGTTTGTGCAGAACGAGCTGAGTGATCTCGTCCACCGCTTTGTTCAAGGTGGCGGAGAACAGGAGGTTCTGTCGTTTGCGAGGCATCAACGCCAGCAGCTGGTCCATCTCCTCCTTGAAACCAAGGTCCAACATCCGGTCCGCCTCATCCAACACAAGGACCTTCACAGAACCCAGATGCACGGCCTTCGAACCGATCAGGTCCAACAACCTCCCAGGTGTAGCGATCAACACTTGCACACCTTGCATACCGATCATCTGCGGATTGATCGATACACCACCGAATACGGCCGCGATCTTCACTTTCTCTATCAACCCGACATTCAGTTCTTGGAAAACGGCTTCAACCTGTATCGCCAATTCGCGTGTGGGCACCAGCACCAGTATCGGCACGTGGCGGTTTTCCATAGGCCACTGCTCTTCCAAAAGGCGCTGAAGGATAGGCAGGGCGTACGCAACGGTTTTTCCTGATCCAGTTTGCGCGATCCCGAGCACATCCTTCCCGAAGAGTACTGCGGGTATGGCCTGTTCCTGGATCGGAGTAGGTTCAGAATAAGTTAGGCCGTCAAGGGACTTAAGAATGACCTCGGAAAGGCCAAGTGCCGCGAAAGGTGAAGTGCTGATCTCCATGTGGTCCGGAATGACCCATCACATATGGGCCAATACGTTGGCAAGATAGACTTCGCTTTATACGGGCCGATAGAACGAGAGGCCATACATCGGACCGGAACAATCAGGTGATGGTTGCGTATACCACCGCGCATGTTCCAACGCCTTCATCCATTTACCGTTCTCGGTTACATCTTATTGGTGGCTTCGGTCGTGCCTCTTTTCTTGGGCTTACCCAGTTTTGCAGCGGCCATGTTGTTCGTGGCGTATGGTTTTGGTCTGCTGGAATTCCAGAAGTACACCAGCAACTACCAGTTCGCATTGATCTTAGTCGCTGGTGCCGCTTTGGGCATTGTGTTGGACCTGCATTACCAAGCATGGCCACTGCTCACTTTATCCTTGCTCTTCGCCGCGTCGGCCACCATTGTTCGCCAGCGTTTCATGCGCTATTTCACTTACGTGGACCTGCTTTGGGTGGATACGGGAAAGGCCATATGCGCCGTCCTCTTCTATGTGCTGGCGATCTGGGGCAGGCCTTTCTCATGGGACTTTTGGTTGCTGCCCATCATTCCATTGACCGCGGCGGTCGGCCTAACGATCAGCTATATCCAGGACGCGGGCAAGATGAAACAATTGACCCGTGGTGGCTACAGGGTTCAAGTAGGTAAACCGGCGCCGGATTTCGAATTGCCCGATCAGGACGGGAACCTTGTTCGATTGTCCGACCTCCAAGGAAAACATCCAGTGCTTCTGATCTTCGTGCGCGGTGATTGGTGTCCCGGTTGCCACATGATGCTGCGCACGTATGAACGTAACCGTGCCCGTTTCAAAGAGAAAGGGGTCCATGTTATCGGGATCGGTCCCGATGATATTTCCGTGAACCTGAGCATGGTGCAGCGCATTGGGGTAGGGTACCGTATGCTTTCAGATGACAAGCAGGAGGTTTCTTCGCAATACGGGGTGGTCTATAGCAATCCTTTGATCGAGACGATGGTGGACTACTCGAAAGGGATGCCGCTTCCAGCATCGTTCCTTGTTGATGCGAACGGGATCGTGCGCTACGCTTCCCGCCCTGACCGAGTTGGAGAATTCCTTGATCCAGAGTTGATCTTCGGTGTGCTCGATGGCATCCAGCCCGACACGAGCATAGTATGGGCCTGAACATGGATCTGGTACTCTTGGCACTGGCCGTGGTCTTCTTGATCGCGGCGGTCGGAATTTCCTTGGCCTATAACCGGTTACAGACGAACTATACGAAGAGCGTCCAAGATCGCGATAGTTTCCAGGGGATCCTTGAAGCCAGCAACGACGCACTTTTCGTGATCAATTTCGTGAGCGGGAAGATCCATTTGGCCAACGCCAAGGCTTCGGAGTTGCTTGGGTTCACGGCACCTGAGTTGACCAAACTCACCATCTTCGACCTGCACCCCAAGGAGTTCCTTCATCGAAGTGCCGATCGCATTGCGGATGCATGGGAACGGAAGGGCAACGTTTATGCGGATATTCCGCTGCTATCCACCACCGCAGAAGTGATCCCTGTGGAGAGCAGCACGCGAGTGACCACCTACAAAGGAGAACCCGCAGTGATCATTTATGCCCGTGATATTCGAGAACGCCTCACCTTACAAAGCGTTGTGGAGGAACAGCAGGCCACAGTTCGAGAACAGAACCATCAACTGCTTTCCAGCATCCGCTATGCACAACGCATCCAGCGCGCCGTGCTCCCCGAAGCCGAGCGCCTGCAAGTCCTGTTGCCTGAATCGTTCATCCTTTTCCGGCCGCGGGATATCGTAAGTGGTGATCTTTATTGGTTCGCCGAGCAGGATGGTGCCGTGGTATTGGCTGCTGCGGATTGTACAGGGCATGGGGTGCCCGGGGCGTTGCTCAGTTTGATCGGGGCTTCGTTGTTCCAAGAAGTGGTGGTCGAGAAGAAGTTGAAAGGGACAGGTGCCATGCTCGATGCGGCAAGGATCGGCATGATCCGAGCCTTGAGCAAGGATGGCCGTGGCAACAGCGATGGAATGAATGCCGCAGTAATACGGTACGATCCTGTTTCGATGAAAGTGGCGTATTCCGGTGGATATGCACCGCTTTATCTGGTGCGAAATGGGGCGCTCATCGAGCACAAAGGAGACCGGATGCCCGTGGGTCCAACCCCAGGTGAAATGAACGCTTTCGGCAGCGTAGAGATCCAGCTGGAAAAAGGGGACCGGTTGTTCATGAGTTCCGATGGCCTACAGGACCAGTTCGGCGGCCCGCATGGAAAGAAATTGAAGTCCAGTGGTCTGAAGGAATGGATATTGCAGACATCAGACCTGTCGATCGATGACCAGTACCAAGCGATCTCGGACAGATTCCGGATGTGGCTGGGTAAGGGCGAGCAGATCGATGATGTGCTCTTGGTGGGATTTGAGGTTACCTGATCCGGGTCTTCTCGTTCTGGATCAAACTGGCGATCACGTTTGACGGGCTCGGCTTACCGCGCCAAGTCGTTGTCCACACCCAGCGCAAGTACCAGACTGTCCAATGAACTCGGATCACAGCGCATCGCGTGCAGTTCGATCCCATCAACGGAGAGGTCACTGACCTGCGTACCATCCAACATTCGCCACGCCTCGGGGTCTCCACCTACAAACAGCACCGTTTTCGATCCATCGGCTTTGGGCTTGGTCCAGGATCTGCGATCGAAACCTATACCATGAGTTCGGGGGAAAGATGGAAGGAGTGAAGCGCAGGCGTAGCAGCTGAAATGTGCTGCGAAATGCGCGCGGTGATCCACTTTCAAATTGGGCCACCGTATGGGTGCGATCAACTCGGCGTCTGATCGGTCGGCAGCCATCTCGATCCGTTTGCAGCGCTCGGTGATCATCGAGATCGGTTCTTCGCGAACGAAAGCACATTCCTGCGACGCAAGCTCATGCTTTATGGTCGCAGGTAACCATGCGGCTTTCCATCCAACCAATAGCACGGCCAATATGGCTATCGCGATCACATTACCACTTCGCAACTTGGCATTGCGGAGAACATAGGCCAAGGCCGCAGCAAAGATCAATGGCAGAGCAAGGAACATGCGTGACAGCGGGAAGAATATACTGCTGCATCCGTTGTGGACCTTGATCACACCAAGCGCGATCACAGTACCCACGAACACCATGGTCAAAGCGAGAGCGTATGTACGATCTCCGCGTTTCCATAGAACAACAGCAAGGATGATCAGTGGGACCAGGATCAATATGCCCAATTCGGCATGGAACGGAAAAAGACCTCGAAAGAAAACGGATGGAGAGCGAAGGGCTTGCCAGAAAAGACTCAGATCAAAGGCCAATTCAGCAGGTGTCAATCGATGGATCACTTCCCAAGGTCGATCATCAAAGAAATGCGAAGCCCACCACTGCCAACCGATCGCAGGGATCGCACCAACGAGTATCCCACTTATCCACTTCAAGGATCTATGTTCCAACTTCCACCAGACGATCCCAGCAGCGATGCCCGCGATCAAAGCATTCGGATTATTGACCACAGCAAAAGACACTACGAGACCGAACAACGCACCCCGCAAAATGGACCCGGATACCAATTTGATCCATGGCAGGCAAGCCAAGACCGCAAGACCGTGTACGAACCCTCGCGGCATCGAAGTGATCATGGTCCATTCCATCGGTAGCAACAGTGGAAAAGCCGCAAATACCAATGCGGCAACCGAGGCATCGTTACGCCGACACCACAGTGCAAAGGACCAGAACGGGAGCATAGCCAAGAATGCGGTCACCAGTGGCAACACCACCCACGGCGCACCGCCCAAACGAACAAATGGCGCACCTAGCAGTGCCTCTAACATCGGGTTGTAGTTCTGGCCATACAGGAACGGTTCTTTGAAGATCCCGTTCCCCATATCCTGGCATACTTCCCATATCAAGGCATCATCGATCCCCACATGGCGGAATGCGAACACGACCAACACGACCATCCGGTCCACGACCCCAAGAACGATAAGCGGCCAGAACAGCCTACGGACCAATAATTCACCGGGCGGCATGCGCAAGTTGAACGTGCTGCTGATGGTCCAATGGGGCACACTTGTGCCAAGGATCCCGGCGCGACCAGGTCAACTGGCGTTTCGCATAGTTCCGGGTGTGTTGCTTGATCGATGTGATCGCCTGGGCCAACGTAACGCCTTCCTCCGGTGGCAATGGGGGAGAAGGGCGATCGAAATGCTCGAAGATTTCGCGGTAGCCCACTGTCCGCAGTGCGTTGTGTTCGCGAAAGGGCAATAGTGACATGGCTTCTTCCACCAAACCGGCAGCGATCATGTGATCCACCCG
>Ga0154020_10000893_pt1 | contig 36789 bp, 29 predicted proteins | sample Klosneuvirus_201_FD_109709 | JGI IMG/M metagenome (GOLD analysis project Ga0154020, IMG submission 109709) | Active sludge microbial communities from wastewater, Klosterneuburg, Austria - Klosneuvirus_20160825_MG | ecosystem: Engineered > WWTP > Aerobic digester > Activated sludge | place...
AGCATTAAGCTGGATCAAGCAAGAAGTTATCCACAGCTACTCGGTAAAAATAAATAAATCCTGTGGATAACTCAAGAAAATGAACTGATTTTCAAATTAAATCTCCGAACTAACTCTAATTATGGTTTTCAAGAACTCATTTCATAGCAAAGTTTTTTTAATATTCATCCAAAGTTAGTAAATAGTGTTTTGATACCTATAATGTTATCTTTAATGTCAGCTTTGAGGCAAGGTTAGTTTAACTCTTCGAGTTCAGAAAATAATTCTATGTTGCTATTCAATATAGTATTAAGTTTTGACCATGCAGTTGTGATTTCCTCTGGTGTTGAGCAGTAGGGTGGCATTAAATAAATAGTGTTGCCAAGTGGGCGAATAAATAAATTCAATTGAAGGGCCATTTTCTGAATTTCTCTTGAAATAGAATTCCCATATTTATTGGAGTGATTTAGATTTATTGTAGCAATACTTCCGCAAACATTGGATTTTTGAATAAGGGGGTGATTCGAAATATTTTTTAATGATTCTCGATGGGCATTGGCCATTTTAGAAATAATTTGAATGAAATTTATTTTTTTAAAAAGTTTGAGGTTTGCGCATGCGGCAGCACAACTTAATGCATTGCCGGTGTAGCTGTGTCCATGAAAAAGCATTTTATCAACATCATGAGATAAAAAAGCCGTATAAATTTCTTTTGAAGCAATTGTTGCACCTAAGGGAAGAAATCCACCAGTAATTCCTTTTGAAAGACAAAGTAAATCTGGAGTTCGTTTGATCTGTTCAAAGGCAAACATGGTACCAGTTCGGCCAAAACCAGTCATAACTTCATCAAAAATAACAAGGCAATCATGACTTTTAGCAATATCGTATATTTGTTGAATTGCCTCAATTGGCCACTGAATCATTCCTCCGGCGCCTTGAATAAGTGGTTCTAATAAGACGGCACAAACTTCGTTGCCTTGTGCTTCCATAATTTTTTTAAATGAATGGACCCACTGTGAAAGTGGATCTGTCATCGAAGTGCCTTGATCAGCTCGAAGAACTTCAAAAAGCATTCCTTTGTAAGGTTTGTTAAAAGCACTTGTGGCACTTACACTCATAACACCACACGTGTCTCCATGGTAAGAGTGAGTAAAAGCCACAAATTTAGATTTTTTTGGTTTGCCGGTTTGAATCGCGAATTGATAGGCCATTTTCATAGCGACTTCAACGGCTGTTGAACCATTATCCGAAAGAAAAAGAGATGAGAGGTCTTTCGGTAAAAAGGACTCCAGTAATTCAGATAGCTCTTCAGCTGGCTCATGAGTGAAGTTAGAAAATACGACTTGTTCTAGTTTTTCTGCTTGCTTAGCAATTGCTTCGACGATGTCTTCTTGACCGTGGCCGTGTGTAATAAGCCACCAACTCGAAATTCCATCAAAAATTTTTCTCCCATTTTTAGTGTAAAGAAAAGATCCCTTTGCTGAATCGAGGAGTATAGGAGGAGAGCTCGACTGCATTTGGGTGTACGGTCGCCAAAGAATCATGAAATCCTCTCAGGAGCTGACGACTGCGAGTCTTGTTGATTATGGTGTATCTGGTTAGATCGTTCTTTAACGTGATCCAATGTTTGAATTTCCATTTGGAAGGCTTTCCAAGCTATTTGAAAATAATTTTCTTCTATAGATTGCAATTTTATTTTGGAAGCTGATAGGTCTTTGGTAAGACTTCTGACTTTATCTAAATGCTTGGCTTCATCTGAGAGTACGGGTGCTAGATTAAAATCAAAACATTGATTTCGTAAAACGTCGTCATAAATTTGATAAACTAATAATGCCCGCTCTTCAATAATCCAGGTCATAAGTTCATAAACTTTTTTATTTTCAAAATGTTCGGCCGAAGTCTTGTAATGAAACAAAGTTTCTTTATCTAAATTATAAAAATATGATTTTAAATGATTCACTGAGAGGAGTGTTTCGGTGTTGTACTGAGAAAAATAATGACCACCGACTTTCATGGCTAATTTTTTAAAATACAGAGCGTGACGAGCTTCTTCAAGTGCATGGGTTAAGACACCATCATCTATGTCTGCCGTTTTTTGAGATCGAAGGATCATTCTAAGGCCACGGTACTCCAGATAAGAAAGACTATTGAGCCAGCGTGCATGAGTGTTAGGGTGTTGAGTCATTTTTATTAAAGTAGTTTTGATATCCATAATTACCTCTAGATTAAAGTTGAATAGGTAGTGTAGTAGAGATTTCGATAAGATTTTTACGACTGAAATCATTAATCAACGGAACTTCAGCTAGGACTGGGGTATTGCCGAAGTGCTTGATAGCTTCTAAGTTAGATTTATTTGGTTGCCCAACCATAACGACTCCTAAAAGAGGAATGTTTCGATTATGGAGGGCTTCGATAGACAATAAGGTATGATTGATAGTGCCTAAGCCTGATCGCGCTACTAGAATTAAAGAGGCATGAAGTTGCTTTATTAAATCAATGATTAATGTTGATGAGTTGAGTGGAACGAGTAAGCCTCCACAGCCTTCAATTATCGTGTGATCTGTTGGTGCTTGGGCAATAATTAATTCGTGCTTAATTTCTATGGATTCATTTTTGGCTGCCGCATGGGGAGAGAGTGGTTCCTGGAGTTTATAAACTTCATTTAAAATAAAGTTTTTTCCAAGCCTCTCGGCAACCCATTCTGAATCTGTTTTATCTATTGTGCCACTCTGAATGGGTTTCCAATATCGATATCCTAGCTTGAGAGATAAAAGTGTAGAAAAAACTGTTTTGCCAATTCCAGTATCTGTGCCTGAAATAAAATAATTCATGTGTTTACCTGTGAAAGTGATTCTGCCAGTAAACGTAATTCAGTTTCATTATGAAATGATTTTAAGGTGATTCTCAAGCCTTCATGACCAGGTGGAACAGTCGGTGATCGAATGGCACGAACATGTAATCCTCTATTCAATAAGTACTCGCTGGCGGCAATGGCTTTTTCATTAGTGGGTATTGAAACAAATCCAATATGTGAATGATTCCAAACCAATTTAAACTCTTTAAAAAATTCTTTTAATTGAATGATGTTTTTTTCGAGTTGAATTTTTTGATTTTGATTTTGAATTTCAATGAGTGCCAAGTAGAGTTGATGTAAAATAATTGGAGGGAGAGCGGTTGAGTAAATAAAACTCCTTGATTTATTAATCATTAGATCACGAAGGTTATTATTGCATACAATAAAAGCGCCGTAAGCTCCAAGTGCTTTTCCTCCGGTGTGAATAGAGGCAATTTGATGAGTGCTGGAAGTAATGTTTGAGATGAGTCCAAGTCCATTTTTACCACAGACCCCTGTGGCGTGAGCTTCATCAAAAACAAGAAATGCATGAAACTTTTCAGCAAGAGCGAGTAATTGAGTAAAATCTGGGGAGTCTCCTTTCATACTAAAGACAGATTCTGTGACAATGATTTTTATATTTGCATTATTCTGTAGGAGCAACTCTTCTAAGTGATTTAAGTTATTATGATTAAAAATATGAATTTTAGATTTTGTTAAACGCATGCCATCGATAAGACTTGCATGATTGTATTCATCGGAGAAAAATTCTGCACCCTTTAAGCTGCCAAGGGCGGTCATTAATCCTAAATTGGCGAGATATCCTGAGCCAAAGAGTAGTGCCGATTCAGATCGAAATGTTGTGGCAATAAATGATTCAAGATCTTGGTGTAAAGAACTGTCTCCAGAGATTAATCGAGATCCCGTAGAGCCAAGGCTTGGTTGTGAATTTAGAAACTTTATTAATTCAGAGCGGATTTTCGACGAACGCGAAAATCCCAAATAATCATTAGAGGCAAAATCAATACCAATTGCTGGTTGAGTTGTACGCCAAAGCCCTTTTTTTTGGATTGATTCAAGTTCTGATTGGAGTTCAAGCATGATTTTCAATAGGTGTGAGTTTTAGTCCACTTTTTAATAAAAGCTCAACATCTTCTGAAATTTCGGGGTTGGGAGATGTAAGTAATTTTTCTCCCAAAAAAACTGAGTTAGCTCCTGCGAGAAAACAAAGAAATTGGGTTTCATGATTGAGTGAAGCTCTTCCGGCACTTAAGCGAATCATAGATTTGGGAGCCTTAATTCGTAAGACAGAGATGACACGAATGAGATCAAATGGGTCTACAGATTGCGAGTTCGCTAAAGGTGTTCCAGAAATTGGAACTAAAACATTGATTGTGATACTTTCTGGCTGTGGTTCCATATTGATAAGCTGTTTGATAAATGAAATCCGATCTTCATGTGATTCCCCTAGCCCTAGAATTCCACCTGTGCAAACATTGATTCCAGCATTTCTAACCGATTGAATTGTTTCCATCCGTTGTTGGAAGGTGCGAGTCTGAATAATTTTATCATAAAATTCCGGAGACGTATCAATATTGTGATTATAAAAATGGAGACCAGCATTTTTGAGTTGAACAGCCTGTTTCGAAGTCAGCATTCCGAGAGTACAACAAACTTCTAGATCTAGTTTTGAAACCTCTTGTACCATTTCGAGTACAGCATCAAACTCGGGTCCATCTTTTATTTCACGCCAGGCGGCACCCATGCAAAAGCGTGAGGCGCCAGCATTTTTTGCTGCTGTGGCATTGGCTAAAACGTCTTCGATTTCCAATAACTTAGTTTTAGTTACACCGGTTTTGTAGTGTGCTGATTGTGGACAATATGTGCAATTTTCAGGGCAGCCGCCCGTTTTAATTGAAAGAAGTGAAGAAGCTTGAATCTCAGCATTTGGAAAATGATTTTGATGTATTTGACTTGCCTCGCGCACGAGAAGGGTCAATGATCTGTGGTAAAGGTTTTCTATGGAGTTATTCATGGGTAAAAGAATTTATCGAAATTAAAATAAAATCAAGGTATCCTTTAGGTTTACTCTAGTATGTCAGAAATGAAAATATTTTTGTGAGGGTGGTATTGAGGATTTAAGCTATGGAATAAGCTATAAAAACCAGGACGTCGATGAGTCGTTTGTTAGGAGTTGCTTAAAATCTATTTTCGCTGATTCTGCAACCTGTTAAAATCCCCCTAAATGAGCAAATATTTTAAACTTCTTGCAATTGCTGGAGTTGTTCTGGAGATTTTAACTATGAGCCATATTAAAAGAAAAGATCATGTTTACGATATTGTTGTTATTGGTGCTGGGTTATCGGGTTTAATTTCCGCAGCAGCATTAGCTAAAGAAGGTATGGATGTTTGTGTGTTGGAATCTGCTGAGTTTTCAGGAGGTCATTCAAGACTCGTATATTCTCCAGTAGGTTTAATTGATAATGGGATCAAATTTTTCCCTGATAACCTTAAATGCACTCAAGCTCTTGAGCAATTAAATCATATTTTAAAAGTTCCAATTGAATTTGGTTCTGTTGAAAATGGACCAGTGACCTTTCAGGGAGGGGAGATTAAACCTTTTATTGGTTTTGGAAAAGAAGCCCCCGATTTTCATCGCGAACTTTCTTATTTTTTAGAGCCACGGCGACTTGAATTATCTCGAAGTGTGGGTCAAATAGTTGCAGATTTAGCCTTGGGTTTAGGTGAGAGATTTTACCCAAGCTCATTAGTGACTAAATATCAAGGGCATGAAGGTAAAATTCAATCTGTGATGGTAAATGGTCAAAGAGAAATTTTCGGACGTGAGTTTATTCACTCTGCATCACCTAAAATCTTATCAGCACTTTTAGACGATGAGTTATTGTCGGTTCGAGCTAAACAAAAAATTGCAAAGGCTGATTATTGGACTATTTTGGGTCTTGATTTATTTCATTCGGGGACTGTGACGGAATCTCAATTTTTACATTTATTGAATGGTACAACACAAGATGAGCTTGGCCCAAGTGTTGGCTTATTTCACCCTACTATTCCATCGGTTAAAAATGATGAAGATTTGATACAGCATTCTCAATGGATGACTTTTGTGGAGCAGGAGGCAGGAGAAGATCCAGAATTTACGGGCTCTGCTCTTAAAAAGATTAAACGCCAAATTAAGCGTGCTTATCCACAAGCACTTGAAGGTATGATCTCAGAACGAATTCTCGTAGCTCCCTTAATGGAAGTTGATTTAGAGTTAAAATTCGATCAACGAGGAGCGCTGCATGGCATTCCCAATTTGTGGCTTGCACATGGTAGTGCCTCGCAAGGGTTAAATATTGTGGGTTCTATTCAGCAATCACTTTTAGTGGCATCACAAATAAATAACATGCAGAAAAGAATTGCGAGTCCTGAAAAAGATCAATGACAGCGACCTCCCACTACATAAAATGAGGAATAACTTCAAAATGCGAACGACCCTAATTTTCTCATACACAAACAAACGGCTTATTGACTAATTCTGTTGCCAGGTGGTTTGAGCCCGTGCTACGAAGCTTGTTCAACAATAACACACTTTTTTGTACATTCTGGTCCCTCTCCTCAAAGATGAGGGCTCAACCGAACTTCGGTCCCTGCAAAAAAGGCGGTTTAACCAGAAGGAGAAAATTATGGCACAGGTAACAATGAAAGAAATGTTGGATGCGGGTGTTCACTTTGGTCACCAAACTCAACGTTGGAACCCTAAAATGAAGCCCTATGTTTATACGGCGCGTGGTGGGATTCATATCATTAATCTTCAAAAATCAGTAGTTCGCGCTAATAAAGCAGCAGAGTTCGTAAAGGCGATTGCAGCTGACGGTGGTCGCATGGTTTTTGTAGGAACAAAGAAGCAAGCTATTGAGCCCGTTCAAGAAGCAGCTCAAAAATCAGGACAGTTTTATGTTACTAAGCGTTGGCTTGGTGGCACTTTAACAAACTTTGAAACCATCAAAACAAGTATTGATCGTCTTAAAAAGATTGATCAAATGCGTGAAAAAGGGGAGTTAGACTTTTTTACTAAAAAGGAACGCTCTGGGATGGAAAAAGAGTATATGAAACTTTCTGAATACCTCAATGGTATTCGTGATATGAAAGACACTCCAAAAGCTCTTTTTGTGGTGGATCTTGTTAAAGAGCATATCGCAGTTGCTGAAGCTAAAAAATTAGGTATTCCTGTGATTGGTATTGCTGACACAAACTGTGATCCCGAAATTATTGAGTATCCAATTCCAGGAAATGATGATGCTATTCGATCAATAAAATTATTTTCCAATCTTATTGCTGAAGCTTATATGGAAGGTGCAAAAGAGTACGAATCCAAGCTTCGAACTCAAACAGACAAAGCGTCTGATGTTAAAGCTGAAGATAAGGATGCTTCTGTTGAAAAGCGAAAAGCTCGTCCTGGTGGCAGAAAAGAAAGAGACGAGAAACCAGCAGCTTCTGGACCTCAGGTCGTGAAAGTTCAAAAACAAAGAAAACTAGTTGCTGCCGGTCTTGCAGAGAAAATTGAAATTGAAGCTGAGTTGGAAAGCTCAGAAACAGTTGTTGAGACCACTGGTGATACTGCAGAATAATTTAATTTTAAGATTTAATTTTTAGTATCAATTTATAATTTGAAATCATAGGGAGATTGCGATGTCTATAACTGCTAGCATGGTAAAAGAGCTGCGTGAAAAAACAAGCGCAGGAATGCTTGACTGTAAAAAGGCCTTAGAAGAAACAAAAGGTGATTTTGAAGCGGCCGTTGATTGGTTGAGAAAAAAAGGGCTTTCGGCTGCGGCCAAAAAAGCCGATCGTTTAGCAAGTGAAGGATTAGTTCAAGTTTTTAAATCGGCTGATGGCAAAATAGCTGTTGCTGTAGAAGTTAACTCAGAAACAGACTTTGTCGCTCGAAATGATGGCTTTAAAAAATTCGTTAACGAAGTGGCTCAACAGGCTGCGGGCAAAGGTAAATTAGGCGTTCATGAACCAGCAACAGATCTGCTCAATGAGCCTTATATTAATAATGCGTCTATCAATCTAGCAGAACATTTAAAGCAGACCATTGCAACTATTGGTGAAAACCTAGTAGTACGTCGCTATGCTAAATTTAGTACTGATCATTCTTTGGTCCACACATATCTTCACGGTGAAGGAAAAATCGGCGTATTAATTGAAGTGGGAGCAGATAAAGAATCGGCTTTAACTAATGATACTTTTAAAACTTTTGCAAACGATGTGTGTCTACATATTGCAGCGATGAATCCCATGGCGATTTCTGAATCAGAAATTCCTGCTGATGCAAAAACTCGTGAACGAGAAGTTTTAATTGGAAAAGCAAAAGAGCAAGGTAAAAAGCCAGAAATGATCGAAAAGATTGTTGAAGGTCAAATCAGAAAATGGTTAGCAGAAAACTGTTTGATGGACCAAGCCTTTGTGAAAAATCCAGATCTTACTATAATGGCCTATCAAAAACAGGTTTCGTCAGCACTTGGTGCACAAATCAATATTAAGAAATTTGTTCGTTTTGAATTAGGTGCAGGATTACAAAAGAAACAAGAAAATTTTGCAGAAGAAGTTGCTGCACAAATGAAGGGGCATTAATTTGGGAAGTTCTGCGGCCTTTAAAAGAATCCTCCTCAAGTTGAGTGGTGAAGCTCTTGCGGGCAAGCAGGGTCATGGAATTAATACGGATGTTATAAAGCAAGTGGCTCAAGATATTGCAGAGGCTCATCGTGGTGGTACTGAGATTGGTATTGTCATTGGTGGTGGCAATATTTTTAGAGGAATAGCTGCTTCTGCTGGAGGAATGGATCGAGCTAGTTCTGATTATATGGGAATGCTAGCAACGTGTATTAATGCACTGGCCCTCCAAGATGCCTTAGAAAAAGAAGGCGTTCCGACTAGAGTTCAATCGGCTATAGAAATGGCCGAAATAGCTGAGCCTTATATTCGTCGAAAAGCCATCAGGCATCTTGAAAAAGGAAGAGCTGTCATTTTTGCAGCTGGAACTGGAAACCCTTACTTTACTACAGATACTGCTGCGGCTCTTAGAGCAGCAGAAATTGGTGCTGAAGTAATTATGAAGGCAACCAAAGTTAATGGAATTTATGATAAAGATCCAGCAAAGCATAGTGATGCCAAAATGTATTTAGAGTTAGCCTATATTGAAGTTCTCAATAAAGGTCTAAAAGTGATGGACTCAACTGCGGTTAGTCTATGTATGGATAATAAACTTCCAATTTTAACTTTTAATTTAATGACCAGTGGAAATATTCTCAAGGCGGTTAATGGAGAGACCATTGGAACTATGGTGCGCTAGAGGAGGAAAACGATGTTAACGAGTTTAAAAAATGAAACTCAAGAAAAAATGGAAAAAGCCATTGGAGCACTTAATACTGAATTAAAAAAAATTAGAACAGGTCGAGCACAGGTTTCGATGCTAGATTCTATTAAAGTGAATTATTATGGAACACTTTCGCCTCTTTCTCAGGTGGCCGCAATCTCCACTCCTGATGCTAAGTCTTTTCTTATTGCTCCTTGGGAAGCTTCTATTGTTAAAGAAATAGAATCGGCTATCATTAAAAGTGATATCGGAATGGCACCAATGAGCGATGGAAAAATCATTCGTTTGAAAGTTCCTGACCTCACCGAAGAACGTCGTAAAGATCTCGTTAAGCAAACAAAAAAAATTGTTGAAGATGCTAAAGTAGCAATTAGAATGGCTCGACGTGATGCCAATGAAGTGAGTAAGAAAGCATTGAAAGATAAAGTAGCCAGCGAAGATGAAAGTAAAAAATCTGAAGCAGAAATTCAAAAATTAACTGATGATTATATTAAAAAAGTAGATGCTATTGCTGATGAAAAAGAAAAAAGCATCATGACCATTTAAATCGAGTTGAGCCCTTGTTAAATCATATTGCGATCATTATGGATGGAAATGGACGATGGGCCAACGAACGCAGCCGTCCGAGAGTATTTGGGCACATTAAAGGTGCTCGTGTTGCCAAAAAAATTATAACTCAATCAGTGCAATTGGGAATCAAAAATTTAACTCTATATGCTTTTTCCACTGAAAATTGGAATAGACCTGCTGATGAAGTGAGTTTTCTCATTCGTCTACTTCAGCGCTATTTAGCTCGTGAACGAAGACATCTTTTCGAACAAAATGTTCGGTTTAATGTCATTGGTGAATATCAGCGCTTCCCACCTCTTGTGGTGAAAGAAATAGAATTAACCATGGAGCGTACTAAAAATAACTCTGGATTAAACTTAAGCTTTGCATTGAATTATGGTGGAAGACAGGAGTTAGTTTCAGTGATGAGAGAGTTGTCGGAGAGAACTCTGTGTGGGGAATTAAAACCAGACGAGATCACTGAATCCTTAATTTCTGAAGAACTAGAAAAACGATCGGTGGGCGAACCAGATTTACTGATTCGTACAAGTGGAGAGTTAAGGCTCTCTAATTTTTTAATATGGCAATCAACTTACTCCGAGTTATATTTTACTCCTGTCTTGTGGCCTGATTTTGATGAATCCGAGATGCTTAAGGCTATTGACTCCTTTCAAAATAGAGAACGACGATTCGGACACACCTCTGAGCAAATTGAAAGCTCAATAAAATCAACGAACTCATTCAATTTATTGGCACCAGTTAGTCAAAGTAAAAATAAAACTGAAGAAGGACATGACTTAAGCCAAAATCAAGAAATTACTGAGACAATTGAATCGCATAAAAAAAGTGAACATGTTCATAAAATCATAAATTCTGATGTTGATGGAACTGAAAGTAAATTAGAAGCTTTGCAAAGAAAAATACTAAATAAAATTTATGATTTTACATCAGAAGAAAAAATAATACAATCAAGCGTCGCTCATTCTACGAGCTTAAACTGGGTGAATCTTGTTACCACTAAGGATGAATCGAATATAGTGACTCAAGGTGGACACAAGTGAAGACAGATAAATATAAAAATCTTGGTGTAAGGACTCTTTCAGCTTTAGTTGCCGTTTCACTAATGGGATTAACCTATTTATTTTTTGAATTAGCAGGAATTATTATATTAGCTATGATTCTTGAGGTCTTAGTTATAAAAGAAGGTCTAAATTTAATGGATTGGGCTGCAACTAATAAATTAAATAAATGGATTTATGGGATCTTTTTTTATTTAATTTTTCTTTTAATTTTGTTTGGAGAACCATATAGGCTTCAGGTACTTATTTTTGCCATTGTTTTTTGCTTATCCATCTCAATACATTTAAAAGTTCAAGATTTTTCATTAAAATCACTTCAAAATGCCCAAGGTGGATTGCTAATTGGGATGATTTATTTAGCCCTCTTTCCTGCTTTATTGGTTGATATTCTATTTAAATATCAAGGGGCTTTGTGGTTTCTTTGTTTATTAGTCATGGTTTTTTCAGGTGATATTGGCGCTTATTCTTTTGGAATTACGATTGGAAAACGCCATGTGCTTCCACAGATTTCCCCCAAAAAAACGTGGGAAGGAGCTATTGGAGGTTTTTTAGCAACTCTAGTCAGTGCACTTATTCTTCACCAAATGTTTAAGCTGAAAATACCCATATTTGGCTGGCTAATTATGGCGGGTCTTATATCAATTTCGGCACAAACTGGAGATTTTTTTGAATCTTTATTAAAACGAGTGATTAATGTGAAAGATTCAGGCAAAATTATGCCGGGGCATGGAGGCTTGCTAGATCGAATAGATGGACTTTTATTTGCAGCACCTATTATGTCTGTTTCATTAAGTTATTTTGATAAGTGGATTTAGTATTTAAGTTTATAGATCATTTTCGAAACTATTGAGGTGCGATTCATGATTTCTAAGAGTCACAGGGTCGTGACAACTTTAATAAAATTTACGTTAGAAAGTCTAACACAGTTTGGTGCTCTTGTTTCATTAGCAGCCTTCATACTGGTTTTCACCGACTTTGCAATGATTCATTGGTTGGGATTGGCTGAAAAATTTCCCAGACTCATATGGATTCACTTTATTCAAACTTGGATATTTTGTTATTTATTGAGCCTATGTTTTTCTAAAAAAACATTTTTTATTTGGAATGCAATTTTATTTTCATTTTCTTTTTTACAATGGTTATGTCTTTCATACTATGGGAGTTACCTTTCTCCTATGATGATTTTCCTCTTTTTTCGTGATATCGCAGAAGTAATTGAGTCCTCGAAAGGAGCTGGTCAACAACTAGTGAAGCCTATTGTTATGGGGTTTCTAGGTGTAATTTTATTACGTTGGCTCACATTATTAAAATATGAAAAAAATATAAGTGGTTTAAGTCTCATTTCGAAAAGAGTACTTAAAGTTTTAATTTTTTTCACAATTTTGTATCCGATCCCTCGCACCTTTTTTACGGGTCATACCTTTGGTAAGCAGGCTAAAGTTCAAGAGCTATCTTTGGTTAATTTCTATGGCGCATTTTCCTATTTTTTTGGACGGATCTTGCCGGCCAAAGCAAAAGCCGCAATCATGTCAAATTCAAATGAAAAGAGTAATTTCAATGAAAAGTTGGTTCCACGCTCTATCGTTGAGTTAAATCCACAAAGACATGTGGTATTTATTTTGGGTGAATCATTGGGACTGCGTCATTTGCAACTCTTTGGCTATCATGAGGAGACAACACCGCAATTACTTTCTTTATATCAACAAAATAAGTTGTTAATCCGGAGTGGTGTTTCAGGAGGAGTTTCCACTGACGTGAGTATTCCCATGTTAATTCAAGATGCTTTCGGACCCAGTGCAGCATCTATGGTGGCCTCTCAGGAGCATTGTTTATTTAAATTAGCGAAAAAAAATGGTTTTCAGACTTCATTTATTAGTGTTCAGACGCAAGAAAATCTTCAACACATCACTAACTTTTTTTGTAATACCTATCTTGATTTTTATAAAGCAGGCGATAATTCCAATACAATAAATGGAGAGTCGACCGCATTGGATGAAGAACTCCTAGCTGAAGCTAAGAAAATTTCATGGAAACAGCCTCAATTTGTTATTTTTCATCAACGTGGATCTCATTCACCCTACGAGAGTCGATACCCATCAAATCACGCTTTTAGAGTGATAAACAAGAATGATCCATGGGAACTACAATTAAAAAAACATTATGATAACAGTGTTCATTATACCGATCAAAATATAAAAGATTTAGTAGAATGGATTCAAATGAATAGTACGCTTCCTGTTGAGGTCATTTTCACATCAGATCATGGAGAGGCTTTGGGAGAGACTCAACAATGGGGTCATGTGATTCTTCACCCTGTGGTGGCAGAAGTTCCAGTTCTGTATTTTCCTGAAAATGAGACTTTTAGAGCAGTTTTTAAAAAACAAAAGAATTGGGTAAATCATCACTTTGTGAGTTCATTCCTAATCTCTCTATTAGGATATGGACTTGAGTCCAGCTTTGAAGACGGTACGAATCAAATTCTAAACCAAAATCATTTTGTTATGGGTGCAGATTTAGATGGATTAGGAGGATTCATGAAAGTTATTCCTCATGAAAATGAATTGGTGCGCTTGCCAGAATAAACTCAATAACTTTATGATCAGTTGCAAAGTAAACCACTGGAATATATAATGATTAACGGTACAGTAAATCTAGAGTGATGGAAGATCGAGTTCTGATGCAAGAGGAGGAATTAAAATGGATGTTTTTTTAAGTTGGATTCAAACGGGTATAGGCTGGGTTCTTCCTTTTGTAATATTAATTAGTTTAACAGTTTTTGTTCATGAACTTGGGCATTTTTTAGTGGCAAAGTATTTTGGTGTCCGTGTTGAGGTATTTAGTATTGGAGTGGGGAAAAAAATCTGGAAAAGAAAATGGGGTGAGACAGAGTATGCTCTTAGTTTACTTCCAATCGGTGGCTATGTAAAAATGTTTGGTGATGAGCTAGGTGCTGAAGTTGATCCAGCATTAAAGCAGTATTCTTTTGTGCATAAACCTGTTCTTCAACGTATTGCAGTGGTTCTCGCAGGTCCATTGATGAATCTTTTCTTTGCAATATTACTTTTTGTGATGATCGCGGTAAGTGGGGAGGATCAAAAGGCTCCTGTGGTGGGCGATATCGCTGACTCGTCGGAGGCATACACTTTAGGTTTTCGCAGTGGTGATGTGGTTCTTTCAGTGACATCAGCAAAAGGAACTATTGAAAGTTTAAAAACCTGGAATGAATTACAAAAATTTTTAAATGAGTCTATTGGACAAGAAGTTGTATTGAAATTAAAGAGCTTAGAGCAACCAGAGCATTTAATAAAAATGGTTCCGCAAGCGATGCCTGATTTAGGTTTATTGAGTTTAAGCAAAACAATGGGGAGTGTTCCTGGTTTAACAAATTTGACTTCGGGTCCTGTTATTGGCATAGCCAAAAAAGATTCGTGGGCCTATCAAGCTGGTTTTAGAACAGGTGATATAATTACTAAAGTGAATTATAAAGAAATCAAATACTGGAGGCAAGCGCAAGATCAAATTCTTCAGAGTTCGGTCCCTTTCAATGTGACTGTTGTAAGAGTTGATGCTTCTGACAAATATGAATCAGTCAATTTAGAAATTAAAGATAAAGTAAAAGGAAATGATTTTCTGTCTCTTGGAATTGAAAAAGGTGAAATATTCATCGCACGTGTGATGGCTGACTCACCAGCTGAAAAGGCCGGATTAAAGCCAGGCGATCGACTCACTGAAATTCAGGGTCAAAAAATAACTGGTTGGGAAATAGTTCAAAACACAGTCAAGAATTATAAAAAAGATGATTCAGGATTAAAAATCAAAGTTCTCCGTGATGATGTAGAAAATGAATTCACGATAACCCCTGTCATGACTTCTACGACAAGTCCCCAAGGTCTTAGAGAGGATCGTTTTACAATCGGAATAGGACCATGGTTATCGGCGAGTATTCCCGAGATGACGACTGTTAAATATGGTTTTTCAATTGATGCCCTCAAGCGCGGAATTGAACGAACTTGGGAAGTCTCAGCAATGACTTTAATAAGTTTTGTTAAATTATTTAGTGCTGAAATTTCACCTAAAAACATCAGTGGTATTATCTCAATTGGACAGGCTGCTAGTGAAACATTTAAGATCGGATTGGGTCAATTTTTCAGTATGATGAGTGTGATTTCTATTAACTTATTTATTCTTAATCTTTTACCTATTCCTGTTTTAGATGGTGGCCATATGGTCTTTTATACGATTGAATTATTAAAGGGATCACCACTCAGTTTAAAGAAAATCGAGTTTGCACAAAGATTTGGTATTGTCGTTTTGATGAGTTTAATGGTATTTGCTTTATTCAATGACTTCTCAAGATTTTTTGGACATTAAAAATTTTATATCTAATAAAGAAAAACTATTGGAGTTAAGTCCAACGCGTACTTTTTTAGCCTTGGATTCTAGCACACAGATGGCGAGTGTCGCGTTATCCCTAAATGGTTCAATTATTTATTCAGAAGAATGCATTAGGCAGAAATCCCATAGTGAGTGGATCAATGGAGCTATTGAGCGTGCTATCGTCAATCTCCCAGGGGGTTGGAGTTGTTTAGAGTTAATATGCTTAACTCATGGACCAGGAAGTTTTACAGGTCTAAGAGTAGCAACTAATGTGGCTAAAACGATTGCCTACTCTTATAATATCCCATTAGTGAGCATAAGTAGTTTAGAAGTATTAGCGTATCAAGTTGAATTAACTGAAGATATTAAGTTGAGTATGAGTGAGTCAGTTTTTAAAAATTCGCATAATGAAGACACTACCTTTGAGAACTCTGATGTTGTCATACTTCCTTTAATTAATGCATTCAAAAATATGGTTTTTTACGGAATGTATTACAAATCCAAGGATGAATTTAAAACTCTGATGCAACCACAAGTTATAGGTATTGAAGAACTAAATGGATTTTTAAAATTAAATAAAAAAAATATAAAGAAAAATGCAATTGTAATAGTGGGTGATGGGGTGAATTTTTATCAAACTTCTCTGAATTTAATATCAGAACCAAAGCTCATTCGTCCTAATTCACCTCAAGATTTTCCTTTAGCTTCTACACTAGTTAAAATGATCAATTCGAATTGGACAGGTATTTCATTTAAACTTATTCATTGGAGTGAGTTAATGCCTCTTTATTTAAGAGCTTCGGCTGCCGAAGAGGCTATCGCGGGACGATGAATATCATAAATATTGTTCATCCTATAATCCTATCATCCGATCATTTAATCCAAGTCTAGTTCATCTCAATTAAGCTAATTGTAAAATTGCATTATTTAGTCAAAGTTGCTAAACTTTTATCATGGCGGTTGATGAAGATATTTTAAATGACTTCAAAAGTGAGACCAAAGGTCTTGTAAAAGAGTTATTAGACCTCCTTGAAGCTGCAGATGGAGATCCGTCTGCATTTGGCAAACTCGAGCAATATGGTCAAACAGTAGACCGAATCATGGGTGGAGCCAAAAGCCTTGCAACAAACTTTGCAGAGGACTTTCCACAAGGTCACATGATTCATCAAATGGGAGATTATGCTGCCCTTTGCAAAGCGGTTGGCTACAAAGCTTCGCAAGTCGCAGAGAATGAACAATTTTTTAATGTATGTGTCGCCTTTTTGCTCGACGCCACAGAAATGCTACAAAAAATGGTGAACTTACTGGGTGCTGAGAAGGGTGTTAGTATCAGTTATTTACTCAATAAAACATTTTTAGATCGTCTTCGTTGGATCAACTCACAATTTAAAAGTGATTTAAGAGCAACCGTTTCTACAGGTGGCGTGCAAACTCCCAAGAAAATGAATCAAACAGAAATTGATGATCTACTCAAAAAATTGGGTGTTGGATAGTCTCTTCAATTTTGTGATCAATTAATTTAGTGGCGTCACGATTATTTCAGGATTGAATTCATCTTTTAAAATACCCTCGATAGCCATGAGTGTTCCTTCAGTAGAACTAGGGCAAGTACCACAGGCTCCTTGATAATAAACAGTTAAATTGGGGTGTTCGTATTTTATGATTTCAATGTCGCCCCCATCTCCTTGAAGCCCTGGACGTATGGTTCGATCTAAAATTTCTTCAATTTGTCTTACCTCAGGTGAAAGACCCTCGCGTTTTTTCTTTTTAGTATCTTCGATGGTAATATTAGGATTATGAATAACCATGTCTCTATGAATTACCGCATTTACAAGATCACTAATTGTATCAAAAGGGACTTCAGGAGAATGGGTAATGGTGATAACGTTAGAAAAAAAGTGTACTTGAGTTACACCATTTAATTGAAGTAGATCTTGAGCCATAGGATAGCCCACACATTCTGCTTCAGTTGAAAAAGTGGCTTTACCTTGCATTAAAACCGGTCGATCCAAAATAAATTTCCATGCATAAGGATTGGGTGTTGGTGAAATGCGAATGAGAACTTCTTGTGATTGGTTCATTTGAGTAAATCCTTTGCTTTGATAAGTCCAGCGACAAGTCTATCGACATCTTCTTCAGTATTGTAAATTGAAAATGAGGCACGAATGCTTCCAGTGAGATTTAATTTTTTTAATAATGGATAAGTACAATGATGACCTGTACGAACAGCAATACCTTGTTGATTGAGGATAAAACCAACATCGCTGTGATGTAATTTATTTATATTGAAAGCAAATACTGGAATTTTCAAATGTGTTTTCGTTGGTCCATAGAGCGTCAGCTCGGGTATGGTAGTCAGTTTTGAAAAGATATAATCAACTAATTGATGTTCATAAGCATCAATATTTTTAATCCCAATCTGTTGAATAAACTCGATAGCAGTAGCAAGAGCGATGGCTCCTCCCACATCGGGAGTGCCTGCTTCAAAGCGAAATGGGATGTCATTAAAAATTGTTTTTTCAAAACTTACTGATTTGATCATACTTCCCCCAGTTTGGTAGGGAGGCATGTTTTTGAGTAGGGATTCTTTTCCGTATAGAACCCCAATACCAAAGGGTGCAAAAATTTTATGTCCTGAGAAAACATAAAAATCAGCATCCAAATCTTTGACATCAATTTCCATTTTACCAATCGCTTGTGCACCATCAATGACCACTAGTACACCTTGAGTGTGTGCGATGGAGATTAGTTTTTTAATATTAACAATATTACCGAGATGATTTGAGGCATGAGTCAGGGCAAGAATTTTTGTTCGAGAGTTCATCAAAGGTTTCAATTGGTCTTCCGAAATATCACCTTCGAGCGTGGTTTCTAAAACCTTGAGAGTTAATTTTTTTTGTATAGCTAGTTGTTGCCAGGGTATAATATTAGCATGATGTTCGATATCTGATAAGATAATTTCGTCACCGTCTTTGAGCGATTCACCTAGGCTTGAAGCTAAGAGATTAATGCCCTCAGTTGTTCCTCGAACAAAGACAATCTCATGAGTTTCAGCATTAATAAATTGGGATACAGTTTTTCGTGCTTGCTCGAAGAGTTCTGTGGATAGATCACTTAAATGATGTGAGCCACGGTGAACATTAGCAGCCTCAAAACTATAAAATTGAGTGAGCCGATTAATAACGGAAAGTGGTTTAAGAGCAGTGGCTGCACTATCAAGATAAACTAACGATTGATTATTCACTTTTTGAGTGAGTGCCGGAAATTCTGCTTTTATTTTTTTTATATTAAAATTCATTGAATGTCCTTCATCCAAAACTCCTTAATTCGAGATTTTAAGTAGGTTTGAATTTCAGTATTAGTGAGATGATCGCAAAGTTCAGATAAAAACCCAAGACACACTAAAGTATGAGCGCGATTTTTGGAAATTCCTCTACTTTGAAAATAAAATAATTCGTCTTCATTTAATTGTCCGATAGCAGCACCATGGGTCGCCTTGACATCATCAGCATAAATTTCGAGTTCTGGTTTGGTGTCAACTTCTGCCTCTGTGCTTAAGAGTAGACTTTGGTGCAACTGTGATGAGTTTGTTTTTTGAGCTGATGGTTGAATTTTTATCTGTCCATTAAATATAGCTCTTGATTGACCTAGTAATAGATTTTTAAAAATTTGTTGGCATTGATTATTAGGACCTGAAAAATTAATTTTTGAAGGTTGATCAATAATTCCTGTTTTTTTTGACAATCCAATTCCGTGTAATAAAATTTCTGAATCAGATCCCTCTGGATTAACACTTAACTCATTACGCATCCATCCATCACTGGTACTTCCTTGGAGAAAATGAAAATGAGTTTTATTTTTGAGAGTAACATGAGTGCGATGAGTGATTTGATGGTTAGAAGGGATTTCATTCCATTGAATATAGTTCAATCGCGCCTCATCATCGATTTTAATAAAGGTCGTTGAGTTATTCCAAGGAGTAAATGTTGAGGTTGAATTTTGGATAGTTGTAGTTGTAGTTGGAGTAGAAGTAGATGTTGGGGCCTTCGCCGCAGTCAATTCTGATTCAGACGTTTGAGTTATTATAGGATCTTTAGAAGGAGATAACGGCGCGGGAGAAACTATAGATGTAGCCGTCGTCTGAAAAGAAATATTAAAAATGGCATGGGTTTCAAGAATTGAAGCTTGGGAACCCTTTGATGCCATAATTTGAAGTCGCGATTGAAAAAGTGGCTTTTCTTCGGGTGATGAATAAATATGAATAAGATGAATGGGTTTATTCAGCTTTGTGTTTTCATTTATATAAAGCAAATAACCTTGATCAAAGTAACTTAAATTAAGAGCTTCAAGTTTATTGTCATCATTTTTTAATGATAAGGAATCAATAATACCTTTTTCTAGAGCATTTTTTAAGGTTAAAAGTTCAAAAAGTGAATCTTCATTTATTTTGGAGTTTTTATCGATTGGATGATCTAGTTTTGTACTTTCAACAATTCTTCCGTTGTATATGATAATGGATTCAAAATGAGTATTAGTAATTGAATTAAGATAGTTTTTTATTTCTATATTTAATGATTCAAATGTGAGAATAAAATCTTTACTCGATTTTTCAGAATTTTTTTCATCTATTTGAGGAGTAAACTCAGTTTGAAGTTTTTGAACTGGTGAATATTTCCATGATTCCATTTTTTTAGAAGGCCAGTTCAAAATTTCAAAATTTTTGGCGGCAAGAGAACGAATAAGCAAATAAGCTTGTGGCTCACCAACTCTTCGATTTAGCTTTTCGCTCTGTTTTAGTAAACTCATAAATCAATAACCTCAGTTTCTACATTTCTCATTCAATAAATAGTACTTTTAAACAAACCAACAAAAATTTTATGAGTCTTTGCTTAGAAGACTCATTGTCTTAGTGTTTACAAGTTAAAGCAGCCAGTCGTATCCCTTTTCTTCTAATTTCAAGGCTAAACTTTTATCTCCAGTTTCAATAATTTTTCCATCGGCTAGTACATGGACAAAATCGGGTTGAATATAATTAAGTAGCCTTTGATAATGAGTGATTAATAAAATTGAATTATTGGGTGTTCGGAGTTTATTCACGCCATCCGCCACAATTCGTAGGGCATCAATATCAAGACCTGAATCTGTTTCATCTAATATTGCGAGTCGCGGAGAGAGTACGGCCATTTGAAGAATCTCATTTCTTTTTTTCTCTCCTCCTGAGAATCCAACATTGACGGAACGATCTAAAAATTCAGGCTTCATATCAACAATTTTCATTTTTTCAAGAACATAAGATCTAAACTCTTTTTCTTTCATTGTATCAGCACCATGATGTGCACACATGGCATTAAAGGATTCAAAGAGAAAACTCAAATTACTCACACCTGGAACTTCAATAGGATACTGATAAGCGAGAAAAATTCCTTCTTTTGCTCTTTGGTCAGGTTCTAGCTTGAGAAGATCAGTTTTTTGAAAATTAATTTCATACCAAACCTCACCCTCTGTCACTTCATAGGACGGGTGACCAGCTAATACCTTTGAAAGGCTGCTTTTACCTGCACCGTTGGGTCCCATGATGGCATGTATTTCTCCAGCATTAATTTTTAAATTAAGACCTTTAAGGACTTCTTTTTCACCAATTTTGGCGTGAAGATTTTTAATTTCTATCATTTTTACCTCTCAATAACATTTACAATTAATAGACTTTTAAATTTTTTCTAACTTTACATTGGTGTCTTGAAAGTATTTTGACACCACAAGTTTTGATTGAATGAGTTATTTTTATAAATCACCCAATACTATTCTCAAGTTTCATTTCAATAAGTTTTACGGCTTCAACGGAAAACTCCAGAGGAAGTTCTTTGAATACCTGATTGCAAAATCCGTTCACTAACATTGAAATGGCTTTCTCATTATCGAGTCCTCGCGATTGCATGTAAAAAAGTTGATCTTCTGAAATCCGTGACGTGGAAGCTTCATGTTCAAGGGTTGATGTTGGGTTTTTCACTTCAATATAAGGAACAGTGTGTGCACTTGAGTGTTGCCCCACAAGCATGGAGTCGCACTGTGAATAATTTCGAGCATTTTGAGCGCTGGGAAGTATTTTAACTAAACCGCGATAAGTGTTTGAAGAGTGACCCGTTGAAATTCCTTTTGAAATAATCGTGCTTCGTGAATTTTTTCCGATATGGATCATTTTTGTTCCTGTATCGGCTTGCATATAATCATGAGTAAGCGCAACGGAATAAAAATGAGCTTCGGTATCATCCCCCTGCAAAATAACACTTGGATATTTCCAAGTAATGGCTGAGCCAGTTTCTACCTGTGTCCATGAAATTTTAGATTTTAAGCCAGAACATTTTCCACGTTTTGTAACAAAATTATAAATTCCGCCTTTGCCGGCCTTATCACCAGTGTACCAGTTTTGAACGGTGGAATATTTTATCTCAGCTTCTTTTAGAGTAATCAACTCAACTACGGCGGCGTGGAGTTGGTTTTCATCTCTTTGAGGAGCTGTACAGCCTTCCAGATAATTTACAAAGCTATTTTCATCTGCAATGATAAGAGTTCTTTCGAATTGCCCTGTTTCTTTAGCATTAATTCTAAAGTAGGTGGATAAGTCGATGGGGCAGCGGACTCCTTTGGGAATATAAACAAAAGAACCATCAGTAAAAACAGCAGAGTTGAGTGCGGCATAAAAATTGTCCGTGATGGGGACTACAGATCCCAGATACTTTTTTACAAGTTCAGGATATTTTTGTATCGCTTCAGAGATAGAACAAAAAACCACTCCCACTTTGTCTAACTCTTCTTTGTGAGTGGTGGCGATGGATACACTATCAAAGACCACATCCATAGCAACACCACTAATTCTTTTTTGTTCTTGAAGTGGAATTCCGAGGCGTTCAAAGGTACGCAAGAGTTCTGGATCAAGCTCTTCAAGATTTTTAGGGGCTTCTTTTTTTTGTTTTGGCGCTGAATAATAACTTATATCTTGAAAGTCGATAGGTTCATATTTAACTTTAGCCCAATGGGGCTCAAACATGGTTTTCCAATGATTAAAGGCTTTCAATCTAAAATCGAGGAGAAATGCAGGTTCATTTTTCTTGTGCGAAAGCCAACGAATTGTTTCTTCAGTTAGACCTTTGGGGGCTGTTTCTGAGTCAATATTGGTTTCAAATCCATATTTGTAATCAGTATTTGATGTCATAAATCCTTCTCCGTGACGGGTGGATGTAACGGGTTAAGGGAGCGGTTTTTTTTAGAAGTTGAAACTTTTGTAGAGTGTTTCTCATTGTTTATACGATTAAGGGGCAATGTCGATATTGATTGATGAAGAGGATTAGTTGCATTGCGTGCTACGGGTTCTAGATTAGGTTCTTCAAGAAGCGAGTGGATGCTTAAACTTTGGTAAAATTCTATCAAATGATCATTAAGATTTTGAACCGGACTTACAATATTACATTTTCTTTTTATTTGGCAGGAAGAAGAAATACATCGAACCAGATTAATGGGGCCTAAAATAAGTACAGAGAGATCATAAAAACTAACTTTGGCAAGATCCTTAACTATAATGTAACCTCCTGAAACTCCTTGAGTAGAATGGAGCCATCCCTTTTGAGTCATGATTTGTAAGAGTCGAGCAATAGTATCAAAGGAGCAGCCATAAGCGTCTGCAATCTCTTTTGCCGCAGAAAGCTCTCCTGGGCGCTTATGAGACATATGCTTAAGTGCAATTAAAGCATACTCCATTTTACGATTCATTTTAAACATAAAAAAACTCCAAATCAAAATACGACCTTTTTGCACGGTATTAAAGCTCACTTAAACCAAGAATTTATAATTGCTCTCCAGTTGGGCTTCTTTGTAGGTTCTAGGAGCTTTATTAGCCTTCGGTGGATATGTATATGAAAAACAAATGAAATTCACTCATTTTTTTCAAAATCGGGTAAAAAAAGACGTATATTGATACAGAAATTCTTTGTTATCTATATTTTATTGGGCACAGCTTATGGTGCGAGTGGAGTATAAATATTTTAGGATCAACTAAGTTGAAAAAAAAACATAACTATAGAACAATAGTTTCCAGGTACAAAAAAGATACCAAAGCTCAGTCAACAGTAAGTATCTTAATTAAGAATCAGGTATTAAAAATTTATATTTTTACACAATTTATTTATTATAAATCTAAATTAAATAAATGCACTTGATGGATTTGTATTGAAAATTTAGCTTATCAGATGATTTTAAAAATCGACTGATTTTTATACAGATGTAATACAAAAATGGTGAATTACAATTCTCAAAATAATACAAATCAATTTTTTAAAAGTTAATAATAATATAAAAAACAATCAGTTGGATCCTATATCAAAGGTGGCTTGACCCTAATTAAACATGGCACATGTTTTGTAAATATCAAAGTTTAAGATCAATTAAACAACCATAATTTATGGCCATTGGCCAAAAGGAGAATGTATGAAAGCAATGTTTAAGTCATTAGTAGTAGCAATGGCAGTGATGATGGTTCAATCACATGTTTTTGCAGCAGGAAATGCGAAACCTAATCAAGTTGTAAGGCAAATGCAAGAAAAGCGAGCGACTGAAGGAAAGTCTAGTAAAGAAGCTGTTCCGGAAAATAGAAAAGAAATCGCTGATGTTATAAGGAAATTACGAGCACTTAAAATAACAGATATTAATTCTGACTATTTAAGTAAAGTTTCAAATGTTGAAGTTTTAAATAAAATTGGATCATTTCTAAATTCGAAGGCAGCATTAGATACTATCGCTGAAAGAAAAGAGGGAATTTCTAAGACTGAACTACTATCTAGTATAGATATTTTAGCAAAAGTGAGTGACAAACTTAAAAGTAATTCATCGACTACAGAAGTAAATGATTCATTAGAAGCAGTGCACTTGGTTCTAGCTAGCTCACTTCCTGAAGCAAAGATAGTAGAATTAGGTATGACTAAAGATGGTCTCGATTCTTTCAAAAGAGAATTAGATACTCTTCTTAATCAAGATTCTACTATAACGTTAGACCTTCTAACAAGAAAAGCATATAAAAATTTAAAGGATAGTGGCAAAACTTCTGTTAAGACTTATGAGGAATGGATTGAAGCAATTTTGAAGTGTTTACGTGGTCTATAATAATAATCACATAAGATTTAAATGAGTATTGGGCATGATGAAAAGTTCATCGTGCTCAATACTTTGATTAAAATTATGTATTTGGATTTAAGATTTAAATTTTGTAAAAATTAAAAAAATAAAAACATTTAAACTCGTTGATAGGAAGGAAAAATAATGATCAATTTTAAATTTACTTTAATCCTTTCTGTTTTTATTTTTAACTCCATTTCATTTTCTCAAACTGCAAATAATTATAATTGGAATAACAAAAGTAATCAAACAGGTGTTTATTCTGTTGATCCCATCAATGTAACTCCCAACGCTGATAGCATTACACTTGGAGATTCAAAAACAAACGTCAATTTTAAAATGGGTGATCAAAGTATAATAAGAAAATTTGTCGACAAATTTAGCCTGACTCCTGAAGAAAGAGCACAAGAGCTTAAGATCAAAACTGAAACAGAAAAACGTATGAAGTTAAGCGGAAAAGAATTATTTACACCTAAGGGTATGGCTAGTAGTTATATGGGGCAGTCCTTTTTATTCTTTTTTTGGTTGGGAGCGGCACAAGTTTATCACTGTTATAATGATTATAGCTTGAATCCCATGGCCTGTTATCAATATTTACTTTCAGAGACCAGTGGAGTCCATCGCGCGGCTCTCATGGCATTTGTGGTGGCCAGTGGATTAGTTAGTACATCTCCATGGGTTTACAATTTAGGTTTTAAAATGCTTAAGAGAAATCGATTTACGCAGTCTTTTATGTCTGCCTTATCTTTATCGATTGGTGTAACTGGACAATCAGTATTAACACAATTTTTACAATATTACTTACAAGATGAAGATGTTAAACGATGTTCGAATAAATTTATTATTAAACAAAAATTAGCAGAAAAAAGACGTTTTGGAAATAAAGTAAATCTAGAAGAAGTTATTCCTGAAAATGACCCTTGTCGACTAGCTGCTGATAAGAGTACGACTTACTATTTGAAAAAGCACTTACCTCCAGAAATATTGGGACTTTGGGCAACGATGCCAGTACTCTTTGCGCTAGAAACCTCTCTAGGTTTAGCGATTTCACCTACGGGTATTGGAGTTGTTGCTGGTCTAAAGAGTTTAACTGAGTTTTTGAGTCAAAAAATTCCAGTCGGTGGTTTAACCAAAGGGGCTCAACTAGAGTTTTATGTCACCATGGAGAAAATTTCAGAAAAACTTGGTTCTATTTATAAGATGTCATTTAATTTAAAAAAGAATAGTAAGTTATTTAGATTAGCTGAATATATTTTGAAACCTGGTAGTTGGTGGTATTCTGGACTAAATTTATTGGCTTTTACAGAAATTAGTGGTGTCATTACTCCATGGATCACTGAAAAATGGTTTAAAAATATTTCAAGCGATTTTGATGAAAATAATGAAACTTTTATGCGTACAATGGCCGATATGGGGTCTGCAGATGCGAGAACATTCTTTGTACAAGAAGGCTGTGATGACAGTAACGTTGAGACCTGTGAACCGCGAGCATCTTTATTTCTGAGTCAATTACGAATGGATTTTGCCCATTGGCGTGAACTAAAAATGCAATCCTTTGTATCAACTTATCAGGGATGGCAGCAAAAAATTCAAGAAATGGTTCGAGGCTTTAATTCAACACTGATGCTTTATAATGATATTGCTATGTCAACTTTTAAAAATAAAGCCATTACTCCTCCTTGGAAAAAGTCAACAACACTTGCTGGAGTTTATACTCTGGTGCCTGACAATATCGACGACGAGAGGAAATTATTTCAATCTCCCATTGAGTATTATGGTCCAATGAGTGAAAGAGCCTTTATAATTGGATTGGGATTAAAAGCCTATATTACATTTTATGCTAATGAATCAAAGTTAAATTTTAAAACTTCTTTACCTAAAATGAATAAAGAAAAAATGTACAAATTATTAATGGAAGAATTTGAAGAAAGTTATAAAGGAGTCGATTATCCAGAGGCTAAAGTTGCCTATGAAGGGCTTAAGGTTTCGAGTCAATTGACTGTGCAAGACTTTGAAAAAATATTTGGAAGTGTTATTTCAGCTCTGCATAAAAGTAATCATAGTGATACAATCCGAAAATTTATTGATTATAGCGGAAATACTAACTATTTAAAGTGGTTAGAAAGATTAGACCAAATTGCTAATAAACTAATGCCAGGATTTTTATTAAATTCAAAATTATATGGTTATAAACTATTAAGATTTGAAACAACAGCAGTTAAAAAATTTGTACAAATGCCGGAAAATTTAAAAAAGCAGGAAAATGAAAGTTACACCCATCCTATTTTTCTTGATGAACAAAAGGACTCGCATTTTTCTTACGAAACACCTATGAAAATCTTTGGTACAGATCCAGAGCTTGTTCGAGTGATAGAAATCGTAGGACAACTTTATTATAAAAATATTTTAAGAAACTCTGATTATATGTATTATATGACCAGAGCCCAATATAAGGATGTTCAAGAAGGTATTAATGATTTAATGGGTGTGGTAAATTTTGTAAATACCAAAGACATTAATGATTGGATGAGTTCGGCAATTACTAAAACTTTTCCGAAACTCGTAGAGTGGGGTTGGATTTCAAAAGATTCATTAACGGGATTATTCACTTTAAGTCAAAAGGTAGATGATTTTTTACTTCAAATTCCTGCCAGCTTTGCGGCAAAAACTATTAATTCGACACCGATGGAGGAGATCACTAGAATTACAAATACGATCTATTCAGGGTTAGGAAATCCTTTTGCTCCTCAAAATGAAGCTCATGCTTATAAAGAACGATATCTAAGGTATACGAGTGAAGGTCGAAATCAACAATTATACTCATTACCTGAAAAAACTAAGCGTATTTTTACTAAAACAATTTTTGATTCCATGGTTATTGGAATGATTTGCGGACCAGAAAAATCAGCAAGTATATTCAAAAATTCAAATGTAGCCTGGAGTAGTACCGATGCGGTCGATTTTAAGGGTATTTTCCCAGATAAATTTAAACCTTTTAAAATGGTGAGTCTTGAGTCATCCGCAGTTAGGACATTTTGTTCAAAATCCATAAATGATCAAGAGACGCTTAACAAAGTTTTACCAGAAGCTTTTAATTTAATTGAAACTGAACTTGGAACCCAAAAATTGCCTGACGTAAGTCAAGAGACCCTTAGTCCAGAGTACGGAGGCTTTTTAGTTTCTTTGTATTGTAATATTACAGAATGGGATAAGGATGCAAAGGCTAGTGGAAAAAGTAATAGTTGGTCCATAAAATCAAAAACCTGGGCTAAATATGAATCTTTATTTTGTTCTAAAGATAAAGATTCTATTTCAGATGATGAAAATGACGATAAGGAAAAAGATAAGAATAGCTTTACGGCTGCTGATATGAATGGACTCATAAGTGAAACAAATGATTTAGTGAATTCATTGACAACAGATGAACGAGATGAATTAGCAAAGGCCAGTATTAAAACATCCAAAGGTAAGAAGGGTTTAGGAACTGATGATGTGAGTGTTAATGAAGAGTATTCAAAAATGAAACTTGAAGCCTTTAGACAAGTTTTAGCCATTAAGGGAACATTAGTGTTAGTAAAAATATTAGATAATTATCAATTAATGTATAATTCAAAACTTCCAGCGCTGATGCATGCATTAGTTGGCACAGGTGATGAAGTTAAATCTACTCTAGCTAAAGTTAGTTTCAACTATGAAGATTTTGATACCTTTCATATATCTAATACTAAAGATTATGAAAATGAGAATATTAATCCTAATGTTATATCAATCAAAAAGAACGATTTTCAAAGCAATATTGCTTTATCTTTGCTTCAAGAATCTAGTTATTATCTCGCTTTTCTTAATAAAGTTTATACTTACAATTTTAATCAAAATTCTAGATTTCAAAATAAAGACTCTGCTTTAATTATGCAATTTAGTCCACCAATTGAAAAGCTCAAAAAAAGCGCTACAATATTTGAAAAAATATTAATGCAAATTGGGTCTGTTGATACCAAGACTAATTTACCTCGAGCGCCTTTGTTTATTTGGAAGCTTAACAATTTAGTTACTGGAGCCTTGATATCAATTATTCAAAATAATGATCAACAGTCACAGAAAATTTTAACTGAATTATCTCAGTATATTGATTACTTGGATATTTATATTTTCAAAGTAAAACTGGGTGAAGATAAATACTCATCAGAAGGCATTGATAATTTGATCGGCTCCTATACAGCAGATGGGATAAAAGAATTAAATTTACCAGCTTCAGAGAGAGCTGTGATGCGCACATGGTTAGTTCACTTCAGAAGTTTTGTTTCCGATTTAATGTCAATAACTTCGATGTTGAAACCTATGAATTTGGAAAATGCTAATTCCATGAATGCACAATAAAAAATTTACTTGATTCAGATTACTGTTCAGCGCCATCTTTTTCTGTATAGTCAAAGAATCTTCCATTTCTTGTCCAAAGATTGGCGCCGCCTAGTTCGGTAGCCATAAATGGTGAGTGAATTTGATTCAGATTTTTACAGCAGGGTTCTGGACTTAAATTGGCTGAGGCATTTAAGGGCTCTGCTTTAGGGCTTGAAAATATTGCTGCAGGAGATTCTGGATCTCTTAATTCAATCGTATTTGATGGGTCACCAGATTTTTCTTTTTGAAAGGTATTATCAATTGATTGAGTAAAATTTGGTGCATTTTTGTTTCCTCTTAAAACAGAATTATTTTTCGTATTAGGGGGATTATTTTTTTTGGCAAAACAATTTAATTCAATAAAGGTTCCAAATGTAAAAATAGTTATCAAAATTATTTTCATTAATTCCTCCCTAAAGAGATTTCTGTATTTAGCTTAAAAAGCACTGCTGATTCAATTCTATACCAAAAACCAATTCAAAATTAATTAAAAACCTCTGCTGTAGCAGGTGCAATCACATCAAGCAAGTTATTAAAGGTGCTGGCTACTTGTTTTGCAACTAAGGGACCATCCGGACTTTCAGCTTTATCAATTTCACCATTGGCGTTATAGCTAATTTTGATGGTTCCCATTTGTGGTCTGGTTACAATGGCGGGCTTGCCAAATTTTTCTTCGTAGATAATATTAACAATTTTTTTAGCCTGATCCTCGATGGTGGAAATCCTTCCTTTATTATCATAGGATAAGTTAACAGTCTGACCATCGGTGTTTTTAGCATAGTTCAAATTTCCTTTGAAGTCATATTTAAAGTCTGATATTCGTTCCCCTACTTTTTTTCCTTTATCGTTTAAGAAAATGGTTTTCACTTTACTGGTTTTATTCACTTTTGGGTCATATTCATAAATCATACGAGAATACAGTGTTGATTTTTCTTGAAGTTGTCCGTTTGGGAAGTAATCAAAAGTAAACTTTTCATTTCCGCGTCTGATCATAGTGGGTTTTCCAAAAACCTCATGGAATGAAATTTCATTAGTGGTTCCATTCGTTACAGTAATAGTTTTAGCCAGGTAAGTGACGCCATCTCTGCGGACTTTATGAATAAACTCAAATTTAGTATTATTAACGACTTTTTTATCACATTTTTTTTCTACAGTAGACCAATAGTGATTAATAGGATCATCTTTTGCAGATTCGTAATTATAAGTTTCTATACAATTATTTCGGTCTTTATAGCTCATGACCCAATCTTTATTTTTCTCATAAGATAATTGAATATTTGTTTTATCAGGCCAATTGGCCTTTGTCATATTATGAAGATCATCATATTCATAGGTATAAGCATTGCCCCAAGCGTTGTTAACCCAAACTAGGTTATCCAGTTTTTCAAATTTATATTCTACAGTAATTCCGCTTGGTCCTGAAATGGTAGTTAACTTTTTATTGGGATTGTACTTGAGCGATAAGCGCCTGCCAGTATTGTCTGCAATTTCTTTTAATAAAATGCCATCGTAGCTCAATTTTAAGTAGTTATTATTTTTATCATGCATGGCTATTAATCGACCTTTAAAATCAAAACGTTGAAAGGTGCCATCAGATAATTGTCTCAAATAGTATTCTTTGGTCAGGGTGATATTTTCGACTTCTTTTCCGTTGGCGTAATAAATGGCGCCTTCTTTAGCTTTTGAAGTTAAATTATAACTTAATGCCATTTGAATTCGGAGTCTGGCATCTTGGAATAAATTCTTTCTTAAAGAAGCAAGATAATCATCTGAACGCTTTCCTTCGGCTTTTACCTTTTTGATAATCTCTTGAATGATATAATCAATATCCTTGGTGCCATATTCTTTTGTGGTATAGGTTATTTCAAGTCCAGCCCCACACTCAAATATTTTAAGAGAATTGTCTGGACTAATAATTAATTTTGTTTCGAATTCAGAACACCAACCATATCCAAAGATACCAACAAAAAGAGATCGACTGTTGTAGGTGCGTAGGATTTTCATCTCATATCCGCCACCTGGAACTTTCAAATCTGTCCACGAGGTTGAAAAATTGGCGTTTTTCATGTCAATAATAGCCAATGAATTTACACTAAATAATAACACCCAAAAAATGCCTGAAATCCATTTCATGACAAATCTCCTAAAACATTAATCATTTACACTCTAATTGTAACAATGGAACGAATCATTATACCACCAATAACTTGCAGGGTTAACATAAGAAATAATAATGCCAAGCCTTTGGGATTAGTGAACAGTGGTTTTATATAGTTGGGGTCTAGAAAAGCAAAACCAAGGAGAATGATAAAGGGTACAGAAGTAATAATCAAACCTTGCATCATTCCTTGAGTGGTCATTGCTTGAATTTTTTTCTCTACCTTTTGCCTCTCTCTAATTGTGCTAACTATGGTGTCAAATGTTTCTCCCATATTTCCACCTGTTTCCTTGAGAATATTAACGGCTGTTACAAACATTTGTACGTCTGGTCTAGGAATTCGAAATGAAAGTTCTACTAGTGCTTCTTCAACACTGCGTCCAATTCGAATTTGAGAGAGAACGAGACCAAACTCCTGAGAGATGGGGTTTCCAAGATTATCAACCACTCTTTCCATCGTTTGTGTGATGCTCAAACCTGCTTTTATTCCGTTAGCCATAATTGTAAGACCATCAACCATTTGATCCACAAAAAGAGTGGCTCGTTTTTCTTGTAATTGCTTTACATAAATTAAGGGTAAATTCCATCCCATGATACCGATTACAGTTCCCATGACTAAACCAACCAAGACGTTAGGCCAGACTAACAAAAGACTTATAAATCCTAAACCAAAACTAAGTAAATAAATAAGAATTGTGATTTTCTTTTTATCGATATCGACAAACATAGCATCCATGCGACGAAACATTTCATCGCGTTGTCCTATGCTTTTAGTACCAAGCCAAGCTGTGAGTTTTGCTTCCCATTGATAGATTATGACAAAAATAAAAATTCCAAAGAGAGGGGTTGCTATCCAGTCACTCATTAAAAAACTCATCAGTATGTCCTCCTTTGATCACTAACTCTATAAGAACACTTTATTAAAAATACGCATATATAATTTATTTACATTGAAGCGAAACTGTAACTGGTCAATGACACTCCTTTAACCAAAAATTAACTTCCAGATTTTTTGATGGTCGTATTAGACGAAGGTGGTGGTGGATTGGGGCGCTTTGGTGTTGAGGCCCCTCCTCCAGGATTGTTATTAACTACGGGAGTGCCCTGGCTCACCACTTTGGGATCATTGGAAAAAATATCTCGGGGAATCATTACGCCTTTGGCCTCTAGTTTTTCAATAAAAGTGGGGATATGACCTAAGGCTTGAAAAAGCCCCTGAATTTTTCTATTTTTATCGTATCCTGTTTCTTTGAATCTAAAAATTTCAGCAAGAGTAACAATTTCGCCTTGCATACCTACGACTTCAGTGACGGAAAGAATTTTTCTCGAACCATCTGATAGTCGTGAAATTTGTATGATTAGGTTCACGGCACTTGCTACTTGCTCTCTAATAGCTTTGGCCGGAAGTTCCATTCCTGACATTAAACATAAAGTTTCCAAACGAGCTACGCACTCTCGAGGACTATTAGCGTGAGTGGTTGTCATCGACCCATCATGACCCGTGTTCATAGCTTGTAGCATATCAAGAGCGGCACCGTCTCGACATTCGCCCACGACAATGCGATCTGGCCTCATACGGAGTGCATTCTTAATTAAATCACGAATTTGTACAGCTCCTGATCCTTCCATATTCGCGGGTCTGGTTTCCAGTCGAACGACATGTTCCTGTTGAAGTTGAAGTTCGGCGGCGTCTTCGACGGTGACTATGCGTTCATTTGCAGGAATAAAACTAGAAATCATATTAAGAAGTGATGTTTTACCAGAACCAGTACCTCCGCTAATTACAACATTCATGCCATTCTCGACACAGATTTTTAAAAAGTCGAGCATGGGTTTGCTAATACTTCCAAATTCAACATACTTTTCAGGATTAATTCCACCCTTTTTAAATTTTCTAATTGTCAGTGCGGGACCATCTATGGATAAGGGTTCTATGATAGCGTTGACTCGGCTTCCATCCTTAAGTCGCGCATCCACATAGGGAGTTTTTTCATCAATGCGACGACCAATGGGAGTGACAATACGTTCGATGACATTGCGCAGATGAAGGTTTGAGGTGAATGTAACAGGTGTTAATTGAACCTTGCCTGAACGTTCAATAAAAATTCTCTTATGACCATTAACCATTATTTCAGTGACGGTTTGATCGGCGAGAAGATCTTCGAGGGGCCCTAAGCCTAATGCCTCATCTAATACCTCTTTGATCGCGCGAGATCGTTCATCTCTGGCTAAATTGGGAGATTCTCTATCGACGATAAGTGTAATCGATTGTAAAGTTTTTTGTTCGAGGGCTTTTTCTTTTGCTGGATCACCTTGGGTGTCGGTGATACCTTTTTTTAAATCCATCGCTTTGATTAATTCTGAATGTACTTTTAATTTTAATAAAGTACGAGGGTCAATTTTATCTCGCGCTTCACCATCAGAATTAGCACTACTTGGGGAATTTGTTAAATTTCCCTTGGGCTTTGCCATCTGTTTTAATTTTTGTAAAACTCCCCCGGTTAATTTTCGGACTAATTCATGATGAGCAGCAGCGACGGGTGTTTGATTCGAAGTAAAAACAAAAGGGGCTGACTTTTGAATGCTACCACTTACAGTAATATCATCTACAGGAATAGATCCTAAAAATGGAATTCTTAAGCTTTGAGTGATAGATTGGGGATTCAAACCCCCGCTTCCTAGTTTATTAATCACTAATTGCATTAAATCGAGCGGAATCGTTTGTGTTAAAAGATCGTTAATCATTCTCTGAGTATGATTAACGACTAAGAGATCTGGAGATGTGACAATGATAACACTACTCGATTCCATAATAAAATTGAGTTGCAATGAACCTATGTCATGCCCTACATCAACAATGATAAATTTATAAATCCGACTTAAATTTTCAAGTTGCTTATTCAATAAATCATTATCGACCATAAGAATTTCTTCTGGCCCCCTCACGGCGGCAAGATAATGAATTCCACTCTGATGAAATGATACAATTTGTGAAAGAGTTTGAGGCGTTATGGGTTGAGTAAATTGGGCGACTTCACTTAAATTTTTAACTGGTTTTAATCCTAGAAGTACATTTTGATCACCACAACTTTTAGCATCAGCATCAATTAATAAAACTTGTTGTCTCAATTCCATTTGAAAAGCAACAGCTAGATTGGCCGCTAGAACGCTTTTTCCGACGCCGCCTTTGCCTCCGGTTACACAAATTAAGTGACATTGTGGATTAATAGCCAAAAAAATATCTCCCATTCCATCAAAATGAATTCAAATAAAAATAATTTATAACTTAATCACTCCGAACCACCGTTTTTTGCAGTAGCTCCGAACTAACTCTCTTATTATGAATGAGATTTGTTTGTTGCAAAACATATTTAGACACAGACTAGACGATCGAAATAGTTTTGAAAGCGACTGAAATCAACTGCAGTTTCCATGAATCAGACACACTAGGGTTTATAGCCCTATCCGTACGGCTAGAGGGAAATCCACATGAGAATTCAGTTTTCAAAACAAAATCCCGATAAACGTTCCACTTTTGCATAACGTACCACTAATATAGGTGCAGGTGTTGAAACTTCTCATAAATCTCAAGAGCTAATAAAATTAGACTTAAGACATATTAAGTTAGAATCAAAATATGTCGAACCCTAACTGTTGGTTTAGAGTTTTTCATACTGGCCTCCATTCTAAAAAATGGGGGTCTTTTTCTTTTTATGCTGCAATTGATTCAGCCAATCTTTAGTCAAATGCAAAATCTGAATATATTTCAAAACCAATTATTAGGGGTTTAATGTCCGAAACCAGCCACGATATTTCATAAATCGGATTCATTGTTTACTCATTCGTTATCATAGAAAATGATGAACCTCATCTGGCAGGTATCATCTTATTTACTTACAATGGTTGTAGTGAGGATAATTGGTTTCTATCTGTAAAATATATTTTAAGTGAAATAAACGAGATGATTTCAGAAGTCCGCAAGCTCAATTCGATATAAATTTCTATGAAGTGTAGTCTTTAGTTGCATGGTACCGATTAGAAAACTTCAGTTTGTATAATCAATTTTTTTAAAAAATAAAAAATTCAAATATGCCGAGGACGCTCTTCAATTGATGATTTGAGTGCTAGTCCAATAAAAGCAGCACCAAAAATACCAGTGATCACTTCAGGTATTTCGATAATGGTGTTTAAGAACATAATAGTTGCTAAAGCCCAAATGGCATAAAAAGCCCCATGTTCTAAATATTTAAATTCTGACAAAGTATTTTTCTCAACAAACATAATTGTTAAACTTCGTACAAACATGGCTCCAATGCCAAGGCCAATAGCAATAACGAATAAATTAGTAGTGATAGCAAAGGCTCCAATAACACCATCAAAACTAAATGAAGCATCGAGGACTTCTAGATAAATAAAAAGCATTGCACTGGTTTGTTGAATAGTCTTTTCCGATTCTCCAGTCAGGCTTAAAAAACCTCCTAATCCATCCACCGCAATATAAGTAACAAGCCCAGAAATTCCAGCTAAAACAAAGGGGATTTTTTCATGATCAGGAAGTATTCTCATAAAACATAAAATGTTAATGAGTACGATACCAATTTCTACAGCTTCAATTTTGCCTAACTTTGAGAGTGGAGCTTCAAGCTGACGTATCCAGTGAATTTCTTTAGTGGTATCAAAAAAATATTTTAGCGCGACCATCATTAGAAAAGCACCGCCAAAGGCCGAAACGGGCACATGGGCCTGATGCATAATTTTTGCATATTCATCAGGCGAGAAGGTGGCTATTTTGAGGGCTTCCCAAGGGCTGATAGAAGTTGCCACACTCACTACTAATAATGGAAAAAGAATTCTCATCCCAAAAACTGCGATGAGCATACCCCAAGTGATAAATCGGTGTTGCCATTCTGGCGTCATTTTTTTAAGTACTGTGGCATTGACGACAGCGTTATCAAAAGAAATGGATACTTCTAGAATGGATAATACGAAAGCCAGAAAAAGGGCCTGTAAGGCTCCTTGTATTGTGTGTTGGTATTCCCATCCTACAAAAGCTGCAAGAGTTAATCCAACGATTGAAACAATAATAGAGCTTTTAAAAAATTTTAACATGTAACGACCAACTCCTGTTTATGATTTTGAATAAAACGAGGTAATACTTCTGCTGGTGTGCCAACGAGGTGAATTTCTCCCTGATGAAGCCATACAATCCGGTCACAATTTTCTAAAGTTGTCAGACGATGAGCAATAATTAATTGAGTTCTATCGGCAAAAAAGTTTTGAGTAGCTTGGACCATGATTTGTTCGCTCTGAGGATCAACAGAGGCCGTGGCCTCATCCATGACGACAATCGGTGAATTCTTTAAAAGACTGCGCGCTAAACATAATAATTGTCGTTCGCCTTGACTCAGGTTTTTGCCTCGCTCTTCAATCTTGTTTTCGAGACCCAAAGGTAAATTTTTGTACCAATCAGTGAGGCCAACTCGTTCAATACTTGTAATTAGCTCTTCGTTAGAAATTGTTCCACTAAGATCTAAGTTATCTTTAAGACTACCTCTAAATAAGATAGGATCTTGTGGAATCAACGTAATGAGTTTACGGTAGTCAGTTAAATTAATTTGGTTGTCCGTCGGCGGTGCCGTGTCTGAAAAATAAGGGTGGTAGCCATTAATTGTGATTCTACCTTCAGTAAGTGGATAAAGGTAAAACAGAGTTTGGATAAGAGTGGATTTACCGCTTCCAGTTTTTCCTACAATTCCAATTCTTTCAGAAGCTTTTATATCAAGATTTATATTTTTCAATACCCAAGGTAAATCGTTTCGATAACGAAAAGAGAGATTTTCAAACTTGATCATAGAGTGGGCTTTGTTGGTCA
>Ga0154020_10000895_pt1 | contig 36765 bp, 29 predicted proteins | sample Klosneuvirus_201_FD_109709 | JGI IMG/M metagenome (GOLD analysis project Ga0154020, IMG submission 109709) | Active sludge microbial communities from wastewater, Klosterneuburg, Austria - Klosneuvirus_20160825_MG | ecosystem: Engineered > WWTP > Aerobic digester > Activated sludge | place...
ACCTGGCAGACCAGGGCATCTCCAGCCGAGGCGTCCGGGACAACGCGGCGGATGTGGCGCCGCACGTGACCATCCAGGGAACGCTGCCGCCAGCGCGCCACGCCGTGGTGATGGACCCGCAAACCTCCGGAGGGTTGTTGTTTGGCGTGGCACCGCAGCACGCGCAGGCCTGCCTGGACGTGCTGCAGGGGCAGGGCATGGCCGCGGCCACGGTGGTGGGACGGGTGGAGCCGGGCCCCGGCCGGGTGACGCTGCTGGGGGGCTGAGGCCCGCCTGGTGCGCCTGGACGTGCAAGCCGGCCAAGGTGGTGTATGGTCCGCAGCCGTGAGGGTCGGGGTCCCGTCCTTTCCTTGGAGGTCATGACCATGGTGCGGCAATGGGCGGTGGCGGCGGGTTTGTTGGTGGCGTTGAGCAGCGCGTGCGCCAGCCCGCGCAATGACGGAAAACGCCCGGCTGAGGTCAAGATCAACGAGGTCAAGGGCACCATGAAGGCGGACCGCCAGGAGATGAGCGTGGATGGCCTGCTCATCCGCCGTTATGATCTCAACAAGGACGGCAAGGCGGACATGGTCAAGCTGTTCAAGGTGGTGGGGACCAATGAACTGCTGGTTCGCAAGGAGTTTGACCTGAACTTTGACGGCCGCCCGGACGTGTGGCGGTTCTTTGATGACAAGGGCGTGGTCCTCAAGGAACGGGTGGACTACGACTTTGACGGCAAGGTGGACAGCGTCAATTATTTTGAGAACAACGTGGTGGCCCGCAAGGAAGTGGACCTGGACTTTGATGAAAAGCCGGACATGGTGCGCTTCTATGACAAGGGCAAGATCACCAAAAAAGAAGCAGACACCAACCACGACGGAAAAGTGGACTACTGGGAATACTACGAAGACGGCAAGGTGGACCGCATTGGCGTGGACCGTGATGGGGACGGCCAGGTGGATGACTGGCAAAAGGCCTCTTCCGAAAGCTGACGTGCCCCCACGTGTGAGCACCCGGCGCCACCTTCCATGACGCGCGCCAGCCCTCCCGCCACCGTGTGGATTCTCAGCCGCTCCAAGCGGCTTCACAGCACCAGACGTCTGATGGAAGCCGCCGCGGCGCTGGAACTCCCAGCACGCGTGGTGGACCCCGCACGCCTGGTGGCCTGTTGGGTGGAGGGCCGGCCGGGCCTGGCGGGCGTCACCACGCTGCCGCGCGTGGTGGTGCCGCGGGTTGGTGCCCGTTCAGACCCCTCCAGCGTCCTGTTGGTGCGGCACCTGGAACAGTGTGGCGTGACCTGCCTCAACCCCGCTGCGGCCCTGGGGGTGGCGCGGGACAAGATGGCCACCGCGTTGACGCTGCTGGAGCACAACATTGCGGTGCCGGACACCGCCGTGGTGCGGCACCCCGGAGGCCTGCTGGCGGCGGTGGCGGCGGTGGGCGGGCTTCCGGTGGTGCTCAAGCGCCCGCGCGGCAGCCAGGGCGTGGGGGTGTTGCTGGTGCGCACAGCCGCCGAACTGGAGAGCGGTGCGCTGGCGCTGGCCCACCGTGGAGAAACGGTGCTGGTGCAGCGGTTCCATGCCCAGGGGCAGGGCCGGGATGTGCGCGTGTTGGTGGTGGCCGGCCGGGCGGTGGCCGCCATGGAGCGGCGGGCGCGGCGCGGGGAGTTCCGCGCCAACGTGCACCAGGGTGGGCGCGCGTTTGCGCATGAACCCCCACGCGCGTGGCTGCGCCTGGCGCAACGGGCAGCCGGTGCGCTGGGGCTGGGCATGGCCGGCGTGGACCTTGTGGCGGGTCCAGACGGTCCGCTGGTGCTGGAGGTCAACGCCAGCCCGGGACTCAAGGGCATTGAAGCCGCCAGCGGGGTGGACGTGGCGCGCGCGGTCATGGCGCACGCCCGCCGGCTGGCCCGTTTGCGCGTCCTGGCCGCGGCCTGAAGCGCGTTGGTTGTGTGGTCTTTGGCGGCGCACTGGCCAAACGCACCGCAATGCGCCACATAGGCGCCGCCCCCATCACCGGGGGTCTTCTTGCCTGGAGCAGAACCCCGTGCGCGTCTTTGTCCCCACGTTGATGGCCCTGGCCGTCCTGCAAGCCACCGCCTGCAACAACAAGCCGGCCCAGCCCACGCCGCCCGCCGTCACCACACCCGGTCCCACCCCGCCGGCCGGCAACGCGCCCGCCCTGCAGCGTACCGGCTCCATCCCGGAAATTGGCCCGGACACTGTGGTTGCCACCGTGCGTGGCCAGCCGGTGCTGGGCAAGGAGATCCTGGACAAGACCCGCGCCAAGGAAATCAAGGCCGAGGCGGACTACCTGGGCGCCGTCCAGACGGCGCGGGAGAACATCCTGCGCAGCATGGTCATGGACCGCCTCTTCACCGAGGAGGCCAAGAAGGCCGGCGTCCCCAACGTGGAGGATTACATCCGCGCCGAGGTGGAGAAGGGCCGCAAGCCGGCGGATGAGGCGCGGCTGCGCGCACTTCACGCACGCCTGGTGCCGCCGGGTGGACCGTCCTTTGAAGAAGTGCGCATGGAGCTGGCGCAGGCGGCCATGAAAGAAGACCAGCAGGCGGCGGTGGGCGCGCTCATTGAGCGCGTCATGAAGGAATATGACGTGAAGTGGCTGCTCCCGGCGCCCGTGCTGCCCAAGGTCAACGTCACGGCGGATGATGACCCGTTTCTTGGGGACGCCAGCGCCAAGGTCACCATCATTGAATTTTCGGATTTTGAGTGCCCGTACTGCTCACGCGCCGCCGAGGCCGTCCATCAGGTGGCCGACAAGTACAAAGGCAAGGTGAAGGTGGTGTTCCGGGATTTCCCGCTGGGCTTCCACAAAGCCGCCAAGGGCGCGGCGCTGGCCGCGCAGTGCGCCAACGAGCAGGGCAAGTTCTGGCAGTTCCATGACCAGGTGTTCAAGAACCAGGGGACGCCGGGCGGCCTGGAGGAAAAAGCGCTCAAGACCTACGCACGCGTGGCCGGGATGGACGGGCAGAAGTTTGACGGCTGCCTGGCCAGTGAAAAGTTCAAGGCGGAGGTGGAGAAGGACATGGCGGACGGAGAAGCCGCGGGCGTGGAAGGCACACCCTCCTTCTTCATCAACGGGCGTCCCCACACCGGCGCGCCCACCGTGGAAGGCCTGTCCGCCGCGGTGGATGCCGCCCTGGCCGAGGGCTGACCGACCCCGCCAGACCCGCCGGAAGATCCCCCGGCATCCGTCAACTGGCGGACCCCCGCATGTCCCGTCCCACGTACTCTCGCCCACCTGCGCGGCGGGTGTTTGGGTACCCGTACGCGTTCACCTGCATCCTCCCAACGCCCGCCGGTTCAAGGCGCTGTGAAGGAGTTGTACGTCATGCGCATCTCCCCCCTGCTCACGTTTGGTTTGATTGCCACGCTCCCTTTCACTGCCTGCCAGTGTGAAGAGGAACTTGCCGCCACGCCCGGAACCCTGGTGGGACGGTTTTGTGACCCGGTCAGCGGCGCAGGCCTCATTCGCGTCCAGGTGACGCTGCAAAACCCGGACGGGACGCCGGTGGACGGCAAGACCACCACCGGGGATGCCCTGGGCCGTTTCACCTTGGGCCCCATCCAGCCGGGCACCTACGTGGCCGTGGGAAAGCTTGGGGCGCTGGAGCGCAGCAAAGAAATCCTCATTGAGTCTGACAAGACCACCGAATTTGCCGACGAGGGTTGCCACGAACCGCCGCCGCCACCGCCGCCCACCGGGGGCCGCGTGACCGGGAGGATTTGTGATGCGGCCTCCGGCGCGTGGGTGGACTTTGGCCAGGTGTGGCTGTCCAGCCCGGGCAACCCCGGTGATGTGCAGTATCCCGGCATCACCGACACCGACGGCCGTTTTGAAATCACCAGCGTGCGTCCTGGCACCTATGACGCCCATGTGGTGGAGGGCATCTTTGCCGCGGACTTCCCCGGCATCACCGTGGCCGAGGGAATGGAGACCATGGTGCCCAGCCCCGCCACGTGTGACCCGCCACCCGGCGGCACGGTGACCGGCCGCGTGTGCCAGGACGGCGTGGGTTGGTTGGGGGCCGCGCGCGCGTACATCAACCTCCAGGGCGGCATGGTGGTGGAAACCATGACGGACCAGGACGGCAACTTCACGCTGCAAAACGTCCAGCCCGGCAGCCAGGTGGTGCGCGTGGAGAAGGACCTGTTTGCGCGTTCGTGGGCGGTCACCGTGACGTCCGGGATGACCACCCAGGTGCCATCCCCCACAACCTGCGTGGTGGACCCGCCGCCGCCCATGAGTGGCACCGTCACCGGCCGGGTGTGCGCGCCGGACGGGCAGACCTGGCTGGCGGGTGCATCGGTCACGGTGGGTGACCCCGCCAACCCAACCTCCGCCGCCACCACCGACGCGGAAGGCCGCTTCACGCTCACCGGGGTCCCGGAAGGCATGCAAACGGTACGCGTCACCAAGAACAGTTTCACCGCCACCTACCAGGTCAACGTCACCGCCGGCGGCACCACCGTGGTGCCGGAAGAGCAGTGCCAGGTCATTCCCACCGCCACGCGCGTGCTGGTGGTGACCGGCCAGTGGGACAACGTGCGGTGCGTGCTCACGGGCCAGGGTGACCCGCAGGCCACCCTGCCCAACCACCCCTGCACCGCCGCCGGGCTGGGGCTGGACCCCGCCAACGTCACCAGCGTGGACGGTCAGGCACAAGGCTGGGCCGCGGCGCTGTTGGGGGACTACGCGCGCATGTCCATGTACGACATCATCTTCTTCAACTGCGGCGTGAATGACGCGGCCGCGGTCACCGGCGCGAACGCGTCCACGTACGCAGCCAACCTCCGCCGCTACGTGGAGGAAGGTGGCAGCGTCTACGCGTCTGACTACGCAGCGCCGCTGGTGGAGATGGCCTTCCCCGAGTTTGTGAGCTGGCAGCGCAACGCCGTGGTCAACAACGGGCTGTTGGCTTCCAAGGTGGGCAAGCCGCAAACCATCACCGCCAACGTCACAGACCCCGGCATCCGCGCCGCGCTGGGCCAGCAGACCATCCAGGTGAGCTTTGACCTGGATGCGTGGGTGGCCATGTTTGGCACCGCACCGGCCACGCGCGTCTACATTCGCGCCACCGCCGAAGGCGCCGCGTATTCCCTGTTTGGCCCCGGTGAGAACTTCACCATGAACAACATCCCGCTCACGGTGGGCTTTGATGTGGGCCAGGGCCGCGTGGTGTTCACGTCCTTCCACCAGGAACGCAACATCACCCCGGACATGCAGCAGGTGCTCAACCTCCTGGTGTTTGAACTCTGAGCCAATTGGAAGCCTGGGCGCCGCAGCGCCGCACGCAGCGCCCCAACACCCACCGGTTGTTCCCCACCGGTTGCTCAGCGTCGCTCAGAACCCGCCCGCGGCCCCGCAGCCTTGGGAAGCGCGGCCCTGGGCTCAGCCCGCCCCTTCCCAGCGGACACCTGCGTCTGGGCCACAACCGGGCAGAAAACGCGGGACGCCCTATCCTCACGGCGGCCCAAGCACCGTGGCCGAGGGGGGCATGGAAATCACCGCCACGCGTTGGGATGCTGCCAGGCCATGGATGTGCCGCTTGGGGCCAGCGGCGGAACCAGCGGGCACGGCGGGGTTGCGAAGTTGGCACGGTCATGGAAAGGGCAAAGCAACACCATGTGCGCACGTTTTTGGACCCCTCTGTTGTGTTTCATCCTGGCCCTGGCGCCGCGTGGCGTGACCCACGCGCAGGATGCGGGTCCCGGCGGTGATGCCGGGGCCGCGCCGCAAGGCGGTGACGCCGCGGTGCCCGCCCCCCCGGCGGACGGCGAACTTGAAGGGGACGAAGATGACGACGAGGGGGAAGACGGTGAAGACACCCCCGGCGCCCCGGACGCAGAAAGTGAGGCCGAGCTGGCGCCCGGCGCGGTGGCGGACACCACCCTGCGTTATTCGCGGGATATCTCTGACGCCCAGCTGGAGAGCCTGTGGGAGAAAAACCCGGCCGCCCTTGGGACCATGAGCGTGGGTTTTGCCGACGCGGGACGCATCATCAACGCGCGCCCGTTCCCGCAGGGTCCCTATTGGACCGTGGTGGCGCCGGAGCAGGCCTGGGCGGTCCAGGAGACCGTGGATGGTCTGGTGGCCGCCATGACCGAGGTCAATCAGATCTTCCCCGAAGGGACGCCCCTGTTGCGGGTCAACCACATCAGCAAGAAGGAGGGCGGCTACATCCGCCCGCACCGCAGCCACCAGTCCGGCCGGGATGCGGATGTGGCGTTCTATTACAAGACAGAGGTTCCCCCGGGATGGCGCGGCGCGCGGGAGAAGCTCATGGACATTCCGCGCAACTGGGCGTTCATCAAGGCGTTGCTGCGCCATTCAGACGTGCAGGTCATCATTGTGGACAAACGCATCCAGAAGGTGCTGCGCGAATACGCCTTGGAGCAGGGGGATGACCCGCTGTGGCTGGAAGGCCTGTTCAAGCCGGGCCCCACCTCAGTGATCCGCCATGCACGCCGCCACCGGGACCACTTCCACGTGCGCTTCTACGCGCCACGGTCCCAGGAACTGGGCCGCCGGGTCCAGCCCCTTCTGGCGCGCCGCCCCGAGGAGAACATCCTGGTCCACCGCGTACGCCGCGGGGACACGCTGGGGCACATTGCCATGCGGTATGACAGCACCGTGAACATGGTGCGGCGCGCCAACCACATGAAGGGTTCGTTCTTGCGGCTGGGCCAGACGCTGCTGGTGCCGCTGCGTGGGCCCTGCACGCGGTGTCCCCAGCCCCCGGCGGTGGTGGTACCGCCGCGCCGGGTACCCGCCGCCGGTGAAGACGGTGGTGCAGTTGCGGCCACGTCACTGGAGGGCGGGCTGGACGCGGGTGCTTTGGCGGCGCAGCCGGACGCGGCAGGTGTGAAGGATGCGGCCGGCTGTGAGGACGCCGCGGCGGGCCGCCAGCTGGGCATGACGCCGTGACCGAGGTTGGGGGAGGGGGCGGACCACCGCGCTTTCCCAGCGGCCCCAAGGAGCCCCTCAAGGCGCGTCCCAAGGCCGCGGCAGACAAAGCCAAGGGGGCGGCGGGCAAGGGCAAGGCCACCGCCACGCCCGGCGGCGAGTCCAAAGGTGACGCGGGGCTGTCCCAGGACAGCTTCAGCCGCTCGGTGGGCGGGGCCGCGGGTGTACGCCCGGCGGTGCCGCCGCAAAGCCATGCGCTGGTGCGCCTGCGGGCTGGTGGCGTGGTGGAGAGCCACGGCGAGCTGCGCGCCGGTGGCCGCCTGACGGTGGAGTGGGACCCGCAACGCGCCCCCGCCGCTGTGCTGGGCGGCCCCCCGGGAAGCTGGGGCGCCGAACTGGGCGTGTTGTTCACCCCGCGCGGCAACCCCGCGTTGTTTCCCTGCGCCGAGCTGGTGGTCCTGCGCGGCGTGCCCATGGGCATGCCCAAGGGCGCCGCGGTGACGGTGGACGTGCCGCTGGATGCCCAGGGCGTGGAGCTGTGGGTGCGCGTCTGGCAACGGGCGGGCGGAACATCGCAGGACCACGCGGACATTCCCCGGGACCAGGCGCTCATCTACCCCGTCAAGCCGCGCCTGGTGCTGCCCGCCCCGCAGGGCTGAGCGCGCTTACCCCCGGCTGGCCAGGGTCTGCGCCAGGCGGTCCAGAAACGGCCACTGGGTCTCCTTCAGCCGCGCCCGGGCGGTGGGCAGGTCCACAAAGGCCATCTGGTCCACCTCCGGGAATTGTTGGCGCCGGCCGCTGCGCGGGGGCCACTCCATCTCAAACGTGTTGGAGACCAGCGCCGGGATGGGCACATCACGCGGCCACGGCGCGCCCCAGGCGTGCACGTGTTTGCCGCCTTTCTGCACAATGGATCCCAGGGGCACAAACGGGCCGCCCAACACCAGCCCGGTTTCTTCGTGCGTCTCCCGCTGGGCCACGGCCAGAAGGTCCGTCTCGCCGTCATCAGGCTCGCCTTTGGGGATGGTCCAGTGACCCAGGTCCTTTTTGGCAAACAGCGGACCACCTGGGTGGCACACCAGGACCAACACACCGGTGGGGTCCTCCCGGTAGACCAGCAACCCCGCGGACAATTTGCTGCGCGTCACAGCCCGGCCACTTTCTGCATAAAACACCGCGGGGCCGCTCCGTGGAATTCCACGGGCCGCGGCCCCGCCAGTGCAACACGTTGTGGACTGCGCTGGTTTCAGCGGGCCCGGAGTTCTTCGGCCTTCTTCTTGCGGAACTCTTCCACCAGCTTCTCCTGTTCCAGACGCGGGGTGGGGGCGTAGCGGGCAAACTCCATGGTGTATTCGCCCTTGCCCTGGGTGGCGCTGCGCAGGTCGGTGGAATAGCCAAACATTTCAGACAGCGGGACCTCGCTGTCCACCGTCACGTACGCCTCGCTGGTCTCCGAATTGCGGATGGAGCCGCGGCGCTGGTTGACCTGGCCAATGACAGTGCCCTGGTACTCCTCGGGCACCGCAATCTGCACCTTCATGATGGGCTCAAGCACCACCGGCTTGGCCTTCTCGTAGAAGTCGCGGAACGCGTAGATGGCCGCCAGCTTGAACGCCAGTTCACTGGAGTCCACCGCGTGGGAAGAGCCGTCATTGAGGCACACCCGCACGCCCACCACGGGGAAGCCCACCAACGCACCCTTCTGGATGGCTTCCTTGAAGCCCTTCTCCACCGCCGGGATGAATTCACGCGGGACCGTGCCGCCCACAACCTCATCCACAAACTCAAACTTCTCCACCGCGTCAGGCGGCAGCGGCTCAATCCAGCCGCCAATCTTGGCGTACTGGCCGGAACCACCGGTCTGCTTCTTGTGGGTATAGGTGTAGTCCACGTGCTGGGTGATGGACTCGCGGTAGGCCACCTGCGGGCGGCCAGAAATGACCTCGCAGTTGTACTCACGCTTGATGCGCTCCATGTAGATTTCCAGGTGGAGCTCACCCATGCCGGAGATGATGGTCTGGGCGCTCTCTTCATCCCGGTGCACGCGGAAGGTGGGGTCTTCCTTGGTGAAGCGGTTGAGCGCCTTGGAGAAGCTGGTCTGGCCCGCCTTGTCCTTGGGGGTCACCGCCAGGCTGATGACGGCGTCCGGCACGTGCATGGACGTCATGGTGACCTTGCTGTCACCGTCGGTGAATGTGTCACCGGACGCGCAGTCCACGCCAAACAGGGCGCAAATGTCCCCGGCCTGCGCGCTCTCAATGTCATTCATTTCATCACTGTGCATGCGCACCAGGCGCGGGACCTTCACCTTCTTCTCACCGGCGGACATGTTGTAGATCATGTCCCCCTTGTGGATGGTGCCCTGGTAGATGCGCATGTACGTCAACTGCCCGTACTTGCCGTCTTCCAGCTTGAACGCCAGGCCCACAAACGGCTTGGCGGGGTCAGACGCCAGGATGATCTTCTCTTCGCCCTTGGACTGGTCCAGGCCCTCGTTGGTGACCTCGGCGGGGTTGGGCAGGTAGGCGCACACGGCGTCCAACAGGGTCTGAACGCCCTTGTTCTTGTACGCGCTGCCGCACATCACCGGGGTGAACTTCAAGGACAACGTGGCCTTGCGCACCACCGGTCCAAGTTCCTCGGGCGTGACCTCCTGCCCTTCCAGGAACTTCTCCATGACCTTGTCATCAAAGTCACCCATGGCCTCCACCAGGCTCAGGCGCATGGCCTTGGCTTCGTCCAGCAATTCGGCCGGAATCGGCTTCTTGACAACGTTCTCGCCGTCGTCACCCTCGTAGTAGTGGGCCTCCATCTTGACCAGGTCAATGACACCCTGGAAGCGGTCTTCGGCGCCAATGGGCATGACAATCATGTGCGCGTTGTGCGCCAGCTTCTCCCGCAACTGGTCCTTGACGCGCACGGCGTTGGCGCCCGCGCGGTCCATCTTGTTCACAAACGCAATGCGCGGCACTTTGTAGCGGCGCATCTGGCGGTCCACCGTGATGGACTGGGACTGCACGCCGGCCACGCTGTCCAGCACCAGGATGGCGCCGTCCAGCACGCGCAACGCACGCTCCACCTCAATGGTGAAGTCCACGTGTCCGGGGGTGTCAATGATGTTGATGTTGTAGTTGCCCCACATGCAGAACGTGGCGGCGGACTGGATGGTGATGCCCTTCTCACGCTCCAGGTCCATGGAGTCCATCTTGGCGCCCACGCCGTCCTTGCCGCGCACCTCGTGGATGGCGTGGATCTTCCCCGTGTAGAAGAGGATGCGCTCCGTCAGTGTTGTCTTGCCGGAGTCAATGTGCGCGCTGATTCCAATGTTGCGGATACGATCAATAGAGACCTGGGCCACGGCTTCATCCAAACCCCGGACGCGCAAGCGCAGACCTGGGGCGAAAAAATACGGGGCGCACTTGGCGGAACTCCCCTCCTGTTGTCAACCGGAGGAACGCCCCAAAACATGCGCCGGGGGCCGCGGCATTTGTCAGACGCGCGGGCAAAACGCAAGCCCCGTGGCCAAAAGTGGCACTGCACTTCCACGGTTTGCGGGGCGCCGTTTGAGACGGGCGGGCCGGATGTTTCAGGGCTCGCGGTCCTGCACCACACTCAGCGCCGCCAGAAGCCTGACCAGGGCGGCCTGGCGGTTGGTGCCGGTCTTGGCCAGCACGGCCTTGAGCTGGGTGCGCGTGGTGTTCCAGGTGACCCCAAGCCGGTTCGCGGCGTCACGGGGGGATGCGCCGTGCGCCAGCTCCAACGCCAGGCGCGCTTCGGCCGGCGTCAGGCCAAAGAGGTCCCGCAGCAACGTGGCCGGCGGTGCGTGCTGTGCGTCTGAATCCAGCACGTAAAGCAGCGCGCTGGCGCCACCGGCGCTGGCGGATCCTTGTTCACCACACGGCGCCACCACCACCGCATAGGGGGACGCACCGGAGGGCCTTGGCGCGCGCAACGTCACCGCTTGCCCGCGCACCAATGCCAGCACAAGCCGGCCGGTGAGGTCCGCGTTGGCCAGCCGCACGCCACGCGCATCTGCCGCCACTCCGTCCTGTTTGGACAGCAGCTGCTGGGCCTGGCGGTTGGTGCGCAACACACGTCCCTGCCGGTCCACCGCCAGCACTGCGGTGGGAAACCGCTCCAGCAGGTCATTGGCCAGCCCGGCCTGGCCCTGCAGCTCACGGTTGCGCAGGTGGAGTTGCGCGGCGCAGTGGAAGTGCGGAAGCAGCAGCTGCAGCACGGCGCGCACGTTGGCCTGGTGTTCTGCCTCCCCGCGCACAAACGCGCTGACGGCCACCATGCGGTCGGTGTTCTCCAGCACCGAGCCAATGAGGTCATGGTACCCGTGTGGAACGCACAGCTCCTGGTAACAGGGGTTGTGCTGCGTCTCGGCAGGGGTGAGCCTTTCAGAACCAAACAGTTCACCGCACTTCACCTGGCCACGGTTCCACGCGGCCACCCAGGGATCCGAGCGGTGGTAGTGACGCAGGTATGCGTTCTCAAAGCTGGGCTCCAGGCCCACCCAGGTCTGCTCCACGCCCGTTGCAGTGCGGAAGGAAATCCCGGCGGCCGGCACGTCCAGCGCCACGCGCAATTGTTTGAACGTTTCCTGGAACCCGTTGGGGGTCAGCAGGCCGTCATAGATGACTGGCACCAGGGCCAAGGCAGCGTCTTGCAAACCGGCACCCCCAAACGGACAGAAAACCTGGGTTTCCATACCATTTTGCGGGTTTCCCCGGCAGGAGCCAGGGTAGGGCGTTGGCCCACCTGGCCTGGGGGCCGGCGCGCCCAAAAACTGGGGCTTGGGGTCACCTGCCGGTAGCGTGGCGCGGTCCAACAACAGGCGGGAGCGGGTCTTTGCTGGAACTCTACCACGTGTCCAAGGTGTATGAGCGCGCCGAAAGGCCCGCGTTGGACGACGTCAACCTGCGCGTGGACAAGGGCGAGTTTGTGTTCCTCACCGGACCGTCCGGCGCGGGCAAGACCACCCTGCTGCGCATGCTTTTCCTGGCCGAACGCTGCAGCCGCGGCCAGGTGTTCCTGCTGGGCAAGAACGTGGCGCACCTCCCGTTGGCCCAGGTGCCGCACCTGCGGCGTCACATGGGCGTGGTGTTCCAGGACTTCAAGCTCATTGAGACCCGCACCGCCGAACAGAACGTGGCGTTGGCCCTGGAGGTCCAGGGGCAGGGACCCACGCTCATCCGGGGGCGGGTGTTTGATGCGCTCAAGCGCGTGGGCCTGGCGCACAAGCGCACCCATGAGGTGCGCCGGCTGTCCGGCGGTGAGCAGCAGCGCGTGGCCATTGCGCGCGCCATTGTGACCGACCCCATGCTGCTGCTGGCAGACGAGCCCACCGGCAACCTGGACCCCGAACGGTCGTTGGACATCATGGACCTGTTGCATGACATCAACGCGCGCGGCACCACGGTGGTGGTGGCCACGCATGACCCGGCCCTGCTCACCCGCTACCGGCACCGCATCATTGCGCTGCAGGACGGGCGCGTGGCCAGCGCGGGGGTATGACCATGCGGCGCGCGCTCCACCTTGCACGCAGCGTGGTGAACAGCGCCCTGTTGGGGTTGCGGCAGGGGGCCGCCGTCCACAGCCTTTCGGTGGGGATCATTGCGCTGGCGCTCACTGCCCTGGGTGCCTTTGCGGTGGTGCTGCTCAACGTGTCCCGCCTGTCAGACGCATGGAACCGCGAGCTGGTGGTGGTGGGCTTCTTGCGCGCCGGTGCGCCGGTGGAAGACGTCAACGCGCTGGTGGAACAGGTGCGCCAACAGGCCGGTGTGCTGGAGGTGACGGTGGTGGACCAGGCGGCGGCGCGCGCCCGGCTGCTGGCGGCGCTGGGGGACCGCGCGGCAATCCTGCATGGGCTGGAAGACCGTGTGATTCCCACGGCGGTGGAGGTGGAGTTGTTGCCGGGGACCGTGCCGGCCACCGCGCAGGTGCTGGCGCAGCTGCTGGAAGGGTCCCCGGTGATCCTGGAGGTGGCGTGGGGCCAGGAGGAGATTTCCCGGCTGGGCGCGGTGGTGGGGATCATGCGTATTGCCGGTGGCCTGCTGGGTGCGCTCATTGCGCTGGTGGCCATCCTGGTCATCTCCAACACGCTCAAGCTCACCGTGCTGGCGCGCCGCGAGGAGATTGAAATCATGCGCCTGGTGGGAGCGTCCGAATGGTTTGTGCGCGCGCCGTTCCTCCTGGAGGGCGCGGTGCAGGGCCTGTCCGGCGCCGCGGTGGCGGGAGGATGTCTGATGGCGCTGCATTCGGCGGTGGCCTGGCGCGTGGAGGAGGTGCTGCTGGACGCGTTTGGGCCCATCTCCCTGGGGGGACCGCCGTGGCCGGTGGCCGTGGCGTTGCTGGTGGCGGGGGGAATGTTGGGCGTGCTGGGCGGGCTGGTGGGTGTGTCCCGGTTTGTCAGGGAGTGATGGACATGGCGTGGCGGCGTGGATGGTCACGGTGGGTGGCGCTGGTGGCGGTGTTGTGGACCGCCGCGCTGGATGCCGCGCCCGCGCGCCCCGGAACAGACGGGGAGCTGCAACGGCTGGCGCGTGAGCTGGAAGAGCGCGAGGCCACGCTGCGGGATCTGGTGCGCCAGGAAAAAAGTGTGACGCGCGCGTTGGGGGACCTGGATGAGTCCATTGCGGCCATGGAGACGCAGGCGGTGCGGCTGGCGGCGCGTACCACCGTCACCCAGCAGCAGGTGGCCCAGTCTGAGCTGGCCGCCGCCCGTCTCACCCGTGAGCTGGAAGAGCGTGAGGCCGCGTTGTCCGGACGGCTGCGCGCGGTGATGCGGCTGGGCCCCAGCGCGGATGTGACGTTGTTGCTGGGCGCGTCTTCCATGCGGGAGCTGTTGTGGACCCGCCACGTGTTGCGCCGCGTGGCCGCCGAAGACGCCGCCTTGGTGTCCCAGGTGACCGCCCGCCGCGCGGCGCTGCTGGCCGAGCGCAACCACCTGGTGGACCTCCAGCAGACCCTGGCGCGTGAGAACAGCCTGCTGGCGGACGCACGCAACGCGGCCCGCGCCACGCGGGATGCGCGCGCGGCGTCACTCAACGCGCTGGCCATGCAAAAAGGTGCCGCCCAGCGGCGGATTGATGAGCTGCAGCACAACCGCCGGCGCCTCAAGGACCTCCTGGACGAACTGCCGGTGGGCCACACCGCCACCGGTTTTGCCGCGCGGCGGGGACGGCTGGGTTGGCCCACCACCGGCACGGTGGAGGTGCCGTACGGCCCGCGGGTGGACCCGCAAAGTGGCGTGGAGACCCTGCACTCCGGTGTGTCCATTGTGGCGCCGCTGGGACAAAAGGTGGTGGCGGTCTCACGTGGGCGCGTGGTGCACGCCGGCTGGCTGCGCGGTTTTGGCCAGTTGCTCATCCTGGATCACGGGGAAGGGTTCCATTCGCTGCTGGCGCATCTCTCCCGCATCACAGTGCAGGCCGGTGATGACGTGGCTGAAGGGGATGTGGTGGCGTTTGTGGGAGACAGTGAAAGCCTGGCCGGGCCGCGGCTGTACTTTGAACTGCGCGCCAAGGGCCGCCCGGTGGACCCGCAAAAGTGGCTGGCGCGCCCCTGAGGGCGTCGCGAAAACCGTTCGCAGCACGCCGTCCCTTTGCAAGGGCATACCCCAAGGCCTAGGGACCGCGCTGCCATGGCTGACGCTCCACCTTCCCCGCCCGCCGGTGAACCCGCCCCGCCCCCGCCGTCACCCTGGCGCGCGCGGCACCACGCCGCAGCGGTGCTGGTGGCCTGGCACCTGTTGGCGGTGCTGGTCTTCATCCTCCCGTATCCTCCGTATTTTGATGACCGCACCCTGCGCACCAAGGAGGTCCAGGAGGAGATGGCGCTGCTGTTTGGCACCGTCCACAAGGTGGCCCCCATCTGGAAGGACGCCCAGGAGACCCAGACCCGCGTGCTGGCCCTGGTGCGCACGTACATGGACGTCTACTTCAAGGCCCGCAAGCCGTTTGAGAGCTACCTGGAAGCGGTGGGCAGCACGCAAAGCTGGAACATGTTTGGCGGCACGCCCCCGCGTTATCCCAAGGTGTTGATGGTGGAGATCAAGCCGCGCGGTGAGGCGGCGTACGCCCCGTACAAGGACCACCGCTGGGGCACGCCGGAGCACGCGCAGGCCAACTTCCGGGACTTCAAGGTGCATGAGGTGCTGGGCATTGGCGGCTGGGACCGCCAGCGTGAATGGTACGCCAACTGGTGGGCACGCCAGTGGAACGCCGAACACCCCGACCGCCCCGCCGAGATGGTGCATTTCTACTACTGGCAGTTGACCACCCCGCCGGCAGAAGCGGTGCGCGCGGGCAACGCAGACCGCCAGCAGCAACAGGTGCAGCACTTCCACTGGAAGGTGCCGCCGGGCGTGGGGCCGCCATGAAACGCCTGTGGCTGCGCTGGGTGGCCTTCCTCAACGCCCCGGAAGCCCCGGACGCGCTGGCGGCGGTGCGCGTGACGTTTGGCCTGGCGGTGTGCCTCAACCTCCTGCAGCAGATGCTGCTGGATGATCCGGTGCGCCTCTACGCCGAGATTGAACACGGCGGGATGTTCGGCTTCCGCTTCAACGCGTATCCCTACACGCTCTACCGCCTGGTCCCGCTCACCGCGTTTTGGGCGTGGGCGTTGTTGTGCGCGCAGCTCCTGGCGGCAGTGTGTTTCACGCTGGGACTGTTCACGCGTGCGGCCAGCGTGGCCATGATGGTCCTGCAAATGACCTTCTATGATCGCCTGGTCATGTTCCGGTATGACGGAGACAACGTCTACCGCGTGGCGTGTTACCTCATGGCGCTCTCACCCGCCGGTGCAGCGTGGAGCCTGGACGCGGCGTGGCGTGGCAAGGGCCGGGAGACCATTGCCCGTTGGGCGCGCTGGCTCATCATGGCGCAGGTGGTGATCATCTACGTGCGTACGGGGCTGGTGAAGCTGGGGTCCTCCTGGAGCATCATGGACCACTGGCGCGCGCTCTACCTGGCGCTCAATCTCCCGGGCATTGCGCGTTGGCCCGGAGACTGGGCGGCCTATTGGCCCATCTATCCCATCACCCAGCTCTCCACGTTCCTGGTCAGCTGGTGGGAATTCCTGTTCTTCCTCCTTCCGTTGAACCTCTGGTGGCGCAACCACCGAGCGCCAGGCAATCCCCTCACGCGCCTGCTGGCGCGCTGGAACCTGCGCCCATGGATGCTGGCGTTTGGCGTGGCCATGCACGCGGGCATCTTTGTGATGACGGACGTGGGGCTTTTCAGCGTGGTCATGGTGAGCCTCTACGCGGCGTGGTTGACGCCCCAGGAAGCCCGCGCGGTTTTTTCGGCTGCGTTGGCTGCCGTCCGCCGTCCGGCGGCGGGGTCCACCGCCTGAACGCAACGGGCTTGGCGTGCTTTGGGGTTGTGTGCCAAGGTGCGCCACCCTTTGGACCGGGCAGCCGCCCGTCCACCCTATGCAAGGACGTTCCGATGGTTCGCACGGGTCTGCTTCAACTTGGTCTTGCCGCGCTGCTTGTGTTTGGCGCCACCCCGCAACTGCTGGCGCAGGAGGGCACCGCTCCCGCACAACCCGCGCCAGCGCCGGCACCATCTGACGGCACCGGCACCCCGCCTGAAGGGCAGGCGGACCCCACCATCCCGCCGGCGGAGAACACCACCCCCGCCGACGCCACGCCCCCTGCCGACGCGGCGCAGCCGCAAACCCAGCCGGCGGATGCCGCGCCCGGCGCCACCACCACCGTTCCGCTGGTCCCGTCCACTGCCGCGCCTGCCGCGTTGCCGCAGGCCGGTGAGTTGCGGGGCAGTCTCACACAGCGCTTGTTCATGGACGCGGTCACCGGCGTGGCCGGCGCGGCCGTCATCCTGGTGCTGGGCTGGGCGGTGGCTGTCCCGCTGGCGCTGTTGCCGTGGGCACTGCCGCAGAGCGTGAGCAACGCCAACGCGTTTGGCGTGCCGGTGAGCATGCTCATCACCGCAAGCGCGGTGGGCATTGTGCTGCTGGCCAGCGTGGCTGCATCCGCCGCCATCCAGCGCGTGGTTCGCCCGCTGTTGGGACCGGAACCCAGCTTCCTTGGTCCGGTGCTGGGCGCACTGTTCTTTGGCGGCGTGGGCGGTGCCATTGGTCTGGTGGGCAGCTACCTGCTCATCACCAGCCCGCCGGAACCCATGCGCGCCCTCCGGGACAACGTGGTGGGTGACATCTCAAACGCCAACGGCCGCGCCCTGGCCCTCACCGGCGCCATCACCGTGGCGCTGGCGGTGCCCATGGCCGCGTTGGGCGCGGGCATTGGTGGTCCGGTGAGCGCTGAAGTGGAAGATTCCCGCGCGGCAGACGCCGCCGCAGGCGCAGCCGGCACCACCGTGTCCGGTGGCCCCGTCCGCAACTAGCAGCACAAAAAACCCACACCACCTCCCGGTGCGCCGCGTTGTTCGGGCGCGGCACCGGGTGGGCAGGTGGCGTTGGCTCCACAGTCGAACATCAACCGAGGCCAACCCCGGCATCAACCGAGGCCAACCCCGGCATCAACCGAGGCCATCCCCGGCATCAACCGAGGCCATCCCCGGCATCAACCGAGGTCATCCCCGGCATCAACCGGGGTCATCCCCGGCATCGCGTGGGCCCATCCCTGACATTGACCGGGGCCATCCCCGCCCCTCAGTGCACCCATCCCCGACGCAATGGGCACCCATCTCCGACGCAATGGGCACCCATCCCCGAGGTTCGGTGTGCCCATCCCTGACACATCGGCAGGCGCAGTGCCGTCACCACACCACGTGCACCACGCCTTGCGCGTCCAGGCGCACCAGCTCCCACGAGCCATCGCCGTTGAGGTCCGCCGCGGCCTGGGCCGGCGCCTGAAGGTCTGACGTGGGGAGGTCCACCGGCGTGGGCCGGCCAAAATAGACGCCGGTGCGCGCCACCAAGGACACGCTGGCATCTCCCAGCAAAGCACCACCCAGAACGGCTTCACCATTGGGGCCGTACAGCCACGGGCCCAACAGCCCGGTCATGTCCTGCTGGTAGATGCGCACCGGTCCCAGTGCGCTGGAGACCGCCAGGCTTGCATTGGCCTGCCCGCCCACCGACGCACCAAAGACCACCAACCCCAGCTGCTGGTCTGCGCTGTCACCGGTCACGGTCTCCAACGTCAGCGGCATGGGCGCGCCCGTGGTGAGCCCAAAAGAAAATCCACCCAGCGCGGCGTTGGCTGGCGCGCGCAACACATAGGCCGCCCCGGCGTCCAACATCACACCGTTGGTGACCCGGGGCGCACCCACCACCAACGCGGGGGTGGCGTCTTCCCAGGCGCCCACACAACGCCCCATCTGGCTTCCGGGAGGTCCTTGCAGGCGCATGGCGCCCATGGCGGCCACACTGGCGGCAAGGTCCAATGTCCCCGGCGTGGTCTGCAGTGCGGCGCGGGTGCTGTTGCCAAACACCACAAACACCACCGGCGCCTGCACCGCGTCATCCAAGGCCGGCGCAGCAACCACCAGGTCCCGGTGCCCGTCCCGGTTGAGGTCCACTGCGGCGGCCGAGTGGCCAAGGTGCGGGCGCGTGGACATCCCAAGCTGGTCCCCATCCTCAATGATCACATCCGGCGGCGTCATGTCCGGGATGCCGCCGGCCTGTCCCCACCACAGGTACGCGCGCGGGCTGTCCACCGCGCCCGCCACCAGCACCTCATCCATGCCATCCCCGTCCAGGTCCGGAATGGCGGTGGCCTGCGCGTGCAAGAACGTCCCGGCAACCACCACCCGCCGGCGGGACAGGGTCCCAGACACGTCCCCATGGAGGATCTCCACACGGTCCGGTGCAACCACCAGCAGGTCCTGCGCGCCATCCCCGTCCACGTCCCCGGGCGCGCCCAACGCCGTGGCGCCGGTGACGCTGTGCTGCGTTCCCCGTACGTTCACGCTGGCGGAGGCAAACAGCGTGTTGCCCGCGTCATCCAGCACCCGGAGCGTGAGGGTGTGGGCGCCCGGTGGAAGGCCAGTGAGCCTGAGAACCTCCAGCGTTCCGGGCGCGTGGGGAACAAACGCCGGGCCCGGCCAACGTGCGGCCTCAAACGTGGCGTTGTCCACGGGGGCGGGGGCCACGGCCAACGCGTATTGGCTGCTGGCGGCAAGCGCGTTGGCATCATCCGAGGGCGCATGGAAGCGGACCACCACGGTCCCGTTTGCGGGGGCTTCATTGTGGGCCAGCAGCGTCACGGCAGGCCCTGGGCCCACGCTGTCCACCTTCACGCTGATGGTGGACGCGCCGGGGATTCCCAGGGCGTCCACGCACCGCGCGCTGAGCATCACCGCGTCACCTTCCGGCAGCGTCACATCAAAGCGCAGCGTACTGTCCCCGGTGACGCTCACCGGCGTGCCCAGTCCCAGGATGGATGCGGTGCCGGCGTTGCCCGGTGTTCCGCAGGCCTCCACGTCCACCTCCAACGCGGCCTGGATGCCGGGCGTTGCGGCATCCACGTCAGCCACGCCGCCCACGCCGTTCACCGTGCGGAACACCGCGTCTGCCACCGGCGTGCGCCAGGTGAGCCGGGGCCGCGGGATGAGCACGGTGACGTCACGCTGTGCCACGCCCACGTTGCCCGCCTGGTCTTCCACCGTCACGGTGAGCTGCGTGGTGGTGTCTTCCAGCCCGTTGGACAAGGTCACCGGGTCCTGCGCATCCAGGCCAAAGGTGACGGTGTCATTGGAGGACACCAGAGGCTGGCTTTGGCAGGTGGCCATGGGTCCCACACAGGTCAATGCGGCCGTTGTGGGGCGCCCGTCGGTGGTGTGCTGTGCGGCCACCACAACCTGGATGCCCGCCACCACGGGATGGACGTCCAGCGCTCCATCCACCGTGGAGCCCGCGGGTTGCGTGATGGTGACCACCGGAGGCTGGCGGTCCACCAAGAACGGCAATGCCACCACCACGCCCCGATTGCCGGCGGTGTCCACAGCTTCGCCGTCCAACGTGAACACCGTGCCGGGTTCATCCCCCCCGCCCAGGTCCACGCGCGGGAACACCGCGCGGCAGCGTCCACCGCCAACGCCGGGCAACAAGGTCCAGCTGCCGGCCGCACTCTGGCGTGGCGCATACGTGGCGGTGACGCCGGGGTTGGCGGTGACGCGCAGCACGGCGTCCGCCAGCAGGGTGCACGCCGAAGATTCGGCGGGGACCTCCAGCGCCACGTTGCGTTGGAAGCGCGGGTGTCCCAAGGGCGCATCACTTGGTGAGGCGGCGTTGAAGACGGCTGGCATCACGTCTCCATTGGCCAACAGCAGCGCGGGTGCGGGCGCCAAGGTGTCCCGGATCACCGTCACCGGGAGGCTTTGGATGGGCTGGGCAAGGTTGCCGCCCTGGCAGGTGATCCCAAGTTGGATGACGCCAGCGTCCACTGCGGCCAGCATGACCGGCGCAAACGCCATCACCGGCGTCAACGGCCGGGATTCCACCGGCAGACCGTCCACGCGCAACGTGCAGGTGGCCCCGGTTGCCGTCACGTTGGTGGAGGCCACCACCGGCAACACCGGTGCGTTGGACCGGGTGCCATCTGCTGGGGCGTCCACGCGCACAAAACCCGCCTGCCGGCGCACGGTGTAGTGCCCCGCGGCCACGCCCGAACGCCCTGCGGTGTCCACCACCACCGCTTCCACCACGCCGTCACCTTCGGACAACGTCACCTCACCGCCCACGCCCAGCGCGCCCCGGCACACGGCACCCGCTGCCTGCAGCGGCACGGCCACCGCGTCTGCCCGGCCGGTCACCCGCACGGTGGCGGCGGGGGAAGCGCCCAGGTTGGCGCAGGCCGCCAACGGGACCTCCACAGAAAATGCGTACTGCAGGCCGTTGGCGGCGTCCTGATCCTGGTCCAGCGTGGCCAGCCCTGGCGCGCTGGAGATGTCCAACAGCGTGCGCGGTTGGTTTCCCATGGCGGCGGTGGGTTCCAGCGCGCGGTCGGCACCGTTGCGGTCCACGCCGCGCACCGTCACCAACGGCCCCACCGGATCCAGCGTGACCAGGATGGTCTGGCTGGCGGTGTTGCCCACCAGGTCCTGCAGCTGCGCCTCCAACGCCACAGGACCGGGCACATTGGGGATGGTGGTGGGTGCAAACAGCACCAGGCCGCCGGGTTGGACCACGCCGTCGATGAGCAGCTGGCTGCCGTTGATGGTGACCCAGGCCTCCAGAACGTCAGACGCTGCGGTGAGCAGGGCCACCTGCAACACCGCGTTGGTGAGCACCGCACCATCCACGGGCTCCAAGAAGCGGATGTCTGGCGCCACGGTGTCCACCAGCACGCGTACCGCCTGCGGTGTGAGGTTGGGACGTCCATCCCCAAAAGACACCACCGCGCTCAGCCGCCACAACCCGTCCGGCACGGTCAAACGCACCAGGGTGGCGGCGGTGGTGAGCACCTCCAACACCTCCACCACGGCGCCGGCCACCGGGTTGCCCGCGGCATCCACCGGCGTGAACCGGACCCGCGCCGAGCCACCCACCGGGTTGGTCCCCTCCACCCGCAGCGTCACATCCACCTGGGTGCCGGCGGTGGCGGGGTCGGTGTCCTCGGCGGCGGCAACCGCCAGGTCCGCGTTGGTGTCTGAGGTCACCGCCAGGGTGGCGCCCGGCCCGGTGTTGGAGACGGTGAATGCAATTTCCTGCGCGGCGCTCCCGCGTTGCGGGCAGCTGTTGCCCAGCCCATCCCGCGTGGCCACCGTGGCCACGTACTGGCCGGGTGGCGTGTCCGGCACGGCCACCATGAAACTTCCGGTGCTGGCGTCCAGAACCTGGCTGAAGAAGGGCGTGGCACCACGCCGCACCGTGACGGTGACCGTGGTGGCCGGCTCCAACGCGTCCACGGTTCCGCGCAGCGTCCAGGTGATCCCATTGGCGGGATTGGGCGGGTCCTCTTCATCCTGGCCCACGCCAAGAACGTCCTGGGGCATGGGCGTGGTGAGTGTGGCGCACGGTGCCAGCGTGTCCACGCGCACGCGGCGGGCCACGCTGTCCCCGGGTTGGCGGGTCCCCGGGGACACCGTCACGTTGGCCACCAGGTCCACCAATCCCTGGGGCAACGCCGCGCGCACCGCGGTGGTCCCTCCCACCATGGGCACCGGTGGGGTCTGGCTGCCGTTGACCGTGAGCCGGGCGGTGCCGTCTGGACACAGCGAACTGGCCACCGTGACATCCAGGTCCAACGCGGCGGTGGCCGGTTGCAGGTCCTGGGCGTTTGCGTGCGTGAGCACCGCGCCGGGTTCCGGCGTCAGGATGTGCGCGTCACACCGTCCCAGGTCCACGGTGATGTTGGACCGCGTGGTGCCGGTGGCGCCGCCCACCCGCGCCAGGGCCATTTGCAGGGTCAGGGTGCCTTCGGGGAGGGTGCGCGCCTCAAAACGCGTCACGCCTGCCCCGCGGCGCTGCGTGTGCCGCTGCAGGGGCGCTCCGGTGGCGCGGTCCAGGGCAAAAACCTCCAGGATCACCAGTTCATCCGGGGACACGCCGTCCCCCACGCACTCCACGTCCACGTGCGCCTGCAGGCCCGGGGTTGCCACATCCAGATCCGCCATGGGGCCCAGGCGCGCCAATGGCGCCGGAGAGACCAATTCACAACGGGCGCCGCTGTTGGCAATGACCCGCACACTGCTTTGCGCGCCTGTGGTCCCCGCCGCGGTGGCCATGAGGTTGGAGACCACGCCGTCTGGAAACGCGCCGCCGGGAAACGTCATCACCACGCTGGCCACGCCGCCCACGGTGGGCACCACCAGGGATTCGGCGGTGGTGTCCACGGTGATGGTCACCTGTGCGGTGGCGTCCAGGCGCAACGCCGCAACCTCCACCGGCAGCTGGATGCCCGGCTGCGCGGGGTCCACGTCATCCGCCTGGGTCAGGGTGTCTCCGGCCACCGGCTTGAGGAAGACCAGATCGCCGCCCAACGGCCGCGTTTCCACCGCGCCGGGATTGGTGCACGCAGCCAGGGCCGCGGCCAGCCACGTTGCGCGCGTTGCCACCGCCACCTTGTCCAAAGGGTGTTCCATGGTCCCCTGCTCCAGGTGCGCGCCCGGTGGAAGTCCCTCCCCGTCTGGGGATGCCGCCGTGGGCCGACCTTGCGCGCACCCTAGCAGGCCCCCGCTGGACTCAGGCAGGCCGCAGCAGGCTCACGCCGGGTCAACCGGAAAGGGCCACGAGCAAGCTGGCCAGCGCGTGGGCCACCACCGCGGGCTGTTGCCTTGGAAGCAGGTGCCCGCCATCCGGGACGCGCAACGGCGCGGGCGCGCCAAGTGCCGCGGCCAGCGCCACGCCGTGGGACGGTGGGGTCAGCACATCCATCTCTCCGGTCACCACCACCGTGGGAAGGCCCGCCAACGCGCCCAACACATCCAGCAGGTCCAGCCCGTCCACGGCGTCAAAGTCCTCCTGCACCACCGCCAGTGGCGCCTGCGGAAAAATGGCGCGCGCCCCAATGGATGCGCCGTTGGCCAAAGGGCCCTGCGGCCAGGCGGCGCCCACCAGCCCGGCGGCCAGCGCGGGGAGGTCCTGGGCCACCAGCTGCCGCAGGGATGCCGGCAGCGTCATGCGGCCACTGGTGCACACCAGCCCCAGGCCGGCCACCCGCTGTGGGGCCGCCAGGGCCGCACACAGCGCCACCATCCCACCCATGGAGTGCCCCGCCAGGATCACGCGCGGCAACGCCAGCGCATCCAACAACGCCAGCGTCCAGCCCGCCAGACCCAACAGGTGGGGATGGACGCCCCGCCGTGGCGGCAGCGCCAGCGTGCGCAGGTCCACCGGTCCGCTTTGTCCGTGGGCCGGAAAGTCCGGTGCCACCACCGGGGCATGACGTCCCAACAAGGACGCCACCGGGCCCCAGACACTCCCTCCGCCACCGGCCATGTGCAGCAGCACCACCGGCAGGCCCCGGCGTGCGGGCGGGCCCTCCTCGTGGCGGTAGCGCACCGTGGCATTGGAGACCTGGAGCGTGGGCACGCGCCCGTCATGGCGCGTGGGATGGCCCCGCGGCAAGGGCAGGGTGGTTGACAGGCCGTGCAGGCAGTTCTAGACCGCGCATCCCATTTTTATGCTGTGGAGAAGTGTCATGACCAAGATGGCGCCGTTGGCGGTGGTGAAGAAGGAATACGGGACCAAGGAAAAGCTGGCGGGCCAGCTGGCGTCCACCATGGACGTTCCGGAAGGCAAGACCCGCGAGCAGTTCCAGAAGTTCCTGCAGGGCCTGTCCAACACCAAGCTCCTCAAGCTCAAGCGCGTGGAAGAAGCATTCAAGGCGCGCTTTGGCGGCAAGCCGGAGAAGGCCGTGAGCGCCATCCTGGAACGCCGCAAGCTCACCGGGAAGGCGGCAGACGCCTTCAAGGAGCAGGCCCAGGGCTTCTCCAAGGCCCGCCTGCTGGACCTGGCTGGCCCGGAAGCCACCGCGGCCGCAAAGCCGGCCACCAAGAAGCCCGCCAAGAAGGCCTGACCGGCCGCGGTCCCTGACCGCAGCCCACCATGCCGGCGCCCTCCCTTCTTTCGGGGACGGGCGCGCGCCCAGTCGCGCGTGGCGCCGCCGTGGTGTTAGCGTGCCCCTCCCCGCACGGCCCGTTCAGGAACCATGAGCACCAGAAAGCCAGACCCGCTGGATGATGATGGGTTTTCCATTGAGGAAGACGCTGACGCGTCTGACGGCGGTATTGAAACAACGCAAGGCCTCAACCTGGATGACCTGCTGGCCGACGCGCCAGACATGCCCTTGGGCGCGCCCACCCATGTGGTGGGTCCCCCCGCGGTTGCCTCGCCACGTCCCATCCCGGGTCTGCCGCAGGCGCTCAACCCGGATCCGTTCAGCCGCCCGCCCAGCGGCGTACGCGCCGCGCCGGGGCGGGTGCTGTTGGCCGGCCCCGCCGCCGCCGAATACCTCCACGCGGTGGAGGCCGCCGGGTTCCTTCCGTACGTGGCCAACAGCGGCGTGGAGGCCCTGGCAGGCCTGGACACCGCCACCCCGGACGTGGTGGTGACCACCCTGGACCTGGGGGACCTCTCCGGCATGGAGGTCATGCAGGCGGCACAGGCCGTCCACCCTCGGGTGAAGTTCATCCTGGTGGATGACCCCAGCATGCCCCAGCAGATTGTGACCGCCCTGGGCGAAGGTGCCGTGGCCTTTGTGCCCAGCGGCAGCCCGCCAGAACGCCTGGTCTCTGCCATGCGCGCCGCGCTGCAACGTGGTGCCGCCGCTGCTGGCCGCACCCCGCCGCCCGCAGGACGTGGCCCAGGCCGCCCGCCGCCGCCTCCCATGCCCCTGGATGAGCCAGCTCCCGTGCTGGGGTCGCCGGTGGCCCCCGGGATGGGCGGCGTGCCGGTTCCCGCCGGGCCCGTGGCCACCTGGGGTGGCGGCGCGCCACCTCCGGTGCTGGGCGTGCCGGTGGCGGGCTACCCCGTCTCCCCCCCGGGCGCCCCCGCGCTGTTTGGTGCGCCCGCTTCAGACTCTGAATTGCAGGCTGCACGCCACCAACTGACCATGATGCAGTCCGAGTCCGCCGCGGCGCGCAGCCAGCAGGGCTCGCTGGAAGCCGAGCTGGTGCAGTTGCGGCAGCGTATCACCGCGTCCGACGCCAACTCCCAGCGCTGGCAACAACAGGCCGTGGCGTTGCAACAGCAGGCCGCCCAGGCCGCGGCCCAGGTGACGTCGTTGCAGGGGCAGCTGGCCAGCCACGCCACAACCGCGGGCCAGGATTCGCAGCGCCTGGCGGCGGCCACCGCACAAATGCAGGCGCTGGCGCAGCGCACCACCACGCTGGAAGCAGAGCTGGGCACCGCCCAGGCCCGCGCTGCGGGCGCCGAAGAGGAACTGCGCGCGCTTCGGGAACGGCTGGCCCAAGCGGACAGCGCCCGCCAGGCGGCAGAACAGCAACTGGGCGTGATGCGTGCCCTTCAGGGGACGCAAGAGGCCGAGCGCGGCGCCACGCAGTTGCTGGAAGCGCGCGCGGTGGCTGCGGAAACGCGGGCCCAGCAGCTGGAGATGGATCACGCGCAGGCCACCCAGGATGTGGACGCTACGCGCGCGCGGTTGTCCGCGTTGCAGGCGGAACTTGCGGCGGCCCAGCAGCGGCTGGCGGCGGCCAGCGGCGCCGAGCAGGCGCGCATGCTGGCCGACCAGGAGGCCACCATGTTGCGCACGCGTCTGGCGCAGCTGGATGTGCAGGCGCAGGCCGGCGCAGATGCCGTGGCCCGGCTCAAAAGTGCCCAGCAGGTTGCCAGCAGCATGGAGCAGGAACTCAAGGACCTGCGGCAGCGCAGCGGTGAGCTGGAGAAAGAACTGGAGCCGCTGCGCCAGGCCGAGCGCCGCGCCCAGGCCGCCGAACAGGCCCGCGCCGCTGCCCAGGAAGCACTTCAGCAGGCCTGGACCGAGCTGGACACCGCCAAGTCCGACGGACGCAAGAAGGACCTGGAGCTCATCCAGGCGCGCAGCGCGCCCCAGGCTCCGGCGCCACCGGCGGGGGATGGCGGCGGCGCCACCGCAGAAATCAAACGCCTGGTGGATGCCGTTTCACCGCTCACCTGGGGCGTGGAACAAGCCGGGGAGTACATTGAACGCGTGGGCTCCGCGCCGGAGAAAGACGCACACGTGCGGCAACTCAAGCTGCTCCTCAAGGTGCTGGGCAAGCTCAAGGAACGCACCGGCTGAGCAGGCCGGTCTGCTGCAAAAGTGCCGAGGCCCATCCAAAGCAGTGTGGCGCGCCAGCCCCGGAAAAGGCCAACGCGCCACGCTGGTTTCAAACTGCGTTGGGCCGCTGCTTATTGCGGGCGGCGGTACTCCACGCGCACGCCCACAAAGCCGTACGCGGTGACGCTGGCGTCGCTGGTGAACACCAGGTGCGCCACGCGGCCGGCAACCTCGCCGGTGGTGAACGCGCCCAACGCCCCGCTGTAGCGGGCCACTTCGTTCCAGCCCTCGTCATAGAGCGTCACAAAGTCATAGCCGCGCTCGGTGTCAAACGCGTCAAACACAAAGCGCACCGCGGTGGTTCCGGTGGGCCCGGTGGCCGTCCAGCCCTGGCGTGCGTTGTTGGCGTAGGGGTGGCGGGACTCAAAACGCGAAGCCTCCGGCTCCCAGGTCTCCACCGGCGCATTGCATTCAAAACGGCACGCGTGGTTCTCGCAGAACCAGGTGGCGGGGCAGGACAGGCGCACGTTCCAACCACATTCGCTGGGCGCGTCACAGGACAGGTAGGGCACGCAGGTGCCGCCAGCGTCGGGGAAGGGCGGCGCGTAGGTGCTTTCGGCGTAACGGCACTTGAAGCCTTCGGCGCAGGCCAGACCCCGGATGGTGCCGCAGGTGTCACCCGCCACGCCACACTCACCGTCATGGCGCACGGCCACCTGCGCGCAGGCCGCCGCGCAACCGTTGGAATACGTCACGTCATTCACGCCGCACACCGGCATGTAGACCGCGGGGCACACGCAGGACGGCGGCTCCTCACACACGCCCTGTTCACCCGGCGCGGTGGGCTGCCCGTTGCTGCGGCACTCCAGGCCCGGCAGGCAGTTCCACCCGGTCAGACCACAGTCATCCCCGGGGTTTCCGCAGGGACCGGCGTGGGCCACCGTCTTGTGGTTGCACGCAGTGGCGGTGCACTCGTTTTCGTAGGTCATGCCGTCGGTGGTGCACACCGGGGCCAGGATCTTGGCGCAGCGGCACGCCGTGGTGCCCTGGCACACGCCCACCTGGCCTGGGTACTGCGGCTCGGTGAAGAGGGTGGCAGGGTCATATTCCGCCGCGTAGTTGCACTGGTGGCCTTCCAGGCACAGGTCTCCGCGCGTTCCACCGCAACGGTCCCCGTCCTGACCACACGCGCCCTCGTGCGCAATCTCCTGGCCGGCGCAGGCCGCCTCACAGGTGTTGCCGTAGGTGGTGTTGTAGACGCTGCACACCGGCGCGTAGAAACGTGGGCAGACGCAGCTGGCGCGCTCCACACATTCAAAGTCCTGGCACGTAAAGCCAGACGCGCAGCTGGCCGAGTCCGCATCCGTCCCGCAGCTCACGGCCTTGCCAAACGCGGTCACCAGGTCCGTCATGGATTCCGGCGCGGCGTTTCCCACGCCCCAGCTGGCCGCGGCCTGCAGGCCACCCTGGCGCGCGGTGAAGTGTGCGGTCATGTTGGCCACCTCCGCGGGGTTGTCCCGGCGGAAGAAGTCCTGCCCCTGCGCGGTTTCCGCCAGGGCCTTGAGACGCTGCACGCTGGCGTAGCCCACCAACGCGCGCTCTTCGGGGCTGCCCGCGGTCAGGCGTGTCACGCGCCAGATGCGGCCTTCGCCGTCCAGCTCTTTGCCATTGGACCCACCGCTGAACCCGCCACCGGCGCCAAAGGACGCGGCAAACTCGGCCAGGGGTTCACAGCGCGGCGGGCGCGGGCAGCTGCACAGCGGTTGCGGGTCCGCCGCCATGGTGACCTCACCGGGGCCGCACATGCGCCACGCAATGCGCGGGCAGGGGATGGGCCCTTGGACAATTTGCACGGCGGAAACGGCAAAACCGTAACCGGTGCCGCTGCCATTGGTGCGCAGGATGAGGGAGACATTGGCGGACTCCACGGGGTTGGACACCACGTTCTGCCGGCTGCCGGTGAAGCGCTGCACGCGGCGGCCGTTGGCGTCATACAACGTCAACGTGTCCCCGCTGCGGAGCTCCAGGCGGGAGAAGCGCAACCGCACCGCGCGCGCACAACCCGGGGCGGCAATCTCAAACCGCTGGCTCAGGTTGTTGCGGTAGGGGTGGCTGCTTTGCGGCAGCGCCGCGTCTTCCACGGTGGACCATTCGTCCTCGGTGTAGACGGCGCTTTCGGTGATGCCGGTGACCTCGGTGTCCGCGTCTTCACCCTCGGCGGCCAGCGCTGCGCCAGGTGCGTCCTCCAACGGGGTGCTGCATGCCGTCAAAGAAGTGCTCACAAAGAAAGTTGCACACGCCAGGCTCAACGCCCAGATGGGACGAACCCGCAGCCAACGACGCCAACGCTTCATGGACATGACGCACACCAAAGGCCCCCGCGGGGGCAGTAGGAAAAGGTGGGCGCTTATCCCACCACGCGGCGCGCACGGTCAAGGTTGATCCCGGGCGGGGGCTTAACCATTTGATTCTTCAACGCATTCAATGGGGGAGGTGGCCCTTGGGAAACGCAGCGGGATGGTTGGCGGTGGCCATGGTGCTGGCGGCGGTGCCGCAGGAGCCGCCTACGGTGACGGCAGCCTGGCTGGCCATGGTGAAGGCCGCGGGGGTGACGCCCGCGCCAGATGTCGAAGACGGCGTTTTTTTTCGCCGGGTCACGCTGGACCTCTGGGGGCGCATTCCCACGCTGGAAGAGACGCGGGCGTTTTTGGATGACGCCACGCCGGAAAAACGGGAGCGCCTGGTGGCGGCCATGGTGGAGTCCCCGCAGTTTGCAGCGCATCAGGCGCAGGTGCTGGCAGACCTGTTGGTGGGCACGTCTCTGACCGGGCCGGTGGCGCGCGCGCGGCAGCCCGCGGTGGCGTGGCTGGAAGACGCCATTGGACACGGGCAGGGCTGGGATGTGGTGGTCCAGCGGCTGCTCCGCGTCAGCGGTACGCCGGTGATGCCGGGTGAAGCCGCGTTCCTGGTGGCGCATGGCCGCAAGGACGCCGGCGCGCAGGGTGTGGCCGCCGCGGTGGCCGGCAAGCTGTTGGGCGTGCAGATGCAATGCGCCCAATGCCACGACCATCCCTATGACACGCGCTGGAAACAGGAGGACTTCCACGCGCTGGCGGCGTTTGCCGCGCCGCTCAAGGTGCGCATCCTGCGTGAAGAGGACCCGCCCAGCGTGATGGTTCGGGACCGCGGGCGCGCGCGGGTGGTGATGACCACGCCCAAGGGTGAAGAGCGCGTGATGGAGCCGCGTTTCCTGGGGCGCCTGATGCTTGCGCAGTCCGGGGAAAGCTCCCGGGACGTGCTGGCGCGCGCGGTGACCCACAGCGACCTTCTTGCAAAAGCGGCGGTGAACCGCGCCTGGATGCAGTTGTTTGGACGCGGCCTGCAGCACCCGTGGAATGACCTGGGCGCCGAGAATGACCCGGCCCATCCTGCGTTGTTGACGTTGCTGGCCCAGCAGTTCCGCGAGCACGGCCATGACCTGAGGTGGCTGTTCAAGACGCTGGTGTTGAGCGCGCCCTACCAGCGCGCCAGCGCGGGCGGAACGCCTGGCCCCGCCACCGAGGCAGTGTTTGCGCGCGCGGTGGTGCGCCCGCTGACGCCAAGACAACTGCTCAACGCGCTGCTGGTGGCCACCGGCGTGGAGGAGCTGGCGCGCCAGCGCCGTGGTGACGCCGTGGCAGACCGTGAACTGCTGCGGCTGCGGCGCCAGTACCAATACGTGTTTGGAGATGATGAAGCCGGGGATGTGGAAACCTTTGGCGGCAATGTCCCGCAGGCGTTGATGCTCTTCAACGGCGCGTTGGTGCGGCGGGGGGTGCGGGTGCATCCCGCCGCGCCCCTGATGCGGATCATCCAGCGCGGCAAAGAGGATCCCGGTGACGTCATCAATGACATCTACTGGTTGTGTTACGCGCGCCCTCCAACAGACGCCGAACGCACCACCGTTCGCGGCATGTTGCGTGGACAGTCCCTGCGCGACGGCAGTGAAGACCTGTTGCACGCCATGGTGGCTTCCACCGAGTTCACCACCAACCACTGAGGCCGCCCGTGTCTTCTTCCTCCTTCTCACGACGGACGGTGTTGCAGGCGGGCGCGGTCACCGCGTTGTGCGGCCTGCCCACGCTGCGTGCCCGGGCCCAGGCGCCGCGCGCGCGCCGGCTGGTGCTGCTCTACATGGAAGGCGGCCCGTCCCAACTGGACACGTTTGACCCCAAGCCCGGGACCCAGACCGGTGGACCTTTTTCGGTGCTGTCCACCAAGGTGGACGGGCTCACCATGTCCCAACATCTCCCCACGCTGGCGGCGCTGGCACCCAGGTTGTGCGTGGTGCGCACGCTGGGCAGCCGCGAAGGAAACCATGACCGCGCCCGCTACCTGATGCACACCGGACACGTTCCGCAGGGTGGCGTGGATCATCCGTCGCTGGGGAGCGTGTTGGCGCGCGCGCGTCACACCGTTGGGCTGCCCGGATACGTGAGCATCCTTGGCCCGGGAAAAGATGCCGGCATCCTGGGGGCCGCGTTTGCGCCGTTTCCCGTCCCCAGCGCGCGCGAGGTGATGGGGCTGCTGCATCCGCCAGAAACGCTCACGCCGCAACGGTGGACGCGCCGGACGTCGCTGTGGCGTGCGTTGGAGGACACGTTTGGCGCGGCACATCCCGGCGTGGTGAGCACCGGGCAGCGCGCGGTGGGTGAACAGGCGTTGCACCTGCTGGAAGGGGATGCGGCCAAGGCGTTTGATGTCCAGGGTGAGCCGGAGGCCGTGCACACGCGGTACGGCTCCACCGCGTTCCAGCAGGGATGCCTTATGGCGCGGCGGTTGTTGGAGTCTGGCGTTCCCTGTGTGGAGGTCACGCTCAAGGGCTGGGACACGCACAAGGACAACTTCCCTACGGTGGCCCGGCTCTCCACGGAGTTGGACCAGGGCATGGGCGCATTGATCACCGATCTGGACGAGCGCGGGTTGCTCCAGGACACGCTGGTGGTGTGGCTGGGGGATTTTGGACGCACGCCGCGCATCAATGCCGCCGGCGGGCGGGACCATCATCCCAAGTCAGGGTGCGCGGTGTTGTGTGGTGGCGGCGTCAAAGGGGGCGTGGTGGTGGGTGCCACCAACGCCACGGGCGAAGAAGTGGTGGACCGCCCGGTGGGTGTGCCGGATCTGTTTGTCACCATCAGCCAGCTGTTGGGCCTGGACCCGCGGGAGACCTGGGAGGCGCCCAGCGGCCGTCCCATCCAGGCGGTGGACGGCGGCAAGGTGATGACGGAGGTGTTGGGTTGAAACGTTCAGCGCTGCGAGTGTGTCCGCGGAATGTAGTGCTGTGTTCCCCCACGCAGGCGCAGGACTTCCATGGCCAGGTGGCGCATCTCTTCATCATCCCGGTCCAGGTCCACGTCAGAGGTGTTCACCACCAGCAACGGTGTGCCCGCGTAGTGGAAGAAGAACTCACTGTAGACGCGGTTCATTTCTTCCAGGTCCTTGAGGACGGGACGGTGCGGGTCAGGGCCGCGGGCCTTGAGGCGCTCCAGCAGCACGTGGGGCCGCGCCTGCAGGTAGATGACCACGTCCGGCTTGGGGATGCGCTCCTTCACCACGGCGTGGATGCGGTCGTAGAGCGCCAGTTCTTCGGCACCCAGGTGCAGCGCGGCAAAGATGCGCTCCCGTTCAAACAGGAAGTCCGTCACGGTGCCCGCAGAAAACAGGTCTCCCTGCTGCAGCTGGGACAACACCTGTTGCCGGCTGATGAGGAAGAACACCTGGGTCTGGAATGCGTAGGTGGCCTGGTCCTGATGGAATGACGCCAGAAACGGGTTGTCCTGGGGACGCTCCAGCACTGCCTGCAGCCCCAACGCCGCAGCCAGCCGCCGGGCCACCGCGCCTTTGCCCACGCCAACCGGGCCTTCCACTGCAATGTGCCGCGGCCGAGCCACCGTCCACCCAACGCCTGCCTGAGGTTTTGTTTGAAGCCGCGGCACTCTACGGCCCACCTCCCCGGGCCTGCCAACCCCTCAGATTTCTGCCGGGGCCACACGTCCCACATGGCGTAGAGCAGGCACCCCTCCATCCACCGTCCGGCGGATGGGACCATGTGGGAGGAACACCCAAGTCCTTGGATCTTCAGCGCATGGAAATGGAGGGCTCCAGCTGGCCCAGTTGTTGAAGAACCGGCAAGGGAGACAGTGACAGGGATGGGGACCGGAGGACGCCATGGCCAGCAAGAACAGCAACGGGATCCGCAAGGAAAAGGCATCCGACTTCTTGAACTTCCTGAGCCCTTTTGACGCGCCCCAGGTGGACGCGGGGCAGCACGCCCCAAACACCGCCAAGCCGCCCCGCAACGGGAGCCGCCAGCCACCGCCGCTCCCGCGTGATGCACGCTGAGGACAAAGCGTCAGCGGATTAACGGCGCACACGCCGGACAGGCCCACCCCGGGGCTGACACACGGGGCAGAAAAATGTGGACCGCGCGCCCATCACCACGCCGCGCACCACCCCACCACACCGCACACACACTTCACCGGCCCGGCCATACACCGCCAGGTGCTCCTGGTTGCTGCCCCGGCCACCCAAGCCGTCCACGTAGTCATTGAGGGTGGTGCCTCCGTGTTGGAGCCCCTGGGTGAGCACGCTCACAACTGCAGCATGCAGTGCGCGGTGCTCCTCCGGCGTGAGCTTGTGCGCAGGGCGCCCGGGATGGACGCCGGCGAGAAACAACGCTTCGGCCACGTAGATGTTGCCCAGCCCCGCCACCAGCGCCTGGTCCAGCAAGGCCAGCTTCACCGCGCGGGTGGTGCGCGCCAGGGCCGCGCCCAGGACCGGTGGGGTGAACTGGGGCGTGAGCGGGTCTGGTCCCAGCGTGGTCCAATCTTGTGGCGGGGTGCTCCCCAGAAACGCGCGCCACAGTCCAAAGCGGCGCGGGTCCACGTAACGCAGCTCCTGGCCACGTCCCAGGCCCAGGCGCACGTGCGTGTGCTTTTTGAGTGGCGCGCCCACGTCCTCCAGCGTGAGCTGGCCGCTCATGCCCAGGTGACACAACACGCCGCCCTGCTGCGTGGTGAGCAACAGGTATTTCCCGTGGCGGGCCAGCGGAGCCACGCGCGCATTCAACAGGGCACGGCGCAACGTGGTGGGCTGTGGTGGTTCACGGCGCAGCGCAAGATTGCTGCGCCACACCGTGGTCACGGTGCGCCCCTCCAGGTGCGGTGCCAGGGTGCGCCGCACGGTTTCAACCTCAGGGAGCTCCGGCATCGTCGTCGTCTTGGTTGTCGTCTAGGTCGTCGTGGTCGTTGTTGGCGTCGGGGTCGTACTTTTTGTTCTTGGTGCGGCGGGGGGCGTCGTCTTCTGCGGGTGGCGGCGGAGCACGCAGCCCTGGGGCGTTGGCGGCCACGGCGGCCAGGGTGAGGCGTCCAAAATCCGCGGCAGAAAGTGTCTCGGCCCGCTTGCCGGGGTCCACGCCGGCCTGCGTGAGCACCTGGTCCAACGTTTCACCCAGCAGGTTGCGCAGCGTGTTGCGCAGCGTCTTGCGGCGCGCGGAAAAAGCGGCCTTGGCCACCCGGCGGTACGCCGGAAGATCTGCGCCGGGCACCGGATTCTCCAAAGGCTCCATGGTGACCACGCTGCTCCAGATCTTGGGCCGCGGGTGGAAGGCGTGCGGAGGAACGTCCAAGGCACGGCGCACCTGCAGCTGGCCTTGAAGCAACACGCTCAACAGGCCGTAGGTGCGGTTGTCCGGCGGGGCCACCATGCGGTCTGCCACTTCTTTCTGGACCATCACCACCAGCCGCCGCCACGCGGTGACCTGATCCAGGGCCAGGAAGATGAGCGGGCTGGTGAGGTGGTACGGGAGGTTCCCGCATACCGTGAGCTTGCCCAGGCGCGCGGCCAGCACATGCAGGTCCATGGTGAGCGCGTTGGCTTCCACCACTTCCACCTGCGGGGTGTTCTGGAAGCGCGCGCGCAACAGTGGCGCCAGATCCCGGTCCCGTTCCAGGGCCACCACGTGGCCGCCGGCCTCCACCAGGGATGCGGTGAGCGCGCCCAGGCCCGCACCAATCTCCACCACGGCGGTGGCGCCGGGTTTGACGTCACACAGGGCCGCAATGCGGGCCAGGATGGATTTGTCCTCCAGGAAGTTCTGCCCAAAGCTCTTTTTGGCCTTGAGCCCGTGCTGCCGGAGGACCTGCGCGTTTTTCACTCACGGCTCCGGGCGCATCTGGGGCGCCACAAACACCACGGCCCCGGGGCGTGGTTGGACGCCGCGGGGCCGGGAGGAAATCCGGTCTGCAACAGCGGACCGGGAGGGATCCAGAATCAGAAGTTGCTCTGACCCTGTGCCGCAGCCGCGCGAAGATCCGTCAACTTGGCGGCCAACACGTCATCCACTTCACGGTCAAAGTGCACGCGGCCGGTGGCAATCTCCCGCAGGGAGAGCACGGCTTCCTTGTTCTTCTGGTGGCCCACAATGGGGCGCGCTCCCTTGAGGAGTTGGCGGGTGCGGCCGGTGGCCAACAACACCAGCGCAAAACGGTTGTTCACATGCTGCAGGCAATCTTCAACGGTGACGCGCGCCATGGTCTTGCTCCGTCCGTAAAGGTCCCACCGGGTGCCTGGGGTGAGCCCGGGCTTCCCTCAATGGGGGGGCGTTCATTACCAGAAGCAGGGTCCGGCGCAAGGCCAAAGAAGATACCGTGTGGTTGGGCTTGACCCTACCTCCTCCATGGCCCTACGGTGCCCCACGCCTGACGACGTGAGGATACACATGGCCAGCAGCGACAAGCGCAAGCAATCCCTTTACTTCCCCGAAGACATGTTGCGTGAAATCCAGCAGGAAGCCACGCGCCAGGACCGCAGTCTGTCCTGGATTGTGCAGCAGGCATGGCGCATTGCCAAGCCGGAGATCCTGCGTTTCCCGTCCGTGAATGACGTTCTGGACGGCCGCGAATCTGACGACGAAAAAGAACGCGACTGACCGGGGGGATGGCCTTGGTCCCGCTGCCGCTTCAGGATCACGCGGCGCTGGTGACCGGGGCCAGCCGCGGGCTTGGCCGCGCCATTGCGGTAGCGCTCTCCCGTGCGGGAGCGCGGGTGGCGCTGGCAGCCCGTACCCAACATGACCTGGCGGACACCGCCCGGGCCTGCGTGCCTGGAACGGCGTTCCCCGTGGTCCTGGACCTGTCCAGCGTGGGCTCGGGGCAGGCGGCCGTTGAGGCTGCCGAAGCCGCCGTGGGTCCATTGCGCATCCTGGTCCACGCCGCAGCACCCGTGTTCCCCTTGCAGCGCATCATGCAGCTGTCAGACGGGGATGTGGACGCGGCGCTGGGGGCAGGTCTGGCCGTGGCGGCGGGGCTGTGCCGCGCGGCGGTGCCGTCCATGCTGGGGCACCGGTCTGGCCGCATTGTGATGATCTCGTCTTTGGCGGCCAGCCATGGTGCGGCGGGTAGTGCGCTCTACAGCGCGGTGAAAGCCGGGCTGGAGGGCCTGTGCCGCGGGTTGGCGGTGGACCATGGGCGCCACGGTGTCACCGTCAACGCGGTGGCCGTGGGCTTTTGTGACACCGAGCGGTTCCGCGCGCGCGCGGACGCCGCGCAACGTCAACGCCTGGTGGAAGCCACCGCGCTCAAGCGCATTCCCACGCCGGAGGAGGTGGCGGAGGTGGTGGCGTTTGTGTGTGGGCCCGCCGCTGGCGTGATCACCGGTGCCACGCTGCAGGTGACCGCCGGTTCACACCTCAACAACCTGTGGTGAGACCGCGTGGACGGCGGCGGTGGCGGTCACTAAACACAAGGACCGCGCTGGCAAACCCACGCCCGGCGGCTTTGGCCAAAAAGCAGGACGGAGGCGGTGATGAAGGTTCAACGGCACCTGAAACTGGCGTTGTTGACGGTGTGGACCGCCGCGTGGGGTTGCACATGTGATTCGGTGGACATCACCACCGAGCCGGGCACCGTGGAGGCGTTGTTGTGCGGGCCGGTCTCCGGGGCGCGGGAAGGTGGCCACCTGCTGCTGGTGGACACCGAAGACGGCACCAAAGAGGCCACAAGTGGCGGCGACGGCTGGGCCCGGCTGCAGAACCTGACGGCGGGGCCGGTGACCATCCGGTTGCGCCACGTGCTTGGTGGCACCCCGGACGCGCGGTTGGATCACGTTTTGACTGCCCAGCTCAAAGAGGCGGAGACCATCACCGTGTTGGACCCCGCCTGCCTGGACGTTCCGCTGGCGCCGGG
>Ga0154020_10000896_pt1 | contig 36749 bp, 27 predicted proteins | sample Klosneuvirus_201_FD_109709 | JGI IMG/M metagenome (GOLD analysis project Ga0154020, IMG submission 109709) | Active sludge microbial communities from wastewater, Klosterneuburg, Austria - Klosneuvirus_20160825_MG | ecosystem: Engineered > WWTP > Aerobic digester > Activated sludge | place...
AAAGTCTGATAGTCTGAATAAAAAAGATTTTTCAACGATAAATTCGTTAGAATAGAAGAATTCTATTAATTTCGCCCTCGGAGAAGTGGCAGAGTGGTCGATCGCGGCGGTCTTGAAAACCGTTGACCTCACGGTCCGGGGGTTCGAATCCCTCCTTCTCCGCTGAAAGGGACAAACGAGTGTTTTCATTCGTGCGTCCCTTTTTTATTTTATCTAAAACCCTTGACAGTCGCGCGATGGCGCTAAATGCACCATTTACTTTTGGAGTTCGAAATGATTCTTTTTTACGATCATAAATTATTCCCGATGGAAAGATCAATTTCTGTAAATTCTGTTTTTCATCCAAAGTGCCCGAAGCCCATGTGGACGCGAGTTTCGAGGCTATCGACAATGCTGTATCAAGCAGATTAGAAAGGTTCGAAATCTCCTTTTCACTTAACCCGGAAATTTCATTTTCTGAGTCCCGTTTTTCTTGGATGAGTTTTGATCGGAGAGACTCGTAAGTTGCCTTTGGAATATCGCCCTGTATATAAAATCGCTCTTCAAGCTTTTCAAGGTTATTGCTAATCACACTGAGACGACTCCTGCAAACTTTTAGGTGAACTGCATCATCTTTTGTATCTCTATTTATAAGATACTCCAAGTGGTATTGAATAGGCTTCATCAATTTTGAGTCAATCGTATAATCAGACAACAATTCTTCAAAGGCCTCATGCAACTTTCCTGCGTTTTTGTTACATCGGCAACCTGTTGTGCGACACTTGTAATACCAGATATGCTTTTTCTTTACTAAGTATCCTGTAAATGGCTCATTGCATGTTCCACAACGGACGAACTTACGCAAAGGTAATGCTTCATTATCCCTGCTATGAATTAGACCAAACAGCGGTGACTTGAGTCGCTCGTGGTTCACTTTGAGGAACATTTCTTTGGTGATCATTTTTTCGTGCTTCCCCTCTACCACCTTTCCATCCAATAGTCCATGTACCATTATTCCACAATAAAAAGGATTGGCAAGAACCTTACTCAATTGTTGCTTGTAAATGGGCAGGCCGAGTGTGTGTAACTTTTGAAGTATTTTCTCATTATTCATGCCTTCTGATTTCCATTGAAAAGCTTTAGACAATAGTTTGCCCTCAGAGTTCACAATTATCTTTCGCTCTCCATTTCTTCGTACAATGTCGTATCCTTGAGGTGGTTTAACTATCCATTCTCCTTTTGACATTTTCATCTTCATCCCTGCAACTGCGTTTTGCTTTCTCTGTGAATTATCCCATCGTGCAAACAGTAGTTGCATATCCTGCATCAGTACTCCATTTTCGTTCGAAGTATCTAGAGGTTGTGTGACAGATAGTACATGGACCCCGTACACTTCTCGTAGCTCTTGTGCAATGAGGATACCCTGTCCACCTGTTCTGCTAAAACGTGTGTAGTTATAAACGATGATGCCTGCGATCTTTCCTTTATTCTTTTTTACAAAATCCAACATTCGGGTAAACTCCTTACGACCATCCGTTTTGGCACTTTCATAATCACCGCCAAACTCCGCAACGATCGTAAGGTTTCGCTGTACACAAAACTGTCGAATTGCTTGGTCCTGATTTTCCAGACTTGTATTTTCCCGCTGATCTTTACTCGATACCCTTCTATAGCTTACATAGTTTCCAAAAATAGTATCTGGTGCAGTAGTACTTCCCTTTTTTGCGAAATTTGCAAAAGGATCAGTACCTATTTCAGAAATTACTTTTTCCTTTATTTTTTTCATGTCTTTTCAGAATAAGCGTACTAAGGTTTTCAATAATAATGACTATGTCCATCGCCTCCTGTTCGGTGATGCTTTCAAATCCCTTGAAGGATTTTAGTTTTTTTGTCGTTAGTGGTTTCTTCTCATTATTTAATAATTTGAATTTCATGAACCCGGTTACTAATACATGCCGGGATTACCGGGAAATGTATGGGCAATAATTCGTCGCTGAAGTTATCAGGGCTTATAATTTATTTGCGATGTTGTCTCTCAAAATAAATTTGAGAGTTACTTCTTTTTTTAAGTGTAATACTTTGGTAATTCTTCAATCCCAATATCTTTGTGATCTGTTCTTGTTCCTTTTCAGTGAGGTGGCCATCTTTTACTGTTATGATTTCTACATTACCCACTGCATCATTGCCTTTTACTGGCTTAACCACTATCTCTTTGAACTCTCCGGTACGAATGGCTCGTAAAACCATCATTTCATCCTCAGAAAGAATTTGATAATCGACAAGAAACTTCGATTTATCTTCTTCCTTGATAAATTGTATAAGATAATTTTGAATTGGAATAAAAATATGTGGTTTATCGAAAAGTTGTTTCGACCTTGAATCGATTTGAATCTGTTGGTCCGTCCAGGGGATTACATCCTTATCTAAGGTAATTAAAATTCCGCACTTCCCTCGAACGAGAATTGCATCTATTATTAACATAACTATAGGCCTATCGAAGGAAAACTCTTCGACCACATCTTTAAGATTTCCTGACTCTAGTGCACTTTCTACTCCCTTTTTTTCATCAACGCTCAGCGCATTTTTATCCATGAGATCAAATGCTTTTTTTTTCATTTCCGGGTTCTTAGATATTTCTTCTAAAATCGGAAGGCGACTGAACATTCGTTCCCTTCCAATCTGAATCAATGGCAATGAACAACCTAATTGTCTCAAGTCCCTCACGATAGAAAGCCATACATATTCGATAAGATTCAGTTTTACCCATTGCCTCTTTTGGTCTACAGGGAGTAGTCCTTGACGTTTCCAATGAGACAAAACTCGACCCGAAATGCCAAGTGAAGCAGGACTGAATTGTCGATTATTCATCTCATTTACCCATTCTATAAATGGCTGACCATCAGTAATATTATCAGGTATAGGAATTTTGAAATTGGGTTTATTGGCTATCATAGATACAAATATAAAATAAAATAACTTGACTTTCTTATTTTTATGTATTTTATTTACATACATGTAATTTTTAAAATTAAGAATAAATAATAAAAAATCATAAAACCATTCCTATGGACCCAAACAATGAACGATACCGAAAATGTCCTAATTGTGAAAGAGAATTCATGACAGATCATCAGTCAAGAGTATTCTGCAACACGATTTGCCATAATGAATTTTGGAATAGGAATAAAAGACATTTAAAACAACTAGAAACCAAGAGGATACTTCAAAATTCGCAAGAAACAATGGAGAGCGCATCGTATAACATATTAAAAACTGATCGCAACTTAACAGTACGCTCATCCAATCTACAGTTTCTTGATGGTCTATCTCTAGGTGAAAAAGGTAGTGAGTTTGACATCGCTGAATTTTCTAACGAAGTTTATGATCTCGAAGTTTATGACGAATTGCTTCACTTGGACAATGAAAGCAAATATCGGTTTGTTCGGATCGGAGATTATTCAATTTATTGGAGCCGACCAGGTCACTTTTTAATCAATAAAAATTCTAAATAATTAAACGCAAAAACATCATGAACACAGATCAGATCACAAAAATATTTGGAAGTCCTATTTCCTTGCGGGAAAAACTACCTTTTGAATGGAATAAAACCAACCGGATTCTCGCCCTGATCGGAACAGGTCTTGCAATTTACGGCTTCTACCACGTGTGCAGCGATATCCGTAAATGGAATGAAAACAGAATCAGTCTCTACCTTGCCGCAAAAAAGGCTACGAACAAAAAATAAATTACACTTTTCGTTTTTTTTCTGTCTCTGAATCCAGGGTTACTCCTAGATTAAATACCTATTCCCTTATCTTTTTTTTTCTTTTCAAATACACGTGTTAACACGTGATTTCTTATGGCCTTAAAAAAAGAAAAAAAACATATTATAAGATTACTCTTTATAACATGTGTCAACACGTATTTACATGTTTATATATGTAGAAACACATATAAATTGTAACATTTGAGCCTAGAATAAGGTCTTCGAAATACAATGACGTTGAATTTCCAACCAATTGAGATTGTTTCTTTAATCTGTAAAGCCTTTTGGCATCCTATTCATAATATTCTTCATAGTATACTTCTTGAGATATAGCCAAGCGAGTCTCTTATGTCTACATGCTATAAACTAACGCAAATTAAAACAGTTCGCATTTTTACTGAATACTTATTTCGAAAATGCTTTTCATGTGGTTTCGCAGTTATCTCCATACGCATATTCAAAATAAATCCGAGAGTATTAGTTGATGACTAATTTCTCGATAAATGATTTTCCATTTTCAATGACATTCACAAAATACACACCAGATGGAACATCATCTAAACGTATTATACTTGTTGAGCGACCTGAAATTACTTCCTGATAAATGACATTTCCTAGCGGACTGTAGATGCTAATCGTTGCATTTACAAAATCAACACTTTTACTGACAGTGAACTTATGGTCCTTTTCAGAATTTGGGTTTGGATAGATAGTAATCTTGGAATTGTTTAGGTAAAGATCATTCCTGCCTAAGAGAAGATTGGAATTAATGAACGTTCCAGAATTATCACTGCCTGAGAATAAAGTGGTACCTCCCACCGCAATGCACCTGGTGTATTTATCTAAATCACCACTTGGAACGGAATCCCAAGAAAGTCCATTATTATATGAGTAATAAACAAGATTAAGTGCAGCAACAATCATGACAGAATCCTTAAAAACGATGTCATAAACATATCCGGCACTTGAACTTGGGATGCCTATGTTAGACCATGAAAATCCACCATTATCTGAAACAAATATAGACCCATTTTGAGAACCGGTATATAATTTTGAGTCATGTCTTTTCAAGCAATAATCGATTAATCCACTAATTCCATTATTTACCGGAGACCAAGAATTCGCAAGATTCGAGGACATATAAACTCCGGCTCCTTGAGAGGAGGCATAAATATCTGTTCCTAATTCAACTAATCCGGTTATGGGATAATTTGTTAGTCCGGTTGTCATCCTAGTCCATGATGCTCCACTATTGCTAGATTTGTATACACCTCCGGCACCTCCGGCAAAAATGTTTGTTCCTGCTACAAGTATCGTCTTAATATTTCCATTATTGATGCCGTTATTTATAGCTGTCCATGAATTCCCCTCATCGTTGGAATAAAAAATGCCATCGTCACCTGTTCCCGCATAAATATTCATTCCGTCTATTGTTAAGGTTTGAAATTCCAATGACAGCAGTCCATTATTGCAAGATTCCCATGTGTTTCCTTGATCATAACTTTTAAAAATGCCATCACCCACTGTAACAGCAAACAGGGTAGTTCCTTGCATTTCTAGATCCCAAACACTTGTATTTGAAAGCCCATGATTTATCCGTGTCCAACTATCTCCATCATCTTCAGAAATAAAAACACCAACGTCACTCCCCGCGATAATACTTGAACCTGTGTACATCAAAGCCTTAATATTTAGAATTTGTTGGCCAACATTCTTAGGAAACCAATTTAAACCGTCATCAACAGATACAAAAATATTACTCGAACTGTGAGCTGCAAACAATTTAGATCCGTTCGCAGCGAATGCTGAGATCAACCCATTTCCAATTCCATTATTACGAATATTCCATGTAGATCCATAGTCGGTCGTAAAACAAACTCCTGATCTGTATGTTCCGACAAAAAGATTTGTCCCACTGACACCAAAGGATAAAATTGTAGTATCAGGTATTCCGACATTAACAGTGGACCAACTGGAACCATTATTCGTGGACAGATAAACACCTCCGCCATACGTTCCGGCAAACACATTTGTTCCAATAATTGCCATTGCCATTACCTTATCGTGAGTTAAACCTGAATTCACAGAAGTCCAAGTAACACCATTATTCATAGATAAAAACACTCCATGAGCATAAGAGCCTGCAAATATGGCCGAACCATCAGTTACTATAGATCTAACAGAAACATTACTTACACCAAGATTCATAGATGTCCATGAATTTCCGTTGTCATCTGTTCGGAAAAGACCATTTGGGGTCCCTGCAAATAGACTTGCACCACTGGTAGCCATAGCAAAAATAGATGACTTAATTATGCCGTTATTGATTGGAGTCCAAGTTAAACCATGATCAGTTGATCTATATACCCCGGATCCATAAGTTCCGGTAAAAAGATTAGACCCAATGGCAGCAAATGAGTAAACCAAACCTCCTCCTGGTCCCGGAAGTTGAGTCCACTGTGCAAATGCTACTGAACAGACAAAGCATAAAATAATATTTAATAAAAATGTTTTCATGAATACAGGATTTTAAAAGTGAAGGTGAACTTGTTGCCCATCTTGAGCGAAGATATATTAGTTGTGTTCGTTTCAAATGTATAATGATTTTTTTGGATAGGCTATATTACAATGTATCTATTGAAGGAATGTATTGTTATGAAAATTCAAATCCGGTCATCTTGAGTTTTAATAATCCTGAAAGAATATTAAATCTTCATCATGTCGCATTTAGAAAGGGGTCCTAGAAACTTCTCTCCAATATTACATGATTATTTACATATTTCCATAGTCCTTTCAAGAATAATTCATATCGATGATTTATGTTCTTTATAAAGCTTTAACTTTTCAAGTTAGCAGCAAAAAAGCAGGTCGAAATTATTGCTTTTTAACAGAAAACACTAAGAATCAGAACAACCTAAAATTATTTTTACTCGAAGACGTTGAACTAATGAAAGACATAAATTTAATCATGCTTAAAGAATATGATTTTTTTACCCTTTTTAATATCTACCTCACAGAATGTAAGAAAGGAAAATTGCTGCTAAAAAATGGAACCAAAATGAAAAATGGGAGCATCCAGAATTACATTTGTTTGTGTAAGCTTTTACAAAATTTTTGCAGCCATTCTAAGCGAAAATTAAGGGTTAAAAGCTTAATCAAATGCTCCCAACAAGAATACATCAAAGAAAAAATGTATTGGAAGAAATTTTATTCCGCCTTGACAAAATACATGTACGGAGAATGCAACCACTTTGATAATTATGTAGGTGCCTCAATGAAATTAATTCGCTCGTTTTTTATTTACTTAAAGGTTGAAAAAGGCATAGATAGCCGAGATATTCCAAAATTATTCTTTATTTCTCGTGAAGAAATACCTATTGTAGTTTTAAATGCGGAACAACTAAAGTTTCTAGTCTCAAATGCAAGCTTCGAACTTTCACTCTGCATGAGGCTCCAAAAAGCAAAAGATGTATTTGTATTTGGATGTGCAGTCGGACTAAGGTATTCAGATTTAAAGATTTTAAGTCCAGCCAACCTCGAAAAGAATTACAAAGAATATTATCTCAAAATATTCTCTCGAAAGACTTCGACTTACACAAGAGTAAAGCTACCACAATTTGCCGTTGATATACTCTTGAAATATAAAGGAAAACTCCCTACCTTGTTACCTACAATTACCCTATCTAATTTTAACAAATCTATTCGTGAACTAGCAGAATTAGCCGGCTGGACGCAAGTGATAGACAAAAAGAGAAAAAAACGAGGTGTCCTTAAATCCATTAAGAAAGCAGGCAGTAAAGCTTTATTTCGCTTTTGTGACCTTCTAAGTTCACATACTATGAGACGAACTGCAATCACACTATATTTATCTCTAGGAATCCCCGAACAGTTGGTACGACGTATTTCCGGGCATTCGCCGGGAAGTAAGGAATTCTTTCGATATGTTAAATATTCTGAAGAGTTGCTTGACTTAGAATTGAATCGTGCGCATGAAAAATTTATTGGTAAAAACTAACTCCGATATCCCCTATTTTGACCCAATTTCTCTATTTTTCCTCTTCAAGAAAACACTTATAACTTTATGTTAATCAATTATATAACTGTCAAAAGATATCATTCCGGCGGGATGTTGATGCCGGGGCGAATATTCAGTTCTGCTGATTATAGCTTTGGGTTTAATGGCAAAGAGAATGAGAATGAATTGAAAGGGCTTGGTAACCACCAGGATTATGGGATGCGCGTTTCGGATCCTCGTCTTGTTCGTTTTATGAGCGTAGACCCATTGACGGCCAAATTCCCTTGGTATTCTCCTTATCAATTTGCAGGAAATAAGCATACAATTGCAACCGACCTAGATGGCTTGGAAGAAAATATAATTATTCAATGGTATGACCCACAGAACCCTTTGCAGTGGATAGGTAGCACTGGTTTAAAAGTTAGTAATTCAAATGACCGCATTCTTGGTATGACAGGTATTCTATACTTGCAACTTGATAAAACTCCAGCAAATGAAGATTTAGTGGCTAGGCTTTTATACGCTTCAGTACCAGCTAAACAGGCTTTAGGAAATAAATTCTTTTCTAGGATAATGGAAAATAGTGGGATTATTAAGAACGGCAAAATTACATCAAACAATGCATCTTATCAACAATCGAGCACTTCGATCAATGAAATTGAAAATCGTATAATAGACATTGCTGAAGCCAAAATTAGTGAAGGTGGTAGAGGTGCCGGTAATGTTTACCCACCGACTACTTTTATTGGTTTTGAATCAGATGCATTTCAATTTAACCCTAATTTAGATATAGACGAGAATGGACTAAGCAATCAACTTGAATTTGAAAGCTCCGTATTGTACTTAAAGCAAAATCCAACAGTAACAGCTAATGTACTTGGAAATTCGAGTAGCGAAACTATCATAAGAGATAATTCAAAACTTGCTGGTGACAGGGCTAATACTGTTGGAAGTAAAATTATTTCAACTGGAGTGGATGGAAGTCGAGTTTCATCAAGTGGTAGTTTCTCGAATAATTCTCAAAAAAATGTTGAAACTGATCGCAATGCTAAGGTTCATTATAATATTCCAAGACGATGAAATGGATATTTTGTTTGATTATTTATTTAGTTTATTCTAAAAATGGATTTTGTCAGATTGAAAAATCTTTATTTGACACAACTGCCTTAGCTTACTATGAGATTGATTATCCGGATTCATCCAAATGTTTCTTTTATTATTTAAAAGATAAAAAGAATACATTTTGTACAGAGTGTTTTCATAAAAATGAGCAACGAAGTAGTTTGGAGTTTTTAAATAATAATTTGAGGAATGGAGTATTTATTAATTGGTTTGAGAATGGCAGTTTGGAACAAATGGATTCATATGTCATGGGGTGTTTAAGTGGTCCGTCAATAAAATATTATGAAAGTGGTCAAATTGAAGAAGAAGGCTTTTATTATATCGAGGTTAACGACTCAATTGTTTATCTCAATTGGTTTTATTCTAAGGATAGTATTCTGGAACAGGAAACAACTAGCACATATGAAGGCGTGGCTTCTGGATATAGGGATAAAAAGGATGGCGTTTGGAAGTATTATTTTTCAGATGGGAAATTGAAGAGGACCGAAATGTGGGACAAAGGGCTGCTTATTCGGAAGGAATAGGTAATAACTCCATCATCAACATAATGTTGTTGGAGCGTTAGTAAGATTACTAATTTTGTTGGTATACTGTTCGCAGTAAGGAAAATAATGAATTCAAGATTAAGCAATTCACGAGCAAATCTTCGATGAACTTATTATTCATTTTGAATTTATTTACTTCTTGCAAATGCACGAGAGTTAATTTCCATTTCAAAGTCCAAAACAAAATGCCGGCGGGATGTTGATGCCGGGGAGGCAGTTTAGTGGTTCGGACTACTGCTATGGGTACAATGGCGGTGAAAATTTAAGTGAGATATACAGTTATGGAAATTATGTTGATTTGGGTGAACGAGGGGTTGATACAAGGCTAGGGCGATTAAATTGGTCAGTAGATCCAAGAGCAACAGAGTATCCATGGCAAAGCCCTTATGCATATTTTAGTAATTCGCCTATTGTTCAGGTGGACTACAATGGAGAGGGGGATTATTATGGAGACGATGGGAAGCATTTGGGAAGCGATAATAAAACAGTTGAGAAGGATGGGAAACAAGTCCCTGATGATAAGGTTTATACCTCTGATGGCATGAATAAAGATGGATCATTTAGTAATGCCGTTGATTTGAATATTACTCATACCGATTTTTTAAAGAAATCTGCCACTGTGTATGGAGAAAGTTCTCGGACAAATAATGAGGAGGCCTATGCAATTGCCAGTGTTCACGGAAATTACCCTAATAAAGCAGCTTACGGAGCTAATAATTCAGGTGCTAAGGCGTATATGAATACAGAAATTGATAAACGGAATGGAACATTTATGCAAGTCGCTAATGCTGCTGTAATAAATGCTGTTTCAGGTGGATTCGATTATAGTTATGGAGCTGATGCATGGGATGGTGGAGAACAAGGATTAATGAGTGGACAAGAATGTAAAGATTATGTCTTTGGTAAAAGCTACGAATCCCATGCGGCAACAATTGGGTGGAAAATAAATGATGCTTTATATTCTAAGTGGAAAAAAAATGTTGAAGCAAAATATGGTGCTGGTAGCTTCAAGGCGCCACAAGAGAACAGGGCTTGGAATTACAAAGGTTACAAGAATAATAATTTAATGAGATATAATGCAACGGCTGTACACGGTAGGACCATTTTTTGGAAAACAGTTAAAGGCAAATAATTCCATATTTTGTGTTGAACTAATTACTGATGAAAATAACTATCATACTTTTTTGTTTATTTTTACCACGGCTTTGTTTAAATGATTCTAAAACAAATTACGGGCAGGATATAGATCATTTTTATTTATCTATTGAGAAGGTGCGAGTAGAAAATGGAAAATCATATCGACAATTTTTTAGAAGATATAATTCTAATAATGATGTGATCTTGCACGTCGAAGGAAATTTTAATACGACCGATTCAGTAGTTTATAAGTACAACTATCCAAACGGCACGGTTGAAATAAAAAAATTTAAGCCTGGAGAAAATGGGGGTTTAGTATTAGAGGAATTGCATACAGAAAGCATTCAAAAAGATGTTAATCCATTCTTATTGGATTCTTTTGATTTGTATGATGTAAATAATTTTCTTGAAATAGCTAATACATATAAAAATAAATTAAAAACTTATAAATTAGAAACAGATTCTGGAATTGTAAATAAATATGAATATGATATTGGCGAAGAAGCGTTTATAGTACTGCCTTACACTTCAAATAATAGAGGTGCCGATGTTGCTGAAAAGTTAGATTCACTTATTCTGTATTGCAAGAACAAAAAGGTTGTCATTGAAGAGTATTTTTTTGAACGAAATAAACAAGTAATAAGAAAGTACTATTATAACGATTCTAGGCTTATTAGATTGAGGACAGATTTATTGTTAGAACACAAAAACGTAGAGGGTTTTGACGAAGTGTATAATTATAATATGTTAGTTGGTCCCAAATAAGCTTGCAGTTTAAAAGTGTAGCACATTTGACTTTACTTTGTCGTCAATTTAAATGACACTTATACTTAGACTGTTTTTTCATGTTAATTCAAATCTAGGTTTATTATCTTTCTGATTGACAAAATTTGGTGCGAAAGCCGGCGTGCCTTGTCACTCTGTCTTCTAAATTTTCGCATTAAAGAAAATATTGGATTCAAGATTAATCAACTCTAGAACAAATCTTCGAGGAACTTCTTGTTTATTTTGAATATATTTACTTCATGCAAATGCACAATAGTTTATTTCCATTTGAGTGTCTAAGACAAAATCCCGGCGGGATGTTGATGCCGGGGAGGAATTTTAGTTCTGAGGATTATCGGTATGGCTTCCAGAGACAAGAGAAGGACGACGAGATAATGGGAAGCGGAAACTCAATCAATTACAAGTACAGAATGCATGACCCGAGGTTGAGTAGGTTTTTTGCTGTTGACCCTCTTGCTGCTTCGTTCCCATGGAACAGCCCTTACGCATTTAGCGAGAACAGAGTCATAGCTTCTATTGAGTTAGAAGGCTTGGAAGCTGTAGATTTAAATACAAACAATAATGTAAACGAGCCATATACTTCGCAACAAAGTATGGATGCTACCAACGATGTTGCACCTTGGAGTGACTTAATTAATTTCAAACCTAGCTCTACAGATGTTAACAATGCAGGAAATAGAGTTTTCGGAACACCCGAGGTTCAAAATATTGAGGATGGTAATGGTCAATTGAATGTTGATTACTACTCTGTTACAATATCAGGTTTACCCGATGGCGTATCATCAGGGGGTGCTTTATTGAACTATTTTAGAAGTAATCTGAATTCATTTACCAATGGTAATACTAGTTTCGGCGCTTACAATGAAGGCGAAGGGAAAAGGTTCCTAGCAAATGAAAATAGTGCTTTGATGTCCTTTCAAGTTCTTTTGGGTGGTTTCTTTAATGTAGATGATTTATCAGTAATGCAATCAAAGAATTCTTCAAATTATTGGGTTTTTTCTACTATGACAACATTCCGAGATGGTGGGCATCCCGTTTCAGGTAACAGACAATTTGGGGTTACTACCAATAACAATGGAACGTATACATTTTTTACTAGGGGTGCAGATAGACCCAATACTATGTTAGACAAAGCCTCGTCCTCTCTTATATTTGAAGGTGCTGATGAACTATGGCAGGCTGTAATGACTAACATGGTGAATTATATAAATGACAATGGGGGGAATGCCGAAAGAAATGTAACGTTTTCAAAACAAACAGATTGGTAAAAAATGAAACGCTTACTACTAAATAAATTCCTTCTGTCAGCTGCCTTATCTTATGGATGTTATTTGATAGCATTAGTAATTTCATTTTCATTTCCATTAGAATCTGACATAGGAACTTTTAAATATGCTTTATTAGTTGGGTCATTCACAATATTTCCTATTTATTTTATTTTCTGCTTTGGATTACTTTTGATAAAGGAAAAAATCTTAGTAAAACAATTTGAAATAATCTTAATACTTGTAGCTGGTGGAGCTTTTATATTTATGGTTTTAAATCTTTTCATTTTCAGAGTAGAAGGGATAAGCTATTATTTATTTCTTGCTATAATTCTAGCTTTTTCGATGTTTACAATTGAAAAAAGAACTAAGTCAATCAATTAATGTCAAAGCCCAAGCGTAATGCTTGGGCTTTGACATTGTAATCTATTTGGGGTAGAATTTAGTTGAGCTGCAAACTCACCCATAATTGGGCCAATTAAAAGCAGGGAAAATAAATGCTAATAATTTTGTGTACTTTAGCCTTGCACATTTAAGAAGTTGAATACAATTTCTATGCAGCAAATATTCTCATATGATTAAATATTTTCACAAAAAGCAACTCAAAGCTTTTACTTTATCCGAACTTCTGATTGTCTTGGTAATCCTCGGAATTCTTGTACTATTGGCCTTGCCTAACCTTTTGCCTTTGATTTCGAAAGCTAAAAGCACAGAAGCTCAATTACAATTATCTCATTTATACACTTTAGAGAAAAGCTATTTTTATGCGCATAGTAAATACACCGCAAACCTCAATGAGATCAGCTTTGAACCTGTGAAGTTGGTTGCTGAAGGCGGTCAGGCGAATTATCAAATTGAAGTCATAGAAGCAGGGAATTCAGGTTTCAAGGCAAGAGCCACTTCTACGGTAGACTTTGATGCTGATGGCATCTTCAACGTTTGGGAAATTGACCAGGAAAACAATTTGTTAGAAGTAACACCTGATTAATGTTTTTAGATTTTCTTGAGCTGGTTTTAATAGGATTGCTTTCAGTCATCGTCTATCAGGATTTTCGGTATCGAGCAATTAGCCTTTTTTCACTTGTTTTAATATTTTTAATAGGATTTATCTACGGATATTTCAGTATTAACATAAAAGATCTTCTGCAATTTACATTAACGAACTTCGCTTTTATACTTGTTCAGGCTGTAATTTTGTTGATATACTTTAAATTTAAGTATGGTTCCTTTCGAATTCTCGATGTATATATAGGCAAAGGAGATCCATTATTTTTATTAATGATAATTAGTCTTTTTTCGCCCATAAATTTCATTCTTTACTATACTTCAAGCCTTTTTTTAACACTTATTTTAGCATTAGTTCTTAATATCCGTAAACCATTAACCTCCAGCCAAATTCCTCTTGCAGGTTTTTTCGCGGGGACTTTGATTATTCTATTTTTTTTTAAACATTTGATTGGTGGCTTTAGCCTTTATAATGATGCTTTCCTGCTTTCATATTTATCCAAATGACTGAACATTTCCTGCCTCTAAGTGCAGAATTGCAACAACTTATTACAAGTGAACAAGCCTGGCATTATCGGATTGTACCTAAAGCAGTTTCCGACGATATGCTAGAATTTTTTGCTGACAATGCACATTTCAATGCAAGTCATAAAGTCGAATTAGAAATGCTTTTGGGCCGTGTTATCAAAACTGATTTCATTCAGGCAGAACAGATCACAATCACTCTCGGAAAATATTACCGAAGAGGAAAACAAGAACACAAAGCCCGCAAAGTCTGGACAAGCACAAATCAAGATGAATTTCTGCCTGCACTTATTGCTGAGGCTCGTCAGATGAATAGCAGCGATATTCATCTTGAATGTTATGAAGATAAATGTAGAATACGTCTGCGTATTGACGGCCGTCTGATTGAGCGTTTTGTCATTCCCAGAACAGATTTTCCGGGACTTATCAATCGTGTAAAGATCAAGGCACAGCTTGATATTTCAGAAAAGAGATTGCCGCAGGATGGTAGAATCGTTTTTACGGACGATTCTGACCGTTTTGACATTCGTGTATCTGTACTTCCAACTTTATATGGTGAGAAAATCGTATTGCGTTTGCTAGGTTACAATGCGAATAATTTCAGACTAGAAGATTTAGGATTCAATAAAGATGAATTGGATCGTTTTATGAACGGGATCCGCCGTCCACACGGACTCGTCTTGATCAGTGGCCCTACAGGCTCTGGAAAAACGACCACATTGTATGCTGCCCTAAATTTATTAAATAAAGAGCAAACCAATATTCTTACAGTTGAAGACCCTGTCGAGTATACTTTAGAGGGAATTAACCAAGTTCAACTCAAGGAGAGCATTGGGCTAACGTTTGCACAAGCCTTGAGGACCTTTTTAAGGCAGGATCCGGATATTATCATGTTGGGAGAGATAAGAGATGTAGAAACAGCACAAATGGCCATTAGGGCTGCTCTGACTGGTCATCTTGTCTTGTCAACGGTTCATACCAATTCAGCTTGGGGAACCGCTTCTCGCTTGATTGACATGGGCATTCCGGCGTATTTGTTAGCAGGTACTCTAAACACCACACTTGCACAACGACTTATCCGAATACTTTGTGTTCATTGCAAGCAGAAGGTTGCATTAGAACAAAATCAAATACCTAACAATTTCAAAATACCTTCGCAAGTAAGTTATCAAAACATTTCTAAAGGTTGTGAAGAATGTCATTTTACCGGATATCATGGTCGGCGTGCTATTTATGAGGTCATAGGAATCGATGAAGAACTTGCTGATTGTATTCGTCAAAAATCTGATAAAGTCAATGATCAGTACAAAAAGAAAGGAATTCGCACACTGGCTGATAATGCTTGGCAATTATTTGCTGATGGACTTACTTCCTTTGACGAAGTTTATCCTCTTTTGCTAGGGGAGCTATAAATTTATATTATGAAATTTAGTTTAGCTTTTACTTTTCTTTGCTTGTCCTTATTTGTTAAAGGGCAAGAGCGCTATACAATCTACGAAGGTAAATTACAGGAAATGGCCAACAGTCAACCGGGGTTGGACCAAAAAGTCGATTTGTCTGTCAACGATATGTCTATTCAGGATTTGATTCGCGGAATTGCCAATACAAATGCTGTAAATATTAGCGTGGACAATTCACTGAACTATCGGGTCATTACCAATTTTTCAGGAGTTACAGTTTCTGAAGTCTTGATTTTTCTTGCTAGAAAGTATGATCTTGATTTGACTTTTACTGGATCAATTATAACCGTTTCTGCACATTACATTCCTCCTCCGGCTCCTATTGAAATTGTTGCCAAAAAAATTCAAGTACAATATGACACTTTGACGAAAACCTTGAATTATGAATTGAATAATGACACGCTTAGTCAGGTTGCGATGGCCATCACCAGGCAAAGTAATGTCAATTTTGTAATTGCACCCGAGTTAAGTAACAAACTCGTTTCCGGATTTGTGCAACAACTTCCATTGAAATTAGCATTAGAAAAATTGGCTATTTCAAACTCATTTAGCATTTCTGAAACGGATACAAATATTTTTCAGATTGATAAAAAAGAAGTTGACGCATCGACAAAAGATCCTCGCAGATCGAATGATAAAAAATTGAGCCCCGTATCACCCGGTTTGGACCTAAATTATAATGATGATAGCACTTTAGTAAGCGTGACTGCCAACGGAGTCACAATTGCGGAGGTCTTGAGTAGAGTCTCTGCTGATATGCACAAGTCTTTCTTTCTTTTTTCTGAGTTGAAAGGAAACGCAAATCTTCATGTCAACGATTTTTCCTTCGATAATCTTCTAAGGTATTTACTCAATGGAACAGAATATACTTTCAAGCGTGATAGTATTATTTATCTGATTGGAGACAGAAATCTTGAAGGACTGAGAAGAACAGAACTATATTTATTTCGTTTCAGAACAGTGGATAAAATACTTGATATAATTCCGGCCGAGCTAAAAAAGGGGATTGATATTAAGGCATTTCCTGATTTGAATGGTTTTATTCTGAGTGGATCTCAACCAAGAATTGAAGAGTTAAAATCATACTTGCGAGATATCGATCAAGTCATTCCCGTTATACAGATTGAAGTTCTTATTGTTGATGTACAGAACACGAAAACATTATCCACCGGTATCAAAGCCGGTTTGGGTGACAAACCCATATCGACAGGAGGAACTGTCTTTCCAAATGTTGATGTCTCTCTTGGGTCAAATTCTGTAAATAATTTAATTGATGGTTTGAACGGTTTTGGTTTTCTCAATTTAGGAAAAGTTACTCCTAATTTTTACGTCACTTTACGCGCATTGGACCAACAAGGAGTATTGAAACTCCGCTCAACTCCAAAATTAGCTACACTGAACGGTCATGAAGCTAAATTGAGTATAGGTAGAACGGAATACTACCTTGAAATACAAAGCAGCGTTGTAGGAGTGCAAAATCCGTTTCCTGTACAATCTCAGAATTACAAAAGTGTAAACGCAGATCTTTCTTTGACAATAAATCCAATAGTTTCCGGCGATGAACAGATTACTCTGGAAATTGCCGTGAAACAATCTAATTTCACAGAGAGGATTTCCCAAACTGCTCCACCGGGAACCATAACCCGCGATTTTCAATCGTTAATTAGAGTCCGGAATGAAGAAATGATCGTTCTTGGTGGTCTGGATGAGAATTCAACAAATGATAGTGGTGAAGGATTCCCTTTACTTTCAAGAGTACCTGTTTTGAAATGGTTATTTTCAAGTAGGACTCGCGCAGCTAAGAAAAGTAAACTGACCATTTTTATTAAGCCAACTGTAATCTATTGAAAAAGGCGATTTATAAATTCTTTGGATCATTCCTCCGCCCTTCAGAAGCAATAGGAATTGATTTTATTTGGGAAGACGGGAAAATGAAGCAGATCCTTGTCGTGTGCATCAAGCGCAAGAAGGAGGAGATTTTAATTGTAGAATCCATTCAATTCGAAACTGAGCAGGAATTTTTGACTTATGACTTGCCTAAAAATATTCCGATAGGCTTAAGTTTTAATGGATCTAATGTATTGCATAAAAATCTTTTGATTAAGGATACAGAAACCGAACCTCAAATCATCAACAGGATCATACCGGATGCATCAATTAAGGATTTTTATTTACAAAGACAATTGCCTAGTCCAGATGGAAAAGTACTGGTGTCCATCACAAGAAATAATAGTATCAATTCATGGGTTGAAAAAATTAGATCAAAAGGAGGTCTAATCACAAACATAATACTTGGTCCCTTTTCACTGGAAACATTAAGAGTATTGTCAGATGCGAACGAAGAGGAATGGCATTGTCGAACAGTAGCCAACTCACTTGGGTTCTTTAAAAACAAAATTGTGTCTATTGAGGCGGCAGGTGAAGGAAATGAATATGAGATCAAAAGTCTATTTCCGGAGCTTTCATCTGATTATGCAGTAGCCAGTTCTTTAGCTATTGAAACATTGCTTAATCAGGAGCGCATGCACATTCCTGAACTAAGTCAAGCGCGGTCTGATTTCCAACAAAACAAAAAAATAACATTCGCAGCTATTTTTGGCTTGACTTTCATTTTTGTTATTCTGCTAGTGAATGCTTTTATTTTCACTCAGCTGAGACAGGAAGCGGGGGAGCTTCAAGTCAACATTAAATTAAAAGAGAAACAGGCAAGCCATTTGGAAGTTTTGAGAAACAAAATACAGGAGCAAGTTAAATTATTTGCCTCTTCGGGACTGTTAGAAACCTCAAGAACCAGTTTTTATGCGAGTGCGATCACAGATGATATACCTTCTGCTATTTTACTTTCCGGCTTAAACATCCAACCATTGCAAATGAAGCAGGTTGGCAGTAAACAAATTCCTGCATTTGTGAACAAGCAAATTATCGTGATCGGGAATTGTAAAGATGGGGCCGTATTGAATGAGTGGATCCATCAATTACAGAAATATAAATGGGTTAAAAATGTAAGCTTGAATAGCTATCAATTTCAATCCGATAAAAAGACAGGTAAGTTCAATCTTCAAATTGACATCCTATGACCTTTTTAGAAAATATCCCTCTGAAAAAAAAGGGTCGCGTAATTTATATTGGCCTCGTGGTTTTAGGATTTTTAACATATCAATTTTCAATTAAAAATTCGATTAAATTAAGTCGGGATGTTACGAATTTGAGGTCAACGGAATCTCGAATGGATGTAAATTTATCTGAGCAAAAGGTGTTAGAGCAGAAGGCAGCATTCTTAGAAAGCAAATTTGGTATCGATAAAGAAGATGAAGCTTCCGGCTATATTATAGATTGTATAACAAAAGGTTGTCAGCAAAACAATCTTTCTTTATTAGAAATGCCTGCTGTTCTGATCCAAGAAGACGGAAATTCGAGGATCGAAACGCATAAATTTGTGCTTGCTGGTAATTATTCAAATTTGCTTAAATTTAATTATTCAATGGAAAAGGAATACTCGATAGGACATGTTCCTTCTGTACACTACGAGACTAGATATAATTATAAAGAAAAAAAAACAGAATTGGTACTTTCACTATTTGTTCAGCGTTTTAAAAAAATTGAGTCATGATAAATACAATAAAAAAAATTAATTGTTTTCTTTTATTAGTTGTATTGTTTTCTAGTTGTGAGGACTTCATAGAAAAGAATATTTCAGGGGGTCATATTGTGATTATCTCTCCTCCAAGTGGAACCACGACAAATGTTTTGACACAGACATTTTGGTGGGAAGATCTTAAGGGTGCAGAGAAATATGAAATTCAAATTGTCGCTCCTGATTTTTCATCTGTACAACAGCTGGTCCTCGATTCTGACTTAGTGGACAATAAATTTACCTATGCTTTTTCTAGTCCGGGAATATACAGCTGGAGGGTCAGAGGTAAAAATAATGGACATGAAACTGAGTACACCACTGCTGTATTCACTATTGACTCCACATTAGATTTAAGCAACCAAATAGTTTCATTGGTAGAGCCAGGTGACAACACCATAAGTGCAGCAACTTCGGTTACTTATCGTTGGGCAAATATTTATTATGCCAATCTATTTCGATTTCAACTAGAAGATGGGATGACCGGTTCATTGATTAAGGATACTGCCTTAACAGGTTTGAGTGTCACCCTGGCAATGGATACAGGAACGTTTATCTGGCGTGTTCGGGCAGAAAATAACCTAAGTACCTCTCCTTTTTCAAGCAGAACTATTTATATAGATCGTTCAGCTCCTCAGGTTTCGCAAATCATAACGCCTGCCTATGGCGACAGTTTAAGCAATCCTGTTAATCTTACTTGGAATCGAAATGGCAATGCAGTATCGGATTCTTTATTCGTTTATCAGGACTCACTTTTGACCATTCCGGTAGTCTTAACGCTCTCCATTGATAATTTCTATTCCTTCACCGGAACAATTTCCCGAAATTACTATTGGAGATTGAAATCCATAGATGGTGCAGGAAATGTGAGTGAGTACAGTGCTACCTATCGATTTTACATTCAATAACATGTTAAAAAGCAGGAAAGCAACAATAACACTTTTGGTGGCTGTCCTCATTATTTGGGCCTTTATAGGACTTAAGTTTTATAATGCTTTAAAGGCTCCTACTATTGAAGTGCTCCAGCAATCTGACAGTATCCAGCAATTTATTAAACAAGAAGAATTTAATTATACCATTTCAGCTCCTGCGACGGATCCTTTTTTAGGAAAGATAACTTCTAATTCTAAGATGAACATTAAGTCGAAACCTGTAAATAGAAAATCAACAATTAAAGTCACACCTAATAACAACGTTGCGTGGCCATCAATTATATATAAAGGCGTTATCCAGAATAATTCAACCGGAAAAGCCCTAGCCAGCCTAAGCATAAATGGTAAGGATATCTTTTTGAAAAAAGGAGACACTGAACAAGATATCACTCTTGTTAGACTGTTGAAAGATTCAGTTGAGGTTTCTTTTAAAAGTGAGAAACGATTTATTTTGAGGGATAAAAATATTCATTAATTTTAATACTTTATTCCTGAGAACGGAATCCGAGTCGAGCCGGGGAACCCAACGAGGTTTTTAAATTAGTTATTCGCATAGAAGTTTCTGTCGGATAATTTTGTGTCTAAACTTTTAAAATGCTCTGAGGTAGCTTAAAGTTACAACGCAGCATTCGAGATTAGTGACACTTACGCTGAAGGCAAATACTGGCTTTAGGTTTCACTATGAAATTGGTAGTTACATTCACTACGATCTCAAATACTAACAAACAAGTTTCTCCTACAACTTTCTGAATATCACGGGTTGTGTATATCATATTTATTATAAACTACTACTTTAGTTGTATCGAAGTCTTGAATAATTATATTTCCTATGGTATCCTTTATTTGTATTTTTAAAACGAAATTAAACGACCCTGTTGTAGGCATAATTTTTTTATAGGTGAATTGCCTGAGGTCATTTATATAATCTATTTGCGAACTTATTTCTCCAATTTGACCAAATTTAACATGTGTCTGAAACCCTGGAATGATAGGTGACGCTAAATAAAATGTTAAGGTATCACCTACATGAACTTCTGATCTGCCACGAAGAAAAAATGGTCTTCCTTCCGACAATAAGACTTCTCCTGACTCAGAAAATTTGGCGTAAAACAATAGTTCATTTGAACTTAATCGAAAGAAATGTTCAGACAATTGGCCTGAATTAAACCTTGAATCATCTCCAACAGTATCTCCTTCCGCATTAATAAACAACAATCTCTTCAATCCTCCGAAGGGAGTGAACCTAACAATTCTACCTTGTTTGTGACCAAACTTATTAACCTTGTAAACTTCCCTGATGGTTGAGTCATTATAATACTCATATTTCAATTCGCCCTGTAAATATACTTTCGCAATATCAGTCTGTAAGCCTTTATTCGTTGATACTTCGTCACAACTAATAATAACTAATGATAAAAGAAAAAAGATTTTACTAAAATTACTCATTTTGTGGCGTAATTAATGTATCCCTAGTTCCATCACCTAAAGTCTGATGAGTACTTTCTTCAGTGCTATCCAATAGTTTTTGACAGTTATTACAAATTTTGTGGAAATTATCACGATGGTTTTCAACAATAATTTTAGCCTTATTAATTAGATCGGCAAATTTAGTTCCTGATGCTCCACTCACCAAAGTGTTTTCACCACTAGTGCGAATTGCAGTTGCCGCAATTCCTATTATTTCACTAAATTCCTTAAAATTTAACGAGCCAAGTGACTTTGCATTAGTTGGCATTCCGGGTGAATCCTCATTAGAGCTAGCCGAACCATAAATTACCAATCCTCCATAATCACTAATTTTAGGCACCCAACCAAATGTCTTTTCGGTTTTTGTGTCACCGTCTTTGTCACCTCCAAACCAGACAAACTCAGAAGATTTTTTCTTGTCATACAAAATATGCGAATTTGAACTTTCATTGACTTTTCCATCTACGCCTACCGTCCTGAGAATGACAGTAGAAAAATCATAGTAATCATTTTCATAATGCCATGCTGCACTTCCTCCCCGCATGTGTTTTTTTCCATCTGTCATTACCAAGTCTGATTTCTTGACTTCAATTGTGGTTTCACCACTTTTTTCGTTAGTGGTAATAATCGTTATATATTCTGTTTCACCATCTGGATCAACATACAATATTGGATTGTCCAAGAAAGCTTTGTAAGTCGACCATCCTGCTTGCATTCTTGATTTGGGGTCAACAGACCACCATCTTATAAGCCTTGAATCATATCCCCTTGCTCCAAAATCAAGTTGGTTTCCCGAACCTTTGATCAGTTCATCTTGTTCTTTCCCATTAAACCCAAATCGATAACCAGAGGTGCTGAATGATCTTCCTGGCTGCAACATCCCGCCGGCATTTTGACTAGCACTTTGAATTTGAAATGAACAATCAGCGCCTTTCATAAAGTAAATTTATTCAAAATAAATTATAAAGCCAATTGAACACATTGTATTGAATTTCCGAATCAAATTTGGATTTTCATTAAAGCAAAAGAATGTCAAAATACCATGACAATGGCATCGGTTTCTGTGGAGGTAGTAACTTTTAGTTTATTAACTTTTGCATCCAATGCTCTTGCTTTCTTGGCCTGCTCAATTTTTACAATTTCTTCAAATATTACTACAAGTTGGATAAAAGTTATTCTCAATCCAGCTTTTTAAAATTATATTCGTTCGTCCCTAACAAAAATAAGTCACGTTCAATTTTTTTAGTTAAAATTATTTTATCATTATTGTCTAAATAAAATCGATATCGTGCACTTAAGCCAACAATTACATTCAAACCTTTCATGTTTGCTTTCTGTTCTTCAAAATTAAATTCTTTGAACAAATCAAATTTAATTTTTACATCCGCACCTGGTTCAAGATTTTCCTTGCACTCGCCACTGATATTATCACCACTTATTCTGTTAAAGGACCCTTTTGCTGCTAGATATTTTTTTTCTGTATCAAATTCTGATTGAATGTAAATTAATAGCGGTAGCTCACTATTAATTAATACATTTGCTGCAATACATTTATCAAAAACAATTGGTTTTATTGTATTGTTTCTAAACCGAATTTCTATTTCAAATTTTTTATTCGGGATAAATTCAATAGCTTCATAGTCAACTTCAATTTTTTGCCCAAGTGAAACAGAGCAGAATGTGAAAATAAATATGAACAAAAGAAGATTAATTGAAGCGACCCTGTTAAATCTAATTAGGTTTACCACTTGGAGATAAATCATTTTTTTGTTCAATACTTTCTGCATTTGATCTATCATTCGAATAATTTGTAATTTCTTCATATATTTTATCAATTCTCTTTTGAGTAATATTTGTAAATCCATTTTTGTTCAATCCTATTTCTCCAGAGTAAGACCGCAACTCATTATTAGATGCATTAGAAGGTGGTATTCTCATTTCAAGTTTAAAAATCTCTCCCGAATAGCCTTCCATTTCCTCAAAATCACCTGTTGGGATTGGCTCATCATATGGGTACATGTTCTTTTGGTCTGTGTCATAATGTATTGCCTCATGAAAAATGACTGAGACGGCATCTTCAACACCATCATTCGTTGAATTGTAGTATACGTTTAATTTGTTATCAAGATAATATGCCTTAACCATCTTATTTGCTTCCCCCTTACTCTCTATTTTCACAGTTTGTAGAGAACTAGGTATAGTAATAAAATTATGAACTTCAGAAGCACGATTTCTGTATAATTGTATCGCAGTTTGCAACTTTAATTCCGGTTTCATAAATATAAATGTTGCTGGATTTTCTATAGCAGCCTGAGCCATTTCCGTTAAATAATTTTCTGCATATTCTTTCCCTTCCAAGTCAATTCCATTAATTACCTTGTTTTCTGCAAAAGCATATGTTGAATTCCAAGGGTAAATTTTAAACAATGGATCAACACTCCAGAAGCGACCTACTCTTGGATCATATTCTCTAAATTTAAATTGGTAATGATTACTGGCGCCACTAACCTCATTAACCTTTTCTACGCCATTAAATCCGAAATGATAATCCAAACTGCTAAATTGCCTCCCAACCATCAGCATCCCGCCGGGATAGTAATTATTCACAGATTTCAAATCGGCAGTCAAGTTCGCCACTTGACCAGTTGGAGGTGCACCTCCGGCATAAGTATAGCCTATTTTTCGATCAGATACTGTTGCTCGAACGTTTCCAAGATGGTCAGTGAGTTCATAGTCTTTATTGCCTGCTAATCGATTCTGAGGCTCACTAGGAACGGTAGGCTGAGCATTAATAATATGTGGTTGTGCCGGAAGATAACCGGCAGAATGTCCCTCCATTGATCCAAGAACGGTTGTGCTAGCAGTTACATTGTCATAATAACCCATCTGATTCCAGGAATAAATTGATGGTGTTGTATTGTCACCTGTTGAAAGCATATTAAAAGTAAGACTATTTAAGGAATAATCAGGACTCCTTCTTAAATCGTTGATTTTTCCATCCTCTTGCATGACAAATGGCGCGGCCGTAGATAGCAGCAATTTCTGATAAGCAAATGCGTTTACCGGATCGTTCGATGAATTGGGAATCAGTGCAAGTGTATGTTGATTGTAAAATAAGTGTTGCCCTTTTACTCCAAAATCAAGGCTACCCTTCGCAACATTTCCATTTTCGATATCCTGTTTAACCGTTTGAATGCTCGTAACCATTTCCCCTTGAGAATCTGTATACTTTTTTGCAGCAGGAAGAAAGTCCCCACCAACTTTGAAAGAAAGAATTTGCGATTCACGTGCATCAAACCAACCTTGCTGTTCCAACCCATTGTAAACAGAAAGCCACTTGCCATCGGATGAGAATTGCAATTCACCATTTCCGAGGTCATCATAGCTTGCATACTCCCCTACCTTTTCAGGAAAATCAAGATCCGGACCACTCTCGGTAATCTTTACTCTTCGTATGGAAGTTGTTCCATCCAGATTTGAAGTGAAATACAAATAGGATATTTTCCTATTCTCATCAACAGCAACTGCAAAATGTCTTCCAACACTTTGACCGGAATTTATCTGCAAGTTTATTTCATTGTTTACGACTGCACCATAAGGTGAAACTGATAAATCCACAGTCGATGCAAATAAATCACCATCTGTATCTCTATTAAAATAATAAAGAATATCTGTGTTCACCGGATTCTTGACGAACATTCCTTTAGCATCAGGATCATATTGAAATGCGTTCAGTTGATCTACATTCTCTAATAAATGGAAATCTTGATTCAGAATTAAAGTTACGTTCTGCTGTCCCCAATATTCAGGCAAAGTTGCTGCATAGACTGCATTACTGCCTTCACGGTATTGAGAAATATTATTGGCTGTTTTACCAATGAAGAAATCAGTTTGTGGATCCAAAGAGGTCGTTGCTGTATTTAATTTATTAATCCGGGCAGAAGGAATATAGTTATCTGTTGCAGCAGGAGTTGTTCCATTGTACAGATCATTCTGCTCACTTGCTTGAATTAAATAATCAAATGTTGTAGTTCTAGTGAGAGGATCATTATCAAAGCTTACTGCATCAAATTCACCAGCTTTAAAATAATCTCGAATTTTAAGCGACTCATCAGATGGCACATTCAATATTCCTAATCTTGAACTTCCGTACATATCATTCTGCATTGGTGCCAAGCTGGCTTCGAAGTAGTCCGAAGTTCCTACTTGTTCGTTTACCCTTTTGTAAGTCGCTAGAGTATTCCCCTGTGCATCTTTTACATAATATGTAGTCTTAATTGTTGTAGGATCCGCGAGTGGATCAAATTCATCAACCAAATTGCCGCTTACGTATGGTGCTTCATACACCTGTTTTTTAATTCTGTTTCCCATCGCATCATACGAATACTTTACTCGTTGTCTACCTGTTATGTCCTCAGGAATTACATCTGAGACTTTTCCTGCCAAAGTCCACTTTATCTCATAAATACTTTCAGCAAGGTCTTTAATTAGGTTGCCATTAGAATCATACAAATAATTCCCGGATGAACTTTGTCCACTTTGGATATCAGGGTTTTGAAAAACTTGTTGGTTAGCATCATAATACAAAGCATCAGTTCCGGCATCCGCAACAAATTTCAATTTATTAGTTCCTGAATAGTAATTATAAGTGAATTCATCCATGTTGTTCGTCAGGTTCCCGCTTAATAACTTATCATATCCATTTCTTGTTAATGAATTAATATTTCCGTTTTTATCATACTGATAACTCGTTGAATATTGATTATTCGAAACTGCACTCGACCCCCAAGTGCTATTCGAAGAATTGTATGCATAAAAATCTGACGAACGTAATCTATTCAAACGGTCATAGGTATACTTCTCCCCTGTCATAGCATCACCAAATTTATAATCCGGAGATTGAAAGCCTGAAGGCTGAAGGGTTTGGCTTGCCCAAGTTGAAATATTCCCATTATATAAATTGCGTTGTCCTAAAGTACCTGTTGAAGCTCCCAGATGAGAATTATGTGAAGAGTGTAATACACTATTAATGCTATTGTATGATCTATTAAAATCTCCCTCGTAATAACCAAGAACAGATCCGAAAACATCCGCTGCAAAACTGTTTAAAGTGTGATCGCCATCTTTTCCGAAGTCTTTACTCACATCTAGTGTCGCAGAATTAATCGCCTTAAGCCAGCCTTCAATTGTATAGACATAATCAATTCCCTGGATATGGTCCTCTCCTATTTCTATTCGTCTAAGTGGACCATGGTCATAATAAGAATAAGAAGCATCTTTATCCCACAAATAGCCATCACGAGAAGTTAAGGCCCTTGTTATTCTATTGTCGGTATCATACTCATAGCGATGAAAAAATTGATCATTCCTTTTCTCATTTAATCTTACTTCTTTTACTTTGTTTGATATTAGATCATAAAAATACTTTACCGTAAAAGTTCCTCCACCTTGTATTTCTTGTGTGAGCCATTCTACATTTCCATGTGGATCATAACTATAATTTGTATAATGGGTATTTCCATCTAAGTCTGTTGTGTATGTATAACTAACTCTATTTTGAAGAAAGCGCTGCGGTTCGCCAAGGTAACTTCCTCCGGAAGGTTCGCTGAATACCGTAATTGTTTGCTCGGTGCCTAAAGCAGAAGAAATATTTGCTTCCGGATCTGCAGGAGGGTATGTTCCTGCTATTTTTCCTGTTTCAATTAATCTGCCTAATTCATCATAATTCGAATATGAAAATGTTCCATCAATTTTTTGTTGAGCATTCTGTGAAAAGCGTAGTTGATTCTTAGTGTCATAAACAAATTCAGACTCCCCTGCATCAGGTGTCTTCTGATACTTCAATTGATGCAAAGAATTATATTCATAGCCTGTAATAAAAGTATGTGCTTGATTAACCAAATCAACTCCTTCAGGTGGTACAGTGCGAACTAAATTACCGGCTCTATCATAATAATATAAAGTGACCTGTTCCAATTTCACAGGATAGCTCATTGAAAGGCGATCATGAACATTTTCTACATTGTAGCATGCCTCAGCAAATCCTTCTTTTACTTTTGTACTAGCTGCAAGTGCACACTCAACAGCTTTATCAGCAATCGCATTTCGAATCGACGAAGCAGCTATTGCACCAAGATTAAACATGATACTAGGTGTTGGTGGTTCTACTTTAGCCGGCGCTACTCTGGATTTCCATTTAAAACATAGATTGTAATCTCTTGGATCCACAACATGATATACTGTCAAAGGAGAAGATACAACACACCCGTTCGCGTCAACAACTTCAACATCATACTCTCCATTGATGATATTAGAATATGTAGCTGTTAAATCTGTACCACCAGTTAAATGTCCTGAGTGGACCAATATCCGCACGGTACTTACGTGAAGGCTATTGTCATATTCTGCCCATGGAACACCCTCAGCAGGCCCAGAAGAATTGTAATATGGATCTGTCATAAATATATCACTTCCCGGTGGTAGTGGATCTGGATCGAACTCATTTGTTACGTTATATTCATATTGACTGATCTCTTCATATTTATACCAATTGACAGTATACCCAGGCGTTCCACCGGCAACGGTGCAAGTTCCTACACACTGACTTCCGTCCAGATACGTGATTTCCAGCAATGGCGGATCAACTACTTGGAATAGGTGAGGACTAATTGCTGAACATAAATTATTCACATCTTGAATCTGTACACAATAATCAATGCCTGAGGATAGACCTTGAACTGTATTTGTGGTTGACAAAACGGTAGTGCCACCACACTCTTTCCATTCGTATGTATAATGACCGGATCCCCCACTTACGAAGGCTGTTGCAATTCCATCTGAACTTCCATTGCAAAGAGGATCGACAATTTGCAAATCAATATTATAATGGCTGGTTGAAATAATCTCAAAGAATGCTGTCGGAATTGTACAAGTAGCAAAAAACGACGGGCTAACCGGAGAAATTAATACTTGATATTTGCCAACCGGCAAATATGTATATGTATAACTTGGTCCTTGATTAGAAACTGAAACATCCTGCCAAGAACCATTCCCTAGGGCATCAATCTGTAGTTTATATTCAAATTGTACGGAAGCCCATTGAGGAAAACATGATGCTGTTGCATCATGTGAAATAATAATTGGAATGTCGGCACTACTTGCATCATTACAAACATAAACTGATGAGCCCTGCGGCATACTAGATAAATTTGCAGATTTCACCAAGAATGATTGTGTGAATTCACATACATTTGTGCCACTCACGGTTAAAATTAAATCATAATTTTGGTTAGCCGAGACTCCCGAAACCGGAAAATTGGATACTTGGGTTGAGAATGAGGCCGTTCCGGTGGCTTTTAAATTTCCGGTGGAATGTTCTCTAACTTCAAAGTCAAATGTTCCACTCCCTGTTGGATTCTGTCGGATCGCTAAGAAATCAATTGTAATGTCACCAGTACTTGCCGAACAAGGAAGTGGTGAAGGACAGATCGTGACTACTGGTCCACCATAAACTACATCAAAAGAAAAACATGAATTATTGTTTACACATCCATTTCCATTATTTGCTTTTAAGTCGGTAATTATTAAACAATATCCGGTACCCGCAGCAAGCGTGGTGCACGCTTGCGCAGCAGTACTTTGAACATTAGTTGAACTAATCACCGTGGTACCATTTAGCTTAATCTCATAGTTATAGTCAACTCCGCTTACATTCATGACAGTGGGCGTAAAAATAATCCCACCATCAGAAGCTGTGGCACAGGTAGTAGGTATATAGCTAACGTTTGAAGAAGAAATTGACGGTTTTGGATCTGCACTTACAATTATATCTTGATTTAGAGTATTTGGACATCCGCCAATAAAACTCGCAGAAATATTGTATGTGTAGTTTCCGGCTGTTGTTGGGTTCGCAGTAGGATTTAAAATATTTGTAGCACTTAAATAAGTTGAAGGCGACCAGTTAAACGTCACACCCGGAAATGTTTGAGCAAGTGAAACCCCAAGATTAACAGGTGTTCCTAAACAAGTATAGTAATGCGTGGTAAGTGGTTGTTGAAAAGAGAAATTTACAACGTTAATTGTTACAGTAGAACTGCCTGTACAACCAGTCAATTGATCTCTGACCGTAAGGGTGTAAGTGGTGGTCACCGTTGGGTTAACAGAAATTTGTTGGGTAGTTGCAGTTACTCCTCCACCGCTCCATTGATAAGTAACCCCACTCCCTGATCCACCTGTGACAGTAGGAGTCAAAGTAGTATTTACACTTGCACATTTATATAAATTTGAACCGAGTGAAACAACGGGCATTGAATAGACGGTAATAGATTGTGAACACTCGAATTCACAACCTGTTTCTATACTTCTTGACCTTACAGTTACCAAGTAATTGCCGATAGAATTAAATTGGTATGAAAGGTTTGGTGTAGTTGATACCAAAGTACTTCCTACAAACCATTGATAAGTGTACATATTTTGTCTTGAATATGGGACAGATGTGTAAAGTGTTTGACCAACGCACAGCACACCATCTTTATCGGCGAAATTTCCGCAATTTTGAGCGAGATCGTACATTCCAATGACAATATCCTTGTCTGCATATGCAAAATTTGGCCAGACAGCTATATAGCCATATGCGCCAGTATTCGATTCAAAAAGAGTATTTCCTATTTCATCGTCAGATTGACCATCTACAACAGACCACTGGACAACACCAGCTTGGTTGGTTTTAACCAACCACATGTCACTTCCTCCTTGATTTCCTAAAGGAACGTAACCTGAACCATTTGACGTAGTCGATGCCCCAATGGCGTAACCTCCATCAGTTGTTCTTCTTAAACTATATCCTACTTCATTTTCTTTACCCCCAATAAATTTTCCTTGAAGGAGGGTTCCATAATAATCAATCTTGAATAAAACAACGTCAGATGTTGCAGGATTAGCATTAGGATTATCATTGTCCCCAATTGAAATAATTGTTGGCGAATCACTGGTCCCTAAAATGACATAGCCATTCTGTGTTGGAACAATTGAACTTATAACATCATCCCCAGTTCCTCCATAAAGATTCTCCCAAACGGTCAAACCGGACATATTCAATCCTCGAACCCAAAAGTCTTTTCCGCCTGTTAATGGAACAGATAAGTCACTAGAATTTGACGACCCAGCAATTATGTACTCGTTCAAGTCAGGGTTAAAAATTACGGAAGTAGGAATATCATCCTGATCTCCACCCATAGGTCTAATCCACTCAACTGCTCCTATGGGACTGACTTTAATTATGTATGCATCATATCCATTTGTGATAAAATTAGGAAAATACATATCTACATCATCTGAGTGCGAATAACTAGTAATTAGATAACCACCATCCAATGTTTGAATAACATCTGTTCCAAAGTCATTTCTTCTTCCTCCAAGTTTTGTGATCCATTCGATGTCACAGTCTTTCAATTTTGCAATAAATATATCTTTGTCACCGGGTCCATCAAAGTTGAAATCGCCATCATTAGACTCTGTATAACCTGTAATAATCAGTCCTTGATCTCTAGTCCCTTTTATTGACATTACATGATCGCTTCCGCTTCCGCCAATTACCCGATCACAAATTAGATCTAAATTATCATCAAAAACTCTGACGTAAACATCTTCAGCTCCATAAGTTGTCAAGGCTCCTAAATCACCATTTTGAGAAGTGGTTGTTGTTCCGAAAACATAATTGTTACCGACTTTATCAAAGAGGTGACCAGATTCCATGAGTTCCACAGCATCGCCGCCTATGCCTTGCTGGTTGATCAAATTGTCAGGCCGTCTTTGGATAGGATCATTTGTTACACCAATAGTTACTGTTGAATATTCATAGCAGAAATCTTGCCACCAACCTTTCAATGTATAAGTTGTAGTTATCAAGGGACATACGTCAGTGATTGACTTATACGGTGAACTAATATAAGCAGATGGACTCCATTCAAAAAACTCAGCATCATAATTAGCATCTTCAATTACAGCACAATTTCCTAAACATATTTCAGCTGGTTCCTTAGCAATCACTTCGGGGTGACGTTTGGCATGAATTGTAATTGCATCTGAAGAGACTGCATCCGTACACGGAAGACTTGAAACAAGTTGACAATACACCTCAAACTGACCTTCCGTTGTCGGATAAAAGGTGAATGTTGGCCCTACATATTTTTGTTCTGTATCAACAAACCAAATGTAACTAGGGCTACTTCCTTCATCACTAACATTAGAAATTGAAAATTGTATAAAATCATTCACACAGATCTTTTCTTTGTCAGCGGAAATCTCAATTTGAGGACTCCCGCCTGTTGATCCCAAGGCTAGAACTAGCGTTGTGGACACCCAATTTTGGTCATCATCTCCAACTAAAATCTCAAATTCAACTGTAGAACAAGCTGTGGATAATTTGTTTAAGGGTACAATTACAACTCCATATTTATTATCCACCGTTCCTACATCTACACAATTTGGATCTGCCGATTGAACTATCACTTGAAGATTGCCTGCATCAGTTTCAACATCATTTACACAAAAAACTAGTGTGTTTTCGTGAGGATCTGATGAGCATATTTCAAAATTTGGCAAGCAAGAAATTACTGGATCCGTATTACTTGCCACCGTTGCGTTCACACCTATCAATAAAAAGGTAAGGAAAACTCCTGTGCTGATGAATCCTTTTAATATAAAATCCATAGGATAATATTTTGAGAAAAATAAAACTGAATTAATGTGGCAACGTGATCTGAATTGTTATAGCAGGAGATTTTACCGGATCGTTTACTTGAATGCCATTTGTTCCGGCTGAAGGATTTGGGTTCAAGATTGGATTATTAGGATCAAATATGTTATTATTCAAACTTTCGTAATCTGATCTTGGCAGTGAAGTGCGAAGGTTGTTACAATCTTCCTGATCAAGTTCCCAGTTATTTGTTACAGGGTTTAATATATATCCTTGATCATTGGCAACAGTCGTATAATTACCATCGCTTCCACATTTGCTTGGAAGTCCGATTTCAACATCCCATGTTTTCGCTTGCAATAGCTCAGTATATTCACCATAAGGATAATCAGTAGGCAAGCTAGAACTTGCACCACCATATCTGATAAAACCGGTACTTACAGACGGATAATCACAATTAGGATCAGATTCCAAACATCCGGCTACACCATAAGTCATTCGAGTTATCCTATTTGTCATTCCTGAACCAAGTGGTGCATCAAGCAGTATTTTCAGCATTTCGGTTAGTGGATCAAGTTCAACGGTAGATAGTGAGCAAGGTGGCTCTCTTGCTTCATCACCTATAGCTAACACGAAAGGATCTGTATAAATATTACGGCAATACTCATCACGACAATCATAGGATCTAATATTACATTGACTTACACATTGATCAACCATAGCTTGAACTAATTCATTAATATCCTCCTCTGGAATCACGTTGTCGTCTGCACTTAATTTGCAGCCACCTATGACGTAACATCGTTCGGCCAACATTTCTTTCAACTTTGTTTCAAAATCAGTTCTACGTGATTCACATTTTCTTATACCTTCCCTATTTTTTTGTGCCATCCCTGCTTCAGCCATTGAAATATGTGTAACCTTACTGCTCAAATCATCTACTCCATAAAATTCTAAGCGTTCGGACGAAATTGGTCCGGATGAATAACCCAGAACTGGATCCGTCCATTCATCTTCTGAAATTATAGAATAACCTAGGAACTTTTTTGTTTCGCCAATTGGAGGCACGTTCATGTACCAATAGTGTGCCTCCTCTTTTCTACCACAATTATCTTTTGCTACCAAATCATAGTCAGGTATAGGTGTTCCTGGCTCAAGTAAACCATGAGTTGATTTTAACATATTGTAAAAGGTATATCGTTGACCTGAAGTCCAATTTTCTTTCGTTAGATCACCGCAAGAAATGTACCCAATGTTACAGAAATCACATGGTAATGCACCGCCATTTCCATCGGATCCGCAACATGGCACCTTATCAATAATACCGCCTCCCAAATCTACATAGCACCAATTTGGATCCCTAAAACAACTCGTAATTTCTAGATCGTTCTTGCTACCATATGCATATTCATAATACTTAAAAGCATAAATCGGGTTTCTGATATTTGACCATTCCGAACTCAAAGTCAATTCTCCAATATCAAGTGGATGAGTTCCAAAAACCGGCTGACTTTTCCAGCCATTATAATCAGAAAAGGCATTTGATGCGTCACCCTGAAATGGAAATGCTCCATTACTATTACTAAACTCTCCAAACCAATAATCAGGGTCATATTCTCCCCCTAAGGGATCAGCATCAAAATCAAGATCAAGAGAATGAAATCCGTCTTCTGCTGAAAAATCAGATCCACTAGTAAATTCTTCAGAGCACGAAGTGATTGGGTAACAAGGATAATTTGATTTATCTATTATATCTGCAAATTGATAACCGGTACATTCCAAAAACATCTTTACAAAATTGACTTTTAACATTGTCGGCCTAGGAGGAAGCATCTTGCTCCCCGGCACATCTTGTTTATCCCTCAATTGTTTTGACATCAAGGTCTCAAGTATCCAACCAAATGGCCAAGGAACATCTATATCAAAATTATCATCTGCTTGATCATCATGCGGTTCCTTGTTACCATCATTCTGTTCATCAAACTTCTCACTTATCTTTCCGGAAGTTCCCAAGTCATCAAGATCCAAATCCAATTGGCATTCTTGGTTAATTAATAGCTGAACAATTCCTGACCAACATTTTGAAAGATCCTTACATGAGTAGTTTGTACATTGCAATTGATCAGTTGCACTTTCAGCACATAAATCAGTTATAGGTACAGTTGGTGGAATTGGCGGGTCACCACATTGAGTCCCTTGTGGGAGTGGTGCTTGACATTGCGCAGAGCCTAGCCCTACAGTTGTATACACGTCAGTGAGCATGTGAAATACCATCATATTAAACATACCTTCCCTATTCCAGCCATTCATGTGAGAATAAAACTTGTCTTTTGCGGATTGGACTACCAAGGGATCTGTATGATCTCCTATGCAATTTGCAAGCATTGAAACAGCATAACCTTCAAAGTCAGGGAGTATTTCTGTTGCTGTTGGATCATTCAAAAAATTGAAATTAATGTCCCTTTTTTCAAAGTTGCCATTCACTTGTGGATGTGTTGCATCCCACCCATTTGCATCAACATCCTGACGAAACGCATAAAGTTCGGCAGCACTAGGACATTTAAAAGGAGGTTGATATAAAAGCGAAACCCGAACTGTTCCACAACAAGGCGTGTTAATGGTTACACTTTTCGGTAGATCCTCAGGAGCATGATTCGATGAAGATGGTGTTCCGGAGCCTTGTAAATCATAATTTATATTAAAATCAAGAGAGTTATCCAAATAAAATTCTTGAAAATCTTCAGAAAAGCTAAAAGAATGTCCTGAACAATCTTGACAATTAAAATCAATTACAGTTGTAGCTGCAAAAATTCCAGGCAATAAAGGAATGGGTTGTTGCTGGTCATGATGAAATAAACTAGCTAAATAATAAAAGTCATTATAAAATTGCATTAATTCCTCATCACAATTCACTTGTTCTAGCTCCCTATCTATCCAATTGGTAATTTCCGTTAATTGGAGGAATGCATTTGCCAAGTTCGTACTGACGGAAGCAATAGAGTTAGGCTCGCGAGATATTCGTTTTTCTACAATATATGTTCCCGGGTCCAATAAAAAATCATGTTCTAAAAGCACGTAAGCTACATTGTCATTACAAAGTACAGGATTAGGCCCATACGTTTCTACAACTGACAGGTCATCACTATTTAAAATTCTAACTGTCAAATTATACTTACAATCAATACTGCTGGTCTCGCCACACATCCCGTCTAACTCGATACATGCTAAATTATACTCTACATGCAACGGTACTTGCGTGCCGGAAGTAGCTTCCAACAAAGCAATTCTCTTGGTGCTTACATAACCATCATTTGTCTTGATATTACTTTCAATAGCATCATCAGTCAAATAACTTGAGACAGGAGAAGATTCTAGAGGTTCCAAAATTTCGGTAACCCCTGCACTTTCCACAAAAGTTAATGCAGTTGCAATTAATTGCCCTTCCTTATTTGTATATGTTACACTAGCAGTATTATTATTGTCGACTTGTATCGTTTTGAAAACGTTTTTTGCAAGTGGTGCTTCTTCGCCAAACATCTTGTCTAATTCTCCTTGACTAGAAGTTGCATAATATGTTTTTACATCATGATTCTGAGTGCTTAGTGGACCGACTGAATGAGCTAAACCCGGTCCGGCTGTCTCCTTTACTCTATTCGATCCATCATTTTCATAAAACATTCTACTATATGGATACCCTTCTGCAGTAGGCACCTGCTCATCATCATTCTCATCTGAATAGTAAGAGTAAGCAGACTGACTCCCCGAATTTATTTTCTTTGGCTCACGTAAGTAAGCAGTACCATCAAAATCATTGACTGAATATGGGGTGCCGGTTGGACTCAAAATAAAATCAGATTTATACCCATTCAATCCGTTTGGAACAGGAACCGGTAAAGTGGAAAGTGCATTTCTTCCAACATTATCTTGCATTGTCTCTGAAACCAATGTCTTTCCGGTGGAAGGAGAATAAACTTGCGACTGTTGCATGTTGAGTAATCCATTGGCATATGATATTTGTTCACTTTGGTTACTTTTCCCTTCAGTAAATGTCCTTGAATAAATATAATTATGATCAGCATCGGGATCAGTAAAAAAGAAAACCGGACATAAACCTGCGGTAACCACGCTCGCATCGACGAAAAAGCTATTCAGTGAATTTGAACTCAAGGTCATTGAATTCCACGAACCGTAATTTAATGAATTAGCATATCCTCCGTCAAAGTAAGTTCCAATCGGACGAACTCTCCAAATATAATACCCCTGCCCTTCACCGATGGACAATTTAATGTTTTCTAAATAACCTTCTATTTCAAATGTCAATGCTTTTGTCCAATCAGGATTTGCACTATTTACTTGAATGATCTGTTCATCTCTGGCAGAATTTAGTGGGTCAGCCAAAGATTTCTCTTCATTGTATA
>Ga0154020_10000897_pt1 | contig 36720 bp, 29 predicted proteins | sample Klosneuvirus_201_FD_109709 | JGI IMG/M metagenome (GOLD analysis project Ga0154020, IMG submission 109709) | Active sludge microbial communities from wastewater, Klosterneuburg, Austria - Klosneuvirus_20160825_MG | ecosystem: Engineered > WWTP > Aerobic digester > Activated sludge | place...
ACTCTACTGAGGATTTAATAAACCTGATAGAAAAAAAACGCGAAAGCGGAATTTATTTGACAGTTTTAGGAGTAGGCAGTGGGAATCTTAATGATTATATGATGGAACAAGTTGCAAACAAAGGAAATGGGAATTATGAATATATTGATAATGCCAAACAGATTGAGAAGGTGTTTACTGAAGAGATATCCAAATTTTACACAGTAGCTAAGGATTCAAAGATTCAAGTTACATTCAATCAAAATGTAGTAAAATCATACAGATTAATTGGTTATGAAAATCGCAAGTTAAACAACGATGATTTTGAAAATGATTCAACGGATGCAGGAGAGATAGGTTCCTCACAAACTATTACAGCATTGTATGAGGTAGAGTTAACAGCACTTCCTCAGGAAGAGAGATACGCGCAATTTGATTTTAGATATAAAAAACCAAATGAAGCACATAGCCAATTAATTACCCTTGCAGTTAATATGATACCTAAAGACATTAAAAATTCTTCTGAAAATATGAAGTTTGCTGCGTCTTTAGCAGGATTGGGCATGATAATGAAACAATCCTCATATAAGGGTACACTATCTAAGCAAATGGTACTAGATTTGGGAAAGGAAGCTTTGACCTTTGATCCAAATGGTTACAGAAAAGAGTTTATTGAATTGGTAACAAAGTGGAATCCCTGATTTAGGCTAGAAGGATTTTTAGCTACGAATTCACTAATTCTAAAACAACTTAATCCGTTTGAAAAGTTTGTGGGGTTCAAATTCGTTCAGGACAAGGGTAAAGCAAATTCTTTGTTTAAAATTAGTAATATCATTACCTTTCTGTGCTTGTGTGTCAGTAATATATTTAGACTGCGTTAGTGGAAAATAAACTATAAAAATTTCAGGTATTAATGGTAAACATATGCCTGCAGTATAGATAAGACTTTCATTAAAAAGATCATTGTTGTTAAAACATAAATCCAAATAAGGCCTAAATGGAATTTTTCCAGGCAAAGTTGAATTAACATTTAATGAAAGAAAGGGTTTTGTAAAATTACCCATAGTTCCTAATATTTTCATATTATCTTCACCTGGAGTAATGTTACGGCTCCATAAGCCACTTTCGGCACCACGCCCCATTAACGTCTGATCCATACCGTAATCAAAAGCCCCGTTTTTTGAACCTAATCTATACATAAATAACCCGTTATCAAATCCGGTTTTTGAGTAAAAGGTTCCACAAAAAGCTCTGATACTGAAGCCTTTCTTCTTTTTATTATAACTTTTAAAGAAGTTAAACTCCAGTCCGGGTTTTAGATACAAACTATCGGTGTTTGTGTAACCTCCGCCTTCTAAGCTAAGTCCTACACTGTATGGGTCAATTTCACGTGTATTAGAATGTGAAAATGAAATTTTACCAAAGCGATAATTTATTTCTTGAATGCTTAATGCATTTGGTTGAACAGTTTCAGAATATTTTTCTAACCACCTTGAAGCAACATTGGTATAAGCAAGTTGAATTTTATTGCGGCGACTGCTTCTCAAGGTTTTTGGTTTTAAATTAAAATTAACATAACCCTTGGTTCTGTAATAAGTATACGTTTCAGAATAAGGTTTATAGGCAAATGAGGCATTATTTACCCCCAAATCAACACTTTGGAAAAGTTTTTTAGGAGTAATTTTATAACTAACATTGGCATAACCGTTAATTGTATTTGTTTTAAAACCCCACATGGGAGCAAGCATATATTCTAATTTTCGTTGAGGAAATCCCCAGTTATGGAAAGCTACTCCGGCTAAAAATCCGTTGTGTATATTATAACCTAGCATAGGCAATACATATAATTCACGGTTCGGTTTATTATCGGGACGGGTAAACAGTTTGATACCGGGATTTGTCCAGGTTTTGAATAAACCTTTTGTATTTACCTGATTGTTTTTGCGATCAATATCCATTATTGCCATTTCGGGGTCAATTTCAAATTTGCTGATAGTTTTTACCGAATCGCCTGTTATTGTTATGGGTTCTTTTTCAATCCAGCGGGTGCCAATTTTGGTTTTACCGCTATAAATGCCTATAGGAAATGGTAAACCCAAAGATGATTTTTTGGCTGTAAGCGTGATGCTGTTATTTTTTGATTTTGAGGCTCTTATTTTGTAATCAATTTTATCATTGCCTTGAACCAGGGTTTGAAAAAACCAATCTAGTTTTTTACCGGATACATTTTCAAATACTGTTTGCATGTCGTCAGGCAAAGGATGTTTAAATTTAAAAGCTTCGTAATAAGCATTAAAACATTTCTTCAACATTTCTTCACCCAAATAGGCTTGTAAGTGTTTGAAAATAAGTGCTCCTTTACCATAAACCATTGTGCCATAGTTTAAATTGGTATACTCTGCCGAATGGAGTCCAACAGCCTGAGCTTGGTTAGTTCTCATAGCATTGATGGCCATTAGTTCCATGCTGTAATCGTTTAAATTTAGCAAGAAGGATTGTTTTTTGGCATTTTTAGTTTTAGCTGCTTCGGTTGGTTTCATCGATTCGGCCTCAAAAAAACTGTTGATAGATTCATCCATCCAGGGATAGCGGCGTTCGTTGCTGCCCAATATTCCATAAAACCAGTTATGACCAACCTCGTGGATTATCACTTCACGGTTGAGAATATCGCAAACCGTAATCATAGGATATTCCATACCACCACCGGCCTTAAGTTCGCTTTTTACCACGGTGGCATGGCTATATGGGTATAAGCCTGCATTATTTGAATAATACACCAATGCCGTTTTGATAGCCTCCATATTTTCTTCGGTAAAATCTTTTTCCTTTTGACTATAAACAAAGGTTTCAATGTTTTTACCTTGCACAACTATGTTACTTTTCATGATACCAAAGTTTTTAGAAGCAAACCAGGCAAAATCATGGATACTATCCTGGAAAAAATGAACTGTTTTATTTGGAGTTTTTATATAGGTGTTTTCTATTACTCCGGTGTTTTTACCTTTATCATTTCTAAATTCTTCTTCCACTTTGGTAAGTAAAACTCCGGTTGCGGCAATTATGTAGTTTTTTGGAAGCGTAATATTTACATCAAAGGAACCAAACTCTGAATAAAATTCACCTTGGTTAAGATAGGGTATTGGATTCCAGCCATTTACATCAAAAACTGCAGGTTTGGGATACCATTGAGTGATGTTATATGTTTGTTTATCGTGCCCCAATCGTGAAAAAACTTTAGGTATTTTTACAAGAAAAGGAGTACTGATAGTGCAGGATTCACCTGTTTTTAAGGGTTTGTTAAGCAATATTTTTACAATATCTATTTGTGCAGGATCAAAGCTCCAAGAGGTTCCTTTACCATTAATAAAAAAGTCGAGGGAATCGATGTAGCCTTTATCCTCCTCTTTTGAGTAGTAAAAATCCGTCTCGCCGTTTTCTAATTGTTGTTTAGCAAACCCGGTTTGATTGTTTTTATATGCATTAGGCCAAATATGAATGTATATTTCTTCAATCACTGAAGGTGAGTTGTTGATATATTCCATGGTTTCAAAGCCTCGGAGTATGTGTTGCTGATCATCCAATGTAACATCAATTTTGTAATTAACGCGCTGCTGCCACTCAGCCTGTCGAGTTTTTTGTGCAAACGAACGTAAGGTTAACAACAGAAAAAGACTGAATAGAAATACTGATTTTTGTTTCATGAATAAAATTAATAGTGTGTTGACAATTAGGCGTCAAATTTACAAACACAAGGGGCAAAGTGATACTTTATCGTTAAATTTGTAGTAACATTTCACAAAACTGTTTATGATGATGGATGATGATTACCCGCAAGGCGGTGGAGAAGAAGCTAGAGAATCTGTTGAAAGATTTGAACGAATGCTTGAAGCTGACACCTTAAATTACATAAGCGATGATGAGCTGGAAGATATTGTAGACTACTATTTTAATGAGAATCAGCCTGCAAAAGCACTTAAAGCAATTGAAATTGCTAATAAATTATATCCGTTTGAAACCGTTTTTTATTTAAGAAAAGCGCAGGTTCTTATTATGCTTGGCAGGCTAAAAGAATCGTTGGATATAATAAATACAGCACTTTTGTTTGAGCCATCTAATTCGGAGTTGTTTTTGATAAAAGGGGAAATTTTAGATCAGCTTGAACTTTATGCCGAAGCTATTGAAAATTACAAAACTGCCTTACCAATGGCTGAAAATCCTTCTGAGGTTTATTTGAACATTGCTTTCTCCTTACAAAGTTTAGGTAATAATAAAGAAGCCATTGAATGGTTGAAGAAGATTGTAACGGATGGTGTAGATAACGAGCATATTTTGTATGAGATAGCATTTTGTTACGAACTATTAGATTTAGACGATGATTGTATCAAGTTTTTTGAGGAGTACATTGAAAATCAACCCTATAGTGCGGTTGCCTGGTTTAATTTAGGTTTGGCAAGTCTGCGTAAACTCGATTTCAAAAAATCATTATGGGCCTTGGATTATGCAGTTATAGCGGATGAAAATTACTCCACTGCATGGTTTACAAAAGGCAATTGCTATATGGAACTTGAACAGTACCAGGAGGCTTTAGAATGCTACCAACGTGTAATTGAAATTGACGGTCCGGAGGGTATGGCATATTGCAATATTGGAAACTGTTATGAAGAATTAGGAAATATTGCCAAAGCCCGTACGTTTTATAAATTAGCCGTAAAAGAAGATCAGGAACTATCGGAAGCTTGGCTTGGTATTGGCATGACATTTAAGGAGCAGGAAAGATACCATGATGCCTTGTTTTATGTAAAACGTGCATTGAGAGAAGAGCCTGATAATACAGAGTACATGCTCGAATTGGCCGATTTGTATTATCATCTGCAACTTATGGAAGAAGCAGAACTTTTATATGAAAAAATTACATCTCTAAATCCGGCAATGGTTGAAGCTTGGCTCGATTGGGCTAATTCATATGCCGAACAAGATCAAATGGATGCGGCAATAAAAATTTTAGAGGATATTTACCCTTCGCATCCCGAAAATGTTCAAATTATTTATAGATTGGCATCTTACTATTTTATCAAAGGTGAACTAAAAACTGGCGCTTTGCACCTTCAAGAAGCACTTTCCAGAAACATTCTTGAAAGTCATCTGTTTTTTTTACATGCACCGGGTTTTGAATCATCAAAACTTGTGAATGATTTAATAGATTTGCACCAATCTAATAATGAATAAATTGAACTACGAAATAAGTAAATTACCAGAAAGAACAAGTAGACCCAGAAATTCAGGCTTAACCATGGTTATGGACAAGGGTTTGAGTTTTAGAGAAGCCGAAGATTTTATTTCCGTTGCCGGAGAATACACCGATTTACTGAAACTTGGATTTGGAACTTCCTATGTAACCCCGGGTTTAAAAGAGAAAATAGACCTTTATCACAGTGCCAACATTCCGGTTTATTTTGGCGGAACCCTTTTTGAGGCGTTTGTAGTGCGAGGGCAATTGGAAGATTATATCCGATTGCTGGATAAGTATAAACTGACACATTGCGAAGTAAGCGATGGGTCAATAGAAATACCTGAGGAGGAAAAGTGTAATTACATACATAAACTCTCTAAGTATGTTACAGTGCTTTCGGAAGTTGGATCAAAAGATGCCGAAAAAATTATACCACCGTATAAATGGATCGCTATGATGCAGGCTGAAATACAAGCCGGCGTATGGAAAGTGATTGCTGAAGCCCGTGAAGGCGGTAATGTGGGGATTTTTAGAGGAACAGGTGAAGTTCGCTCAGGGTTGGTTGAAGAAATTTTAACCAAAATCCCTCAAGAGATGATTTTATGGGAAGCGCCTCAAAAAGGACAACAGGTTTGGTTTATTAAGCTATATGGAGCTAATGTAAATTTAGGAAATATTGCACCTAATGAAGTAATTCCATTGGAATCACTCAGACTTGGATTGAGAGGCGATAGCTTTAACTTCTTTTTGTAAGTTTAACTTTAAAGTTTTTTTCTTCTGATAAGCATAAGTTGAACCTTATGTGATGTTACCGGTCCAATTTTATCGTTTACCTGAAAGAATACCTTATACATCCCTGATTCTTTAACATCAAAGGACAAATCCATTATGTTGGTGCTTGTATCTTTATTTTTTGCAGAAATGTAGGTATCCTGCATATCAAATACTTGAAGTGATGCCTTAGCTGTGTCGAGTTTGTGATTCATTACAAAAATATAATCGTATCCGGTTTCTGCAGGGAAATCGGTGTTGTACCAAAGATCATCGAGAAGTTCCAACTCTTGACTTTTTACATAATTCCAGCCAATGGCAGGATTGATCTCGGTTATTTGAGCCTTGGTAATTAGGGAGGCGGATAAAAGAATTAAAGTGATAATTGATTTAAAATTCATTGTTACAAAGTTATAATTTCTTGTTTATAGGATGTAAAATTAAGTATTCGGTTGTTTGAGATTTATTTTATCACACTATTTTTATTCGTTCTGATTTAGGATAGTACAAATTTCAGACCAATAATATTTCTATTGTGAACCCTTAATGTACCGCAGTAATATTAACCGTTTCTATACCTTTAAGTTGAAGATCGATATGACGGATATGTGCTTTGTTTCGAAACTCACTTATTATTTCCAAAATATCGTAATCAATAAAATTACATTCACTGCCATCAATTGTAATGGTGCTGTATTCAGGAATTTCGTCTAAAGCTTTTTTTAGTTTAACCTTGTTGAGAAAGGTAACATTGCTATTTAGTTTTATTAGATGAGTTTCTATGCCCCCGCTTACTGAATGCGAAATTTTATACTCCGCTTTAAAGTTGTTTTGTATTATGTAGTAAATGGAAATAAGCAGCCCGATACTTACCCCAATTAATAAGTCGGTTACTAAAATAATAATTATGGTTGCTATAAATGGAATGAATTGCTTTCGGCCCAGACTCAGCATGTTTACATATAATTTGAGTTTGGTTAAATTGTATCCTGTAATAAGCAAAATAACTGATAATGAGGCATAAGGAATTAAATTTAACACAAAAGGGAAGGCCAGTACCGCAAGCAAAATAAATAGTCCGTGAGTAAATGCAGATAGTTTAGTTTTTCCACCGGCATCCACATTGGCAGCGCCTCTTACCACCACTGCTGTAATTGGAATAGCTCCCAAAAAACCGCAAGCCATGTTACCAACGCCTTGTGCAATAAGTTCTCTGTTTACCGGAGTAATTCGGTTTTGTTTGTCAAGTTTATCCACAGCCTCAATACAAAGCAGGGTTTCTAAGGTTGCCAGCAGACCAATAATAAGTCCGTTTTGCCAAATTTCGGAGGAAGAAAAAAATTGAGTCAGGTTTGGGAAAAGAATGCTTTCAAAAATATTGGAGGGAATTTGGACCAATTGATTTTTTGCCAAAGCAAAAGAGGTGCCGAGACTTGTAAAAAGCAGATTTAGCGCAATACCAATGCCAACAATAATAAGAGGAGAAGGAATTTTATTGAGTTTTTTGGCAAAAGGCCTTTGCAAAAGTATATAAATCAAGAGGGAAAAAAGTGCAATAAATATGGCCCCTCGCGTGGTGTATTGCGAGAAGGTTTTAAAATTTACGAGAAAGTGCGTAGAGGAGAATAGGTTAAGAAAACCGCTTGTCCAAAAATCGGGTTGGTTATAGCCTAAAGCAAGCGGAATTTGTTTAGAAATTAAAATAATACCGATGGCAGCCAACATTCCTTTAATAACTGAGGAAGGGAAGTAGTTGGCAATAACACCCAAGCGCAATACACCCAATATTATTTGGAACAGGCCGGCGACAATAACCGACAAAAGAAATAATCGGTAATCGCCTAAAGAAATTATGGAGGCAGCAACGATGGTGCTTAAGCCCGCAGCAGGACCGGAAACCGCCAAAGGTGAACCACTTATCAATGAAACAACCAATCCTCCAATAATACCCGATAATAATCCGGAATACAGCGGAGCACCTGAAGCCAGAGAAATGCCCAGACAAAGAGGTAAGGCTACTAAAAATACGGAAAGTCCTGCAGGCAAATCGTGTTTAAGCCAGATTAACCTATAGTATTTCAGGGTTCTTTTCATGTGTGGATTAGAAATGTAAAGGTAATATAAATGTATTGTCAGGGTTAAAAGCTATGTATAATTAGATTGATTTTATTTTAAACACACATAATTCTAATTGGATTTATTGGAGGAATGAAAATTTAATTAGGAAAAGTAATTTGTTTTTTTTTTTTCGTGGTTTGGGTTATTGCTCAATCAATTTAGCTGCAAAATCAAACTAAAAATCATGAAAAATAAAATTTCAAAAAACAAATTTTCTCTCATTTTAATGTTTGTGCTTGGTATATGTACATTGTTTACAAACTCTTGTTCCTCCGGGGGTGAAGACCCAACGCCAACACCAACCACACCGACCGGTTCTGATGAAATGTATATAATTCTTAATGGTCAAAAGGTTACTTGTAGAGTACCTGCAACACTTTATAGAACATATAATAATTCAGGGGATACCACAGTAAAATGGTCTGGGAACATTCCTTCGGGTTTTGGTGGAGATACCACTATAAATATTATGCATCCAGGCCCCCGAATTAATGGAATGAAATACAAACCAATTGATTTTGGAATAGATGATGACCAGGTAATGATTTACTTAAGATGGGGTATAGTGGTTGGTCAACCATGGGTATTGTTTGATGGTGGTGATTATAAACTGGAAAAAATAAAGGGAAAATGGGTTTCGACCATGAAAAATGGGACTGGTTTTGATTCAAAAGATAAAACAAAACGATATTCCAATATTGAATTTCGGATAATTTGGCCGTAAGATACTTGGTAAATTAATCTAGTTTTTTCTGTGATTGGTGTTGCGTCATCAACCTTATAAATACATCGATAGGCTTGAAATTTTATCGAGCGTAGAAAAGGAAAAAAAATCTCCCGGGAGCCGCTAAGTCCTCCTTCCATACCCTATCCTCTGCTCGAGAGACTCTGCTGGAAAGTAATATTGAATTACATGGCTTCTGTTCATTTATCAAATTGACATACCTTTGCACCCTATGTCAACTAAACCTTTTAGCATTGCAATTCACGGTGGTGCCGGAACAATTCTCCGGAGTTTGTTAACTCCCGAATTGGAAAAAGAATATAACACTGCTTTGCAAAATGCAGTGGAAGCCGGTTACTCTGTTTTAAAAAACAATGGAAGCAGTTTAGATGCCGTGGAGGCAAGTGTGATTTCTTTAGAAAATTTCCCTTTGTTTAATGCCGGTCGGGGTTCAGTTTTTAATGCAAAAGGAGAGCATGAAATGGATGCTTCTATTATGTTTGGCAAAGATTTGAGCTGTGGTGCTGTTACTTCCGTTAATCATATAAAAAACCCGGTTTCTTTAGCCCGCATGGCTATGGAAAAATCAGAGCATGTTTTTTTAGGGGGAGCCGGTGCTATGGAATTTGCCAAGGCACACAATGTTTTGTTAGAAACTGATGAATATTTTTATACCAAATTGCGATACGATCAATGGCAAAATGTGAAGGATACCGAAACTTTTCAATTGGATCATTCAGCTACAGAGGGTAAAAAGTTTGGAACGGTTGGAGCTGTGGCGTTGGATGTGTATGGAAATTTAGCAGGAGCAACAAGTACCGGTGGCATGACCAATAAAAAGTTTGGAAGGATTGGTGACAGTCCGGTTATTGGTGCGGGAACTTATGCCAATAATGCAACCTGTGCCATTAGTTGTACCGGGCATGGTGAGCTGTTTATAAGAAGTGTTGTTGCTTACGATATTTCGTGTTTAATGGAATATAAAGGACTCAGTTTAAAAGAAGCATGTGATATTGTGGTACATGACAAGCTTGTAAAAATTCAAGGAGAAGGCGGACTTGTGGCCATAGATTCTAAAGGTAACATTGAATTACCCTTTAATTCAGAAGGGATGTACAGGGCTTCCATAAATACGGAAGGCAAATTATTTGTAGCTATTTATGGTAATTAATGTTCTTCCATCAAGGAGATAAAATCGCCATGGAATACGCGTTCTTTTAAATCATAACGATCACCATCCACCATTACATGCACTATTAAATTTTCAAGTGAAATTGGACTTCCTTCAGGAATATCTGCTATGTTTGAGTGGCGTATTTTATGTCCATCTACAATAATTACACAACCGCTTCCTATTCCTTGAAAATACTGTCCTTCTTTAATAATTAAGCCGGTATCTTCACCTAAGCCAATCCCAATGCAGGATGGATTGCAACCTACAGCTTGAGCCAAGCGACCAAAACGTCCTCTTTTTTCGAAATGTGAATCAATAATAACATTTTGGATAAACGCCAAACCGGTTGTAATTCTAACTTCGCCTTTAAGATGTGCTGTGGTTGAATTACCATGATAAATCATTGTATTGCTCATGGCCATTGCTCCAGCGCTGGTGCCTGCAACGGTAAAATCTTCATTTTCGTAGCGTTGATGAATGATTTGCATGAGGTCGGTCCCGCCCAAAATGGTTGTTAAACGCAATTGATTTCCACCGGAAAGCATTACACCATCGCAATTTTTAATCCGCTCAATAAATTCAGGATTATCGGCATCGTTGCGGTTTTTAATATGCATTATGCCAATATTATTGCAACCGATTTTTCCAAAAGCCCTGGTATAATTTTCACCAACTTCTTCAGGTATGGAAGATGCGGTGGTAATTACTTCGATGTGGGAATCGCTTCCACCAATTTCTTCTACTACCTTTTTTAGGATACCGAGTTCAAAAAAATTAAGATTGTTTTTTTGGATAAAATCAGGTTCGGCCTCAGTTCCTTTATCTTCCGCTCCACCAATGGAGATTAGTTTTCCTTTTGGAATCATTCGTTAGTTAAAGTCGACAAAGTTAAATCATATTAAGAGAATGTGAAGTAAAAATAACTAATTTATTACCCCAACTCCATTTATTTCATTTTTAAAGGACTATGTATTTGTTTTTTTAATTTTTATTGAATTAAATTGCCCGTCACAAATAAATGACAATTGCTTTTGTAATGGCTCGTTAATATTTGCAAGAAACTAAAAAGTTAATCAAGAGAAAATTATGAAAATCGTAGATATAAAAGTAATGAATGGTCCAAATTATTGGAATGTTTCGCGACATAAATTAATAGTTATGCGATTGGACCTGGAAGAATTGGAAGAGCGCCCTACCAATAAAATTGACGGTTTTTCAGACCGAATACAAAAAATGTTTCCTAGCATGATCGAACACCGTTGTTCGCCGGGTGTACCTGGGGGCTTTTTTCTGAGGGTAAAAGATGGAACTTGGATGGGACATGTAATAGAGCATATAGCATTGGAAATACAAACCTTAGCCGGCATGGAATGCGGTTTTGGACGCACCAGAGAAACAGCCACCAAAGGAATTTACCATGTAGTATTTAGTTATTATGAACAAAAGGCAGGAGTTTATGCCGCCAAAGCTGCAGTTAAAATTGCCGAGGCATTAATATCCGGTGAGGCCTACGATTTGGATGCGGATATACAGGAATTGAGAGAGATTAGAGAACATGATCGTTTGGGGCCAAGTACCGGAGCAATTGTTGATGAAGCTGTTAAAAGACGCATTCCATACATTCGACTGAATAATCGCTCGTTGGTGCAGTTGGGTTATGGCATAAACCAAAAACGAATACAGGCTACTATTGCAAGTACAACAAGCAGTATTGCTGTAGAAATTGCATGCGATAAAGAGGATACAAAAAACTTATTGGAAGCTGCTGAAATTCCCGTTCCACGCGGGCGAATTTGCTATAACGAAGAAGAGTTAAAATCAACCGCTTCCAAATTTGGTTATCCATTGGTTACCAAGCCTGTCAATGGAAATCATGGCAAAGGGGCAACAACCAATCTTACCAATTGGGATGAGCTTTTGGCCGGCTTTCATGCAGCACAAAAGTATGGTAGAGGCATAATTGTAGAAAAATTTATTCAAGGATTTGATCACCGGATTTTAGTAATCAATTATAAATTTATCTGTGCCGCGCGTCGAACACCGGCTGCCGTAATTGGCGATGGTAAAAGTACTTTGCAGCAGTTGATAGACGAAGTAAATAAGGATCCACGTAGAGGTTTTGGACATGAAAAAGTATTGACTCAGATAAAAGTAGATTCATTTACTCAAAATATTTTAACCGAAAAAGGTTTGACTTTAGAAACAATACTGCCCGAAGGGGAGGAGTTATGGTTAAAACCAACGGCTAATTTAAGCACGGGCGGCACGGCAACAGATGTTACCGACCATGTTCACCCAAGTAATATTTTTATGTGCGAACGTATTGCCAGAATAATAGGTTTGGATATTTGCGGTATTGATATAATGGCTCCGGATCTTACTGTGCCTTTAAATGAAAGTGGGGGAGCTGTACTGGAAGTAAATGCAGCACCCGGGTTCCGCATGCATTTGGATCCTACGGTTGGTTTGGCAAGAAACGTAGCCGAACCAGTAATTGATATGTTATATCCTCCGGGAACATCTGCAAGAATACCAATAATTGCGGTATCAGGGACCAATGGAAAAACAACAACAACACGCATGATGGCGCATATTTGTAAGCAGATAGGTTACAAAGTTGGTTTTACAACCACCGATGGGGTTTATATTCAAAATGAAATGATGGTGAAAGGAGATTGCACCGGTCCGGTTTCAGCAGAATTTGTATTAAAAGACCCATCCGTAGATTTTGCCGTGCTTGAATGTGCACGCGGAGGAATATTAAGAGCAGGTTTAGGTTTTCATAATTGCGATATTGCTATTGTTACAAACATTGCTGCCGATCATTTGGGATTGCAGGGAATTGATACAATTGAACAACTTGCCAGAGTTAAATCTGTGGTACCGCGAAGTGTATTGCCCGAAGGATTTGCGATATTAAATGCGGATGATGATTTGGTTTACAATATGCGAAACGATGTAAATTGTAATGTGGCATTGTTTAGTTTGGATGAAAACAACCCTCGAATTAAAGAACATTGCAAAGCCGGTGGACTTGCTACAGTTTATGAAAACGGTTATGTAACCATATTAAAAGGCGACTGGAAAATACGGGTAGATAAGGTAACAAACATACCAATTACTTTTGGTGGTAAGGCAGAGTTTAACATTGCCAATACTTTGCCCGTAGTGATGGCTTCGTATTTAAGAAATTTTAAACTAGAAGATATACGACTCGCATTACAAACCTTTATTCCATCACCGGCACAAACACCGGGAAGAATGAACTTGTTCCATTTTAATAACTACACTGTAATGGTTGATTATGCTCACAATGCAGCCGGTATTAAAGCGTTAGGGAAATTTGTAAGCAAGATAGATAGTCCGAGGAAAATTGGAATTGTAGCTGGTGTTGGAGACCGCCGAGACGAAGATACCATGGGATTAGGCATGGAAGCTGCGCATTTGTTTGATGAAATTGTTATTAGACAGGATAGGAATTTGAGAGGTCGCAGCGGACAAGAAATTATTGATTTGATCACCAAAGGCATACATTCTGTTGATCCAACTAAAAAGGTGGTTGCTATCCCAAATGAAATTGAAGCCATCAACTATGTAATTGACGGAGCAACCAAAGATGCCTTTATTGTGATATGCAGCGATGTGGTTCCGGATGCACTGGAAATGATTATAAATTTAAAGGAAGCAGAAGATACAAGGGTTGTAGGAAAGAGTTTTTAAAGGCTTTTTAAGGAGGTAAGATAGTGCAGGTTTATCAAACAAATCTGTTTACTTTTTTATTAGTCTGGTATCCAGTTGAAATTTACTGTGATCTAGCACTTTTACCAATTTGTAGTCTGTATGATTGCAATTTAAAATATAATTGTGAGAGGTTTCTATAATGCAACTCGGCACTTTGAGGGCTATAGTTTTTCCGGTGGCAATCCATTCTTGCGCAAGATCGGCTAACTTGGTTGGGGCTGGGTAATGAGTCCAATTTTTGGGAAGATCAGCAGTTTTAAATTCAGAAATTGAATCTTCCGGAATTTCTAAAGTTAAAATATCGAGATCGTTCATAACCATAGATGTTGCATTCACAATGATTTCGAGAAGAGCAATTTCTTTGGTTTCACCGGTATATAAAACAGGTGTTCCGTATTTGTTCCACCTGCCAGGAAATAAAGCAGCACCTGTTCCGCTCAAATCGGCCGAAAATTTACTTTTTGTAATGCGGTAAACGATCATGAATACTAACTGTATACGCCGTATTCAATTCTCCCTAGCAATTCTTTAACCTTGCTTATTCCATTGGGGATATCAAGCAATTCTTTTGGTTCTAATCCGCCTAAGGCATTATTTGGGATATTTAACCAATTGTGAAAATTACTATAGTTTTCAAAAACTTCGCTTCCATAAAGAAACAGATAGGTAAGCTCAAAAAGTTGAACAGAATAGTTTCTTTCAAGCTTTTTATTTTCTTTGAGCCACCTGTATATGGTTGGAGATGAAATATTTAATAATTCAGCTACATAGTTTCTGGAAAAATTAAAATGATTCTCAAAGTTTGAAATGATGTGAGCGTCTATTCCCGAAGAAGCAATGGAAATAAAATCAAAGGGACTCTCTATATCTGATTTGATATAATGTTTTCCCAAAATCTCTTTGAGGGCTTTATAATAATTGACACTAGACTTTTCTTTAGTTATCATTTAATAAAATAATTTATTAGATAACAAATTTACAATAAATTGTACAAATTATATTGTCGATTTTTAAGGCTTACAAGAAGGTGATGTAATTCAATTTTACCCCTGTGTAAAAATGAATTTTTCTACTTTTTGAGAATTTTTACAACAGTCTGATTGGTCGGGTTTGAAAAAATAATGTAATAATCACCCGAAGCCAAATTATCAGGAAAAGACAATGTTTGCTTGTAATGCCCTTGCGGTTGCTTGATATTCTCAAAAAACGTTTTAATTAATTTGCCTTGAGCATCAATTAAACAAATAGAAATTATGTCTTCCTTTTCTAGATTGTATTCTATGGTCGTATTATTTAAAATTGGGTTTGGAAATATCAATAAGAAATTTCGAGAATGAGGTGGTTTAGGAAGCCCCAAATTTAATCCCGAATGATATCTTGAAAGTGCAAAGTCATACTTGGTACCATTATTAGAATTTCCTGCTGCTATAATTTTCCCATCCGTCTGTATGAGTAAGGCGCGTATTTCATAGGCATTTCCAATTGTTGTTATACTATTTCCATTAATTCCAAAAGTTGAATCGATAGTTCCATTTTTTAGATATCGGATGAGTAAACCTTTTTCTTCATCTTCACCGGAAAGTATAATCTTTCCATCAGGTTGCAGAACTGCAAGCACCGGATTTGCATTACCCTGAATTTTTGTTATTACTATACCATTGTTTCCAAAGCTACTATCTAAACTTCCGTCAATGTTACATCTTACCATTGCGAAATCTATTCTTACTCCGGCCCAACTCCCACCGGAAACCAATATTTTTCCATCATCTTGGATCAGAGTGTAACAGTCACTTAAATTTAACTTGATTAATTGGCCTCCATTTTTATTAAAGGAAGTATCCAAAGTTAAATCCGGATTATATCTGGATATAGCTAATCCCAAATTATATTCAAGGGGCCGAACCAGAATTATTTTACCATCCTTTTGCAGACTTAATGAAGTGGGGAATAGGTACGGAAGTTGAAAACCTGTTTTAGCAATAACTGATTTACCATCTTTACTAAATCGGAGCAGAATTCCTGAGTTCTCGGGCCCTGAAGCAGCAAATCCGGTAGTACCAGATACAAGAATATTTCCGTCATGTTCTATAATCAAATTTTGTATTTCATTCCAGTGAGCACTAAAATCTACAATTTTTAAAAACTTTATTCCATGGGAACCAAAACCAGTGTCTAATGCACCTGTGGAATGGTAACGCGCCATTACAAAGCTATTATCACTCATTCCTGCCACAACAATTTTTTGATCAGGCTGTATAGACATAGTATTAAGTTTCTCAATATCAGCTAAGATTTTCACTCCATCAGTACCAAAAGTTTTATCAAGTTCACCAATTTTGTTGTATCGAACTAATATAGAACTTGAACCCATATTACCGCAAACTACAATTTTACCATCTGTCTGCAGCTTCATACCGGTGATAATAGCATTATTGCTAAAACCTGTGGTGAGCTTGCCGTCTTTATCAAAAGTATTATCTAAAGTTCCGGGTTGAGCAATTAATCTAAATGTCAGTAAACAAAGACAAAAGACTAAGAACAATTTATTTTTCATAATAAGATAAAAAAGTACTAACAACGTAAAGGTAGATGAAAGTACTAAAATTTACTAAATTAGTGTGGTTTTTACAGTTAGATGTTAAATTGACAATTGTAGTGAAGTATACCAAAATGGGCTTTGGAGTTTGCTTTCAGAGGATAGCTTTATCGATGTATTCACCCTCCTGATATACTCAAAAAACAATGGACTACTCTTTTTTCTAGAATATTAACTTTAAACTTTTTCCTCAGAATATTTTTAGCCACGAATTCACGCATTGGATATTGCCGACAAACGACTTATTGCAATGCTTGGGTACTGTTTCCGGTAGACTATTGATTGATTTAATTTTTTTTATGCATTTCCCATTCTTTTAAGCAAAAGTAAATGGGAACGAACGCCTCCAAAATAGCTGGTAACATTAGGTTCAATGCCTTGTTCAGTAAGTCTTTTAAAAAGAATACGGTTTAGCTGAGGATAATAATAATGATTGATATGAGGGAACAAATGATGGGCAATATGGTTATTAACCCCGCCAAAAATAAAATTAGCCAATCTGCTGAAGGGGTAAAAATCATTGGAACTTTTAATCTGATTCATAAACCAGGAGGTGTTAATAATTCCATTTTCATCCGATTTTGGATATACGGAGCCGCTTACATGATGGGTTATAAAAAAGGTAAACAGTGTGTATATGGATTGAACCATGTGCATTGCCAAAAATGCTATTAAAATTATTAAAGGATTTTGATGCGAGAATATGAGTGGCAGAATTAGCAAGTAGCTGATATAAAAGCACTTTTGAACAATAAATCTAAATATATATTTAAAGGATGCATTCTTTTTAGTGTTTTTAAAAAGAACAATAAAATCCTTAATAAAAACCCAGTAAAAAGAATATGTAGTGTAAGCAATGCCGGCATACAAATGTTGGTATTTATGATACCACCTAAGTTCACTATCAGGTAAAACACGTATTATACCTGTAATGGCCATATCTGTATCAAAATTTTTGACATTGGGTGCAAAATGATGCGAATGTTCATGCCTGTCTTTCCATGCTTCGGGATGGGCACCTACCAGTGTATAGATAAATTCAAAAAAGAAATTATTTAAAAAAGCATTTTTAAAAATAGCATTATGAGACAAGTCATGTGCAAAATTAAAACATAATAAAACAGCTGAAAATCCAAACACAATATAGTCTAGAATAAACCAAACCGGATTTTCAATAATATAAAAAAGACTATAGGACGTTAGAGATAATCCTCCATAAATAAATAGTTTGAGTAAAAAGTAACGATTGGATTGCTTTTTGTCAATTGAAAGGCTCTCTTTTATTTCTTTATGGATAGAATTATAGAGTTGAGAATGTTCCGAAATTTTAAGATGTCGCGCCTGCATAGTTCAATATATTAATCTGTTTTTGATGTCCCATTTTATATAAAAAACGGTTGTAGGATGCCAAAGCTTCGGAGTAAGGCATATTCATATAGGTTAAACCGTGCTTAGTGGCTGTTTCTTTAAAAATGGGAAGTATATTTAGGTAATGTACATGACAAATATTTGGTAAAATGTGATGAAGTGCATGTGCATTAAATCCTCCAAGAACCCAATTTAAAAAAACGCTATCGGCGTTATAATCTACCGATGTAATCATTTGAAGTTTAGGCCAACTCATATTTAATTTACCTTCCGAATCGGGAACAGGGTGAGCCACGTAATCAGAAAGATGCGAAACGCCCAATACACTTGTAAAAATTATAGATATTATGAAGTGATTAATAATGAAAACCATTACCACATGAACCCAGTCAAAAGGAAGTATCATTAATGGCAGAATAATCATATATGTGAGATATACCAATTTGAAGACAATCAACTTTATTACTTCCATTGGGGGAATATTTATTTTTATGGTACGACTTGAATATCTAAAAATCATAAGCATCTCCCTTAAAAAGAACCAGTTAAGCGAATAGAAAAGACTTAAAATTGGTGCATAAAGGTATTGAAAACGGTGAATCGGTTTTAAAGGTTGATTTTCGGTCATTCTTATGAGCGGGTTATTAAGAACATCAATGTCACTGCCCTCCACATTGGTATAAAGGTGATGGGATTCGTTGTGATTTTTACCCCATACATAAGCATTATTTCCCTGTAAATTAAAACTAAGTTGAAAAAGGAATTTGTTCCAAAATTTGCTTTTAACTGCAACTCCATGAGCAGCATCGTGTGAGATATTAAACGCTGTAAGCAATATGGATAAACCCATTAAAAGGTAAAAAATATAAAAAAGCACAACGGATGAACTTGTTATCATTAAAAAGTAAAACAAAATATCCAATGAAAAATACATGAAAATTTTGGTATACATAATCGTATTTCCGGTTTTATTAATTCCATTTTCTGCAAAGTACTGCTCGGTTCTTTCTATAAGTTCTTTATAAAATGCAGAACCTTCGTCTTTTATGAATTTTAGTTTTAGCATGATAAAAATTAAGCAGGGATGTATTTTCTTTTAATAATGAAATGAAAAATTCTAGGTAAATATTTACTTACAAAATGTGCTACCAAGCCAAAAACAGTATAAACTTTGTAATACTTTTTATTTTTAATCTGTGATAGATAGTTGGATGCCATTTTTTCTCTACTCATAGTAAATCTTTCCGGACGTTCAGGTACATTTTCCGATTTTCCCACAGGGCTAAGTGCTTTTTTATCATTCTCATTTTTGGTAAAACCTGGTAAGGCAATGCCTACAAAAATTTGATAACGTTCAAGTTCTATACTTAAACTTTCGGCTAAGGCAATGAGCGACATTTTAGAAAGTGAGTAGGCGGAAGCGCCCGGTAAGCCTGATAATCCTGCAACACTTGATACTAATAGGATGCTTCCATGCGATTTTTTCAGTTCCGGAATAGCAGCCATTATAGGGAACAAGGTGCCATAGATGTTAGTATTTATTATCTGGGTTGCAACTTCAGGTTTCATTATTTCTACCTCCCCATATCCGGAGATTCCTGCATTGGTAATAAGTATGTCCAGTTTACCAAATTGGGTTATGATTTTTTTAATAAGATCTACATTGTCCTGATAATTAGAGACATCCCCTTGGTGAATCATTAGTGTCATTTCATCCAAGCCAAATTCTTTTTTAACCTGTAAAAGTTTTTCGGCATTACGGGCAGTTATTATCACTTTACCTTGGTAAGATAAAACCTGCTTGGCAAGCTCTTTACCTATTCCTTGTGAGCCACCGGTAATTAGTACTACCTTATTCTTATAAAAGGTTAAAAAGTCCATTAAATATATCCGTTATTTTTAAACCATTCCACACTTTGTGCAATGCCATCTTCAATGGGTGTTTGGGGCATATTAAGTTCAGTAACCGCTTTTTTTGATGAAAAATATTGATTCTCCTTAGCAAGCAAAGTCATACCATAGCTAAGTTTAGGTTTTTTCTTATTTAAACGGGCAATTGCTGAGCTAAAAAAGCCAAGTGAAAGCAAAATAGTACTCGATACCGGTTTCATATTGAATGTTTTATTTATGCTTTTAAATGCTTTTAAAAAAAACTCCTTGTATGTAAGATTTTCATTTCCGGCGATGTAACATTCGCCTAATCGGCCTTTGGTAAGTGCGTTAACGGCTGCTTTAGCCACATCAACGGAGCAAACAAAGTTTTTACCTCCACTATTGTACCATTTTAATTTATCCTTACATATTGCAATAAGCATTTGGCCTGATGAAGGGCCAAAGTCATAAGGACCAATCATAAAAGTAGGGTTTAAAATAATTACCGGAAACCCTGAATCCTTATATTCCTTCAATAACAAAAGCTGGGCTTGGTATTTGCTCTCGATATAGTCCATACCATATTTGAAGCCGGCATAAGCCGAATTTTCTGTTCCCGGATCACTTTTTTCACCATGACCAAAAGAACTTGCTGTGCCAATATGAACCATACGTTCCATTTTTAATTCTTTGGCAATCTCCATTACATTTTGAGTGCCTTGGATATTCACTTTTTTCATTAAATCAGAGCGGCGGGGCCAAACACTAAGCAGAGCGGCAATATGGATAACATAGTCGCAGCCAAGCATTTCGTGCATCAGAAATTTTTTATCCAAAATATCCCCAAAAACCATTTCAACAGGCAAATCATTGATGGTATTGGTGGCTCTACCTTTCAGACACATCGCTTTAACTTTATAACCTTGTTCAATTAATTCCCTGCAAATACTGCTTCCAAGCATGCCATCGGCTCCTGTTACAAAAACTAGTTTAGTCATATTTTTTTTTGTTTAAAGTAGTGCTTTTTAAACCGTTTATAACATTTCTTATAAAAAATTAATGTTTTATTTAAAACTCTTAAATGCTTCCTCTTTATTAATTTGGAGGAAGTTTTGGCAAAGGTTGCCATTAATACCGAGCATAAATAATTGAAAAAGAAATAAAATCCGTAATATTTGCAATATTTGCAACTTGATATAACTGTTAGTTTATTGTACTTGCAGTAATTGCAATAAAAACAATATATTTGATTTATAAATGTGTGTTATGTCAAAAATTTTAAGACAAAAATGCAGATTAACCAAAACTTTTTATGAGTGAAAACTTAGAATTTCAGGCAAAATTTGTGGCGCAGCTAAAATCTGTCTTCCCAACTAATATTAGCATTGCAGAAGAACTGTCAGACTTGTTGGAGGTTAGTACAGATAGTATTTATAGGAGACTTAGGTGTCAAAGTTCATTTTCTTTTGATGAGGTAGCTTTAATTTCTCAAAAGTTTGGCGTTTCGGTAGACGGACTGTTGGCTCAAAATTCACTACAGGTGTCTTTTAATTTTAGTCCGATGTATCAGGAGCCAATGAACTTTGAAAATTACTTCAAGTTTTTTGCGCATTATCTAAACGAATTAGCAAGTCATAAAGGTACTCGCATTATTTATGCCGGTGAAGATGTTCCGGTATTCAGGCATTTTAAATTTCCCAATATTTCGGCCTTTAAAAGTTTTTATTGGAGTAAAGCGGTTTTGAACGATAAAAATCTGATAGGTAAAAAGTTTAATCCTGAATTTGTTTCCTCTGAAATTATTGAAATGAATAAGCAAACCTATAATACCTATTGTAGGATTGACCGAACTGAAATATGGAGTCAGGAAACATTAACCAGCACATTGATACAAATTGAGTTTTTTTGGGAATCAGGCTTATTTGAAAGCAGAGAAATTGCGTTAATGGTGATTGATGATATTCGAAAAATGATGGCCGAACTTCAGGATGATTGTGATTATTCAGGAGAAACTAAGGGAGAAAGACGTGGTGAATTTATCCTTTATAATAGTGAGGTTTTTATCGGAAATAATTGTGTTTTAATTGAATCCGGAGAATCAAAAATGAATGATCGAATTTTTTTAGGTTACAATACTTTTAGCAGTATATCTACTTATAATGCAGCTTTTAGTAAAGAAACAAAAATGTGGATGGAAAATTTAATGAAAAAATCATTGTTATTAAGCGGCACAGGAGAAAAACAGAGATCTAAGTTCTTTAATAAAATGGAGGAATATATAAGTACACTTGAGAAAAAAATTCTGAGTGATTAATGTCCCATTTTAGGTTTATTTTAAAAGAAGTACTCTACAATAAACATTGAAACTAACACTACCACAGGAATAGACAGATTGTCGAATCCTTTTTTACTGTATAGCTCCAAAATAGTGGCTGTGGTTGCGATAAATATTGAAACCCAGATGAAATCTTTGCCATAAAACAGGTGAGATGAAAGTAATACAAAGCATGAAATAAAAAAGGTCAGATTCCAAAAAGCCAAGGAGCCCCCTAGGCTTTTTTTCGTGTAATCAAATCTGTATATAGGAAATTTGGTTCCAACTAAAGTTGCCAATGGATCGCATAAAGTAAGTACAAGAATGGGCAGAATAAAATAAGCATAGGATTGGGAAACGTTGTCGTGCCTGCTTCCGGAGTAAAACCATGCCATATACACAAGAAAAATAGTCATGGGATAAAGTAAGCTTCCATATGTTTTTCTTTTTACCGCATGTACGCTTCTTAAGTTGCCCCTTTGCAAGGTTGTTGCCAGCACAAATTGAAAGATTGCACAAATTAAAAGTACCCACCATTGGTCATTAAATAATACCGGGTATAAAAGTGAACTGAGTCCAATAAAAATATGAACAATATTTCTTGTTATTTCAACATGAAATTTTTGAGAGCGATATAGCCACTCCGCCAAAGCAAATACAGCAAAACCTGATGCCGTCAGCCAAATAAAATGAATGAATTGCGGCATTTAAAATTAATTACCAGACAAAGTTATAAAAAATGGGCATCTCTCTAAATAAACATTTGGTTTTACTAAAAGTAGGATAAAAATACAGGATGAAATATTCATTCTTTTAACTCAAAACCAAATGGGAGAAATGTTGAAACCCCGGAGGCTACATAGTAATTTTCGTTTTCTGAGATCAGAAATATCTTAAACTCCGAGTTTTGACGTTTTACGAATTCTGCCATCACTTGCAAACAACCTCCGCATGGGCAAAGTATCTCAGGAATTTTATAATGTAGGCTTCTTGCTGTAACGGCCATTGAAATAATAGTTCTGTTTGCCGTATTATTTCCAAAGGTGTTTAGAGCAACTCTTTCGGCACAAAGCCCGTTTGGAAAAGATGCGTTTTCCTGATTTGATCCTGTAATAATTGAATTATCAGAAAGAAGTATAGCTGTTCCTACAAAAAATTGGCTAAAAGGCGCATAAGCATTGAAAGTGGCTGATTTAGCCTCCTCTATAAGTTGTATCTCTTTTTCGGTGAAGTCTGAAGTGTTATTATGATGTGTTAGTTGAATGGTCTTTGTTATGTTCATGCTATTTTAAAACTTATTTAAATATAAGAGATTTCATTGTATACAAATCTACAGAATTGAATTAAGATAACCCAAGAAAGAAGTGTTATGGATAAAAGGCAAGCATGCTTTGAATATTGGGTAAATTAAGTTGATTAGTTGATGACAAATAACATCATCCATCCTTTGTCAAATACTATCTTTGCCACATGTCTCAAAGAATTCTGTTAATTGGTGCAGGGCTATCTACAACACATCTTATTGATTATCTGGCCGCTGAGGGCAAGGTGCATAATTGGCAAATCACTATAGCCGATCAAAACGAGCAACTTGCAATTTCAAAAGCTATTTACCCCAATACAGTAGCAGTTCAATTGCATATTACCGACAAGGAAAAATTGGATACTTTGGTTAAGGAGCAAGATATTGTAATTAGCATGTTGCCTGCTCATTTACACATGCCTGTGGCAATGAGTTGTTTGCAATATCAGAAGAATATGGTAACAGCTTCCTATTTGTCGGATGATATGAAAAAGCTGAATGAAGAGGTAAAGTCTAAGGACCTTATATTTCTAAATGAAATAGGACTCGATCCGGGTTTGGATCACCTTACAGCGATGAAAATAATTGATCGATTAAAATCGGAAGGTTACTACATCAGAGAATTTGAAAGTTTTACAGGGGGATTGGTGGCTCCGGAAAATGATGACAACCCATGGAACTATAAGTTTACATGGAATCCCCGCAATGTGGTATTGGCAGGACAAGGTGGGGCGGTTAAGTTTTTGCAAGAAGGTCAATATAAGTATATTCCTTATCACAAGGTTTTTCGCAGAACAGAAATTATAGATATACGCGAATACGGCAAATTTGAAGGCTATGCCAATCGCGATTCATTGAAGTATATTGAAACGTATGGTTTGCAAAACGTTAAAACAATGTTTAGAGGGACATTAAGAAAACCAGGTTTTTGCAAAGCTTGGGATTTATTTGTTTCCTTAGGAGCCACCGATGATAGCTATACCTTGGAGAATTCGGAAAACATGACTTACAGGGAATTTATAAACACATTTTTGGCTTATAACCCAACGGATTCAGTCGAAATAAAATTGAAATACTATTTAAACATTGCCCAGGATGATCAAGAACTTTGGGCAAAATTGGAATGGCTTGATATTTTTAAGCCTATTAAAATTGGGTTGAAAAATGCAAGTCCTGCACAAATACTGCAGCATATTTTAGAAAGTAAATGGAAAATGAAACATCACGAAAAAGACATGATTGTGATGTGGCACAAATTTGTGTATATGGATGGAGACAACAGGCGAGAATTGCACGGGTCTATTATTACTAAAGGTGAAGATCAGCACCACACTTCCATGAGTAAAACAGTAGGATTGCCATTAGGAATAGCTACTAAACTTATTTTAGAAAATAAAATTAAAAGCAGGGGAGCGATTTTGCCAATTCTTTCTGAGTTTTACGATCCCATTTTGCAAGAATTAAAGAATTTTGGTATTGAAATGAAGGAACATGAAATTTAATACATTGAACTAAATTTTTTATTTTATTTAAAAACCATAACAGTATCCGACCTTTCAGAAAAAGCCGCCATCAATCCTAAACCACCCTTAATATTAGAGTAAACATTGGTTGGATTAAAATAGGGTGTACCAAAAATGCCATTATTTTTATTTTCAGAATTATAAAAAAGATAATAATCCGGCGAAATTTTTCGACATTTTATAACGACGTAGCGTTTAGTACAATTTAACTTACCCAAAACCGGTACATCTGTTGTGGGAGAACGTGGCACAAAAATGCTTTTAGTAACAGGGTTGGAAAGACCAAATAAGAATGTCTTTTTTTTACCATCGAACAAATTGTCATTCACCGGGAATGTGAACTCTTCCTTGGTAACAGGTTCCAAAATGGGCAAATCGTAAATTAAAGACGGCTCATCGTACCTGTCGTATTTTTTTGAATAAACAAAACCGGATGTAATTGTGTGGTTGTTTGAAGAGTCAATAAGTTCGCCAATATGAATTATGTTCACATCAAATTGATAGGCATCTTCCTTAAGTTCTTCGTCGTTGATTGTATATTTTAGTATTGCATTTTCGCCTTTTGAAAGTTCAATTGTATCAGGTTTTGTAATACGTGATATCATCCGTAACGACGAAGAAATATCGTATTTTTGATTAAATAATCGGAGGATATAAAATTTACCCGTTTTAGGCTTATAGTTGAATGTGTGGGTTTGAGGTTCGCTTTTTATAGTTTGAGAAAACAGTGTCGCCACCTTAACAGAATCTTCGTAAAGAAAAAAATCAATGCCTGCTATATCTACAACATCGCTAATATTCATACCTCTATTACCGGATGAAATTATTTGTATATTGCTATCAGGACTTAAAATCGCCCAAATAACGGCTTCGGGTTTGTAGCCATTATTTTCGGGAATAAGTTCTTTTACACAGGATGTAAAAGCCAGGGATATAAACCAGATTAACAGAATTTTAAAAACTGATTTCATAACTTACAAATGGGATGAGGGGTAAAAGTCCGACTTCAAAAAATTTAAGCCTTGAGCTACTATTGGTTACTATATAGCTGGAGGATATAAACATTGGATTAACATGGCTGTATATATTGTAAGCTCCAATATTCCATGTTCGTTTGCTTTTTTGTAATAATATGGTTTTGGTAAAGGAAAGATCCATACGGTGGTAGTTAGACATGCGTATATTGTTTCTTTCGGTAAATTGGTAGTAGATTTTATCGTTTAAGGTGTAAACTGATGTTGGAATAGTAACTGGACTGCCGCTTGTAAATATCCAACTCATAGAAAAATTCCATGTTTTGCTAAGGTTCATTTTAACAAAGGCTGTAATCTGATGTCGACGGTCGTATTTAAATGGGAAAGGCTTGCCATTATTAATTCCGGCGAATTCTCTTTCTGATTTTGATAAGGTATAACTAAGCCAACCTCTCAATTTTCCGGTTTGTTTTTCGAGCATTATTTCCATGCCTTTTGCTGTGCCCTTGCCTGTATAAAAAGATTTATCCCATTCGTAACCACCAAACACAAAAAAGGAACCTTCCTTGAGTTCGACCAAATTTTGCATGGCTTTATAATAGGTTTCAAAAGATAATTTGTAGTGCTTTTTAAAATAATAACCTATGCTGGCAGTTACTTGGTCAGAAATTTGGGGTTTGAGGTAGTCTGTTACAGGAATCCAAATATCAATAGGTAAGCCAACGCTATTGTTCGGTAAAATTTGCAAATTTTGCTGCATTCGCGAGTAGGTTGCATTAATGTAGAATGCTTTTGAAAAAGAGTAATTGCCTGATAATCGGGGTTGTAAAAGTTGATATCTGTTTTGTTTTACAGTAATAGAGTTAAAACTGAGCCCAATGTTAAGATTAAGTTTTTTGGTGGCTTGCCATTTGTCTTCAAGAAAAATAACTTCCTCATGTGAAAAAATATTTCGATCACCAATGGAAGTATCTCTTTCTTTTGTGTTTTCAAGAGTGTTGTAATTAAGTGTTCCGGTATTAAATTGATGATAAATGAGATCTGCTCCGGCAGTTAGATCATGTTTTTTAATACTTTTAATATCAAATATTGTTTTTAAAAAAAAATCGCTGTTACCGCTTGTTTGCTTATAGTTTAAAGCAGATGTGTTAACTTCGGGATTGGGTTTTGTTTCCCAAGAAAGTTGATCTTCAAATTTGGTGCTGTACTGGGTAAATCCTGTTGTAGTTACCATAAAAATTTTATCGTTGAGTATATGGTCCCAACGCAAACTGCTCATCATAGTTAACCAATGCAGGTTTTTATTATGGTTGCGAGTTTGAAGAATTTCTGCAGGATCGGTAAAGTTCTGTTTTTCTGTGATTCTACCTCGGTCGGAACCCGTAAAAAAATTGAGAGAAAGTTTGTCTCTATTGCCAATTTTGTAGTTGAATTTGCTGTTGAGGTCATAAAAATAGTACCAGCCAGAATAGTTATTTAGTTCTTTTCTGTTCGACAAAAATTGTATTGGTTTATAAAAAAGGTCAAAATAAGTACGTCTATAGGAAATTATAAATGAGGATTTGTTTTTAATGAGAGGCCCTTCCAGCGTAATAGATGAGAGTAACATTCCTACACTTATGCTTCCTGCAAGTTTTTGATTGTTCCCATCTTTTAATCGAATATCAAAAATGGAAGATAAACGGCCATTATGCTTTGCTGAAAAGCCACCTTTGATTATTTCAACTGAATTGACCGATCCCGGATTAATTATGGAAAATAGTCCGAAAACATGTACAATATTGTAAACCGGTACCCCATCCAATAGTACCAAATTTTGGTCGGTCCCACCGCCACGCACATTCAATCCGCCTGCACTTTCGCCCGCACCTTGAACCCCCGGAAGCATTTGTACTGCTCTTATTACATCCGGTTCGCCCATAAAAGTTGGTATATCCTTAATGGCTTTGAGGTTGAGATAAAAACCATTGGGGCGTTGTTCTGATTTGGCTTGTCGTTCGTCATGTATCTCAATTTCCTTAAGGTTGGTTTTAGGTGTAAGATTAACTATTCGAAAGGTGTTACTTTTATTAAAATTTTTTTCACTAAACTTATTGTAACCGACAAATCGTACTTCCAAATCAATTGAATCTTCAGGAAGACTTAAAGTAAAAAAGCCGTAATCATTGGTATGTGTGCCCTTTCTATTTTTATTACAAAAAATGCTGGCACCAACCAGTTTTTCACCGCTAGTTTTATCAAACACATAGCCTGAAATGGTATAAAGATGTTTGGATACATTTTTTATTGGCTTAAGTACGATTGAATTTCCTCCAAAATACTTGTATTCAATATTATAAGGTTTTAAAAGTCGTAAAAGCACATCCGATAGCTTTTCATTTTCTGCGTTAAAGGATGGTATGGATTGTTTTGGTAAGATGCCCGACCTATAGTTGAAATTTACTTTGGTTTGGGAATGGATAATTTTAAGAATTTCAGATACTTTTTTATTGTTTACCGAAAAAGTAACTTGCTTATCAAGAGGCATTGGAAGCTGAGCATAAGCAAATTGAACCTTAAGAAGGCTCATTAAAAGCAAACAAAGTGAACGGTATGTTACTAAGCGGTGAAATACCACTCCGTAAAATTAGGACTTTAAGATATAAATTGAATCTTTTTTTGTAATTTTTGAATCAGTTAATTCTTCCAAAAGTTTTAGAGAGGAAGGAAGATCAAGGCCATCGAAAGAGATAGTATAACGCTCGTTCTGTATGGCAGGTGGAATTTGAAACCGGATGGAATAGGTTTGTTCCAATTTAGAGATTATTTCTGATAGCGGGGTGTCTTTAAAATCAAGACCGGAAACTGTCCATGCCTCGCGGGCAAAAATGTCAAGCGGTTTAATAATTGACTTGCTTTCAGTGGGTGTATAAGTTAATTGTTCGCCCGGTTTAAGTATTGTAGCTTTTTGTGGTGTGGTAAACTTAATTTTTCCTTGGTAAAGCTTAATATTTATGAGGTTTTTCTTTGGAGCTTTAATTTCGAAAGAGGTACCAAGAACTTTTATTTTGGTATTATGGATAAAAGCAATAAAAGGTTTGTTTGGGTCTTTTTTTACGTCAAAAAAGGCTTGACCTATTAATTGAAGGTTCCTGTTATTTGTGTTGTATCCTTTATCTAATGTTAATGAAGTATTTTCGTTAAGGATAACCAAAGAGCCATCGTCAAGTTTAATTTTTTTAGTTTCGTTTATACCTGTTTGGTAGGTTATACCATTGCTAATATCTGAACTTATAAAAGGCTTTAAAAAATATAAACCTGCAAATAAAATAATAACAGCAGCGGCTGCATATTTTGTGTAGGCGGGCCAGAAAGATTTCTTTTGTGCAGGCAATGATATATTTAAGCCGGCTTTTAAGTTTTCCCAACTCTTATCAGTTTGAGAATTGATCTTAATGGAATCAGTAATTTTTTGGTTGAACTGAGTTAATAGCTCGTATTCTTTTTTCCATTGGATATCATTTTTCAACAATTCCTCTACCTGAGCCGATTCTTCAGCTGAGGTTTCTCCATCGGCATAACGGATTAGTAAAGAATATGTAGAATTAAAATCCAAGATTATAAATTACTTACATTCAAAGATCGAGCAATGTGATTGTAAATCAGTCTGTTATATTGACTTTCGTTTAACCAGCCTCTCATGTACTCTTTTTCTTCATTATTAGACAGGTTTAGGATATACCTGGTTATAACGTTTCCTTCTGTAGATTCCATAATGTAGTTGTTTGAGTATAAGACACCGATTTTTGACCTTACCCCCAAGTGCATAGCGAAATTTTTCATTGTGCCTTATATTTTTGAACTTTTTCTGGTTTTTATATGTAAAAAAAATGATCAATTTTCAAATTTCAATGCTCAATTTTCAACATCTCTGCTCTTATGAACATTGAAAATTGCGCATTTCTTATTGATCATTTCTATTGTTTGGGTTTTAAAGTTCTTTTCTGAGAAATTTTAATGCGTTGCCAATTTGATTTTCGACGGTTTTTGCAGAGATATTAAGGGTTGCGGCAATTTCTTTGTAACTCATTTGCTCAAATCGACTTAGGACAAATATTTCCTTGCATTTTTCAGGCAGTTTATCAATCGATTTTAATATTTGCTCCTCTGTTTGTTTTGTCTCTATTGCAGAGGAAGTATCTTCTTGGCTTATCAAAATATCTTCCAATAACTCAATAGAATTGCTATTGTTCTTGTTTCGGGTAAGTTTATTAAAACATCTGTTTTTTACAGATGTCATTAGGTAGGACTTGGGGTTGTCGGTAATTGGAGAAGAATCTTTTTTTTCCCAAATACTTATAAAAAGTTCTTGCACTAAATCAATGGCTTCTTGTTCGTTTTTAAGATAGAAAAATGCAAAATTTACCAGACCGGGTTGGTAGGTTTTGTATAAAACTTCAAATTGTTTCAGATCCAATTGCGTTGTGTTGGTCTTTAAAAGAGGGCACAAAAGTACTTAATTAAAAGGTTAGAGAAATTGCATTGAACGATAGAAAAATGGTTTTTGTAGGATAAAATATACACTTTCTTTAAGCAGTGCTTCAATCAATGATTTGAAGTGAATTTGGAGGCAAAAATTATAAGTGCGTTTTTTTCATATCCTTGAGTTATTATTGTAATCATTTTTAAAAACTATTAACTAAACCCGTTCTAACATTATACCTTATGAAAAAGAAGTTACTTTTCAGTCTATTTATTTTGTGTTTGTTTGCATTTAAGTATTCCGACGTAAGCAAGCAAAGTCCCGAAGCTAATAGTGGATACAGTGCAACAGTTGTTTTAAGCGCTACCGAAGCCAGAGAGCTTGCCGAAACATATAGTAAGGCAAATGGGGGTTCCACATTGGGTGGAAAAATAGGAAGGAGTGAACTTCTTCAACTCATTCAAAGTATACCCGATAGTAAGAATTTTGTTCATTTCAGGTTTGGAATTGATCCTCAATTTAATCAGGTAAGTTTGATGCTTAGTGGTGATAAAACTCTGTTTGAAAACCAAAGTCAAATTGAATATTATAGAAATGGTTCAAGCTTGAGTGCGTATTGCCCCACAACCTGTGATTTAGAAAATGCAACTGGAGTTACGGTAAGTAGCAACCTCAATGAATACAATACATTAAGCAAGTCTTATCAACTTAAATATCCCGGAAAAACTATTGGCGGTAACATAGATAAATCCGCTATACTTAATATAATAAACACACTGCCACCTGCTACAAACGTTGTAAATTTTAGATTTTGTAAAGACGAGCAAAGCGGACATACCAGTGTAATATTTATGGGTGAGAATCTTTTTATACGAAATGGAGGTTCCTCAGCAGCCTATTGTCCAACCAGTTGCGATTAACATCGAAAATCAATTAGTAATTTAGTCAATGATCTCTGCGGAGAATGCCAATTGCTGTTTCTTAAACTATTCTTTCATTTTTCGGATTAACACCCAAATGACTGGTTTATAGATGAGTAATGAAAATGTAATTTGAGCTGAATTCCGAATTATTTATTCAAAAAATATTTTTGTATTAAGGTGTTTATGTATATTCGAATACATTTTAGAAAAATATTGTCAAAAATGTCATAAAACAAACTCCTTAAATTTGTAAAAAAAGTACAATTATGAAATTAAAAAACATTACTCTAACCTCTCTTGTGTTGTTGATTCTTTTTTCGAGTGCACAAGCCCAAACACCATTTTATGTGCCTAAAACGGATCTTATTGGATGGTGGCCTTTTACCGGAAATGCAAAGGATTTAAGTGGAAATAAAAATGATTTAACCGTAAATGGAGCCTCATTAACTAAAGATAGAAATGGCAATTCGGATGCCGCCTATGTTTTTAATGGAAGCAGCGATTATTTAGAAAACTCTTCATTCAGCCATACATTTACAGCATCGGGGCCATTTACCATTTCTTCATGGATTAAAAAAACCAACACTGATCCCGGTGTTGCGATAATGAGCGGTACCACAAGTGGTGATTATTTTGTTTGGTTGGTTCAAGGAGGGACGGCAGATATGATGTTTGGAACCAATAAGCAAAATTCGTCTTGGTTTTATGCAAAAACCGGATACAATGTGGATGAATGGGATCATTATGTAGGAGTTTATAAAGGAGATTCAATGAAATTTTACAAGAATAGCAAACTAGTTTCCACCAATTATTTTAATTACGGAAAAGTGTTAAGTTCCTCTTTTCCCCTGTTTGTAGGCAAAGGGGTTGCGGGAAATTATTTTACAGGAGTAATTGACGATATTGGTATTTGGAAAAGAGCTTTAACAGAAAAAGAAATTAGGGTTTTGTTTACCGGTAAATGTGATAGTTTGATTACGTTTCAACCAACAGATCAAAATGCAAAAATTCAAGGAGCTGCGAAATTTACGGTTACCGCCGCCAAAGCAGATACATTTTTATGGCAACTAAATGGAAGCACAGGCTTTCAAACAGTTAAAAACGGTGTAAAATATGGTGGAGCCACTACAAAAACTCTCAATGTTTTTAATTTAACCATGTTGAATGATAAACAAGAATTTCGCGCAATTGTATCAAGTGAAGGTTGTTATGATACTTCCAATGTAGTAAAGCTAAATGTTTGTGGTGAAATCAAACGTCAGCCGACGCATCAATCTGTATTTTTTACTGACAATGCAAAGTTTAGTGTTTTTTCAAATGATATTTTAGCAACATTTCAGTGGCAAGTTAATTCTGGATCAGGATATGTTCAGGTGAACGATGGAGGGCAGTATAGTGGAGCTAAGAATGATACATTGACAGTTACAAACACAAAATTGCAAAATAATGATCAGTTGTATAGATGCATTGTATATCAAGGCAATTGTGTTGATACATCCTTCGGTGCCAGATTGCTTGTCTGCGGAAAAATTGTTTCAAACCCCAAAAATTTTCAAGTTAAAATTCCAAATGATGCCAATTTTTCAGCGGAATCAAGTGATAATTCAGCAATGTTTCAATGGCAAATCAATGATGGCTCAGGTTTTAAAAATATAAGCAATTCGGGTCAATTTAGTGGAGCTACTACCAAAAATTTAAAAATTACCAAGTGTAGTTCGGTTAATAATTTAAGTGAGTACAGATGTGTGATAAAACACGGAGGTTGCACAGATACCTCCACTGCGGGTGTATTAATTGTTTGTGGGGTAATTACAAATCAGCCTGTTAGTAAAAAAATCTTTACTGCGGAAACAGCCATGTTTGTAACCAAATCAAATGATGTAGATGCAGATTATCAATGGCAAACAAATTCGGGATTTGGCTTTTTTGATGTTGTAAATTCAAGTCAATATACCGGTGCAAACAAGGATACCTTAAGGATGTCAAATGTTAGCTCCTTTAATAATAACCAGAATTTTAGATGCGTTGTGCGTCATGGGAATTGCACTGACACAACGGTTGCCGTAAAGTTGAATGTTTGCGGGAAAGTGATAGAGCAACCAAAGGATCAAGTTATAAAGATTGGAAAATCAGCAGTTTACGAAACAGCCTCCAGCGATCAATTTGCAACATACCAATGGCAAAAATTACAAGGATCTACCTATATTAATTTGAGCAATACAGGCAATTTTAGTGGAACTAACACCTTAAAAATGACTGTAGCCAATGCGGATATGACTTTAGATGATACGCGTTATCGTTGTGTAGTTTCACATGGTGAATGTATCGATACAAGCACTATTTCAAAATTGATGGTGTGCGGTGAGATTATAACTCAACCCGGAGACCAGCAAGTTAATATTGGAAATATTGCTCAGTTTACTGCCACTTCCAACGATAAATCAGCATTATACCAATGGCAGGTTTATCAAGGAGGTAACTATGTTGACCTTTCAAATTCAGGGCAATTTAGCGGAGTAACCACAGGCACCTTACTTGTAAGCAATACTACCATGGTAAATAACACCCAGCAATTCAGATGTGTTATAATAAGCGGAAGTTGTTTGGAACATACAAATCCTGCAGTTTTAACAGTTATAAATAATTCAGGAGCTGTAAAAGATGTTGTAAGTAACTTGTATGCCGTATATCCAAATCCAAACGATGGAGAAATACAAATCATTTCGGATTCAAAATTACTTGGTTCAAATTTTTATTTGTATGACGCCTATGGAAAGTTAATTCGTTCAGGAAAAGTGGCATCAAAAAACACATCCCTTGATATTAAGGAATTGTCTACCGGAGTATATTCATTGGTAATAGATCATCCTTTAGGCGGAGCACAACGAATAATGAAAAAGTAATTTATCGCTATTCTAGACAAATAAAAAAAGGGTTTCAGAAATGAAACCCTTTTTTAGTTGTGGGAGCTACTGGGTTCGAACCAGTGACCCTCTGCTTGTAAGGCAGATGCTCTGAACCAGCTGAGCTAAGCTCCCGATTTTGGGATTGCAAAAATAGAATATTTTCGATTCTTTGCAAATGATTCTGAAAAAAAATAAAAAATGTAAAGAAAAGTCGGTTTTGGGTGGATGGAAAATAGGTGAAGTGGTATAATTTGTACACAGATATATCGCAATGAAAGGCTTATCAATAAAGGGTTTTGTTAAGAAGATTATAGAATTGGAATAATTTATTTCAAATTGGGAGTTGAAAGGAGTGTAGATTTGGTAATCACCCTTAACCTTTCGAGGGTTTTAAACCCTCGAAAGGTTGAGGGGTGAAGGAAAATATTACCGCCTGCTTTTTCGTTATATTTTCTAAAATAAGATTATCCATCCACGTCACATGCTTTCAATTTTAATTTTACCTTTGTCGAAAATTCCATTTGGGTACCATTAAAAAATTAGCATCTCAAACCTTGACTTATGGTCTGAGTACCATCATTGGAAGGTTTATTAATTTTTTACTTGTTCCACTTTACACCGCCTGCTACAATCCGCATGAATATGGAATAATTACCGAAATTTATGCTTTAGTAGCTTTTTTAAATATCGTTTTGTTATACGGTATGGAAACCTCCTTTTTTAATTTTGCTCGTTCGGAGGAGACTTCCCTAAAAAAAGTATATGCCACGGGCCTTAATAATATACTTTTTACAACAACTGTTTTTTTGATTTTAGGTTCGCTTTTTTATAAGCAGATATCCATCCCCTTGGGTTATACAGCTCACCCCGAGTATGTTTTATGGTTTATATGGATATTGGCGTTGGACACACTTTCGGCTCTGCCCTTTGCACTTTTACGGCAAATGGAAAAGCCACTTCGATTTTCAATTATTCGTTTGTTAAGTGTGGCTATCAATGTTCTGCTAAATCTTTACTTTTTACTATGGGCACCGGCCTTACTAGCTAAAGGTATGGCAGCTCCGTTTTTTGATCCGGAAATAGGTTTGGGGTATATTTTTATTTCTAACCTGATTGCCAGTTTGGTAACCTTACTTTTACTAATTCCTGAGTTTATAAAATTTGGATTTACTGCCGACCCTAGTTTAAGAAAAACCATGTTCAATTATGCCTGGCCCCTCATATTTATTGGACTTGCCGGCATTGCCAATGAAACGTTTAGCCGAGCCATACTTAAGTATTTAACTCCCGGTTATGATGGATTACATGAATTGGGTGTATTTGGGGCTTTTTATAAATTGAGCATGATAATGACCTTATTTATTCAGGCATTTAAATTTGCTGCTGAGCCCTTCTTTTTTAGTCAATTTAAAAATGAAAATGCCAAATTGCTCTATGCCAGAATTATGGATTATTTTGTAATGGTATGTGCCTTTATTTTTGTTTTTACCATGCTGTTTATTGATGATTTGGCTGCATTATTAATTCGTGATAAATCATATTTTACTCACCCCGATGGAATGGCAATAGTACCAATTTTACTCATGGCCAACTTGTTTTTAGGAGTGTTTTACAGCATTAGTGTTTGGTATCGTTTAACCAATAATACCAAAAAGGGATCTCAGCTCTCAATAGCTGCGGCCATACTTACAGTGGTGTTGAATGTACTTTTAATACCCAAATATGGATTTTTAGCTTCCGCTTGGGCTACTTTAGTTGTGTATGCCTTTTTGGCGGTTAGCAATTATGTTTGGGGGCAGCGCTATTATCCGGTTCCGTACAATTTACCCAAACTGGGATTAATACTGGTATCTGCTTTAATATTGTATGCAGTATCTTCTAATTTTAGTATCTTGCCTACCATTCACCCTTGGTTGGTAAACATCCTATGGTTGATGGTATTTGCCACTATATTGTTGTTTATCGAAAAATTTCTAAAAACCCATGATCCCATTGGAAATAAAAATAATTAATCAGTCGGGGCACCCGTTGCCTGAGTACAAAACACCTCAAGCTGCGGGAGTAGACCTAATGGCGGCCATTGAAGAAGAAGTAACACTTTTTCCATTGCAGCGGCGCCTTATTGGCACGGGATTATACTTAGAATTACCAATAGGATACGAAGCACAGATCAGGCCTCGGAGTGGACTTGCAGCTAACCATGGCATTACTGTCATTAATTCACCGGGTACTATCGATTCCGATTACCGAGGTGAAGTTAAAATATGTTTGGTTAACCTTTCAGATGTTCCGTTTGTAATAAAAAATGGCGAGCGCATTGCTCAAATGATCATTTCCAAACATGAAAATGCTCAATTTATTGAGGTAGAAACATTGAGTGAAACTGTTCGGGGAGCGGGTGGACATGGGAGCACAGGGAGTTAATTATGAGTTATGAATTATGAGTTATGAATTATTAATTATGAATGATTTTTTGGATAGAGGAAAAGTTAAAAGTTAACAACTAACAGTTAAAAGTTATGAGGTGCCGAGTGAAGAGTTTGATTATAAAGGGATTAACAGGTTAATTATGAATTATGAATGATTGTTTGGATAGAGGAAAAGTTAAAAGTTAACAACTAACGGTTAAAAGTTATGAGGTGCCGAGCTAGGGATTTTACAACAATGAAACAATTCAGCAACTAAACAATGAATCAAGCCAGCAACTAAATAATAAATAACAATAAAACAATTCAGCATTTA